>ERZ1643247.1654-NODE-1654-length-19689-cov-7.457115_pt1 | contig 19689 bp, 28 predicted proteins | sample MGYA00579264_ERZ1643247 | MGnify/ENA primary metagenome ERZ1643247 (study PRJEB29033, sample SAMEA4952262) | chicken gut metagenome | biome: Broiler Chicken; feature: Gastrointestinal Tract; material: Caecum | place: Ireland | collected 2018 | study: Broiler... | reverse complement strand
CGGAACAGATAGAAGAAAAGCATAAATGTGGAGAGTGCGCGGAATATTGCTGCAGCGCAAACAAAGAAGCTCAGGGAGTATGTAAAGCCAAGGGAGTACTTGTCAGGAGAGGTAAGCCTGCGTGTAAGAAACATTTCAGAAAGGCGATGCATATATGGGGCGGAAAGGAGAGTGGAGATGGAGCGATTAACGTATAAAGCCAGATATGAAGCGGGATATAAGCTGAATAAGGGCGTGAAAGAATGGCAGGCGGCAGATAGGCTTGGCGCTTATGAAAACACCGGTCTCATCCCGCCGGAGATCATGGAGCTGAAGGAGCGAGATACGGCGAAAGCAGCGAGACCGATTAGCGATAGAAGCCTTTATGGCATCTGTCTGAATTGCGGACAAACAATATTCGGGGATCATAGGTTCTGCCCTGATTGTGGACAGAGGTTGAAGTGGGAGGATAGAACATGAGAAAAATAAAAAAGATAACAGTTAGAATGAATAATGGAGATGTCCTTGAATATGAGGGAGCAGACAAAGGAACAAAGGTTGAAGAAGGGAATATATTCAAAGTCGTTGTCAGAACAACTGAGACAAACTATAGCTTGCTGATGTGCAGGCTCGAAGCATTAGAAAGAGTGGAATATGAATGGGAGGAATAAAATGCAGTTAAAGAAGATTCTGGAAGAGATAGAACAGGAAAAGAAGAATGCGGCATTATCGATTAGACATACAACAGGATATAAAGCAGGGCAAATTCGCATGGCAGAAAGAATCGAGGAGATCATCCGCAAGCACATGAATGACGGCTGGATCCCGGTTGAGGAGCGGCTGCCAGACAATAACGAAAATGTCCTTGTTACTACTGATATGGGATTAATTACGTCCGGATATATAGCACATGGCACATGGATAACAGATCAAGAGCCGGATTACCCTATTGCCTGGCGTCCTCTTCCGGATCCGTACCGCCCGGAAAGGAGCGAGAAATGAAAGCACAACTGGAAATAAAATATGATGGATATGACGGCTCATGGATCGTAGAAGTCACGGACTCTGAGGATATTACACTTTTCTTTAACAGAACAGCGTTTAAATGGTCTGCATGGATAAGTTTCTTTATCTGGAAATATATAACAAGAAAATTTCAGTACGGGAAAAAATGTATATAAGGATATTGAACTATAAAAGGAGTGAGGGAGAATGACACCAGAAGAAGCGATTGAAGTATTATCAAATGAATTGATAGTAATTACCGATATGATTGGATATTGCAGAGATTTTGAAAAAGAAAGCGACTTGGCGTTAGCGTATCGAGTAAAAAGGCGGGAGGCTCATAAGATAGCAATCTCCGCCCTCAAAGAAATCCAGCAGTACCGGGGAATCGGAACCGTGGATGAATGTAAACTGGCAATGGAATATTGGAACTATTTAAGAAGACAGAGATGCGGTGTAGATGGGGTTGTTGAAAAGTGCATGGAATATGAACAGATTGGCTCTATTGGAGAATGCAAGATGGCCGTGGAGAAACAGATACCAAAGAAACCAAAGGAAATAGATGAGGAATACGGATATTTTATTTGCGGTAATTGCGGTGGGGCGATAGGATTTACGGATGATTTTAAAAGCCATAAGTATTGTCTGAACTGCGGACAGGCTATTGACACTGATAATTTGGAGGAATGAAAATGAGCGAGATTAAATTAAAGCCGTGTCCGTTCTGCGGTGGTGAACCTGTCTTGAAACGAGACAGAATCGGAATATACTGCGTACAGTGTACGAATTGTAAATGTATGACAACATTTCAGTTTGATTTCGGAGAAGGCGAGGAAGTAAGCAAGAGGAAAGCGGCTGATGTATGGAACAGGAGGGTGGTGGATGAATCGCGGACGAACAAGGAAAGAAATGAAACGTGACAGAGAGAGTCATTATGAAGGCCTGGCCGAACATGCGCCGGATCAGAAGGCCCGGGACTGGTTCCGTCGTCCTGCCGGTGTGCAGATGATGATTCAGGCCCAGGCAGAGCAGATCAGAGAGGATCCGGCAGAATACGTGGCGAGAAAATACGGGATAAGGGGTGATGCGGATGACAGAAGAACGGATGAGGAAGATACATAAAAACAATATCCGTATGCAATATCTGGCGGAGAAGTATAAGGAAAAACGATATCACGCCATGTCTTCGGCGCTTAATATGAGCGGCATGCCATCCGGGAGCGGCGGGGAAGACAATACAATGGGAGATGTTGACGACGCTGTTGACATTGAAGATGAATATAGGTCGTTATATTACGAAAATGAATTGCTGATAAAAGAGGCCAGGCGGTACATAGCGCAGTTTCCGGATCCCATGTTGCGGATGATATTGGAATTGAGATACATAAACGGGCTGGATGAATGGGACGTATCTCTTGAAGCCGGAGTCAGATACAAAACTGTTGTCTCGATTCTCCGTACTCACTGGAATAATGTATTCTAATTGTTCTAAAACAATTGACATTCTATGGGTTGACAGTTATACTGAAAGAGTCAAAGAATATCAAGAGAGCACCTTACCGGATGGCAGGGTGCTTTTTTTATGCAATAAAACGCCAGAATTGAAGGTGGTGAAGTGGCGAATTATGAAAACATAATGGATGCAAATAATAAACGAACTCCGAGCGAACGCCGAGAACTGGCCAGAAAAGCCGGGGAAGCGTCAGGGAGGGCACGGCGCCGAACAGCGGCCATGAGGGAGACTATGAACAGGTTGCTGACAATGAGAGTTCAGGTAGATGGCCTTTCTGACGTTCTGATTGCAGACGGCGGGGAAAGCACATATGAAGAGATCATTACAATGGCAATGATTGAGCAGGCAGCGCTCGGAAACGTTAAAGCATATAACGCTATCATGAAGGTGGTAGGACAAACAGATAAGTCTGAAGCCGATCTTGAGGAGCAGAGGATTCGAACTGATCGGGCGAAGCGTGCCCGCGATCAGGAAGTAGGAGATAGCAGCGATCAGGAAGAAAATATCCAGAACTTCCTGAATGCTATGAGACCAACGGAAGAAGATTTAGAAGAGCTGTTTGCGGAACAGGAGGAACAGGAAGAGGAGGGCGAGGATAATGCCGAAGAAACAGAAGCGGCCAACGAAGTTTAAGTTCCTTCCCTTCTCAGCACAGCAGAGACGCCTAATGCATTGGTGGCGTCCAGGGTTAATGTCTGCAAATAATGATTTTGTTATAGCGGACGGGGCAATCAGATCAGGTAAAACAATAGCTTGTATCATAGGTTTCCTGACCTGGTCGCAGGAAATGTTTGAAGGGCAGTCCTTCATCCTCGCAGGAAAAACAATGGGCGCCCTGAAGAAGAATGTGATCCGTCCTATGCTGCAGATTCTTGAGGCGTGGGGATGGCCATATACTTATATTCGATCAGGAACAGACGCAAGAGTAGAGATTGGAAGCAACGCTTATTACCTTTATGGAGCAAATACTGAAGCGGCGCAGGATGCCCTCCAGGGGCTGACAGCGGCAGGGGCTTATCTTGATGAGGCTGCGTTGTTCCCGCAGTCGTTCGTGGATCAGGCGATCAGCCGTTGCTCGGTGGATGGATGGAAGATCTGGATGAACTGCAATCCGGAGGGGCCGCATCACTACATCCGGGAAGAATTCCTTCTTCCGGAGAAACAGAAAGAAAAGAGGGTTTATCACCTGCACTTTATGATGACAGACAACCTGTCTCTATCGAAGGCACGCCGGGAAGCGTATGAGCGCTCCTGGTCGCATGGAAGCGTATTTTATAAGCGCTTTGTCCTGGGATTGTGGGTAGCTGCTGACGGCCTGATCTATCAGCAGTTCGCTGATAACGTGAAAGATTATCTTGTTACTGAGAAGTGGCTTGATGATAACGAGATTATATATGCAACAATTGGAGTCGATTTTGGAGGGACGAAGTCGGCTCATTCTTTTACCCTTACAGGCTTTACCCGCGGATATAAGCAGGTAGTTGTTCTGGATGAGTATTACTGTAAGAAGCGCCTGAACCCGAAACAGTTACAGGATGATTTCGTAGACTTTGTAAGGCGTGCAAGGCTGAAGTACAAAGTATATGAGGCGTACTGCGACAGCGCCGAGCAGACGCTAATCTCGGGTCTGGAAATGGCGTGTGCGCAGGCTCATGTGAGTATAGATATCAAGAATGCTATAAAGGGTCCGATCAATGACCGGATCGCCTTCTACAATAGTCTGATTGCACAGCACAGGTGGAAGATTATGCAGCATTGCACACACATTATTGAGGCATTTGAGCAGGCTGTATACGACGAGAAGAAAAAGAACATGGATGTCCGGCTGGATGATGGTCTGATGAACGTGGACAGCCTGGACAGCACGGAGTACAGCACGGAGAGCGTGCAGGATGATATTTTATACATTGCAGCATAGGAGAGAGTGGATTATGAGCAATACAATACGTCAGTATCTCACCGAAAAGAAGTATGATACCGTACCAGATGAGACGTATAGTCATATTGACAAGTGGCTTGACTGGTATCGGGGAGAAGTGGAGAAATTCCACACATACACGATCTATAACGGTATGACCACGACGAAGCAGAAGAGATACCGTCTGGGGATGGCAAAAAAGGTCTGCGAAGACTGGGCAAATTTGATGTTGAATGAAAAAGTGGCAATCAAGGCAGGAGAATATGAAAGCAGACTTAATGACATTCTTCAGAGGAATAATTTCAGAGTTCGGGGAAGCCAGATAGTTGAAATGGCTTTTGCGCTTGGAACTGCAGCGTTTGTGGAATATTTGGATAGCGACGAAAATGTGGTTGTGGATTATGTCCGGGCAGATATGATCTACCCTATTGCTTGGGACAACGGCGATATTACAGAGTGTGCGTTTGGGAGCAACAGGGTAGTTGACGGGAAAGAGATCATTTATCTGCAGATACACCGGAAAGGCCGCGAGGCGGATCCGGAGGATGAAAATGCGGAGCCGGAGAATCTGGGTACATACTACATTGAAAACAAGTACATTGACGCAGAATCAGGAAAAGAACTGGATCCTCCGGAGAGCGTATCCCCTATTATTGACACGAAATACGACAGTCCTCTGTTCCAGATTATAACGCCGAATATCTGCAATAACGTAGACCTGGACAGTCCTCTTGGTATTTCAGTTTTTGCAAACAGTATCAGTCAGCTGAAAGGCTGCGATCTGGTATATGACAGTTACATGAATGAGTATGTGCTTGGGCGGAAGAGAATTCTTGTTCCACTGTCACAGGCAAAGCGGCAAATGCAGGAGGACGGTGTTTCCGCTCCAGCATTTGATCCGAGTGATACCGTATATTATCTGCTCCCGGATGACCGAAATAACTCGCAGAACCTGACTGAGGTTGATATGACTATCCGGGCTCAGGATCATGAACTTGGAATTCAGAGAAGCCTGGATCTGCTGAGCCTGAAGTGTGGAATGGGTACCGGCCGGTATAAATTTGAAAACGGCGGTGTAAAGACGGCGACAGAAGTGATCTCAGACAAGTCGGACCTCTATCAGAATCGACAAAAGAATGTGATTGTACTTGAAGCTGCCCTGATCGGGATGGCGAAGGCAGTTGCCTTCCTGGATAACGGCTCCATTCCGGAGGTAACAGTGGATTTTGATGATTCTATCATTGAGGATACAAATACCACGATTGACCGAAATATCAAACTTGTAAGCGCGGGGCTTCGGTCAAAGCTGAAAGCGATCATGGAGATTGATAAGTGTAGCGAGGATGAGGCAAAAGCGGAACTGGAACGGATTGCTCAGGACAGGCAGATTACCGGCCAGGACATTGACTGGACGCAGACGGAATCCGACGAAGAAGAGGAGGATCAGGACAGTCACAAGGAAGAGCAGGAAGGAGATGAGGTAGAGGATGAACCTTCTGGGGAATCAGCAGCTGGCGGAGGCAGTGGACAGTAGTTACATTGACCTTGAGACAATGCTGATGCAGAATATTGCCCGGCATATTCAGGACTATGGGCAGGCAATTGATTCGGATAAATGGCTGCTTCAGAAGCTTGCGGAGATCGGGAAGCTGAATAAGGAGAATATGAAGACGATCGCCCAGATGGCGGGTATCAGTCAGTTGGCCGCAGAGCGGATGCTGCAGGAGGCAATGGATGATGCTATCAGCGCAACAGAGCCGGGGTTCCGGTACCTTGTGCGCCAGGGCCTTGCAGATGACGCTGTTGACGCTGGAAAGAGCAAGACGGTTAAGCAGGTTATGAAATCCCTGCGTGACCAGGCAAAAGATACGTTGAATATCTGCAACACTACAATGCTTTATAAAGCGAGGGACGCATTTGCCGGTCTTGTACGGTCGATTGTACAGAATGCTGAGGAGATTGCGGAGAAGCAGAGCTTCCTGGACACACTGGGGAAGCATGCCACGGCGGCAACGATCGGGGCAGAGTCCAGACAGCAGGCTGTGAGGAAATGTATCCAGGAGTTTAATGAGAAAGGGATTCCGGCATTTGTTGACAGAGCGGGGCGTGAGTGGACGCCGGAAGCATATGTCAACATGGCAATGCGGAACACGGCTCGGCAGACTGCCGAGGAAGTCCAGACTGCGCGGTGTAAGGACTTCGGCGTGAATCTGATCTCAATAGATAGCCATCCTGGTGCTCGCCCGAAGTGCGCCAAGGATCAGGGTAAGATCTTTGATCTGAATAACAAGAGTGGCTATACAGAGGATCTGAAAGGAAAGCGGATCAGGTATTATCCTTGGAAGGATTCAAGTTATGGAAAGCCGGACGGGATCCTTGGTGTTAACTGCGGGCATCACAAGTGGCCGTTTATTCCAAGAGTAAATATACACCGATATTTCCCTACAGATGATCTGGACGCAAACAATAAGCTTTATAAGGAGACACAGGTACAGCGAGCGCTGGAGCGTGATGTGCGGAAGCAGAAGCGCAAGTGTATGTTGTTTGATGAAATCGGAGATGAGGAAGCATTCAAAGACGCGGCCGTGGATCTAAAGGAGAAAGAAGCGGCTTTGAAAGCCTATGTCGACAGCAAGGAACATCTGCACCGTAGAAAAGACAGGGAACAGGTTCTTGGGTTCGATAAACGCATATCAGCAAATGCAGTGGCGGCAAAGAAATACGTTGATAAGTATGGAGCCGTCCGCTATAATGAAGATGGAACAGTGGTTGTGACAGATAATTGGAAGAGCAGAGGACATGTGTCTATCCCTAAAGAGTACCGGAAAAATGCGATTATCGAACTCAGAGAAGCGAAAGGCGGACATGAACAGGTCAATCGTGTTTTTTATGACGCCGAAGGGAAAATGTACCGGCAAACACATTCTGGTAATCATGCAAATCCTAAACAGCATAAATATGGGAAAAACGGTGAGCATGCGCATGATATTGAATGGGAAGACGGGAAAATTGTCAACCGTACAACCAGAGAGCTGACGGATGCTGAGAGAAGAGAGAGTGGTGATATTTTATGAAGCCGAACAATTTAAAGGAGCTGATCCTGTCATTAACGCAGGATGTGGTATTTGAGTATGATGGAGCTGTGGCCTGTATTAATCCGTGGAATGAGAAAAAGATAGAGGTCGGATATGGCGAGAAGATGAAAACGTATGATAATATTGACGATGTAATGAATGATCCTTTTTATCACGGGAAGTCATTACAGGAAATTTCGGAACAGTTAAACATTGATTAATGCCGTTGGTCGAATGCGATCAGCGGTATTTTTATACCTTTTTGAAGGGAGTGATGCTATTTGATTGTAGTTACAATTACGCAGGACGGCCTTACGGTAGACGGCCATGCTGGATATGCAGAAACCGGAAATGATATCATATGTGCAGCTGTATCGGCTCTGGCGCAGGGACTGATCCACTCTATGGAATCGCTGACTGACGACCGGATATCATATAGGATAGCGAGCGGGCACGTTGATATAAAGTATAAGAATCTTTCAGAACAGGGAAAGCTGCTGATAGATTCTTTTTTTATTGCCGTGAGTGATATACAGCTGTCGTACGGCGAGAAATACGTGCGGATCGAATGATTCGCCGGGACCAGAATGTGCGGAAGTCCGTAAACTCTGCATGAGAAAGTCGGCGGACGTTAAACGGGAGGTAGGATATGCCTAAATATATGAATTTAAAAGACAAATATTTTTCTTTAAAATTGAATTTGCAGCTTTTTGCAGATGATGGCGGAGATGGCGCCGGGGATGATGCCGGGGACGGTGACGACCAGGACGAAAATCAGGACGATCCTGATGCGGACGAAGACGGGGATGATGAGCCGAAATATACGCAGGCTGATCTTGACAAGGCTGTGGCCAGGACAATCGCGAAAGAGCGGAGAAAAGCCGAGAGAGCAGCAAAGAAAAAGGCACAGCAGGAGAAAGGCGGTTCATCTGGAGATGATGGCGAAAGCGAAGATGTAAAAGCGAGGAAGGAAGCGGAAGGAAAAGCTTCCCGCCTGGAGGTAAAAGTCGCATGCTTTGAGGCAGACGTCGCGAAAGATTCCGTAGATGATGTGGCGGCCCTTGCCCACGCCTACATGGAAGCGGATGATTCGCTTGACCTGGAGGACGCTATCGAAAAAGTAGTGAAGAAATACCCACATTTCAAAAATAAGGCGGGCGCATCAGATGATGATGCGGATGAGTCGAAAGGAAAGTCCTGGGGTGAAAGACAGAAAGGCAGCAGTAAGCGCATGACAGGCGTAGAAGCGGCCTTCCTGAAGAAAAATCCCGGACTGAAGTATTAAGGAGGTACAGAACAGAATGAAATTCAAGAGAGTATTAATGTTTTTACAGTTATTTGCGCATGAGCATCAGGAGCGCTGGTCGAAGCTTGTTCTTGCGAAGCTCCGGCAGGAACTTGTGCTCAAAGACGGCGTTGTTTTTAACAATGATTATGAGGGCTCTCCTGCGGCCGGAGTCGTAAAGATTCCGCAGCGTGACGACGAAGTAGTCGTGAGCGATTACGACAAGGCGAACGGGATCACGGGGACGCACGGATCCACGGCGTATGTGAATATGCCGATCACAAAAGACAAAGCGGTGAATGAGATCATTGATGGGTATGACGCGGCAGCGGTACCGGATAATCTGGTGGCTGACCGTCTGGATTCCGCAGCTTACAGCATGGCGAAGCAGATCGACACAGACGGCGGGACTACGCTTCTGGCGGCAGCAACAGTGGATAATGAAGCTCAGCTGACAAAGGATAATATCTATTCCGTGATCGTAGATATCCGGACGCGGATGAATAAAGCGAATATTCCGAACGACGGGAAGCGCTATCTTCTGGCTTTGCCGGATGCTATGGCTCTGATCCTGAAGTCTCCGGAGTTTATCGCGGCAACCAGTCTTGGTGATGAAGTGAAACAGAGCGGAGCAATCGGAAAGATTGCCGGATTCTTGGTTATCGAGTGGAACGACACTACCGCAAATCTGCAGTTACTTGCCGGCCATCCGAGATTTGCTACCCGCGCAATGGATTTTGCAGTAGATATTCACCTTCAGGACCTTTCCGGATCCGGAAAATATATCGGTGCTTCTGCAGTGCAGGGCAGAAAGGTATATGACCATAAGGTGCTGCGTTCTGTCGCGATCCGCGCAGTGTACAGCCCGGGCTCTCTGGTGCTTCAGGCTGCACAGGGATCAGCAGCCGGCACGACTAAGCTGACTGTAGCTTCCGAAAATTCTGGAACAACCTATGCGTATAAGAAGAATCCGGCATCTCGTGCGGTGTACGGAACAACCAACGCGAGTTATGCAGGAACGACCCTGACCAGCGGAACTACTGAAATACAGGTTGCAGAAGGCGATATTATCGAAGTCGTAAATCTGGTGACCAACAAAGTACAGAACGCTGGATACTACACTGTGAAAGCAGGAGACATTAAGCCGTCTGCGTAAGGAGGTCTCGGAATGTCTTATGTAGATGAAGCGTATTACAACGATACATTTTATGGGGAGCCGGTAGATTCTGCCGACTTCCCTTCTCTTTGTGAGCGTGCCGGTGAGCTGATCGAAGAGCTGACCCTGTACCGTCTGACACCTATAACATTCCTTGCTATGCCTGAGTCTGTACAAGATCTGGTGAAAAAGGCTGTCTGTGCTCAGATCGAATATCTGGGCGCAAACGGCGGATCTGATCTGGATAACGGCGCAGAAATTCAGAGTGCGGCACTGGGAAAGTTCAATTACTCAAGAAGTACAGGTGCGAATGGAAGTTCAGAGCAGTCCCGGTTTTCTTCTCGGGCAGAAAGGATTCTCTGGCCAACTGGCCTGACATATCGAGGAGGGCGGTGCTGACATGAGACCGATACCGAAAAGTCTTCTGATTCATGCGGTGACACTGCATAAGAAAATTAACAAAGATAAGTGGGGAAAAGGCGAGCTGGATAAGGGCACGGAACTGACCTACGTGAGGATGGAACCATCCGGGAAGATCGTCCGGGACAAGAACAATGCCGAGATCCAGCTTGTCGCCACAATGTTTTATGATTGCAGGAACAGCAATCCGAAGAACGTAAAGTTTGAGACAGATGATATCATTGAATTTAACGGTGTGATGCACCGGGTAGAGGTTGTGGAGCCTCTGTATGACAATAAGCGGCTGCATCATTATGAACTGGGGTTGGTGAAAGGTGGCTAAGATCAGTACAAGGGTAACGTTTGATAAGAAGCGTGCTGCAGGGCTGATCAAAGCCGCTTCGAATAGTGCGCTGACGGTAATGGGATTGCAGGCATTACAGGATACGTCCACGCATGTGCCACATGATCAGGGTACATTGGAGAATAGCGGCATTTCCGCCAGTGATCGCAGAGCCGTAGATGGTAAATTTTTCATGCGTTGGGCAACCCCATATGCCCAGTATCTCTGGCATGGTGATGTGATGTACGGAAATCCTACAAGCCGCACATACGGGCCGGAAAAGATAAAGTTTACAAATGCGCTTGCCAGAGAGGAATGGGCGAAGTACGCGCATGAAGTATATGGCGCTGAATGGCGGCAAGTCTACCAGGCAGCACTGAGAAAGGAGATGAGGAGTGTATGACTCCACAGACGGAACTGTTGGAGCTGATCGTGAAGACAGCAGAAGAAAACTGCGATTTGGATACTCCAATCTCGCTGGAAGAGCTGCCGGCAGAAGGCGGGCTGTATGCAGAGCTTGGGGAAGGATTCGGGAATACAACGTATTATGACAAAAGCGCAGAAAAGACGCTCCCGGTACTCTTCCTGTGCCGGCATGCAGATCAGCAGCGCGGGCTGGAAGAACTCTGTGATATCTGCAATTATCTCCAGCGGATTAAAAAATATCCCCAGGGAAAGATGTTCGCTTGGCTGGATACGGAGATCGCAAAAGAACCAAACAAAATAGGACGGGATGAGGATGGAGTGTGGCACTTCTCCTGTATCCTGAACTGTAAAGTATATTATTGAGAAAGGGTGATAATTATGAAAAAATGGAATCTGCAGCTGTTTGCTGAGCCGGAACTTCCCAAGAATCCGATTACTCCGGAAATCAACTATGAAACAGAAGCATTTATCAATACAGCTCCGGACGAAGAGGCGCCTGTGTGGGCGAGTCTTGCAAATTTAACGTCGAATATGGCACAGTCTCTGAATGAAGTGCTTCAGCAGCTTGCTTACTATGCTGATAAAGGCTGGGGATCTACAGAAGTGACAGGGGCACAGCTGACATTGACGCTTACAGGATCCGTAAAACCGGGAGATGCGGCATGTGACTATATTCTGAGTGATGAGGTCATGTATGGACTCGGTGCGGCCAGAAAGACGCACATGAAACTGCAGAAGGGAACAAAAGTCATTATCTGGCCGATTACGCTGGCGAATATTACACCGACATATGGCGACGCGTCAGCACCAAACGCATTAACAGTAACTATTCACGGCAACGGACGTCCGTCAATCGGAACAACTACTGGCTAATAAAATACAGGTATGAGAAAGAGGGGCAAGATGTCCCTCTTTTTGTTTAAAGGAGGTAGAAGTATGGCTTATCAGGCAAAACGGCACAAAAGATTCCAGGAAGATTTTGAGCTGGTGAACGAATCCGGGGAGGTTGAGCATCTGATTCATGTTTCGCTGGATGCTGACGACATGGCTGCGAAGATCAGCCGGAAATATACCGCGCTTACGAAAGCGCTTGCTGAAACAACTGAAATGAAAAGAAAAGCTGAGAATCCGGAAGAAGTACAGGAATGCGTTGAAAAGCTTGGAAGGGCCGTTGCGGATTTGCTGGAAGCAGTGTTCGGAACAGAAGACGCGGAGAAAGTTATTCAGTTTTACGAAGGTCGCTATATTGAGATGTCGCAGGAAGTTATCCCGTTTATTACGCAGTGCGTCATTCCGAAGATTATAGAAATGAAGAAAGACAATAAAAGATCTGTTTTAAACGGATATAACCGAAAGACCAGGAGGCGGTTTCTGCATTAGTTATGGGCGTGCTGACAGAAATACCAAACAAAAAGCTGATAACGGATAAGGGAAAAATCATTGTAAATCCGGCATTTGACACCGTGCTTGAAATTCAAAGGCTGTATAAAGAGGAAGATCTGACAGATTTTGAAAAGATTGAACAGGCTTTAAAAATGCTGGTAAAAAATCGCTGGAATTTACGTCTGTTTTCTCCCGGCGAAAAAGTGAAACTCATGGAAGAGATAGGTAAGGTCTATATCGAAACAAAAAAACGCCCTCAAATACGAAAGAGCGCGCTTCCAGTATTGGATTTCGAAGAAGACGGCGACTATATTTATGCGTCATTTATGCAGGATTACGGGATAGATCTGATCGACCAGCAGGGGAGACTGCCGTGGAAGAAATTCATTTATTTGTTTAACGGGCTGTCATCCGGAACCAAGATAAGACAGGTGATGCAGATCCGGAGCATGGAGGTGCCGAAGTACACCGGGAAAAATGCAAAGCAGATCCAGGAAATTAATGAGTTAAAATCTTATTATGCGTTGCCTGTAAAAGGCGGAGGAGGACAATCCGGTTTGGATCTTCTGTTCCATACGCTTGAAGGGATGGCGAGACGTTGAAAGCAGACGGAATAACCATAAAAAAAGTAAAGTGCCCTTACTGTGGGCATGAACAGAATATTTTTTATAAGACAGGGGCCAGATGCAGCGGGCTCTTTTTTAAATGCAAAGGGAAAGACTGCAAGAAAGAATTTGAAATAAGACTATGACAGCCATTTGTGCCACTGTGCCGGCGATTATATAAGGCAGGTGAGCATGAGTGTCTAAAGAAGGAGAAGTAACCTACGAAGTCCGGGCGGATGACAGTAAAGTAGAATCCGATCTTGCGGAAGCAAACAAGAAGGTGGAACAGTCAGCGAAAAAGGCTGCAAAAAAATCAGAAGATGTCGAAAAGGATTCCGCAAAAGTAAAAAAATCCGTAAAAGAAGATGTTACAAAGCATCATGAGGAGGAAAACGAAAAGCAGGAGCAGAGCGACGAGGATTCCTATAAGGAGAGGGAATCATCTGCCAAGAAACACGGATCTATGCTAAAGAGTATCGGAAAAGGAACCGCATCCGCTCTTGGCGCAGGCTTCCTGGCTGCGGGAACAGCGATAGCTGGAGTCGGAATCATGGCTGTAAATTCTGCGAATGATATGGATAAGGCCATGAACCAGTACCTTGCCAGTACCGGGAAAAGCACAGAGGAAACTGAACGCTATAAAAATGTAATGGAAGATATCTATGCAAATAATTATGGCGACAGTTTTGGGGATATCGGGGAGGCAATGGCGGACATAACGAAAAATCTTGGGGATCTGGATGACGCATCTCTCCAGGAAGTTACAGAGTCCGCGTTTGCGCTCCGTGATACATTCGGTTATGAAATACCGGAATCCACCAGAGCTGCGAAGGCAATGATGGATAACTTTGGAATCTCTGGTGAACAGGCAATGAACCTTATTGCTGCCGGCGCGCAGAATGGTCTCGACTATTCAGGCGAACTGATGGACAGTATCTCCGAGTATTCGGTACAATTCGCAAAAGTTGGGCTTGATGCGGATGATATGTTCAAGATCTTCCAGAAAGGCGCTGAATCGGGAGCATTTAATCTGGATAAAGTCGGTGATGCCGTAAAGGAAATGGCGATCCGTGTAGTAGACGGGTCTGACACAACAGCCCAGGGGTTTGAAGCGATCGGCCTGAATGCGGACGAGATGGCAGCCAAATTTGCGGCTGGCGGAGACAGCGCGAAAGAAGCCTTTAACGAAACCATTGCCGCACTGGCATCTATGGAGGATCCGCTTGCGCAGAACCAGGCAGGTGTAGCGCTGTTCGGAACCATGTGGGAGGATCTGGGGCCGGAGGCGGTAACAGCTCTTGCGGACATAGAGGAAGGCGCCTATGACACAGCAGGGGCAATGGAGTCAATTAAAAATATAAAGTATGACGATATTGGTTCAGTGTTTGAAGGCCTGAAGCGCAGTTTGGAGGTGCTGATTGTTCCGCTTGGCGAACAGCTGATTCCGCTGATGGCTGAATTGATTGATAACGTACTCCCACTCCTGGAAGAGGCTCTGCCTCCGTTGGTTGAGGCTATATCCGGGGTTGTTGAGGCACTGGGGCCGGCTGTAGAAGATGTACTTCCCACGCTCATGGACGCTCTGGCTGAAATTGGCGAGCCGTTGATGGATATGGCAGAAGAGATATTTCCTGTGCTTCTTGACGCGTTTAATGAAATTTTACCGCTTGCTGCAGAACTTATCAGTGAAATACTCCCTGTGCTGGCAGAAATATTGGAAACAATTCTTCCGCCTCTGGTGGAGATAGTGAGCACGATCCTGCCGCCTCTGATTGAGCTTATATCTGCATTGATGCCGATTTTTGAGACAATCATAAGCCTCCTGCGGCCTATATTGGATCTGTTCACTAGCCTTTTGACGCCAATTGTAAACTTGATCAGTCAGGGAGTCACGCCATTAGTTAATTCGTTGGCGCCTCTTATACAGATGATAGCGGATCGGCTCATCCCGGTGATTAAGCTGATGACAAGCGCAATTTCAAATTCGCTTTCCGGCGCCCTCAGCACCGCCACAAGCATTATGGGGAATCTGACTCAGGTGTTCAGGAATGTTGTTGATTTTATCAAAAATGTGTTTACGGGAAATTGGAAAGCGGCATGGCGGAACGTGAAGAATATTTTTTCTAATATCGTTTCCGGACTGGGTTCCATATTTAAAGCGCCGATAAATGCGATCATTGATGGAATTAACGGGTTCCTCAAAGGCTTGAATAAGATAAAGATTCCGGACTGGGTTCCGGGGGTAGGTGGCAAAGGATTTAATATACCGACAATTCCCAGATTGAAAGTCGGCCTGGATTATGTACCGTCAGACATGTTCCCGGCGTATCTTGACAAAGGCGAGTGGGTACTGACGAAAGAAGAGGCTGATCTGCTCAGATCCTTGGGAGGCATCAGCGGAGTTCTGGATCTGTCAGGACAGAAGTACCCTGATCAGACGCTGAATGTCACTGTGCAGGGCGCAGCAAATGGGATTGATTATAAAAAGCTTGGAGAATCAGTTGCTGAGGCCCTTATCCAGGCAGGCGTAGGGTTCAAGTGCGACGAACGTGTTTTCGCATGGCTTGTAAAGGATGTGATTGATTATGTATGATATTTATTATGTCGGAGCGCAAAACAATGAAAAGATTAATTTCTGCCAGTGGCCGTACATGGTTACTGGTGGAGATATTTTTGACGGAAGTTACGACAATATAGATGAGAACGACCATATCCAGGAGTTTGAGCGGAAGATAACAGATCACTCTTTGAACATTGAGATAAATGCTGTGGGAGATACTTTTCGAAGAGCTGTGGATCACCTGGAAGATGTGTCAGAAAAAGACATAATTAATGTTACGCCCGGTAAATTGTATGTGGGGAATAGTTATTTGAAGTGCTGGATTGTAGGAACCGGAAAAGACAGATGGGTAAACGATCTCTGCAGCATAAGCAATTCCCTAACAATAAGAAGTGATTATCCTTACTGGATTACTGAAGAGGCGTTTTCCTTCCTGAAAGCGTCGCAGAGCGGAGCCGTATCTCCGTGGCTGGATTATCCATATGATTATGCTTATGAATATTCAAAGGTGAGAAATGTTCAGTACATTCAGAACAGTAATTACACGGCCAGCGGATTCCGTATCACAATATACGGGCCGTGCATAAACCCGTTGATCCGAATTGGCGGACATGTGTATGAACTGCAGACAACATTGTACGAAAACGAATACGCTGTTATTGATTCCAGCACAAGATATTCGAAGGATCGAAAGATTATAAGAGTAAAGCCAGACGGAAGCCAGGAGGATATTTTTAACAGCAGAAATAAGGCGAGCGATATCTGGCAGAAGATTCCGCCGGGTAGGAGTGTTGTATCCTGGAATGGTGCGTTTGGTTTTGATGTGGTCCTTTTTAACGAGAGGGGGACGCCGAGATGGACTTTATAGTAACTGACAAGTATGGACAGGACAAGGGATATCTGGAGCACTGTGGAGCAGAATTTAATGTCGGGCAGGATAATGATTTTGAAATTAAGATACAGAGTAGCCTGTTCAAGGACGACCGTCACCGGAAAAACTGCAGGGTATTTTCGGAGGAATCGGAATATGGCGGACTGATCAGAAATGTAAATCCAGTTACAGAGGATAATATCGTAAAACTGACGGGTCCAACATGGCGCGGGATTCTGAACCAGCGCGCGATCAATCCCGGGAGTAATGCATATATAACACTTTCCGGAGAAGCGAATGCGCTACTTGCTCAGTACATAGTTCGCCTGGGACTGTCAGAGATATTTTCGGTATCTACGGCAGACAGCGGTATTGTTTTACATTATAAAGTCCCACTTCAGAGCATGTTACTGGACGCATTTACGGCAGCACTGGAAAAGCAGAATGCAAGGTTGAATATCAAGTATAAGCTCGGGAATACGAACGAAAAAGGATATGTTTTATTATCAGCAGAACCGATCGTGGACTACTCTGAAACAATAGAAATGTCGGAGGACGGAAGCGTAAAGCTGAATATACTTGACAATCAAAACGGAGTGAATCATTTGATCTGCTACGGGAAGGGAGAGCTGGCCCAGCGGCAGAGAGTCGATCTGTATGCCTGGCCGGACGGATCAATAAGCAAAACACAGTATTATTCTGGAATCGATCTTGTTGAACGGTATTATGAAAATACGAATGCAGAGACGTTGGATGAATTAGAAGAAGCCGGCCGGGAAGAGTTTGAAGAACTGAAAAATTATAAGCAGCTAAAAATATCAGTGTCTGATATGGATCTTGAGCTCGGCGATATCGTCGGCGGAAGGGAAAGAATTACGGGGATTTATATGTCGGCCCCGGTAGTAAGAAAGATTGTGTCCGTTACGGGCAAGGGACGCATGAGCATATCGTACAAGCTGAAGGGAGAATGATAATATGGCAAGTGAATTTGTTGATACAACACTGGTAGATGGTTTTGCGGATGGGCCGCATATCACAGAAAAACAGATAGGCCTTGCAAATCAGGGTACATATGGACCTGATGATTATGTACTTGAAACTGGAAGACAGGCGGAAGCTCAGATATTAACAAATAACAGCATACGGATATTTGACGCGGTATACGTGATCCAGGGGCGCAGGGATGTGATCGCTGCAAATGACTATACAGACGTGAGCATTGATAACGGAGCGCAGGGAATGAACCGTAACGATATCATTGTGCGAAGATATGAAAAGGATGAAGGGTCTGAGATAGAAAGCACATCTTATGCAGTCATTAAGGGCACGCCTTCATCCGGAACCGCGGCCGATCCTGATATAACGGAAGGTGACATCCGGAGTGGAGCGACTCTGCATGAAATGAAATTATACCGAGTGAAATTAGAGGGGCTTAATATAGTAGCTGTTGAGCCGTTGTTCAAAGTGCTGATGAATATGTCTACGCTAAATGCGTCTTTGTTATCTATATTGCAGCCAACATTTGAAGAAATATACAGTTCATCACTCGGAACAGTTTGGGGGGCAAAAATAGGCAGGATGGCATTCTTAAAATTTGCGGTTCTTGCGACGAACTCCACAATACGAACAGTACGGCTGGGGGCAAAATATGCGCCTGCGGCAAATGCAGCATTGCCGCTTACAAGGAACGGTGAACTGCTTGAGCAATCATGGTTCTCAAAGAACACAAGCACCGGAGCTGCCGAACTTGAGTATAGGGCTAAAAGCGGAGTGGATCAGACCTACACGGGATGGGTTGCATATATTACGCAATCTTAATTACACCCCGTTCGTATTAGTCGCCCATGCGCCATGTATCCACACACCAAAATTAGACAATCTGCTTGTTCCATCCGATTTGTTATAGATAAAATACAGTCCGTTATCTGTATTAAGAGATGTCAATGCCGCAAGATACGACCAGGTTCCGTCTGTATTAATGAGCCCCATGCACGGGAAATACCTGTCATTACTTTTGTTTCTGCACCATCCTGATACAGTAACCGCTCTGCGCGGCCTGTATGCAGACGCTAATGTCTTGACTACATCAGAGGCGTCCGTTCCGCCCGTGTGCAGATAACAGGCATACCCAATCTTGTACAGATAAGTGGTATTTCCGCGATTATTTGCAGATATTTTTTCATCTAACTCGGATAAAGAAGCGTTAGTATCAGACAAAGACGCATTTAACATATAGATATGAGAAAGGATGATCAAATGAAACTTATTTATAATGATGCAACCGAAATTGTCGTCCAGCAGGTAGAGCCTTACGGCGATTACCTGCGTATTCTTGCCATTGGTACTACTCCGGAACAGCTCAAAGTGCTGTTCACTGACTCGTCCCGTACATCAAAGATGACCGTGCAGGAACGCGGCCAGACGATTGCCACATATGAGGGATACACGGCATTTTACAGGACTGAGATCTACACCGGCAAGATTTACGGTGTCGTCATGTATAAGCCTGAGAAGACTCCGGAAGTGCAGTCATCAATGGTACAGGCTGCCGTTTTAGTTGCTCGGATACAGGCACAGAGTTTGACGGAAGAGCAGGCGATCACTGTGAAGGATATTTATCCTGTATGGAATGGAAACGGAGTATCATACCAGAAAGACTACTACCTGACGCATAACGGAAAGCTGTATAAGGTTCTGCAGACGCATACCTCTCAGGCGGATTGGTCACCGGATGCGGCGCCGTCACTTTTTGCGGAGGTGCTTCCCGGTCAGGGCGGTACTGAGATTGGCGAATGGGTGCAGCCTGACAGCACAAATCCGTATATGACCGGTGATCAGGTGACGCATAATGAAAAGACGTGGGAATCCTTAGTGAACAACAATGTCTGGGAGCCCGGAGCGCAGGGATCAGAAGTGCTGTGGCAGGAAGTGACAGAATAAGGCAGGTGAGAATATGGGCATCAGAGACAGACCGTGAACCGGTCTTATTTTTACGCATAGAATAGATATGGAGGTAGAACCCGTGTACATAAGCATAGGGACAATTATTACGGCAGGCAGTTTGATCGGAGCGCTGGGAGTGATCGGAGGAGTGCTGATCGCAGCATATAAGTTCTTTAAAAAACCGGAAGAGCTTGAAGAAAAACTCAAAAAGATCAGGGAAACCCATGAA
>ERZ1643247.1653-NODE-1653-length-19717-cov-5.893449_pt1 | contig 19717 bp, 6 predicted proteins | sample MGYA00579264_ERZ1643247 | MGnify/ENA primary metagenome ERZ1643247 (study PRJEB29033, sample SAMEA4952262) | chicken gut metagenome | biome: Broiler Chicken; feature: Gastrointestinal Tract; material: Caecum | place: Ireland | collected 2018 | study: Broiler... | reverse complement strand
GAATTGTTTAAAAGTAGATAAATTCTTTACTACAAAGTTTGCCGTGCGCGTTGTTTTCGTTTTTCTCAAAATAATAATCTGTTGGATCAAGCTCTTTGCTAACAAAATCGTTCCAAGTTGTCCAATATTTTAATCCTACTGTTGCATAATCGGCGCCAGCATCAACAACGTTGCCATCTGAATCGTAATAAGTAACTTCACAATTTACAAAGTAAGTAGTATTTCCAGTATCATTCGTTATATATCCCATAGTAACGTTGCCGTTTTCATCTCTTTGATATTCATTATTGATAACTACATAATTTTGGAAATCTTCTTTAGAAAACTCTTGAGATGTACCGGTATTTTCCTTCGGCCTAGCGTAAAGCATATACTTATCATTCACCGCGCCGTAGTAAACGCAATCTTGATTTACCAGCAAAGGAACAAATTTTAAATATGGCAACCCGTCATTAATAATCCCTTCTGGGTCTATAGCCCAAGGGCTAGTATCATCAAATCCCCAATAATTAACTGTCAAAGTTTTTTCTTGTTTATTTAATATTGCATTATTAACAGATACTTTTCTAACTCTACTATAACCAACAACATAATAACCTTCTTCATCGTTGTGATCTAAAACCATATGAGCCAAAGAACTATCAGCTATGTTACCATCTTGGAATAAATATTCAGGATTTATAGAAATTGTAGACGACTGCCCATTCGTTCCTTGGTTATAAACATATAAAAGCCCTTCTTCTTGATCAAATACTACGCTATTTTTGTCGTAACCGCTCTTGAACGTATAATAAGCGTTATTTGTAGCTTCATTAAATTTAATTTCATAACTTTCATCAATTAATTTTCCTATATATAAGTTTGTTGTTTCATTTGAATCTTCTTCAACAGGTATATCTTTATACTGCATAGCAAGCTCAACCGTATCAAATCCGTAATAAGTTACTGTGTTTAAAGTTTCTTGATCGTTATCCCCAATATTATCTAATCTTACCATACCTTTATATTTATCTTTATGAAGGACCATATTTGTTGCTGGCCTATATAAAACGTTTCCATTTTCATCTTTAGCTTTCAAAGTTATTTCATCAGCTATTTTTACATGTATAGGATTTGAATAAGTTTCTCCAGTAGGTTGCGATTGATATATAACTACATAGGGATTTTTTATAGTGTAAGATGACGGATCTTCCTCTCCAGGCTCATAATTGAGAATATAATCATCATCATTTTTATAATAAATTTTCATGAAATTATAGTCGGAAACTTTTAATAGATATCCCTGTTGCGATTCAGACGGCATTTTAAAGATAACATAATCTTCACAAGAATAAACAGAGTTGTTGCTACCGTTAAGTTTCCAAGCAAATTCACGCAAGTCTTGTTCTGTTGAATTTCCAACATCGTAAACAACATTTCTATACAAATATTCATGTCCCATATATCTTGTTAAAGTATAATCTTTGCCGGCTTCTTTACCAGTAAGTGAAACGTTTTCATCTTCTATTGCAATTTCATCAGCGCTTAAATAATAGTTATAATAGCCATCAATTTCTCCTAAAAGTCGACTATAATTTATTTCAATTTGAGACGTATACGAACTAGTTTGCCTAAAGTCTTCTATTGTTTTTTCGCTATTAACATCATTACCACTATTATTTTTCCCATAAATGTAAGAGTTTTCGTTAGAAGAATCAACATTAGCAGAATTCTCCAAATAGTAAGACCCAACTATATTTGAATTATAACCAAGCGGTGCAACATATGAATCAGAGAATTTATAGCTATTAAAATAAAAATCTTGATCCCTTGAAGTATAAAAATCAGAGTTGGTTAACATTCCACCAAGTGTAGTATATTCGCCAGAGCCAAACGTTTCATCTTCTATGTGTATAATTCTATTTGAAGGAGTATTAACATCAGCTTTATATAATAATTGAATATATTCTCCTGGATCTGAACCTACAAAATAACCAATTAATCCACCTATAACTGCAGCAGCAGCGGCTATAGGTAAACCTATTCCAGGAATAACAGAAGTTCCAGCTATTGTAACTCCTAAAACATAAGCAAACCCACCGACAGCAGCAGCACCAACACCTATGCCTGTTCCAGCTGCAACATCTCCTGCCACAGTTCTGCCAAGGTTTGTTATTCTCCTTCCATTTCCCATTAATTGAAAGAAATAACTTCTCATAGTAGTATTTTCATGATAAATACCTATTTGTTTTCCATCATTATCATATACACCATTCAATTTATAAGTATGAGAATACATATCATCTGAGCTATCACCTTGATAAGGAGATTTTTCTCCTTGTTTACCGGTTATGGTAATTATATTGTAATCTATTCTATCTTGCTCTTGTGAAACAAGCGTTGCTAAATCTGATTCATTATTTCTAACATCTCCAACGTTATAACAAGCATTTATATTGGCATTTGTTCCTATTCCTGAAGCAAAAGCAGGCCTTAACAGTGCATATATATTCACGCCATAAATTGAAAAATAAAAATCTCTATAAGCGCCTGCGTTTGGAGCTGTAAAATCAGTTTTCAAGATATAAAATGTCCCTACATTTTTATAAGCTGGATTAATCTTTAAGTCAGCGTATTCATCTCCTTCCAACTTCTTAAGAATTTTGGCATTTGCTAAAACCTCGCCTCTGTTGTAAGAATTATTGATCATTATATATTTTGCTCCTGCCAACGTGTCTTCTGTAGAAGTATAATCGACCACTAAACCAGCAGTACCTAAAATACCACCTGCATATGACGATAAAGGAAGATAATCGTCTGAAGTTGCTGCATCATTACCCGCTACAACGTAACCAACATTATAAGACTCTTCAATAGTGACAAATATGCTTACTGTTCTTAACAATTCTTCGTCATCTACTTGTTCTTCCGAAACTTGTCTATCTTCTACAAAACCTAAAATTCCACCAGCACTTGCAAACGTTTTGCTACCAACGCCATTACTCAATATTTTTCCGCCATTATTTGAACATTGTTCAATAAGTATATTTCCTTCTGTAATAGTACCAACAATACCACCCGCATTTACATATACTTTATTTAACGTATTTGAATCGCTTGAACCATTAGCCGTTATATTATTGTTTACAGAATGGCAGTTAGTGATTGTTAAATTCCTACCTATTCCCACTATGCCACCAGCTGACGTGGTGGAGTTGTCTGCTTTATTTGCAGTTACCGTGCTATTTTTTAATATAACATTTTGTATTGTAGTTATACTTGGATTAGATCCAGTTTCTCCTATGTATCCAAATAAACCAACTCCACTTTGCGAGCTTGTTATATTGGCATTACTAATTGTTTTATTGTTGCCGTCAAAACTGCCAATGAAATAATTGTGGTCGCTATCCGCGGAAGAGCCACTCTTTTGCTCTGCCCCCACCGGAGTTATTGATTCAATTCCAGTAATCTTCTTATCAAAATCTATGTCGTATATAAGCTCGTAATAAGAGTTCCAGCTGTACATATGGTACTGGGTTGTGCCTAATGAATTTGTAACATAAGCTGGGTTGTTGCCTGCATTGGTTAATTGTACCCACTTGCCTGCACTTGGTATTTCAAACGGGTTGTTAGCCGTTCCATCACCAGTGCTTACCATCATGTAGTCCGCACTTGTATCAGTAGTTACTAAGCCCGTGCCACCAAAGTATGGGTAACCATAGTTAATGGTTGGGTCTTGTGCAAACTTAACTGTAGACAATTTCCCTTCATTTAAAATATCTGTTTGCATAGATACTTGAATGCCATTTTGATTAACGGTATAGGTTGCCATATAATCTACTTCTGATATTTTTGTTGCGTCACCTGAACTATTTACACGCTCAGTTGCAGTAATATCATAATAGTTAGAAGAGTCAGCGCCCGAACCGAATACGCCTAAACCAAAAGTATAATTACTATTTTTTGCTTTAGCTATGGTGTAACTATTCTTAACGCTAGCACCAGTTTCGTCATAACTAAAGGAGTATACGTTGTGGGTATTAGTGTTATCAAAATCGTAGTTAGAATTAGATTGAACATAGCCTGTACTATAACATGAATCTATTTGACCATAGTTTCTACCTACTAAGCCACCTAAATAAAGGTTTGCAATTCTAGATTCGTCGGATACAATATCCACCATAGAGAAGGAATCGGATATATAACCAGTTGCTTCATTTATAGCAACAAGTCCGCCTACTACTAAGGTATTTACAGTATATGTAATTTCTCCACTTTCAATACTTTCAGGAATATTATTTATGCTTATTCCGCCGGAAATACCCATTGTTTGTTCAATTAATTCGTCATTTGAACGCGTAGAAGAATTTACAGCGTTACAAGCGTAAACTATACCTTTATTTATGCCAACAAGTCCACCATAATAAGCTGTTGCTAAATGTTTGCCCGTTTCCTGTCCGTTTTCATCTTTAACATCTTCTTCTAAATAGTGTGAAATATCTGCATCTCTACTAGACCTTGTATCTACATAAACCTTTATGCCTGTAACAAAGCTATCTTCGTCTAACGAGCTAATAAAGGTGTTTGTTATATATTCAGTGCCACCTAATCCGCCCGTTGTTGTATTAATGTTAACCGATGCACCATCGCCAAATATAGCTGCGTTACTTAAAGTTAAGTTGTTTAAGTTTTGTATTACAGAACCATTTGTAGAATTTAGTTTAAAGTATTTTCTTTCTGGCATAGCGCTTGCAAAAGCGTCTTCTCCTGAAGAACCTAAGTAATTTGCAACGTTGTTTGAAATTCCGACTTCAATAATCCACTTATACTTTTTTTCTTCAGAATCATAACTATATTGAGCAACTATTGAGTTTTCTGCGTCATTAATTCGAATTTCAGACCCAGATATTAAGAAAGGATTAAGTTTGCTACCATAGTGAGTTTGTGTAATTAAACTACTTAAAGTGTTATTTGCTGTGGTTACCGCATCTACAATTGTGTTATAACCAGTGTTTTGCATTTTCACATTGCTACCACTTTCATTAGTTGAAGCAACCATTAAACTTAATTGATTTGAATAGTAGTTATTAGTTTCACCACTTGATGAACCATTTACAGATCCTACAATAACGCCAATATTTGAATTATCTCCTCTTGCAAAAGGATAGATTATACTTGAAAGTGAATAGTTGTTAGAAATTGTAACGCCTTGTCCACCAATTCCAAGTATGCCACCCATGAATACGTTTCCTGTAGGTTCAGCTTTAAATTGAAGATCAGAATAAACCAAGTTAGAATCTATATTAGAGTATACGCTTAAAGTTCCATTTATTACCACACTTGATGATGATTTACCTGCTACGCCCATCATACTACCGATAAGTCCGCCAACAACAGCCAAAGAAGCTGAATTTTCTACTATAACCCCACCACCAGCAACAGAATTATTAATATTTATAATTGGTGCAGAAGACGATGTTACATTTGCAGCTGGTTTTGGGAAAACTCCAACAAAACCACCATAGTAAACCCTTTGAGAATTGATAGTGAACACGCTTTCATTTATAGAAGAGGTAATGCTAGAAAGCGGTTGTTGAACGCCCTCTACATTAGAAACATAATTAATTTGCGCTACAATTCCGCCGAATATATTATCTATTGCAGTTGAATTTGTCTGCGTAAATTCCACACTATTTCCAGAGATTAGTTCGCTTGCAGTGAATCTACCGCCAACATAGCCTACCATACCACCTACGTAGGATATATTAGAAGATTGTATAGTAGTAGTACCGCCTGTTTCTATATTGTTTATATTTAAATCATGATCAACTCTTCCCACAGCGCCACCATAGTAGAATGCTGTAGCTTGTTCAGAATTAGTTCCATCTCTTACAATATTAAGTTTTATATCATTATTAATGTAGAGATAGAAAGGATCTTCAGATGCTTTTTCCACAATAAACTGACTTTTTGACCCGCCAGTAATTCTTCCATACAATCCACCAACGTTTCCGTAACTTGCGGTTATTGGTGCGTTTTCTTTATTGCCTTGCCCTTTATTGCCGTATAGTGCAAAGTTTACCGTCATGTTGTTTTGTAAGATATCTCTTTGTAATATGTTGGAGTCTACAACGCCAGTAGAAATTCCAAAGAATGCACCTGCATTTAAGCTGTCAATTAGGTTATCACTAGAATTTGTAATCTGTGTAGTTAAATTATAAATATTATCGTTAACTTCTTCAAAGGTTGAAAGGTCGAAATCTATAGCTCCAGAAGCGCCAGCAATGTGCCCTACGTTTAATTCAATATTTTTATTTAAAATATTAGAATCTGTGCTATTAAAGTTAATATTTATATTGCTATTTTCAAATTTTATGCCACTTACCACAGTAGTGCTTTTTTTACTTGAAGAGCCGATATTTCCAGCCATCATACCTACATATACATGAATGTTATTGTTTTCGCCAGTATTTGTATTTACTTCAAAGTTTATATTATTTTCTCCACTAAACGTAATATTGCTAAATGAACACCTAATTGCATTAGCAGTAAGCATACCAACATAATATGCAACTTCACTAGAATCTTTATTCTCAAGCCCATCTGGCATAACAGGAGAAATTGAACAATTTTCAAGCGTAATGCCTTCAAAAGTTGTTCCGGTAGCACTTTCTATGAATGCAGAAGTTATATCTTCGCTATAATCGGTTGATGTACTATCTCCTTGCCCCACATTTTGAATTACAAAGTTAGAGAACTGTGCACCTGTGAAGGTTGAAGTGAAAAGCGGAGCAGTAATAGTGTTTGTAGAGTTGTTAACTCTAAAATCTAATCCATAATTTCCAGAAGTATCTCTTCCGCGTAGTACACCGGAGAAACCTTCTACTGTAAAGCCCTGCTTTGTTGTAGCAAGCCAGTCACCAACTGGTACAATGCCGCTATCCGCGTTACCAATAATTATGAACGTTTTGTTTTTATATTGGTTCAAAAGTTCTAGGTCGGAAGCTTCTCTTATGTAAATTACAGATGGTTCTATTCTAAACGTTAAGTGTGGGAAAATGTGTGGAACGCTATCGTCTGTTTCTGTGTCCCAATACTCTTGGTCCCAACCTGCGTTTCTAAATATTTTATTCATTTCATTTACGTAATCGGCATTGCTTGAATTTTTAAGCTCAGAAACCTTTTGTACGTCTGCATTTATAATATAATTATCTGTAACTGCAGAGCTTGTAGATTTATTTGTATAATATCTTGTATTATCCGAAGTTGTAAAGCTTTCAATAGCGTTTACATCGTATAAGGTTTGATTTAACGTTATATTTAATGAACTTGAACCTTCCGGCATATAGTAGATATCATAAGCATTATTTATATAGTTATTATTTTTTACTACGGAATACTGCCCTGGCTCTGTGCCCTGTTCTGTTGGAACGGACCAGTAATTTATAGCATTAATTTTTTCAAGAGCAATTGCGTTCCAAACGCCGTCTGCAATGTAACCGAATATACCGCCAGCACCAACGCTTGCAAATACGTCGCCGGTTGCATAAAGTTCTGTGAAGCTTAAAGATAGAGTTTGCCCTGCACCATAATCTCTTAAACCACCTAAGCTAGAGTTATCCTTAGCAGGTATTCCACCAATAATGCCACCAGCGTAGCTAGCCATAGAAGACCTTACATTAATTTTAGAGTAGCTCTTTTCAAGTTTGCCTGTAACAAATTCGCCTACAATGCCGCCAATGTATTGCGGTTTATAGCTTGTAGAATCCGCAAATTCGAACAAGGTTAAATTACCCCTATTCACGTCCTCAGAGGTTGGGTCATTATAGTATGTTGCATAGTTGTTTTCAATATCAAGTTGAGTATCCGAATCGTGTTCAGCTCTAACCATGAAGATATATCCATAGTTTTCGCCTACAACGCCGCCAGCAGCAAACTTATAAGCTATAAGTTTTTGATTGTTATCGTTACCAGAAACTTCAAAAAGTGCATCTTGAAGCATTGTTTGTGGGCCTAAATAGCCTACAACACCACCAACGGTTGCGCCGTAAACACTCATAATTCCAGTAGCTTTTAAAGCTACAACGTTTGGCTCTGAAAGTGCATTAGAGAATGAATAGCTATTAATATTTGTGTAAATATCTATTAAGCCTGCTACACCACCAGCATAAGAAACGTTGCTTCTTATAACACGGTTATAGAATTGTGACGTTAAGTTAGTGGCTTCGTTACCAGCAATAACCGTTAAGTTTTCAGCTGAAACGTTACTTAAATAGCTGTCGCCTATAACTCTACCTACAACACCACCAGTAATGTTATAACCATAAATTACAGCAGCTTCCGATGAGTTAGCACTAGCAACGCTTACATTTATTATTCTAGAATCTTGAACAGTTCCGGCAAGTGCGCCAACATAGCTTACGCCCGTTGCGTTTACGCCTTCAATTTCAAGGTTCAAGTTCATAACAACGGCGCCGTTTTGTAATTCTTTAAATAAGCCGTAACTTGTGTTAGAACCGCCAAGAGTAGAAACTAGTTCTATACCAGAAATTGTGAAGCTGTTTCCGTCTAGAAGTCCAAGGCCGTTTATTTCGTTTTGATTATTAAAGGTTGGAGTTAACGTCATTTCCGTAGAGCGAAGCGTTAAGCCCGTTTCGTCGGAAAGAAGATTAGATAGATCTATATTATCCACTATTCTATAATTACCGAACGCTACGTTTGAAGCAAGGTCATAGTAGAATGCAACGCTTGAACTTACGTTTGCAGTGTCTCCACCGAACACTTGGTTGAATTCCGTTTCGTCTCTAATTATAATTGGGTTTTTGCTACTGCCATACCTGTAACCATCGGCATATGTGAAACTGTAATCTACAATTTCGCCTTGCTCGTTCGTCTCTTCAACGTTTAAAATTCTTGAAGATACGGCAATATTATTTGCACTTACAAGTTCAGGTCCCCTAGTTGTCATATACCATACACCGTCTTGTGTATAGCCTTCAACCGAGCTATTTGAGAAGGCAAAGCCGTAGAAGCTATCCCTTACGTCTGGGTCTAGAACTCTATTTACAGTTGTGTTGTATAAAGACTCCATGTCTGACGAAGAGTATTCGTCGTCAAGAGATGTATCGGAGTTGTAATAATAACTGTTTTCAACTAAGCCATAGTTCTGTAAATCTAGGTTGACATCTACACCAAGGAAGTTCATTTGAGTGCTGTTTGAATTTTCAATTCTTGAAGCTGAATAAGACCTTCTTACAACAGCGCTAGAATTATTTATGTAAACAAAGCCTGCACTTAACCTTCCGCTTTCCTTGTCGCCAATAGTTGTAAGCATAATGTTAGAATAGGAATCTTCAATTATTCCAGAGTTTTCATATATAAAGCCTGCGCCTACACTTGCAGTTTCAATTCCGCCACCTGTGGCGTGAATTTCCGAGTCGTTTGCGTATATGCCTCTTGCGTAACTTAGCCTTATTTCTCCTGTATTAGTAATTGCAAAGCCTGCCGTAGCCGTGTCTGAACCACTAGAAGTTTGGTTCGTTATAGTTCCGTTCATAAAGAAGCTAGAAGCAATAATTCCACTATTTTCATACACGAAGCCAGCTACGTCGCCCTGACCTATAATATTGAAGGCCGTTGGCGTGATAGCCGTTCCGTTTGCTATTTCAAGGCTTGTTCCGCCCACTCTACTATTTGTTATAGAGCCAGCGTTTGTAATTACAAAGCCTGCTACTCTGCTTTGAATGCTAGATACGTCTATATTTGAATAGTTATAGTTTACGGTTAAGCCCGGAGTTTGTGGATTTGGTCTTTCAGCGCCCACATAGCTATAAGATACAACTTCGCAGTTCGTTATTATACCGCTATTTGAAATTGCAAAGCCCGCAACGTTTACCGAAGTTACGCCCGTCATGTTAAGCGTTACTGCACCACCATAGTAGACGTTAACCCTTATATTTTTAAGCGTTGTACCTTCTAAAACTTCGTTAAATAGTGCAAGATTTACAGAAGTTTGGTCTGATGGAGTGTTAAAGCTTAAAATATGAATAGTTTTATTGTTACCATCAAAGCTTCTTATATTTGTTGTGCTTATTGGAGTGTAATCTAATAAATAGATATCTTCTGTTAAAATATAGTCTAGTGGCTCAGCAGAGTTAACCATATTTATGAATTTTTCTGCTGTGTCTATAATAACAGGTTTATCTTCGTTAGTTTCAAGCACTACGTTTATTGTGAAGTAGTATTCAAGATAGGTTTTTGTTGGTTCGTCTGTGCCGTTAGGTATTTGAATTGGAATTCTAAGTAACATATTAACGCTACCCGTTGTAGCTTGAAGCCCACGAACGTATAGGTTAGAGCCGTCGTAAGTGAACACGCAGTAACCGTTTGCCGCAACCTGACCGCTTTGCCTATTGAATACCTTACTTAATTCAATTCTATCTGGGTTATAAGTATCGGCATAGTAAAGGTTATCTATGAAGTTTGCCACAATTACGCTGTTTGAGCTATCGTAGTCGAAATCGTAAGGCATACTATCGTAGAAGCCGTTTACTATATAACTTCTTCTTTGATCGTATTCAGGGTCTAAGTTTATAGGATTAGAATTAAAGTAATTATATGTTTGGAAACTAGCTAAACTATCGTTTGTTAAGAAGAAGTCTACATCAAAATCAAATTCAAGTTTTTGCGTTGTGCCAACGTAAACTGTTAAAACGTCTTTATTATAAGCATCTGTGTTAAGCTGAGTTCCGTCTGGATTTATAACAAAGTCTGCTACCGCAACGTAAACCACGTCGTGTGCAGTTTCAACTGTTCCGTTTATAGTTCTAGATGTTGTTGCCATTATTATAATAAAGTTATCGCCATTCTCGCCTTGCGCGTTCCCTGGAACTAAATCTGTACTGAAATATATTGTAGTGGTGTAAGTTTTTAAGCCTGTGGATTCATCTATGGTATAGGTTAAAGGATCATAACTTACTGTTCCTACTGCCACGTTATCTATGGATAAGGAATCTATAGTTTGATCTTGATTTACTACTATTTCAACTTCGCCAGAGCCGCCCCTAGCTATAATTGCCTGTTTTCCGCCGTTAACACTAAGCTCTGGAGCTGCAACGTACTGCACTGATAGCCTATAAGTATCCGTTTTTAAAGCAGTGCCGTCTTCACTGTAAGCTGTAACTGTAAGCTCGTATACTGTGTCCGCGTCTACGTCGGAAGGAATAAAGGTTCTAAGATATAGTGAACCTATGTCGCTATCTAAGTTAGGGTTAAATATTCTAATTCCGCCCGTAAAGCTTTCATAACCAGTAGTTTCTCTAACGAATTCATTTGTTCCGTCTAGTCTTCTCATAAGCCCAAGCCTTACTTGGTAAGAAGAGCCAACTACTGTTCTTGACGTTACTTCTATGTAGCTATAATTTGAATAAGCTGGATAAAGTTCTACATTCAATAGTCCTTCATTGCCCGGCGCAAGTAAAGATTGTGGAATTGAAGAATATGTATAATGTAATCTCTGATTATCCGCTTCTCCTTTCCATATAGCATAATTTAGCGTGTAATGAGTAGTATTAATGTAAGAAAGTTTTTGCGTTTCAACTATTAAATTGAAATTAGTAGAAATGCCCGTGCTTTCTGCAAATAGCGAGAAGTTAAACGCTTGACCGTTATAATCTTTATTTCTTACCGCGTTATCATCTACTAAACCAAAAGTTACCATATAGGTATGTTTATAGTAGTCGCTGTTGTCGTCAGGATAGTTATCTATGGTTGGTCTATAAATTCTTACCACAGCATAGCCGTTTGAGAATTCTTTATAGATTATTTCATCGTTTCCGTCTTTGTAAATGTTTATTACAGAAATTCCTGGATAATTTGTGCTTTCGCTTGTTTGACCAGTAACTTGTTGACCATTAGCGTCTACTGTATATTCTGTAATTATTGTTACGCTATGATATTCCTTCACTTAGCTGTTCGTCGTTCAAAATGCTAGCAGCCAAATCAAATTCTCCGCTTGCGTCGTCGGTGTAAATAGTTACTTCTATGCTTTGAGCATGAGAATCTATGGGTTCAATGGTAAGTTCTTCCGAGTCTGCTATAATGCTATCTGCGCCGTTATATAGTTGAACGTTAAAGTTCTTTGTAAAGTTTGTTGTTATTATATCTTTAAATATTTGGTCTATTACTTCGTTTATATTTAAAGTTAAAGTAACATTTATTTCATCTGTGGTAAATTCTGCTATTTCAGCTGTTTGAATTGTATGTACGCCTATCTCATTGCCAACAATAAGGTCGTCAAAAGTATCTAAAATAGCTCCTTCTTCATCTTTTATCACAGAACTTGCAACAATGTCCATATCATTTTGAACAAGGTTTATAGGTCTATTTATTGCTATTCTAGAAGTTGTTATAGAAGTTGAAACATTATCAGAATTACCATATTTTATAGATATATCGGTATTAGAATCTGTAATTTCTGTTCCAGCATAAGTTAGTTTAAAGTCTAAAATTTTGTACATTATTACAGCGTTAAATTCTCTTCTTAAACTGTAATCGTATTTAGAGAACACGCTAAATGTAAACGTAGCATAATTTACATCTTGAACTCTTAAATAATCTGCCCCGGCGTAAATTGGCGCATCGCCTACCGTTATTCTTATAGAAGACGTGTTTTCTACGCCGAAAAGGCTTCTATAATTAAGTGTATTCCAGCCAGCAAGCACGGCGTTTTCCGTGTCCGTTAACGTCATATTATTAGGCTCGTAATAGAAGAATATTACATTACCATTGCCGTCTGTTAAGGTTAAATCTGTGTTATAGATGCTAAACTCTGAAATGTTATCTAGTTCGTCGTCTTGCATTATAGCGTTAAAGTAAGGATATCCGCCATTAATGCCACCAGCAAAATTCCAAAGCCTATCTGAACCGAAAGATATGCCGTTATAAACGCCTGATAAATCTGGGTACGTGGAAGGATTAGCTATCTCTCTATAACTTGCAATTATGCGATAGGTGTAAACTTCACTTGCTTGTTCGTTTTCTCCAGCATAGGCGTACATATAAGCATTTTCAATGCGGCTTATGCTTGTGCTTTCATTAACGCCAACAAAGTTTGCTGTGTTTGCCTTACCAAAACAAGCGTTAACGTTTCCACCTGCAAGTTCGCCTACTAAAATACCTACCTTTGCGCCGTTTAGCACGATGTTATCGTCGTCAGCCGTTATTTTAACGTAACTATAAGCATAGCTAAAATTAAGTGCGCCCGAAGACATATAGCCAACTAAGCCACCTATCGTATTGCCCGTATAAGTAGATTTTGTATCTACGGAATATCTATAAAATTCTACTTCTGCATATTCAATTGTGCCAGTGTTATGGCCAGCAATGCCGCCTACATAGGCGCTTGCATTCAAATTGCTAATAGAGCCATAGAATTTAACGTTGCTGATAGTTCCGTTATTTACTGCAACTAAACCACCAGTGTAAGCTTCTTCCGCACTATTTGTTACAGTGCTTGGTTTATATTCTGCTCCTTCTTGCCAAGTGTCTACCGTAACGTTTCTTATAGTTCCGTTATTTTCTTGTGCAACAAAACCAAAGGTTGCTTCACCTTGAAGCGTAAAGTCTTCAATTACAGCAATTGCTCCTAAATTTGTAAAGAGCGAAGTGCCGTTAAGGATTATTGTGCGGCAAGTATCTTCACCTTCAAGTCTTCCAAATAGTCCGCCGTTAAACTCTACCGTATTGCCATTTAATGTATCTAATGGTGTCGTTAAAGGCTGGTCTGTAATATCTATTGTAAGTGTATAGTAAAGCTCAGGATAGTTTTGAATCCATTGCCTTAAATTATTTACGTTGTCTACCCTATAAGACGTTTCTCTACTTCTGCCGTCTGCAATTGTTATTGGAATATATTTTGCAACGTCTTCATCTCCGGCTACGTATCTTCCGTCTATAAAGCTATCTTCAGGTGCAATTCTAATGTAACCAGAACCACCTTTTGTTTGATTGCCTGAAAGTGTAACAAGACCAGTAGTTCTATTTACAGTTATTAAGTTAGCTTCCGTACCATCATTTGGGAAGAATTCGTATATTAAATTTGTGTTAAGTGGGTTGTTAGATGTATCGGCATAAGCGTTGATATCAAAAATTTGGTCTGGGTTAGCGCCAGTTCCTTCTAAGCCCCTGTCAATTTCTAAATAAATGCCGTTTTCTTCCGTAACATTCTCTAAAATGATGTTTTCAACTTTGTTAGCCCTTCTAATTGTTAGTAAGAAAGACCTATTTATAGTTTGACCGAACTCCCTAGCTGTAACTAGTAAAGTATCAGTAATAACGCTAGCTATGCCAATTCCGCCAGCAACTAGTTGATAAGTAGCCTTTGCAGAAATTTCCACGCTTGTTAAACCGCTAGAAAAAGTAACAGTATAAACAGTTCTTGTATCTGTTGTGGAGTCACTTCTGTAAGTTATAGTAACGTTTTTATCAGTAATGTCTTCCGTTATATCTTCGGTTGGAAGGTATCCAATATTCCAAGTAAGTTTATTGTAAGTGGGCTGATTATTGATGTTTCCATTGTTGAATACAAGGTTAAAAGTAGTTTTAGTGCTATCTATGTTTGCACTACCTACGCTATCTTCTGAATATAGCGTTCTACTAGAACTAGAAAGTAGCATAGACGTTATAGGAATATAACTTTCTATTACGAAATATCTTGTTATTATTTTTTCAACTTTCTCCCCTGTTGCTTCATCTAGTTGATAACCTGTAACACTTGCCCTAACAAGCACCTTACCTTCATTTGATACAATAAGTTGATTATAGTTATTTAAGTAAAGTGCATTTAAAATGCCAGACGTTGTAACAAATCCGTCAGTTGGAATTGTGTCTAGGAATAGGTTTTGATAAGCATCAGCATAAGGGTCGGCATCACCTAAAATGGTTTCGCCGTAAAAATCGTAACTAATGGAAACGTTAGTATTTGTGTTTACATTAAGCCCAACCGTTTCACCGCGCTTAATTGACGCAACAAAAATATCTTGTCCGGAAACCGTAGTTTCTAACACGTTTCCAATTGAAGATGTTTGTTGTGGCGAAGGAACGGAAATTACAGCATCTTCAAGTGCTTCAAACACTTCTACTTTTGCCCTTAAAAGTTGACCATTTGAAAGCCTAATTCTTATTTCGCCAATTTCTTCAAAGCCAGCTTTTGATACAATTTCTATGCTATATTTATTGTATGTAATCTGTTCGTCATTTACAGTTATTGTTGTTGTCCCTTCATATCTTGGAGTACTACTTACAACTTCAAAAGCATTGCCCGAAGCTATAACTTGAACTTCGCCTAGATTTATGTTTGTAGGATAAACTAGAAATTCAATATTTTTTGTCATAGCCTGGTTTGAAGTTAAATAGTAAGAATACGTTCCATCTTCTTCCTGCACGGCGTTACCGAAGGCTACTGCTTTTGCGCCCACCATTGGTGTTAATGTAAACGTTACAGAAACATCTGAAACTACTGTTATTTGCCCTGCCGCAGTTACGTTTTCCTTAGCTACAACGTAAATAGTAGTACCGCTTACAATGCTAATTATATCTAAATTATCTTCATTTTGAGTAGGCGTTATAACGTTGCCACTGCTGTTATAGAAGATAAAGTTCTCACTAGCGCCGTTCCTTAGCTCTATTGTAAGACCTCTATCGTCTGCTGGAACAGTTGTAGGTCCAATTACAAATGATAGCTCTAAACCTCTAACATTTGCATAGAAGTCGTAAACGTCGAAGTTTGTAACAATTCCTTCCGCTGTTTCAACAAGTTCGCCTTCTCTATACGTTCTTATCTGTGAAACCGTGTCGTATGCGGAAATAATCAATTTTTCCGTGGTAACACTATAATCAAATTCTTTATGCTTAATTTCAAAAGTAAGTTCGTCGGAGCCAACTTCGCCTTTTGTTCTTATTGTAAAGGAATAGGTATTTCCTGTTTTTGTGCTAGAAACAACTTCTGCAACGTTTGCATACTTGAATTTGTATGAAACTTCAAAATCTTCGCTACTAAGTGTAACATTTATTAAAAGACTGTTTCTACTTGCAAGGTTGTTTGCAATTGTAATTTCTCTATTACTTCCAAGCTCAATTTCTTCCATAGGGTTAGAATTGCTATAAAAATACGTGCTTTCGTATGTAACAGGTTCTATTATTTGAAGTTCTACCCTTGTGGTTACTTGGCTGTTATTTCTAGATACTGCAATAACTTCAATTGTGTTGTTTGGTGAAGCGTAATCTTCGCTTACTAAAAGCACATTGTTTTCTAGGCTCGCACCAATTGTGCCGTCTGGCAAGATAAAATCTACATCTCTTTCCGTGGTATCGGCAGGCTCGAACGTTACTAGGCTATTAGTTAGCGTAACAGGTGTTCCAACTACGGCATAAGCACTAGAAAGGTTTTGGCTTTGTTGAAGCCCAGTTACTCTTTTAACAGAAGAAACATAAAAGCTTGCGCTCTTTTGCCCCTCAGACGTTATTGTAACTTGCACATTGTTTACAATGCCAGTTACGTTTAAAGTAAGTTCACTTGAATCTCCTCTCAAATATTCTATTGTAGCAAGAACTCTATCGCTAGACGTGCTAACCATAAGTTCTCTACTAACGCTACTTGGAGCGCCTTCCAAAGAAACGGTAAAGCTTGTACTAGCCGTGTTGTTTTCGTCAAGCTCTAAAACAAGCCCGCTTTCAGCAACGGAATCCGGAAGAACAATTTTAAGGTCTTTATACGGGTCGCCGCATGCAGTTAAAATACTAGACAAGGCTAGTATTAACATAAATGCGATAGCTATAGGGCTTTTTACAATTTTCTTTAAGAGATTCATGTTTCCTCCATAGTATTTTGCGTCAATAAAAATTTATTAATCAAAAAATTTGGCGCATAATGTAGATTTTTTTATTATATTATATATAATTACAATTTTTGTGTCAAACTATTTATGCTCTTTTGAGTAAATTTAAATAATTTTTTCTTGGTAAAAATATTGATTTTTAAACAATAATTTAGTATGCTTTTTACATGAATATTCAAAGAGCAATTAACGCCATGCATAGAGCAATAGAAAAGTTCAATTTGATTGAAGACGGCGACAAGGTAGCAATAGGCCTTTCAGGCGGAAAAGATAGCCTGCTTTTAACCGCCTGCCTTGGCACATACCAAAAGTTTAGTAAAAGAAAGTTCTCACTAATTGCACTATGCGTAGATAGTTTTAAAAACATAGACACTGAAAGTTTAGAGAATTTTTGCAAAAGTTATAACATAGAATTTAAACTAATTCCTTCGGATATAGGCGAAGTTGTTTTTAACGTTAGAAAGGAGAAAAACCCTTGCAGTTTGTGTGCTAAAATGCGCCGCGGAGCGCTTTGCTCCACTTGCAAAGAGCTAGGCTTCAATAAGCTTGCCCTTGCCCACAACGCCGATGATATGATAGAAACCTTTATGCTAAGTTTGAAACATGAAAATAGGCTAAACGCCATGCAGCCAAAAAGTTATATGTCTAACACAAACGTAACGCTAATACGCCCGCTTATCTACCTATGGGAAAGCCAAATTTTAGAGTACACCAAAGGCTTTAAAATTTTAAAAAATCCTTGCCCAATAGATAGGAAAACAGAACGCGAAAACATGAAAAAAATAATTATAGAAATTAATAAAATATTCCCAGATTTTAATAAAAAATTATTTGAAGGAATAATTAATTATGAAAGATATAATTTAATAAAAAATTAAAAATATGTGAAAAATTAATAAAAAATGGGCAAAAAACTAAATTTTAAGCCCATTTTTTATTAAATTTTGAATTTTTTCACTATTTTTTCTTCATTTTTAAATATTTATTTTTAGTGGAATTTCCGCCTCTAATATGTTTTTCATTAAAGTTTTTTTCAAGTATTTTATTTACTTTTTTATACAAATTAAAATCAATTTTTTTAAGCCTATGGCTAACGTCGTAGTGCACCGTACTTTTACTTATTCCAAATATAAATGCCGTTTGCCGTACGGTGTCGCCGGAATCTAATATGTGTCTTGCAAAAGTTACAGCACGCTCAGATATGTCAACTTTCATGTCCACCCCCAATTTTTATCATAATATGAGAGTTTTAGACAAAATATGACATTTTTATTTACATTAAAAAAGCCGCAAATATTTTGCGGCTCAGCTTGTAGATAAATTAATCAGACTGTTCATTTAACCGAGCGAGGCAAGGCTCGGCTCGGGGTTCCCAAAAATTTTTAATTTTTGGGAAAAGGAAAAAGCAAGCGTAAACATGATATTTTGCTTTTTAGCAAAATTCATAAAATGCGCAGCTTTTGACGTAGGCGCGCACTCACGTACGCAACTGTTTGGACTCGTTTGGTGAGCTTTCGTAGCATCGCGACGTTTTTCAGCAGTCTAAATATTTATTGTTTACTTTCTATTACTTTAACAATCTCAGCAACAGTTTTCATGTTGGCTGTTTCTTCGTCTGGTATGCTAATGCCAAATTCCTCTTCAAGAGTCATTAACATTTCAACTATATCTAGTGAGTCAGCCCCCAAGTCTTCAACAAGTCTAGAACTATCTTCAACCTTCTCAACAGGAATGTTTAGTTGTGATGCAATAAGAGATTTAACTTTTTCTTCAACCATTTTATCCTCCTTACAAAATCACCCTATTATATCACAATATAAATATGAAATCAACAATAAATTAATGACAAAATAAAAAATGCGGGAAAATGCCGCACTTTTTACTTAGGTTCTAGTTCTAAATAGTTGTTTGGGTCTATTTTTGTTCCATCTTCAATAAGCTCAAAGTGAAGATGTGCGCCTGTTAAACTTTCGTTGCTTGCGCTTGTGCTAGCCACGCCTAACTGGTCACCCATGGAAACCTTGTCTCCAACTTGTACCTTTATGTCTGTGCTATCAAGCGAGCTATATACGCTTTGAAGACCATTTGCATGTTCGATAACTATCTTAGTTCCTTCTAACTGGTCGTCAACAACGGATAGTACTTCGCCGTCTGCAATTGCAAACACCAAGGAATTTTCTGATGTTAAGTCCATACCTTCGTGGGTCTCCCACCAACCTACGCTAGAGTTAAACACGATATCTTCTCCAGAGAAATCCTTAATAATGCTTGGGTTTTCCATTGGCAAAGTAAAGGTTAAAACTTCTGGATTAGTTACGCTAATTACAGGGTTATCAGCAGGGTTTGTGTTTAACGTGTTATCTTCTGTTCCAGCTGCTATTCCTATGGTTATGCCAAGTGCTATTACAAGCACACCCACCATGCAATAGTAGCCATACTTTTTCATGAAAAGTTTAAATTTGTTCATAATTTCCTCCCGAAAATAGTTTTGACACAAATTTAAAACTTTAAACCTTAAATTTTAATAAGAACCTAAAATTATTGGAAAACCTATAATAAGCCTGCTATTTTCACTATTATAAGCTATTTGAACGTTTACCTTTTTCCTATCTATGTACGTAAATTTATCGAAGCCACTTAAAAACCCGTAAAATGTGCAAATGTTTTCACTCTCTTGAACGTTTTGAACTTTAACTATGTTTTTTAAGCCTTCGTAATCTTCTACGCCCCCTTCAAGCAAATAGCTTACGCCATACACGCCGGAAACATTTTTTAATGTATCTTCTAGTTTTAAGTTATTTGTATGAACAACATAAGCCTCGCCATTTTTTATAAAGTCTTCA
>ERZ1643247.1649-NODE-1649-length-19727-cov-4.201962_pt1 | contig 19727 bp, 26 predicted proteins | sample MGYA00579264_ERZ1643247 | MGnify/ENA primary metagenome ERZ1643247 (study PRJEB29033, sample SAMEA4952262) | chicken gut metagenome | biome: Broiler Chicken; feature: Gastrointestinal Tract; material: Caecum | place: Ireland | collected 2018 | study: Broiler... | reverse complement strand
AAAGGTAAGTGCTATGGCTCCAAGTAGCTGGTGCTTTAGGCAGTGGGTCTCAACCGGTAATGTGGACTACCTGTCCATGTACCATATGTGGAAGGAGAAAGGTCTATGAGCCTTGAAGAAAAGAAATACATCGTGGAGCTTGAGGGTCGCGTTCAGTCCTTCGAGGTTCCGGTGTACGCAAAGTCTCTTGAAGAGGCTACCATGAAGTCCCAAGAGTATGAGGACGCTGGGTTTGTGGTCGGACGGATTCGTCCTGAGACCTAAACTATCACTGTAGGACAGACGTCCAGTTCGTAACTTTTAAATTAGGAGATTTACACCAATGGCTAAAGAGCAACTGAAAACTTTCACCACTCCGGTAGCTGGTATCGTTGAGCCTTACGCATGGCTGAACAAAGCAGACACCAAGTTTAACGAGCGTGGTGAGCATAAGGTTAACCTGACATTCGACCTGAGCAACCCGAAGGTACGTAAGATGATTGATGTCTTACAGAAGATTCACGACGATGCGTATGCGAAAGCACTCGCAGACCACGAGAAGAACCCACCTCAGGTTCAGCGTGGCAAGAAGCCTATTGAACCACGAGAAGGCGACATGCCGTGGATTGAGAATGGTGATGGTACTGTTACCCTGAAGTTTAAATGCTTCGCGTCTTACCTGAAGGATGGTAAGTCCGAGCCTATCGTATTACGGTTCTACGACACCGATGCTAAACTCATCCGTGACGTCCCGAATATTGGTGCTGGCTCCAAACTGAAGGTCAAGTTTAAAGTCCTGCCGTTCAAGTGGAACGCTGCGACTGGTGCAAGCGTTAAGCTCCAGCTTGAGTCCTGCCTTCTGGTGGAACTGAAGGAGTGGAAAGGTGATGGTGCTGGTGGCGATGGTGGCTGGGGTGATGATGAAGACCTCGGCACTGGCTACAAAGCGTCAACAGATGGCGACTTCGGGTCTGATGACTTCGGTGACGATGGTTCCGATGATGGTGACGACTCCAACTCTGGTGGCGATTACGACTTCTAATGGCCAAAACGGGGGCACTCTGTGGGTGCCTACCGCTCTGGACTTGAAGCCAAGAACCAGCAGTGGCTGGAACAGAACGGCGTCAAAGCGGAGTACGAAAGCCATTATATCAACTATGTGATTCCGGCTTCCGACCACAAGTACACACCAGACTTTATCCTTCCTAACGGTATCATCGTGGAGACCAAAGGTATCTTCGATAGTGATGACCGTAAGAAGCACCTTCTGGTGCGAGAACAGCACCCTGAGTTAGACATTCGGTTCGTGTTCTCCAGTTCCCGCTCCAAGTTATACAAAGGGTCTCCGACCACGTATGGCGCATGGTGCGAAAAGAACGGCTTTAAGTTTGCCGACAAGTTTATCCCGGTTGAGTGGCTGAGAGAGGTGACTGTACGTCTGCCCTCAGGTATCCTCATCCCCAAGAAGAAAGGAGTTAAGTGATGACTCAGAAATATAAAATTAAAGTTAGCGGCTACGGGTGGCCTAAAGATACTATCGTCACAAAATGTGAGAAAGACCCATCGCCAGCTCTTGGACTGACTCTGGTGGAATCCTCCGAGCGTGGCTTCTACAAGCACGGTAGCGCGGGTCCTAACACGCAGCCTGACGGAATGTGGGGAGCATGGGTTTTAGATAAATATCTTGAGGAAATTGTAGAGGATAAACCGCAAGTCCTGCCAGCCTCAAGCGTCCCTCCTGTCACCGTTAAACGTGAAGTCCTGACCATCAACAAGATTGGTGTAGGCCAGACGTTCATCGTCCACGGTAAGCCTGACGAAGTGTACGTGAAGATTAGCAACTCTCACGTATTCAACCACAAGCGGCTCCAGATGCACACGACTGACGCACAGCGCTTCCAGTCACATCTGAATCTGGTCGTAGTAGAACTGGTGGTGTACAATGGGAAGTAAGGTCCAGTTCAACCCACGGTCCCGGACTGACGCTATCTTCGTTCACTGTTCGGCTACCAAGCCAGATATGGACATCGGGGTAGATACCATCCGTATGTGGCACAAGCAGCAAGGCTGGCTGGACGTAGGCTACCACTTTATCATCAAGCGCGATGGTACTGTGGAAGAGGGTCGACCGGTCAATGTCGTAGGGTCACACGTTAAGGACTGGAACTCCAAGTCCGTAGGCGTATGCCTTGTAGGTGGAATCAACGCTAATGGTCAGTTTGAAGCTAACTTCACTCCAGCACAGATGAACTCCCTGCGCAACAAGCTGGCTGATCTGAAGGCCCTGTATCCTCAGGCAGAAATCAAAGCACACCATGACGTAGCACCTAAGGCGTGTCCAAGTTTTGACTTGCGATGGTGGCTGGATACCAATGAACTGGTCACTTCCGACCGTGGTTAATAAACTCTAAAGGAGAACAACTCAGTGATTAAACTTATCGAATTTCTTGGTCGTCTGGTGGTGCGTGGTTATCGTCGTGCTGCGGTACTGGAACGAAAGGTAGAAAAGAAGACTGCTGATGGTGCGGCTGATGCTGCTGCTCTGACTGATAAGCTGACCATCGCGTCACTGGAAGCTGGTATGAAGGCACGTCAAGCTGACACCAAAGCTGACCAGTTGGCTCAGTTCTTCAAAGCCTAAACTATCACCTTAGGGACGGGACCGTGAGTCCTGTCCCTTTGTTCGCATTCGTGATTAAGGAGTGACCAATGTCATACGATGACCAAGACGACGAGAGTGTCTTTCTGTATCACACCCAGTGTCCAGACTGTGGGTCCTCGGATGCCAATGGTGTTTACTCAGACGGCCATCAATTTTGTTTTGCATGTGACCCTTCAGTCGCATGGAAGAAAGGAGACATGGAGTTGACCGAGGGATACACACCCTCAGGAGGTAGAAAGCAAGTGAGCAATCTGTTAACGTTCGGTGAGAACGCTGGACGATATGTCCCACTACCAGCCCGTAGTCTAAGCATGGAGATATGCAAGAAGTACAGCTACTGGGTGGGTAACATGGGTGGCAAGATGGTTCAGGTCGCTGATTACTACGACAGGTCCGGGACCAAGGTAGGGCAGAAAGTCCGAGACGCTGAGAAGAACTTCACGGCTATCGGTAGCGTCAAGTCTGACATGCTGTTCGGCTCTCAGCTCTGGAACGGTGGCAAGAAGATAGTAATCACCGAGGGTGAGATAGACGCTCTGTCTGTGGCTCAGGTGCAGGACGGGAAGTATCCTGTGGTCTCGCTTCCGTTAGGCGCTAAGTCTGCAAAGAAAGCTATGGCTGCGAACCTTGAGTATCTCGACCAGTTCGAAGAGATAATCTTGATGTTCGACATGGATGAACCGGGTCGTCAGGCCATTGAGGATGCAGCCCCAGTCTTACCAGCAGGTAGGGTTAAGGTTGCGTTCATCAACGGATACAAAGACGCCAACGCTGCACTTCAGGCCAAGGACTTCAAGGCCATCACCGATGCTATCTGGAACGCTAAACCTTTCGTCCCGGCTGGTGTGGTATCAGCGGCAAGTCTGAAAGACCGAACACGAGAGGCAATGCTTAAGGCAGAGACTGAAGGTCTCATGTTCTCGTCATGCACAACACTCAACGCTATGACCTTAGGTGCGCGAGCTGGTGAGCTTATCATGGTGACTTCAGGGTCAGGCATGGGTAAGTCTACCTTCGTCCGTCAGCTCCTATTAGAGTGGGGCAGAGGCGGTAAGCGTGTGGGTATGGCTATGCTTGAAGAGGCTGTAGAGGAAACAGTTCAGGACCTTATTGGTCTGGACAATAACGTCCGTCTACGCCAGAGCAAGGAACTGAAGCAAGACATCTTAGAGGATGGACGGTTCGACGAATGGTATGACAAGCTGTTCGGGGACGATAAGTTCCACCTGTACGATTCATTCGCAGAGTCAGAGGAAGACACCTTGTTCGCTAAGTTGTCCTACATGGTGGATGGTCTCGACTGTGACGTCATACTACTTGACCACATCTCAATAGTTGTGTCGGGCATGGAAGATAACTCAGATGAACGTAAGACCATTGACCGCATCATGACTCGTCTCAAGAAGTTTGCGAAGACGAAGGGTGTGGTTGTCGTGGTCATATGTCATCTAAAGAACCCAGAGAAAGGTAAATCGCATGAAGAAGGACGACCTGTTTCAATCACTGACCTACGTGGTTCTGGTGCTCTCCGTCAACTATCTGATACTATCATCGCACTTGAGCGTAACCAGCAAGGTGATACTCCTAACATTGTTCAGCTTCGTCTACTCAAGTGTCGCTTTACTGGTGACACTGGAGTGGCGGGACACCTTGAGTACAACAAGACGACAGGGTGGCTTGAACCGATTAGCTTCACTGGCAGCAGCGGAGAAGAGGATAGTGACTCGTGGGAAGATACCGACTTCTAGGCGTGATATAGCTGATTATAAGAATTTTATGGAGGACCGTTAGTGTTAAAGAAACTTAAAGCTCGCTACCATCGGTTCATGTACAAATGGTGGAGTGATGAAGCAACCTGCCTGTCCAACATTCTGGGAGACCAAAGGTTCGACTCTAAGGCATGGAAGAAAGCTAACCGGAAGTTTATGTACCACTTCTTGCGTACAGACTTCTAGGTCTAGACTCAAGGTCATTCACATCGAGTGGCCTTTATGATTAGACTAAACGGAGGATTAACCATGTTTGACCTTAAGAGTATCTGGGGTTCTGACATCGAGACCAACGGTCTCCTTGATACAGTCTCCCAGTTCCACTGTGGGGTCCTGATTAACGCCGAGTCGAATGAGACCCTTAAGTATGGGGTAGCTCCGATGGTCGGTATCGTCGGTGGCTTCAAAGAGTATGTGCAGAAGGTGGAAGAGATTGCCGCATCACCTGATGGTATGCTGGTATTCCACAACGGTATCAACTATGACGTCCCGGCTATTGACAAGCTGAAACGTCTGTACTTTGGGAAACGATTTAACTTCCCGAAACACAAGATGATTGATACCTTGGTGCTGGGACGCTTGATGTATCCAAACATTAAGTTCTCAGACATGGGTGCGGTGAAAGCTGGCCGTCTGCCACCTAATATGATGGGACGTCAGTCTCTTGAGGCTTGGGGCTATCGTCTCGGTGAGATGAAAGGTGAGTACAAACACGATTACGTTGCCAAGTGCAAGGCTGAAGGTATCGAATATAAGGCTGGGGATGAATGGTTGTTCCCGTCTCAGGAGATGCTGGACTATAACGTTCAAGACGTTGTGGTCACGCTGGCGTTGTTCAAGAAGTTCCTGACTGACAAGTATTACTTCCAGTCTGAACAGTTCGCTTTCGAACAGATTTATGCGCTGCGTCTGGAACATGATGCTGCGTGGACCTGTGCGAAGATGGAACGTAACGGCTATCCGATGAACACCGAGATGGTCGAAGGCTTATATCGTGAACTCACCATCAAACGTGCAGAGTTGCTGGACAAGCTGCGTTCGACTTTCGGTAGCTGGTATGCACCGAAGGGTGGCAAGGAGTTCTTCAGGCATCCACGGACAGGCAAGGACCTTCCGAAGTATCCGAGAGTCGTGTATCCTAAGGTCGGGTCAGTATTCAAGAAGCCGAAGAACAAAGCTCAACGCTTAGGTCTGGAGCCTTGCGAGTTCGACTCACGAGACACGATGGAGGGAGCACCGTTCACACCTATCACTTACGTTGAGTTCAATCCGGGAAGCGGAGACCACTTAGCGAAAGTATTGATGGAGCGTGGCTGGGAGCCTGTTGACTTCACTGACACCGGGAAACCTGTAGTTGATGACGAGACGTTAGAGCACGTTAAGTTGCCAGACGCAGAGGCTCAGGCTTGCGTAGAGCTGGTCCGTGAGTATCTGGTAGTCCAGAAGCGCATCGGTCAGGCGGCTGAAGGTAAGAACGCATGGTTGAAACTTGTAGGTCCAGACGGACGTATGCACGGTTCAATCAACCCATGCGGTGCAGTAACCGGACGTGCGACCCATAGTTCACCAAACATGGCTCAGGTCCCGGCTAATGGTGCTCCATATGGTGAGACCTGCCGTGGTGCTTTCGGTGCAGCGTGGAACAAGAAGGACGGTAAGCCAGACCCTTGGATTCAAGTAGGTGTGGATGCCTCAGGTCTTGAGCTTCGTTGTCTGGGGAACCGAGCGGCTCCGTTTGATGGGGGTGCCTATGCGAAGACTGTGGTAGAAGGTGACATCCACTGGGCCAACGCAGTAAACGCTGGGTTAGCACCTAACGTCCCACGCGATAAGTCTAACCACGACCATGAGGCTTTCCGTAACAACGCTAAGACGTTCATCTATGCGTTCCTGTATGGTGCAGGGGCCGCTAAGATTGGACTAATAGTTGGCGGTGGTAAGAAGGAAGGTTCGGCTCTCATGAAGAAATTCATTGAGGGTACACCAGCCATCAAAGACCTCAGGGAAGCTGTGAGTAATACGTTAATCTCAGACTCTAAGTGGGTGGACGGAGAGAACATCGTCAAGTGGAAACGCCGTTGGTTGCGTGGACTTGATGGTCGCCGTATCCACATCCGGTCTCCACACTCAGCACTTAACGCCCTACTTCAAGGCGATGGTGCGGTAGTCTGTAAGCACTGGATTGTCGAGACTGAACGTATGCTCGAAGAGGCCGGGTATGTTCACGGCTGGGAAGGCGACTTTGCGTACATGGCATGGGTCCACGACGAATTGCAGATTGCAGCTCGGAACATGGAGATTGCCGAAGATATTCGCAGGATTGCTCAACTTGCTATGCGCAAGGTGGGTGAGTTCTATAACTTTAAATGTGTCCTTGATACCGAAGGTAAGATTGGACCAACGTGGAAGGAGTGTCACTAATGGCTATGACCAAACGTATGCGAGCTTCGTTCTCGCTGGGTGCTATGTTTACAACTGAAAACATGGAGAACTTCAAGAAGAATCTCTGCAAGATGAGCCGTAAGGTCCTCAACGGAGAGAAGACCACTGGTTTTGAACGTAAGATGGTAGAGGTTGGTGTGACTGAAGGCCTTGAAGCTGTAGTCGAACTGGTCCTCAAGAAACGTATCGTCGAGTGGCTTAAAGAAGACCTGAGCAGTTACTATGGCCTGCCGAGCTTTGGTAACTTCCGGGTGGAGTTCGAACGATGAGTGAATACTTACGGGTCCTAGCGGCCCTCAAGTCCTGCCCGAAGACCTTCCAGTCCAACTATGTGCGCAACAACGCTGCACTTGTGGCTGAGGCTGCGAGTCGTGGACATCTTAGCTGCCTGTCTATGGACGGGCGTAACAACGGTGCGTGGGAGATTACTGCTGAAGGCACCAAGTTCCTGAACCAACACGGAGGCTGTCTATGAAGGTACCTGAAAGTCTGAAAGAGCTGGTCCTTGAAATGGGTGAGTGCGAGAGGGGACACCGCAAGTACGCTGAGTTCTACGCATCTTGGTCATACACCTTGACCGAGAATGATGTTGAGTCATACACCAAGTCTCCCGCTGAGGCCTATGAGTGGCGTCCGTTCATCGGGCTGACCATCGTAGCCAGTGGCATGTGGAGTGACAGCTATGGTTCAGAGGTAAATGACTGGGACGTATATCGCCCGGTTGAGAAGGAGACTGAGATGTCTTCAGCATTCTGGAACCTGATGTCACACCTAAACTCAGAGGATAATGACATGGCCCACGAGTTCGCCAACAAATGGCTGAAGCCTGAGGTGACTCTCGAACGTATTGAGGAGACTCAAGTTTCATTGATGCCATATACGGTCGCTATGGCTACTGGAGGTCTGGACGATGGGTTCTGAGAAGAAAATAGCTCTGGTGCTGGATGGTGACTATCTGGGCTTCTCTTCTATGGCTGCTGCCGAGGACGAGACAGACTGGGGTGATGACATTTGGACCCTTATCTGCGACCATGAGAAGGCTCGTCGTATCCTTGAGAACACAATCGCTGAAATCGTTAAGAAGCGAAAGGCGTGGAAAGACGCTAAGATTGTGATGTGCTTTACTGACGATAACAACTGGCGTAAGGATGTTCTACCTACCTATAAGGCCAACCGTAAAGGTTCTCGCAAGCCTGTAGGTTACAAGAAGTTCGTAGCAGAAGTGATGGCTGACCCACGGTTCAATAGCTTCCTGCGTCCTACGCTTGAGGGTGATGACTGTATGGGTATCATCGGGACCCGACCTCAGATTGTTGGGTGCGACCATGCAGTGCTGGTGTCCTGTGACAAGGACTTCAAGACCATCCCGAACTGTGAGTTCTTCTGGTTGACAACTGGTGAAATCCTGAGTCATACGACTGCCGAGGCAGACTACTGGCACATGGAGCAAACAATCAAGGGTGACACTACAGATGGTTACGGTGGCATTCCGGGGATGGGTGAGGACACCACTCGTGCGTTCCTTGACGAGCCGTACTACTTCGTGCAGGAGAGCCGCGAGCTTAAGACTGGTAAGAACAAAGGCCAGATTAAGACTGAGTGGAAGAAGTATCCGAAGCGTGAAGACATGACGCTGTGGGACTGCATGGTTACACTGGCTGCTAAGGCTGGCATGACCGAGGAGGAACTTCTGGTCCAAGCTCAGGTCGCTCGAATTTGTCGAGCCTCCGACTATGACCCTAAGTCCAAGGAGGTCATCCTGTGGACACCATCCATGTAATCTACTGGGCCGGACTTCTGGCCCTTTACTGTATGTACAAGTGGTTCGGGTCGAACAACCGTCCTAAACACTGAGTCTAACCGATAGTCATATCCTATCAATCCAACAGTCATTCATAGGTGAAACACTAAACTATCACTATAGGGACTTTAGGACCTAAGATATGACTATAAGATAGACTTTAGTCTTAACTTAAAGAGGAGATTCAATATGGCGATTAATGCTATTGAAAACGTTGTTAAGCAGTTACAGGAAGAAAGACTTGATGTCCCGAACATCTCCCAGTCTGCCATCCAGTTCCTGCACGTATTGTTCAACGCAAGCTACGCTGAGAAGATGGGAGCTATCAGTCTCCTCAAGCAGCAAGGCTACAGCGATGCGTTCATTGCCGGGTTCATTAAGGGTCTCCAGTATTGCTCTGACACTCTCGACTCTGCGGTTGCTATGCGTCGTGAGCTGAAAGATACCGTTCAGTTTGATTAACTGTAGGAGGGACTATGTGTTTCAGTCCAAAGATTAGCACTCCGAAGCCTTCGGTCCAAGCACCTGAACCAGCACCACTGAGTGAGGAAGTTGCGTCAGTTGACATCGGGGCTGAATCGGATGTGGACACTAACGAGACCAAAGGTATCAAAGACCTGAAGGTCAAGAAGGAGGCTGCACCTAAAGATAAATCGTCAGTTAGCCGCGCTATGCGAGCCTCTGGCGTCAACATGGGGTAAGACAATGCTACCATATCTCAACTCACGCGAAGGTCGCCACATGTGCGCTTGTCGCCTCTGGGAAGACGGGCAGTCTAACTTCAAGTCATTCGAGGACTTCAAGGCTCATACTTACCGTATGGCTGACGAGTTCGACGGTGAAGAATACACAATCTACGATGTCTCAGGTCAACCAGTGGCGTATCTCTACATGCTGGCTACCGCATCTTGGCACCGACCGACTCCCGGTCTTGACCTTTCAATCGTCGCTATTCGTCGTGACTCGCAGTCCTCCCGCAAGGTTCTTGAGACTGTCAGGCATATCATAGACGAAGAGTGCAAGCGTTGGGGTCTTGGCTGGTATTCTCGTGTCAAGCATGTTTCTGGGTCTGTAGACATCGTAACAACTAAGGAGATTAACCGTGGGTAAATCAATCAGTAAGGCTTTTAAGAAAGTTGTAAAAGGTGCTTTAGGGACCGTCGGTCTTGGCTCTGACGATGCACCTAAGGTTGTTGAGGCTCAGACCCCGGCAGCACCAGTGGAAGTACCGAACGACAAAGTGGAGGATGTGGATACTGAAACAACCGCATCTGACGAGAAGAAAGTGAAGCGTTCCGGTAAGCGCAGCCTTCAGGTCTCTCGAACCTCTGGCGGCGGTATTTCTATATGACACCATGTCATGAATGGGGTGGATACTGCACCAAGGATGGCTACGGTGAAACTAGGGTAGATGGGCGCAAGGTTCGCGTTCATCGCCTAGAGTGGACGAAACACTACGGACCCATTCCGCATGACAAAGTGGTTCGCCACAAGTGTGACAACCCTAAGTGTTTTAATATTGAACACCTAGAGTTAGGAACAACACAGGATAACACGGCTGACAGAGTGTCTCGTGGTCGAAGCGCCAAAGGAGAGGATAACGGTAACGCCGTACTCACTATTGATATTGTTAATGAGATTCGCGAAAGTAGCATGTCTCAGCGCAAAATAGCGAAGACCTATGGAGTGTCACAGTCTACCGTATCTAAAATCAAACGCAATGTAACGTGGCGGTCATAACATGGCAGAACGTGAAGGATTTGCGGCTGAAGGGGCGAAGGCAGTTTATGATAGGCTAAAGAACGGACGACAGCCTTACGAGACCCGCGCACAGAACTGCGCTGCCGTGACCATCCCCTCGCTATTTCCCAAGGAGTCCGACAACTCCTCTACGGAATACGTGACGCCGTGGCAAGCTGTAGGTGCTCGCTGTTTGAACAACTTGGCTGCAAAGCTGATGTTGGCGTTATTCCCTCAGTCACCGTGGATGCGACTGACAGTCTCCGAATATGAGGCAAAGACCTTGAGTCAGGACTCAGAGGCTGCTGCTCGTGTTGACGAAGGGCTGGCTATGGTCGAGCGTGTGCTGATGGCCTACATGGAGACCAACAGTTTTCGTGTCCCATTGTTCGAGGCCCTGAAGCAGCTTATCGTCTCAGGTAACTGCCTGCTCTACATCCCTCCTCCAGAACAAGGAACCTACAGTCCGATGCGGATGTATCGCTTAGTGTCCTACGTTGTCCAACGTGATGCGTTCGGTAACATCTTGCAGATTGTGACTCTCGATAAGGTAGCGTTTAGTGCTCTACCGGAAGACGTGAAGTCTCAACTCAATGCAGACGATTATGAGCCTGACACCGAGCTGGAAGTTTATACGCACATCTACCGTCAGGACGACGAGTATTTGCGCTACGAGGAAGTGGAAGGAATTGAGGTAGCAGGGACCGAGGGTTCTTACCCACTGACTGCATGTCCGTACATCCCGGTACGAATGGTTCGACTGGATGGTGAAGACTATGGTCGTTCCTACTGCGAGGAGTATCTGGGAGACCTGAACTCTCTGGAGACGATTACAGAAGCTATCACCAAAATGGCTAAGGTAGCCTCCAAGGTGGTGGGCCTAGTTAACCCGAACGGTATCACGCAACCTCGTCGTCTGAACAAGGCGGCTACAGGGGAGTTCGTGGCGGGTCGCGTTGAGGACATCAACTTCCTGCAACTGACGAAAGGTCAGGACTTTACGATTGCCAAGTCGGTGGCTGACGCTATCGAGCAACGTTTAGGCTGGGCCTTCCTTCTCAATAGTGCTGTTCAGCGTAATGCTGAGCGAGTGACTGCTGAAGAGATTCGTTATGTTGCTGGTGAACTGGAGGCGACCTTAGGTGGTGTGTACTCAGTACAGTCACAAGAGCTTCAGTTACCTATCGTCCGTGTGCTGATGAACCAACTTCAGTCTGCTGGCATGATTCCTGACCTTCCGAAAGAAGCGGTTGAGCCTACGGTCTCCACAGGCCTTGAAGCGTTAGGTCGTGGTCAGGACTTGGAGAAGCTGACTCAGGCAGTCAACATGATGACCGGGCTACAGCCTCTGCAACAGGACCCAGACATTAACTTGCCGACCCTGAAGCTGCGACTGCTGAATGCCTTAGGCATTGACACTGCTGGTCTTCTGCTGACTCAGGACGAGAAGATGCAACGTATTGCTGAACAATCCGCTCAAGGAGCTGTGGTCAACGGTGCGTCTGCTGCTGGTGCTAATATGGGCGCTGCTGTAGGTCAGGGAGCTGGTGAGGACATGGCTCAAGCCTAAACTATCACTATAGGAACACCGAAAGTAAGAGCGACTAAGCCGACCATATGGTAGCCGTTAGTCCCACACTGCAAGTAGGTGTTTACCTATTAACGACTTAAAGGAGAATGACTCAATGTCTCAATCAGTTTATGCCGAGTTCGGCGTTAGCTCTAATGCAATCACTGGTTCCGTTGAGGACCTGAACGAACACCAGAAGTCTATGCTTGAACAGGACGTAGCTGTTCGTGATGGCGATGACGCTATTACCTTCAAGCAACTGGAAGCCGAAAACGAAGAGGCGGCCGAAGAAGACGAGAACGTCGAAGAGACTGAAGGTGAAGAAGACCACGAGTCCGATGACGAAGAGTCTGAGACTGATGGTGAGCAGCCTGAGTTCATCGAACTAGGTGATGCGCCGAAAGAGCTGACCGAAAGTGTAACCGCTCTGGATGAAAACGAAGCTGCATTCGACGACATGGTGTCTTCTGCTGTAGAAGCTGGCAAGGTCACTGCTGATGAAATTACCGCTATCAAGGCTGAATACGCCAAGGACGGTAAGCTGTCTGACGCATCCTACGCTAAGTTGCAGGAAGCAGGTTATACCAAGCGTTTCGTAGATTCGTTCGTTCGTGGTCAGGAAGCTCTGGCTGAACAGTACGCTGCTGGTGTGGTTCGCTATGCTGGTGGTGCTGAACAGTTTAATCGCATCCTGTCACACCTTGAGTCCAACGACCCGTCAACTCGTGAAGCACTGGAATCTGCTATCGTTCGTAAGGACATTGCGACTACCAAGGCTCTGCTGAATCTGGCTGGCAAGACTCTGGGTAAAGCTGTAGGCGTTAAACCTCAGCGTACCATCACCAATCAGGCTAAACCTGTGGTTGCACCTAAGGCTCCTCAGACCGAAGCATTCAGCTCTAAGGCCGACATGATTAAGGCTATGAGTGACCCGCGATACCTGCGTGACGCTAAGTACACGATGGAAGTTCGCGCTAAGGTAGCTGCATCAAGCCTGTAGGACTAAACTATCACTATAGGGAGACCAAGAGACAGACTCAAGGTTTCCCTATTACTTCAGTCCATACGGATTGGGCGTACAGTAAGTAATAAACTTTATCTTTCAATTGAATAGGAGAATTATCATATGGCAAACGTTCCGGGTCAGAAAATTGGTACAGACCAAGGTAAAGGCAAATCTGGTTCCGACGCTCTGGCGTTGTTCCTGAAGGTCTTTGCTGGTGAAGTCCTGACCGCATTCACTCGCCGCTCTGTAACTGCTGACAAGCATATTGTCCGTACCATTCAGAACGGTAAGTCTGCTCAGTTCCCGGTCATGGGTCGCACCTCTGGTGTGTATCTGGCTCCGGGTGAGCGACTGTCCGATAAGCGTAAAGGTATTAAACATACCGAGAAAGTGATTACCATTGATGGTCTGCTGACTGCCGATGTGATGATTTTCGACATTGAAGACGCGATGAACCACTATGACGTGGCTGGCGAGTACTCCAACCAGTTGGGTGAAGCTCTGGCTATCGCTGCCGATGGTGCGGTTCTAGCTGAAATGGCTATCCTGTGTAACCTCCCGGCTGCATCCAACGAGAACATCGCTGGTCTTGGTACTGCGTCCGTACTGGAAGTTGGTAAGAAAGCTGACCTCGATACCCAGGCTAAACTGGGTGAAGCAATCATCGGTCAACTGACCATTGCTCGTGCGAAGCTGACCTCCAACTACGTTCCTGCTGGCGACCGTTACTTCTACACCACGCCGGACAACTACTCTGCAATCCTCGCGGCTCTGATGCCGAACTCTGCTAACTATGCTGCGCTGATTGACCCAGAGACTGGTAACATCCGTAACGTGATGGGATTCGTTGTTGTTGAAGTTCCACATCTGGTACAGGGTGGTGCTGGTGAGACTCGTGGTTCCGATGGTATCACTATCGCTTCCGGTCAGAAACACGCATTCCCGGCGACTGCTACTGGAGACGTTAAAGTTGCTATGGACAACGTTGTGGGTCTGTTCTCTCACCGTTCTGCTGTGGGTACTGTGAAGCTGCGTGACTTGGCGCTGGAACGTGACCGTGACGTTGATGCTCAGGGCGACCTGATTGTTGGTAAGTACGCTATGGGTCACGGCGGTCTGCGTCCTGAAGCGGCTGGCGCACTGGTTTTCAGCCCAGCGGCGTAAGCACCTTTAGCCAACCTAACGTCGCTACAGTAGCGGATGCACCTGAAGAGGAGACTCTAACTCCCCAACAGAAAGCTGCGCGTACTCGTGCTGCGAACAGGGCCGCTAAACTGGCTGAGTCCAACAACTAATTGAAACCCCTTGGGTGCCTTCGGGTGCTTGAGGGGTTTTTTTTGCTTAAAGTGAGAGGAGACTTATGGCTCAATACATTCCACTGAATGCTAACGATGACTTAGACGCCATCAACGATATGTTAGCTGCTATCGGTGAACCAGCAGTCCTACAGCTTGACGAAGGGAACGCTGACGTCTCGAATGCTCAGCGTATCCTGCCTCGTGTAAATCGTCAGGTGCAAGCTAAAGGCTGGAACTTTAACATCAACGAAGATGCCGTCCTGACACCTGATGTCCAAGACAATAGGATTAGATTCCTACCGTCTTATCTCCGGGTCATGACTGCTGGTGCTACCAGTTACTACAGCAACATGGGAGGATACCTTTATGACCTGTCCACTCAGTCCACGACATTCACTGGTCCAATTACAGTTGAACTGGTAGAGATGAAACCGTTCGCTGAGATGCCTGTGGTCTTCCGTGACTACATCGTGACCAAGGCAAGCCGTGAGTTCAACGCTAAGTTCTTCGGTAGCCAAGAGTCAGAGCTATACCTTCGTGAGCAGGAAGCAGAACTCTATCAGCAGGTTATGGAGTACGAGATGGACACTGGTCGCTACAACATGATGTCTGACATCGGGAGAGACTAATGGCTAGTCACAACCTGAAGATTCACCGCCAGCACTTTGGTCCGGTACAACTAGGTCTAAAGACAGCAGAGCTTAGACTTAACGACCGGGACTTTAAGGTTGGCGATTGGCTTATCCTGAATGAGTGGGACAACGGGTATACTGGACAACAGGTAGCGCGTAAGGTTGTCCACATTGCTGACGTTGGTGACATCGCTGAAGGATACGTCCTAATGAGTATGATTTAAGGAGGGCCTATGCCACTAATTACTCAATCAATCAAGAACCTTAAAGGTGGCATTAGCCAACAGCCTGACATCCTTCGGTTCTCTGACCAAGGGGAGACCCAGATTAACGGATGGTCCTCTGAAAGTGATGGACTCCAGAAGCGCCCACCTACAGTCTGGAAGAAGCGACTCACCGCTCTGAACTGGGTTATCCCAGACCATTCCAAGTTCCACCTGATTAACCGTGACGAGAACGAGCAGTATTACATTGTGTTCACTGGTCGTGACATTATGGTGTTTGACCTTGAGGGAAACCAGTACGATGTGACAGGCGATATGAGCTACGTTAGCACTGATACACCTCGTGATGACATCCGGGTTATTACAGTGGCTGACTACACGTTCATCGTCAACCGTAAGCTAGTAGTCAAGGAAGGGACTGAGGTCTCACATCCTGGCTATGACATGAAGCACCGAGCGTTGATTAACCTACGCGGTGGTCAGTATGGTCGAACTCTGACGGTCTCAATCAATGGTGGGACCAAGGTCGAACATAAGCTCCCGGCTGGTAACAATGCTGAAGAGGACCCACCTAAAGTCGATGCTCAGTACATCGGTGAGCAACTGAAGGCACTTCTGGTCTCTGCCTATCCGAACTATACGTTCAACATTGGGTCAGGCTACCTTGAGATTGTGGCACCTGCTGGACAGTCCATCACCTCCGTAGAGACTACTGACGGCTACGCTAACCAGTTAATCACTGCGGTCATTGATACGGTCCAGACTATCAGTAAGCTGCCTCTGGCTGCTCCTGAGGGATATATCATCCGTATCCAAGGTGAGACCAACAGTAGCGCCGATGAATACTACGTTCGGTATGTCTCACAGCGTAAGACTTGGCGTGAGACGGTTGAACCTGGAGTGACTACAGGTCTGGACCCTGAGACCATGCCTCATGCTCTGGTGCGTCAGGCAGATGGTAGCTTTACGTTCCAGACTCTGGACTGGTCCAAGCGTGGTGCAGGTAACGAAGACACCAACCCGATGCCTTCATTCGTGGATAACACCATCAATGATGTGTTTTTCTACCGTAACCGTCTGGGATTCCTGTCAGGTGAGAACGTTGTGATGTCTCGTTCAGCCAGCTACTTTGCGTTCTTCCCTAAGAGCGTGGCAACCCTGAGTGATGATGACCCAATTGACGTAGCGGTGAGTCACCCTCGAATCTCCATCCTGAAGTATGCCGTTCCGTTCGCTGAACAGTTGCTCCTGTGGTCTGACGAGGTTCAGTTCGTGATGACCAGCTCTGGGGTCCTGACTTCCAAGTCCATCCAGCTTGATGTTGGCTCTGAGTTCGCTGTGAGTGATAATGCTCGACCGTTCGCTATTGGACGTTCAGTCTTCTTCGCTGCTCCTCGTGGCTCATTCACAAGCATTAACCGTTACTTTGCGGTAGCTGACGTCTCAGACGTTAAGGATGCTGATGATACCACTGGCCACGTTTTGTCTTACATCCCCAACGGAGTGTTTGATATCCAAGGGTCCTCGACTGAGAACTTCATCACGGTGTCAACATCAGGTTCTCCTAACAAGCTGTTCATCTACAAGTTCCTGTTCAAAGATGGCGTACAGCTACAAGCCTCTTGGTCACACTGGGAGTTTGAGACTGGAGATAAGGTTATGGCATCTGCCTGTATTGGCTCAGCTATGTATATCGTCCGTAAGCACGGATATGGAGTAGACTTGGAGAAGCTGGAGTTCATTAAGGAGGCTACCGACCTATCCGGTGAGCCTTATCGTTACCACATGGATGGAAAAGCTATGATGGTAATCCCTACCAATGCGTTTGACGCTAACACACACACTACGTCATTTGACGCTGGCATAGCATATGGTAAGGCAGCACCGCCAGCAGGTCGATACATCATGGCTGATACTGACGGACGTTTTGTGGTTCTTCCTGATACCGTATGGTCAAGCACTAGCTGGGTTACAGTACGTGGTAATTGGGCTGGAAGGACTATCTACCTAGGCCGAATCTACAAGTTCACCTATGAGTTCTCTCGGTTCCTCATTAAGCATGAAGACCAGAACGGGACGCAGACGGAGGACAGTGGTCGGTTGCAGTTACGTCGAGCTTGGGTAAACTACCAGAACACTGGGGCATTGACCATGAAGGTGTCGAATCAGCACCGTGAGTTCCTGAACACCCTGAACGGTTATAAGCTGGGATTACAGGATGTTGGTACTGTTAACATTGGTGATGGTCAATTCAGATTCCCTATGAATGGTGACGCGATGAATACAAGGTTAATCCTTGAGTCAGACTATCCGACCCCACTATCTATCGTTGGGTGCGGCTGGGAGGCGTCTTACGCTCGTAAGGCTCGGCCTATCTAACTTATTGAATGGCCTATAGATTTACCTTAACTATCACTATAGGGACTATAGGCCCTTTAAGTTATAATACTTTAATAGGAGACTTTATGTATATTCGTAAAGCTACGGAACCAGATGTCCACTACTTTCTCTGGCATCTTTCGGCAGATGATGTTAATGAGTGCAAAGCAAACTATGGGTCAACCGTGGGTTTATCTGAAAGACTGCTTAAGCATTTATCCCCGTCATCTGTGGTTTTAACGAACGGTGTAGGCGAAGTGTTTGCCTATGGTGGAAACCAAGGGGATAACGTATGGTTCCTGACTTCAGGTATGGTCCACAAGCTGAGACCTAAAGAGAAGCGAGAGTTCATAAAGCGTATCGCTGAGTACAGGGACTTAATGTTAGACCAATACGGGACCATCTGGAACTACGTGTGGTCAGGCAATAAGTCTCACATTAAATTCTTGAAGTTGCTTGGTGCCAAGTTCCACGATGAGTGGACTGTAAGTCCAGTAACTCATGAGAGATTCCAACTATTCACTATCTCTAAGGAGGACGTATGTGTGAACCCGTAAGTATCGGCATGGGTATCATGGCTGTAGCAGGTGCCACTATGTCCGCATCCCAACAGGCCAAGGCCGAAGGTGCAGCAATTGACGCTCAGAACCGACAGGCTCAGGAAATGGTTAAGCAGATGAACTACTCTGACGCCAACCTGAGGATGCAGGAGCGAGACCTGAAGGAGCAGCAGATGGCTGAACTTACAGAGACCACGCTCAACGGTATCCGCAATCAGGGTATGGTCCGAGCTGCGGTGGCTGAGTCTGGTCTGGAAGGTAACTCTATGGACAGGATTGAACGTCAGGTCGAAGGAGATACAGTCAAGGAGCGAGCAGGTATTACCGAAAGTTACAACCGCGACTATGCGGCTATCTTCGGGAACCGTATCGCCAACATTGAGAACACCCAGTCTGCTATCCGTGGTCAGGGTAAAATCATCAAGACCAGCCCACTGGCTCATGCACTTAATGTTGCCAACGCCGGGATGCAGGGCTACGCTGCTGGTAAGTCTATCGCCGGTACTTCAAGCTCTGGCGGTGCTGCACCTATTAGTGCTGCTAAAGGCACACCTACAGGTCATAGCTAAGAGGAGGACTAATGGCTAGTAATATTGAATCAGCTCTGGCTAATCGGACTATGGGTCGTGGCAGAGCGCCGGGTAAAACTATCGCCGTCAACTATCAAGCAGCCAGCGTTCAGGCTCCGACTGGTGACTCCGGTCTGGCTCGTGCGTTAACCAACTTCGTTGAGTCGGGGACTGGATTGTACAAGCAGTTCAAGGACGATGAGAAGACCAGAGCCGACGAGCGGTCTAACGAGATTATCCGTAAGTTGACACCTCAGCAGAGACGTGAGGCTATCCAGAACGGCACATTGCTGTATCAGGATGACCCTTACGCTATGGAAGCACTTAGAGTCAAGACTGGTCGTAACGCTGCTTTTGCGGTGGATGACGAGATTAACGTTAAGATTCAGAACGGTGAGTTCCGTACACGTCAGGACATGGAAGAGTATCGCCACCAGCGACTTCAGGATGCCGCTAAGTCTTATGCTGAAGAGGCTGGTATCAACCCTACCGACGAGTTCTTCCAGCGTGGATTCAACGATAACATCACTGACCGAAACATCGCTATCTACGGGTCCTTCAATAAGTATTTCAGCAAGCAGTCTGAAGAGACAGCAATGTTGAACACCCGTATTGAGATGAACTCGTTCCTTAACGATGGGGACCTGATGCGTTCGCCTGAGTCTGGAAAGACATTCATGGCCTACCTGCGTGATGGGCTGACGACTGCTGCTATCCCTTCGGACCAGAGAGCACGAGAGGTAATCACCCAGACGGTACGTGACGCAATCCAGAAGTCAGGAGGCTCAAACTTCCTACAGCAAGTCCGTGGCGAGCGTATCACCCTTAATGGCGTTGACGCTACCATCGAAGAGATTGTAGGACCTGACGTCTTCAATGCTGCTATGGTTGAGGCCCAAGGTACTGAGTATAAACTGGTGGCTAAGTATCAGGAAGACTTGGCGTTAGGCGTTCAGTCTGCGATTCTTCAGGATGACCCAACCATCGGTCTGGCCCAGATTCAGAAACTCAAGGAGCAGAACAACCAGCTTCAACCCGGTGAAGAACTCACTCCTCAGCGCCAGATGCTCATTAATGCCGAAGCCACACTACTGGA
>ERZ1643247.1645-NODE-1645-length-19780-cov-7.261039_pt1 | contig 19780 bp, 23 predicted proteins | sample MGYA00579264_ERZ1643247 | MGnify/ENA primary metagenome ERZ1643247 (study PRJEB29033, sample SAMEA4952262) | chicken gut metagenome | biome: Broiler Chicken; feature: Gastrointestinal Tract; material: Caecum | place: Ireland | collected 2018 | study: Broiler... | reverse complement strand
AGCACGTTTGAAATAAAATTAAAAAGTACCATTGCCAGAAGAATAAAAAAAGTTATAATTGCGCTGTTCCGTTTTAACAAAAAACGAATTTGCGCAGCTGTTGCTTTTACAAACATATTTTTCACCTCTTTCTACGTCTTTTTCCAAAAGGCTCTTGCCGGATAATTTTCTCAATTCAAAACATATTTTGTATTTCGTCGGATATAATACAGGAAGCCATTAAGCAGTACTTAAAAACGCTCAACGGCTTCCTTCCTTTAGAATTTATCAATTACCATAGTAAGATACTACTGCATTTGCAGCGCTTGAAGTATTACCACGAAATTGGAAATAGGCAGTTGACGCATTCAGGAATCCATTTCTTATCGGAATACTCGTATTGCCTGTAGCCGTTTCCGACAGTGTAACAACCTCATAACACATTTGTGTGCCTGCACCATCTACAATACGGCATTGGATTTTTTGAAAATTATCTGTTCCCCCATAGCGTGGATAAACAGAATGACATCTCGCTAATACATCTGAGTTTTGTTTAGACCGGGATGCCGCATATGTTTTTGTCCATGCCTGGTTTGCAGCAAGCGTGATGCTCACTTTACTTGCCGCATATGTGGAAATACCTGTTCCCATAATTGCTAAAACAATTAAAAATACAGGAATTATTCTTTTTATTTTTGCCTTCACTGCTTTTCCTCCTTCCTATTTACTTGAAATCTTCATCAGCCTTTATTTTGCCTATACTTCAAACCATTGGAATCACCTTTCCTTCCATCTAATCCTGTCCTTTATTTTCCTTACATCTCTTGACCAATTCTTCCAGATGCTCCGGCCTCTCCACTTTGTGTTGAAAAAAAGGAATGCTCTTTCCCACACTTCTTTCAGCCGTATAAACCGCAATATTTTCAACGAGTTTTATTAATTTCTGCAACGGTTCTCCCTCCTGACTAAAGTAATCCCTTCCAAAAAAACAGATAAGAGAATAATGCCTCCCCAGCACCGTCCCAGTATAAGCCCTGTTCCGAATAATCCGTTTACAAGCAGCAGGGCCTTAATTTTCGCTGTCATCCACACTTTGCTGCCTCTCTGTTTTTCATAATACTCGTCGCAAGGTGCATAGATCAGATACAATAATTCAGAAATAAGAGGCAGCAATCCGTATAATATAGGGAAATATATCAGAAATCCCGTACTATATGCTGCCGTAAAAACGATTGCTCCTGTCATAAGGAAACATCCTGTATCACTTTTGGCATGTACACCGCCCGCACACTTTCTAACGGCAGCGAATACGGCAATCGCAGTTACGACTTCCAGCGTCTTTCCCAGAAGTGTTCCGATCAGAATATAAATAACTGTCTTGAGCAGAGAATTCAGAATCAGTTCGATTCCATATGTAACAACAGCCTCCTTCTCTTCAGAATAATTCTGTATTCTGCTCATTTTTCCGCCAATCACACCGGATAATTCATGTGTATAATCTTTCATAACTTTACCGTTTCTGCACTTGGTGAACTTATCTCCTCTGTTTCTTCTATATCTATTATTGTACAGTCTGTCCTTTCATTTTCAATATTTCTGCATGAACGTAGCAATTTACGACATGAACGTTAAATCATCAAAAGTGCCCAAAAGTATATTCCGGGATTGTGAGCGGTCACCAATACAAAAAACGCTGTAAAATTTTCTTCTCTTCCGAAAAATTTTACAGCGTTCTGTTATTCCTGTTGTTCAATTTCCAGTGTCTGTATCACCCGGCCGTCCCCGATCCTGCACTGGTGATACAGGTTCTCCTGCTTCTCAATCATCTCTTTTGCCCGGTACAGGCCGTTCCCTCTGCCTTCCCCCTTGGTGGACCATCCCTTTTCATACATCTTTGACAGTTCCGGTTTCTCTTTGTATGTATTCTCGATCTGGATCATCACTCCTCTGTCTGTCTGATCCAGCCGGATATACACTACCCCCGCCGGATCACAATCCTCCGCCGCCTCGATGGCATTATCCAGAAATATTCCCAGGATCCGGATGATTTCTTTCATATTTTTGCAGCACACCCGGATATTTCTGCAAATGTCCACCTGTACGTCCACATTCCGGGACATGGCAGTCAGCACCTTTTCATAGAGAAACCCTTTCAGTTCCATTGGTTCCACATTTCGCAGGGAGCTCCAGGCCTGCCCTTTGCTCTCCTTATCCGGCACGGCGTCCTGAATCTGGCGTTCGAAAAATTCCCTCAGTTCATCCATCCGGTTTTCATGGATAAACCCTGCCATTGTAGAGAGGATGTTTTTATAATCATGGCGGAAGGCGCTCATCTCGTCCACCATATATTCCAGACCAGATATGTAACTTCTCGTCAATTCCTGCCGCCGCATCTCTGCCTTCATGTTTTCTTCGCTCTGGATAGCCTTCACACACCGGACAATCAGGATGCTGCTGGCAGTCAGACAGAGAAAGAAAAGCACACAATTCAGCACTATAGCCCTTGTACTGTATCCGGCCCACTGTCCCATTGAGATGAGAAGCAGAAATATCACCACATATAAGAACAGATTTCCCAGCAGGCCGTAGCGGATCAGGCTCCTTCCTTCCAGATACCGGAGCAGGTAAAGCTTCCGGTATAAAAGAAGTCTTAACAGCCCCATAGACAGAAGAAGTATAATAAAAAACACTGCGTAAAACCAGAGGGCGTAGCTGCGGATCAGTTCCGCAACGCTGATCCGGAACAAGAATGCGATTGCTGCCAGAAGAACATTGTTCAGAAAAATATCGACCAGATATCCCAGGCAGGCCAGACATATATTTTCCACCCGGTATCTTCTCACCATCAGAGCAAGCAGAATCAGCGCTCCCGGAATAGTCAGGAACCCGAAAATATGCCCGGTGCCCGTTATTCCTGATAAAAAAGCCCATCCGGACACATATGCAATCAGCAGGATATACTGCCAGTACTTCAGTTTTTCCGTCAGCAACGCCGTCAGGCTCACAGTAGCGAATACACCTGAGGCCAGATATGATATAAGTGTTTCCATCTTTCTCCTCCGACTGTTACAAAAGGCCCCACACTTCCTTCAGCTTTCTGTAGGAAATCTCGATTTTCTTTCCGTTTGTCATAATTATAAACCGGTTTTTCCGGTCCATTTCCCGGATTTTCTTTCCAGATATGAGACAGGATCTGCTCACATAGATGAAGCTGTCGTCCAGCATTTCCTCAATCGTTTTCAGGGACATCTGGGAGGTCAGCATTTCCTTTTCCGTGATGATTTCCAGCTGATGCCTGCCCTTGATCGCCTCTATGCTTATAATATCCTCTTTTTTCACCCGGACTTTCCTGCTTCCGCACTCGATCAGGATACCATTTTCTTTTTCTTGCTCCTTCTGACTGATCCGATTGAAGATCCTTCCCAGCCGTTCCTGCAGCCTGCCGCCGGGCTCTTCGTGTAAAAATTCCGAAGGTTCCTTGACAATATAGTCCAGTACGTCAAAAGGATATTCAAAAGTCCGGTATGCCAATTCGCTCCTTGAGGTCAGGTATACGATATAAGCGTCTCCGTTCCGCCTTTTCACTTCCTCGGCCAGCGCGAAACCGTCCATCCCGGCCTCTCCCAGCTGGATGTCGATAAAAAGCAGCTGCGTGCTGCCGGGTCTTAAGTCTTCCAGTGTCTCTTCCGGACGGGTACGGGCTGAGACAACGCGTGCTTCCGGGCCGTTCTGCTCAATATACCGGGTGATCCATTTTTCCAGGCAGCGCAGCTGTTCTGCCTGGTCTTCACACAGATAAATATCTATCATAGTTATCTTTTTTCTGCCGCTGTATCTTCCTGTTTTTCCGCTGTCTTTTCCTTGCAGCACGCTGCGGCAGTCCTACTCCTTCTCGCTTCTCCTCAGGATGTCGTACTTCTCCGGCGCTTCCGTAAGATCCACATACAGCGCCTGTTTGGAATGGGGTGCGCTCTCCTGCTCTTCCCCGTCCTCGTTTATAATCCGCTTTACTTCCGCTTCGATATTTCTTCCGTCCGGCTTCATAATCTCTATGGTCTCTCCCACCGAAAACTTGTTGCGCTGCTCGATCCTGCACAGTCCGTCCTTTACTTCTCCCACGATTCCCAGGTACGTGTATTCCTTCCGGTACGTATTGCTGTCATAGATCTGGGTGTTCTCATCCGGCTTTCCGAAGAAGAATCCCGTGGTAAACTGCCGGTACGTACAGTTGGAGATCTGGTCCAGATACCAGGGCATATTTTCCCGGTACAGCTCTGGATCTTTCTGATAGTCGTCAATGGCTTTCCGGTAGGTCCGGGCCACAGTGGCTACATAAAGGGCAGTCTTCATGCGCCCCTCGATTTTGAAGCTGTCGATTCCCGCGTCGATCAGTTCCGGGATGTATTCGATCATGCACAGATCCTTGGAGTTGAAAATATAGGTGCCCCTCTCATTTTCGTAGACCGGCATATACTCTCCCGGCCTTGTCTCCTCCACCACCGCGTATTTCCAGCGGCAGGGGTGGGTACATGCGCCCCGGTTGGCGTCCCGGCCGGTAAAGTAATTGCTCAGCAGGCACCGGCCGGAGTAGGAGATACACATAGCCCCGTGGATAAAGGTCTCGATTTCCAGATCCTCCGGGATATGCTCCCGCAGTTCTTTGATTTCTTTCATGGACAGTTCCCGGGCGGACACCACCCGGCTTGCCCCCTGGCGGTACCAGAAGTTATAGGTGCCGTAGTTGGTGTTGTTTGCCTGGGTGCTGATATGACGGTCGATCTCCGGGCAGATCTCCTTCGCAATATCAAAGACTCCCGGATCCGCAATAATCAGAGCGTCCGGCCGGATCTCCTTCAGTTCCCGAAAGTACTCCCGCACGCCTTCCAGATCTTCATTGTGAGCCAGAATATTTGCCGTTACATACACTTTTACATCATGGGCATGGGCAAATTCGACTCCTTCCTTCATCTCTTCCATGGAAAAGTTTTTTGCCTTCGCCCGCAGGCCGAATGCCTCCCCGCCGATATAGACCGCGTCCGCGCCGAATATAACCGCCGTTTTCAGAACTTCCAGGCTGCTTGCCGGAATCAGTAATTCAGGATGTCTGCTCATTGTTTTTCTCCTTCCTTTTCTGTCTTCTGATGCTGCTCCTGCTCTTCCTGCCGCGCCAGAGCCTGCTCTGACTGGCTCCCATCTTTCTGCGCCGGAATCCGTTCTTCCTGATATCCCTCACTCTGCCGGTCCCCGGTCCGTTTTACGCTTATGGCTGCGCCGTCTCCCAGGGGCAGGATCGCTGTCTCCAGAAGGGGATTGTGCTTCAGCTCATACAGATATTCCCGCATTCTGGCATGAATAGTCCGGTTGCGGCGCTCCACCGCGAAGCGGGACTGGATCACATCCCCGTCCTGCATCACATTGTCGGAGACAAGACAGCCCCCCTTCGGAAGAAGCCGCAGCACATGAGGCAGATAGTGGATATACTGGCCTTTGGCCGCATCCATGAAGATAAAGTCGTAAGTTCCTTCCAGCTTTTCCAGCACTTGTGCCGCGTCTCCCTCAATCAGCGTGATCACGTCTTCCTTCCCCGCCCGTGCGAAATTACTGCGGGCAATGGGAATCCTCTTTTCATAATTTTCAATCGTTGTAATTCTGCACCCTTCCGGCGCGTATTCACTCATCAATAACGCAGAGAAACCTATGGCAGTTCCGACCTCCAGAATGCGCATAGGTTTTTGGAGCATAAGGAGAACCTTGAGGAGGCTCTGCATCTCCCGCCGGATCACCGGCACATCCGAAGCATGAGCCTCTTTCTCAATCTCCTCAAGTATTCTGCTGTTCTCTGTATCCAGAGAATTGATGAATGTGACGATACGTTCATCTACTATCATATATTACACATCCACATCCATAATAATCGGAATTACCATAGGTTTCCGTTTTGTCTTTTTCCAGATATAATCGTTCATGGCGTCACGGATCACCAGTTTGATCCGGTTCCAGTCCGTATGTCTGCCGGTCAGGCATTTGTCAAGGGCGTCGCTGACCGCCTTTTTCGCCTCTCCCATAAGCTGCTCGGACTCACGCACATATACGAATCCGCGGGACACAATATCCGGTCCTGCAAGCAGACGGTTTGTTCTGCGCTCCAGAGTCAGCACTACGATAATGATACCGTCCTCGGCCAGATGCTGTCTGTCCCGGAGTACGATATTTCCTACATCGCCCACACCCAGACCGTCCACAAGGATGGCGCCGGTGTGTACCTTGTCTACTACTTTTGCGGAATCTTTATCCAGCTCCAGCACATCTCCGGACTGGATGATAAAGATATTTTCCTTCGGAATGCCAAGAGATCTGGCAACTCCCGCGTTCGCCTTTAAGTGGCGGTACTCGCCGTGAACCGGGATGGCGTACTTCGGTTTCACAAGGGAATAGATCAGCTTCAGTTCCTCCTGGCAGGCATGTCCTGACACATGGGCGTCCTGGAAGATCACTTCCGCGCCTTTTGCGGACAGCTCGTTGATTACTCTGGAAACGGATTTCTCATTTCCGGGAATCGGATTGGAGCTGAAGATAATCGTGTCGTTCGGCTGGATCGTCACCTTCCGGTGCACGTCCGCCGCCATTCTGGACAGAGCCGCCATGGACTCGCCCTGGCTTCCGGTTGTGATCAGCACCATCTTCTCCGGCGGATAATTCTTCATCTGGTCAATCTCAATCAGCGTGTTGTCCGGCACGTTCAGGTAGCCCAGCTCTGACGCTGTGGAAATGATGTTGACCATGCTCCGGCCTTCCACTACAACCTTACGGCCGTACTTGTAAGCAGAATTGATGATCTGCTGCACACGGTCCACGTTGGACGCAAAGGTGGCAATGATCAGCCTGGTATTCTGATGCTCCGCGAATATGTGGTCAAAGGTAATGCCCACGGTCCGCTCAGACTGGGTAAATCCTTTTCTCTCCGCATTGGTACTGTCGGACATAAGAGCGAGAACGCCTTTCTTTCCGATCTCGGCAAACCGCTGCAGATCAATGGCGTCGCCGAATACCGGCGTGTAATCGACCTTAAAGTCTCCGGTGTGAACCACCACGCCTGCCGGTGAATAGATGGCCAGCGCGGAAGCGTCCTGAATACTGTGGTTTGTCTTGATAAACTCAATCCGGAACCTGCCCAGATTAATGGACTGTCCATGCTGCACCACCTTGCGTTTTGTGCTGCGCAGCAGGTTGTGCTCTTTTAATTTATTTTCAATAATTCCCATTGTCAGTTTTGTAGTATATATGGGAAGATTAATCTCCTTCAGAACATAGGGCAGAGCGCCGATATGGTCCTCATGTCCGTGGGTGATGACAAATCCCTTCACTTTGGACGCATTGTCCTTCAGATATGTGACGTCCGGGATTACCAGGTCGATTCCCAGCATGTCATCCTCCGGGAATGCCAGACCGCAGTCCACCACAACAATACTGTCTTCGTACTCAAAGGCAGTAATATTCATACCGATCTGTTCCAGTCCGCCCAGAGGTATGATACGCAGTTTTCCATTTTTCTCTTTTTTCAAATTCTGAAACACCTCCATTTTAATTATGTATTTCCGCCGTTTTGTTTGATTCCGACAGAACTTCACTTACTTCCGGACACAAAAAGAACAGCAGTTTTGCGAACTGCCCGTTGAAAAAAGAACTATGCCTTTTTCCCCCTGCATTCTCTGCATAATCCGTAGAACTTCAATTCATGGTCAAGAACATGAAATCCGGTAGCTTCCTCAATGTGATGCTCCAGATCATCCAGCAGATCATCAGCAAAAGGAATCACCCTGCCGCACGCTCTGCATATGAGATGATGATGGTTGTGTTTCGCATCTCCCTTAATCAGATGCCCGATCTCGTACCTCACACACCCGTCATCCAGATTGATCCTGTCCACAAGCTGAATCTCCCATAAAAGCTGCAGCGTCCGGTAAACGGTCGCCAGGCCGATCTCCGGGCACTCCTGGGACACCAGCTCATAGACATCCTCTGCAGTCATATGCACACCGCTGTTCTGTTCCAGCACCGACAGAACCTGAAGCCTCTGGTGCGTAACCTTCAGCCCTTTTTCTTTTAACTTCTCTTTCAGCAGATCTTCTGTTTTTTTCTGTTCCATCAGTGTTCTTTCGTCTCCCTGCAGTAAATAAATTTATTCCCGCGGGCAACGAGCCAGGCGGACATGCCTGCATGTCCATTTGGCGACTGCCGCGAGGGTCTGATGCCTCGATGCCAGCATCGGGGTGTCAGACTGTAAACATCCGAAGATATTACATTTCTATACTTACATCTTCCAGCAGTTCTTCAAAAACCTTTGACACTGCCGCAAGCTCGGTTTCATCTTCCACGATCTCGTAGACGCTTTCCGGCTGTGACTCCTCTTCCACTTCTTTTAAAATAAGACATTCGCCGTCATCGTCCTCGGAGTCCGACACAAGTATGTACGCCGCTCCGTTTATCTTTGTCTCCTCCAGAACAAAAAACTCGTCTTCTCCGGTTCCGTCCCTGAAGGAAAATTTTACTTTTTCCATATAAAACCCCTTATAAACTGTCGGCGGCCGGCTTCTGCATGCCGATATAATCCAGATATCCCTGCAGAATAAACACTGCCGCGATCTTATCGATATACTTCTTGCGGTTTTCCCGCCGGACGCCGCTTTCAATCAACGTCTGCTCCGCCGCCACTGTGGTGAGCCGTTCATCCCACATCACCACTTCCAGACCGGTACGCCTTGCAAGCATATCCCGGAACTCCAGGCTTTTCTCCGCCCGTTCCCCGATATCACTGTTCATATGCTTCGGGAACCCGAGTACAATCTTTTCCACGCCGTATTCCCGGATGATCTCTTCAATCCGGGCGCAGGTTCTCCTCAGCTTGTTCTCCTCTTTGCGCTCAATCGTCTCCAGCCCCTGAGCCGTAATCCCCAGGGGATCGCTCAGAGCCACGCCTACGGTCTTTGTGCCGTAGTCCAGTCCCATAATTCTCATAATCAGATTATTCCCATGAATTATGCTCGATATACGCTTTTAACAGTTCCTCTACCAGCTCGTCTCTCTCTACTTTCATCACAAGACTTCTTGCGCCGTTGTAGCTGGTAATATAGGTCGGATCTCCCGACATAATGTATCCCACGATCTGATTGACCGGATTGTATCCCTTTTCCTTCAGTGCCTTGAACACGATCTCAAGAATATCTTTTGCTGAAATCTGCGGTCCCGGCTCTACCTGAAAGAATTGAGTATTACTTAAATCACTCATTGTTATATCCTCCTTAAACGTCATGTTGCTGTTTAACTGTTCCTCTGGCAAGCCCCAGATACCCTATTTACAATTCTAATATAATACCCTGTAAAATTCAATGAATAATTTGTAAATCATTATCAACTCGAACCTTTACAATGGTGTTTTTCAGGCTCTTATCTCCGTCAAAAGCAATCCGGATATACTCTTTCGTATGTCCCGTCTGCATGGGTTTTCCCTGAATCAGAGCCTCCTCTTCCACCAGCACTTCCACTTCTTTTCCAAGGAAACTCTGTTCGTAAGCCTTCCGTTTTTTCTCCCCCAGTTCAATCAGAACAGCGCTGCGCCGGGCTTTTTCCTGCTCGCTGACCTGATTTTCCATGGCAGCGGCCTTCGTGCCCTCCCGCCTGGAATATTTGAAAATATGAGTTTCATAAAAATTAACTTTATCCACAAAATCCCTGGACTTCTGAAACTCTTCTTCTGTCTCTCCCGGAAATCCCACGATTACATCTGTGGTCAGCGCGGGATTTTCAAAATACCGGCGCAGAATACAGCATTTCTCATAGTACTCTTCGCTGGTATACCTGCGGTTCATCCGCTTTAATGTGTCGTCACATCCGCTCTGCAGAGACAGATGGAAATGGGGACACATCTTCGGAAGTTCCGACAGAGCCCGGGCAAATTCCTCTGTAATGATTCCCGGCTCCAGGGAGCCAAGACGGATTCTCCGGATTCCCTCTATCTGATGGACCGCCTGAATCAGGGAGAGAAGATGACGTGTCCCGTCAAAATCAATGCCATAGGAGCTCAGATGAATTCCTGTCAGCACCACTTCCTGATATCCGTTTCCGGCAAGGGTCCGCACTTCATCCAGCACATCCTCCACCGTTCTGCTGCGGACTCTTCCTCTTACATAGGGGATAATGCAGTAAGTGCAGAACTGATTGCAGCCGTCCTGAACCTTGATATAGGCCCTTGTGTGTTCTCCGGGCTTTGTCAGATGAAGCTTCTCATATTCTTTCGTCTTTCCGATCTCTTCTATATCCAGAATGTCTGCTTTTTCCGCCCCGGCTGTTCCTTCTTTCCGGGCCGCTTTCGTCTCTTCATATTCCTGCAGTACTTTTATGAGGTCCTTTTTATGATTATTTCCCAGGACAATATCAATACACGGATCTGTATTTTCCCTGGCATTCTGCGCCTGCACATAGCAGCCTGCCGCCACTACTACCGCATCCGGGTTCATCTTCCTGGCGCGGTGAAGCATCTGCCTGGATTTTCTGTCCGCGATATTGGTGACAGTACAGGTATTGATGATGTAAACATCCGCCCCTTCTCTGAAGGGAACAATCTCATATCCGGCCTTTTCCAGCATTTCCTGCATGGCCTCTGTTTCATAGGCATTTACCTTGCATCCCAGATTGTGCAATGCCGCTTTTTTCATGGGTTTTTACCTCTTTTTTCCTTATTGTTTCTTGACTTTTACCATCCCATCCCGTAGAATATACGTAGGGTTAAGGCCCTTACTTTATTGTATAATTCAAGGAGGGAATTTAAAATGAAAACAGTACAGATTTCATTAAACTCAATCGACAAAGTTAAATCTTTTGTCAACGAAATTACAAAATATGACAATGACTTCGATTTAGTATCCGGAAGATATGTTATAGATGCCAAATCAATCATGGGAATTTTCAGTCTTGACCTTTCCAAACCCATCGACCTCAACATACACGCTGACGGCAATGTCGATGACATCCTTGCAGCTCTGGATTCCTACATTATCAAATAAATAGAAAAACCGCGAAGCTGCCTGAACCAGACAGCTTCTTTTTTTGCTGAAAACTTACCGGGGCAGACTCTTTTTAAGAGTCTGCCTCTTTCTGTCCGATGATAATCGTCTCCGTCGTATCCAGAGCTGTCTGCATCAGCTCATCAATCTTCTCTGTCAGATTGAGTTCGGATTTTTCGATCCGCTCAATATTGGGCTTTGTAACAGGATGTTTTGCCACGAAGATCGTACAGCAGTCCTCAAACGGCTGTATGGATACTTCGTAGGTTCCGATCTTCTCTGAAATTTCCACAATCTCCCGCTTGTCAAATCCCACAAGAGGACGGTATACCGGAAGCGTACACACGGCATTGGTAGCCGCAAGGCTCTGCATGGTCTGGCTTGCCACCTGGCCGATACTCTCGCCGGTAATCAGGCCCAGACATCCGTCTTTCTTCGCAAAATGCTCCGCGATCCGCATCATATACCGGCGCATAATGATCGTCAGTTCTTCATGAGGGCATTTTTCATAAATATAAAGCTGAATATCTGTAAAATTTACCACATGGAGCTTAATCGGGCCGGAATATACAGAAACAAGTTTTGCCAGATCCATAACCTTTTCTTTTGCACGTTCGCTTGTATACGGCGGAGCATGGAAATACACTGCTTCAATCTCTACGCCTCTCTTCGCAATCATATAACCTGCCACAGGGCTGTCGATTCCTCCGGAAAGCAGGAGCATGGCGCTTCCGTTTGTTCCCACCGGCATTCCCCCCGGGCCGGGAATAATCTCGGAATACAGATAAACTTCCTCCCGGATCTCCACATTCAGACGTACGTCCGGATTGTGAACATCTACTTTCATATCCGGGAACGCGTCCAGCACAGCCTCGCCCAGAGCACAGTTGATCTCCATGGAATTCATGGGATACCGCTTGTTGGCGCGCCTTGCCTCCACTTTAAAAGTACAGTTTCCTTCCGGGTACATCTCGCCCATATAAGAAACTACGTCCTTTTTCAGCTCTTCTATTTCTTTTACTTCTTTTCGTACAACCGGGCAGATTCCCACAATACCGAAGACACGGGAAATATGTTCCACGGTCTCCTCATAGTCATACTCTCCGTTACAGTCCACGTACACTCTCCCATGACATTTGTGGACATAGAAATCTCCCTCCACATCTGAAAGAGCGTACCGGATCTGGCGCACAAGGGCGTCCTCGAACATATATCTGTTTTTTCCCTTAATGCCGATTTCCCCGTATTTGATCAAAAACGAATGAAATTCCATGTTTTTCTCCTTTTCTGTATATCAAAGGCGGCTGGCTGTATGCTTTTTTCTCAGCGCCGCGTATATTTTCGAAGCGTCGGTACACAATTATATAGTGTTTCCAGTGTATAGTCAATTTCTTCTTTGGTTGTAAACTCTGACATACTGAAACGCAGGGTGGCGTCCAGGTATTCTCTGGCCGCCCCGATTCCTTTGAGCACTCCGCTTACAGAGGGATGATTGGAAGAGCAGGCCGAACCGGAGGAAACATAAATTCCTTTTTCTTCCAGTGTGTGAAGAAGGACTTCGCTCCGGATTCCTGCGATTCCCACACTGATAATATGGGGTGCGCTCCCTTCATCTGTCAGTCCGTGAACCACTGTATTATCAATCTTTTTAATTCCTTCCAGGAAACGGCCTTTGAGTTCCCGCATCAGCGCGGTTTTCATTTCCAGATCCCGGTAAATCATTTTTGATGCAAGAGCCAGTCCTGCTATGCCCGGAACATTCTCCGTACCGGAACGGATATTTTTCTGCTGTTCCCCTCCGAACACAATGGGTCTGATCTTTACGTTGGAACCGATATAAAGGAATCCTATGCCTTTCGGGCCGTGGATTTTGTGGCCGCTTGCGGTCAGAAGATCGATTCCCATACGTTTCGGCCAGATCCGGTACTTGCCGAATCCCTGGACCGCATCTGTGTGAAACAGAATTGACGGATTGTACTGTTTGACAATCCTTGCCGCCTCGGCAACCGGCTGAACCGTTCCCACTTCATTGTTTACATACATAATCGATACCAGTATTGTCTCAGGGCAGAGCGCTTCCTTTAACGCATCCAGTTTTACTCTGCCTGCCGCGTCTACCGGCAGGTAGGTCACCCGGAATCCTTCCTCCTCTTCCAGATACCGCATGGTATTGAGGATTGCCGGATGTTCAATGGATGTGGTAATCAGATGACTGCCTCTCCTGCGTCCTGCTCTGGCACACCCGATCAGCGCCAGATTATCGCTTTCGGTGCCGCCGGATGTGAAGAAGATCTCGCCGGGATTTACTTTCAGCAGTTTTGCCAGCGTCTCCTTCGCATCCCTGATATAGTGCTCTGCCTGCACTCCTTTTCTGTGCATGGACGATGGGTTGCCATAGTCCTGACACATTACTTTATATACCAGTTCTCCCACTTCCGGATAACACATGGTCGTGGCAGAATTGTCCAGATAAACTTCCATTGTTCCTTTCCTTTTCTCTTTTCTTACTTTACATTATGTCCCTGACTCTCAAGATGATACATCAGAATAGAAAGGGCTGCAATCCCCGCCGTCTCTGTCCTCAATATTCTGGATCCCAGTGAAACGGGCCGGGCTCCGGCCGCTTTTGCCTTCTCTACTTCCTCCGCGTCAAAGCCGCCTTCCGGTCCGATAAAAATTCCCACAGACTGTCCCGGACGGATATCCCGGATAATCTCAGCCGTCTCCTTCATGCCCCGCTCCAGTTCATATGGAATCAGAATCACATCCAGTTCCGACGCCTGTTTCAGAGCTTCTGAAAGAGAAACCGGACGGCTCACCTCCGGTATGACAGCGCGGCCGCACTGCTGTGCCGCGCTTCTGGCAATGGCCTGCCAGCGGGCTGTCTTTTTCTCCGCTTTTTTCTCATCCAGACGTACAACGGATCTTCCCGCCGCAAATGGAATAATTCCGGCCGCTCCCAGTTCCACCGCCTTCTGAACGATCCACTCCATCTTGTCTCCTTTGGGGAGCCCCTGAAAGAGATAAAGGGCGGAAGGAAGTTCCGTGTCCGCGGTTCTGGTCTCCAGGATCTCCAGAATCGCTTCTCTGTCCTCATATCCGGAAATACGGCAGGTATAAGTAATCCCCTGGCCGTCCTGGATCTGCACCGGCTCTCCCGGCCTCATGCGGAGAACATTTTTCATATGATTTACATCCGCGCCGGACAGACGGATTATCCCGTCCTGTACCGACGAAGTTTCTACAAAAAAATTCTGCATCAGTTCTTCCTCGCTGTCACGCAGACCCATTCGCCCTGGTATGTCACATCCAGCACTTCCAGGCCTGCATCCTGCACGGCCTTTACAACCGTATCTTCCTTATCATCAATAATGCCGCTGGTAATATAAATGCCGCCTTTTTTCAGCTGATGAACGATAACCGGCGTCAGTTCCACCAGCACATCGGCCAGAATATTGGCCGCCACAATGTCGTAGCACTCATATCCCACTTTATCCTGCACATCCCGGTCGTCAATGATATTTCCGATCATTACCTCATACTTATCCTGAGGGATTCCGTTTACCGCCATATTTTCCCGGGTGGCATCGATGGCGCAGGGATCCAGGTCGGTTCCCACAGAATATGCGGCGCCGAATTTCAGAGCCAGCATGCCCAGGATACCGCTTCCGCAGCCCACGTCCAGAATCTTTGTATCCGGCGTTACATATTTTCTGATCTGGCGGATACACAGCTGGGTGGTTTCATGCATTCCGGTTCCGAAAGCTGTGCCCGGGTCAATATGAATTACCATTTTTTCACTGTCTTCCGGCTTTACTTCCTCCCAGGAAGGAATAATCAGAATATCGTCCACATAGAACTGATGGAAATACTGTTTCCAGTTATTCACCCAGTCCACATCTTCGGTCTGGGATTCTTCAATCAGACACTCTCCCACGTCCACATAGGAAGACATGTCTTTAAGTTCCTGTCTTACCTGACTTAAAATACTGTCTTTATCCTCTTCCTCTTCCAGATAAAAGCTCAAGTACGCCACGCCGTCGTCCGGCTCTGTCTCCGGCAGAATATCAACAAACATCTGCTCCTTATCTGACTGGGAAAGAGGAATCTTATCCTCAATCTCTACTCCCTGGATTCCCAGCTCCATCAGCATACTGCTTACAATATCCTCTGCCTGGGTCGTTGTCTTTAACCGGAATTTGTTCCACTTCATTCTTCTTCATCCTCCTGAAACCATAGGTTTAAATTTACACCGCCGTGAATCCCCGGCACCTCTCCCGTCTTACTGTACTGCCAGATTCTGTACCGATACGGGCACTGAGGGACCGCATGATAATCCGCATACCAGAAGTCATAATCGGTAAGTTCTTCCAGAATAAGAGTATTTGCCATCCATTTCATATCGGAATAGATCATCGGTTCATAACCTGCGGACTCAATTGTATCACAGAAAATCTTACAGTAATTCGTAAATTCCTGTCTTGTATTTTTGTCTGTCCGGGCGGTGCTGTACTCAATATCTTCTGTATCATATACTACCGGGCCGTCAATATTGTAGGAGCGGATATGTTTCAGAACGTATTCCGCTTCCTCCACCGCCTCAGCAGGGCTGATTGCCTGAGAGAAAAAGTATACGCCTACATCCAGTCCGGCGTCCAGCGCTCCTTTTACATTTTTTTCATACATATCGTCCAGTACCAGTTCTCCGTTCTCCCCGAAGGCCCGGTACCCCAGACGGATAATCACAAACTCTACGCCGCTGTTTTTTACTTTCTTCCAGTCAATCTCCTCCCCCTGGAATTCCGAAACATCAATTCCGGTTCTGGAAGACACTCCCCCCGCTTCATCTGTGTAATACTTAAAGCCTGTTTTCTGATCTGTCCTGAGGCGGGTAAAATCATAGGTGCATCCGGGAACCTCCTCCAGAAGTTCCGCTTCATACTTTCTGCCCTCTCTGTCCTCAAACGAATAGATCTCTTTTCCGTCTTCCTCCTCAATATCAATTCCTTTTGAGTTGTCTTTTTCTGACCCGATTGTCTCCCCCTGCATCCGGCATCCGGCCAGAAACAGCGCTGTACAGCAAACCAGTGCAGCAGCTCTGTATTTTTTCAGCATCATTTCTTTGTACTCCCGCAATCTTATTTTCAATCCGCCTTAATCTGTATGCTTCCTGATCTGCGGCAGAAAATTCATCGGTTCTGTATTCACACAAAACTCACTTATTTAAAATACACCGATTTCCTCTTCCGTGCAAGTCATCTCATCCCCCGGACGTATTCTTCCGCCCCGGATTACTTTCGCGAAAACGCCCTCCCGGGGCATAATGCAGTCGCCCATCTGCCGGAAAATTGCACATCCATGGTGGCATTCCTTTCCGATCTGCGTAATTTCGAGTACCACATCACCGCAAGTAAGCTTCGTTCCCACCGGAAGCCTGGAAAAATCAATTCCTTCCACTACCAGGTTTTCCCCGAAAGCACCGTCCGCCACCTGAGCCCCCTGCTTCCGGAATTCTTCTATTTTATCATAGGAAAGGAGACTGACCTGCCGGTGCCATTTTCCTGCGTGGGCGTCCCCCTCAATCCCGTAATCTTCTATAAAATTTCCTTCTGCCACAGCAGTCTTCTGTGTGCCTTTTTCAGGACTTGTGCAGACTGCAATTACTTTTCCCATATTATGCCTCGTTTCTTTCTCCGGATCCCGGTCAGCCGCCGATCCGGAACATTTCTCTGTTTTCCTTCTGTATGTCTTTCCCGTTTGCATCTTCATTCTTCTCTTCTTCTCCGAAATGATGACAGGCCGGCTTGCTGAGAACCGTCTGTATGACAGTCTCCTGTATCTGTCTGTCTGAGGCGCCTCCCCGAAGCAGCGCCTTTATGTCCGCTGCCGTCCCGTACTGAAGGCAGGGCTTAAGCAATCCTTCCGAGGTAAGCCTCAGACGGTTGCATGTACTGCAGAACTTATGACTGATCGCACTGATAAAGCCGACCCTGCCCCGGAAGCCCGGGAAGAGAACATACTCTGCCGGTCCGTTTCCCAGCAGTTTTTCATATGGTCTGGAACTTCCAAACCGGCTTTCCAGTATTTTTTTTATATCCCCATTGCTTCTTCCTGCAGACTCTTTGCCCGGTCCGAAAGGCATCAGTTCAATAAAGCGGACGTCCACCGGGCACTTCCGGGCCAGACCCGCCAGCCGGAGAAGATCTTCGTCCGTCCCGTCTTCCAGAGGCACGCAGTTGATTTTCACCGGAAGTCCCGGACATCCAAGAGCCGCGTCCAGGCCTTCAAGCACCCGGTCCAGACTGCCGACACGGGTCATCTGGCGATACCTTTCCCCATCCAGAGTATCAAGGCTGATATTCACGGCATCCAGCCCATTAACTTTCAGATCCCGGATCTGTTCCTTCAGTTGTGTTCCGTTTGTTGTCAGCGTCACCTGTTCCACTCCCGGAATCTGTTTTAGTTTTCCTACAAGAAAAGGAAGGCCCCTGCGCACAAGGGGTTCTCCGCCTGTCAGTTTAATGCGGGATATTCCCAGCTCTGCCGCGATCCGGCAGAACCGCTCTATCTCGTCAAATGTCAGGATCTCATCATGGGGGACAGCCGGCACCCCTTCCTGCGGCATACAGTAAATGCAGCGCAGATTGCAGCGGTCTGTAACAGACACTCTTATATATTCAATTTTTCTGCCAAACTGATCCTGCAAGATTTTCTTTTGCATGAATTTCCTTTCTTTTTAAATTATTTTATTTCGACCGGCTCGTGTCCGCATTCCCCTGTTCTCCCTGTCAGAACCGCCAGGCCGTGGTCCAGAGAAGGAAGCACGGCCTCCAGATTCTCTTTGGCCGCTTTCGGGCTTCCCGGCAGATTGATAATCAGTGTCTCGTTCCGGATCACTGACACGCCCCGGCTCAACATAGCTCTGGGCGTAATCTGCAGAGACGCCAGGCGCATGGCCTCTGCAATCCCCGGGACATTCCGGGTCGCCACCGCCAGCGTAGCCTCAGGCGTACAGTCTCTGGGTGACAGGCCTGTCCCGCCTGTTGTGAAAATAATATCAACTCTTATTTCATCACACAATTTATAAAGATACTTTTTAATTTCTTCAATCTCATCCGGAAGGAGTCCGGTTTCCACCACTTCATAGCCGGCCTGTCCAAGCATGTCACAGATCAGCGGGCCGCTTTTATCCTCTCTCTCTCCTGCATATCCTTTATCACTCAGCGTTACAACCGCTGCTCTCCATCTCTTTCCTTCCATTTCTTCCGCCTCTTCCTACATCAGTTCAATTTCTCTGCGGCCGGACTCCTTTCCCGCCCGGCGGTCTCTGTCCCCGTGACGGTCATTATATACATTTCCACTCTTTCCGCCTGTCTTTTTCACCAGGTAGATCTCCCCGATCTCCATTGTCTTGTCCAGCGCCTTGCACATATCATAAATCGTCAGCAGAGCCACGCTCACACCTGTCAGCGCTTCCATCTCAACTCCCGTTTTTCCCGTTACTTTCACCGTACAGGTACAGATAATCGAACATTCGTCCTCATCCATGTCAAAATGGATTCTGCAGTTGGTCAGGGGCAGAATGTGACACATGGGAATCAGTTCCCAGGTCCGCTTTGCTCCCATAATTCCCGCCGTGGCCGCCACGCCGAGAACATCTCCTTTTCCTATATTTCCCGTTCTGACCGCCTGAAATACTTCCCGGCTGACCAGTATTTTTCCGGTGGCGGACGCTTCCCGGAGCGTCTCCTCCTTGCCGGTCACATCCACCATAACCGCTTTGCCGTTTTCGTCAAAATGTGTAAATCCCATACTGCATTATCCCCTTTATTATACTTCTGGTCCGGACTGTTCCTGCAGATCTTCTGTGTCATCCAGGAATCCGTTTGTTCCGATCCACACTTTTTCGTCCATGTTAAGCAGCTCAGCCTCAAGCCAGTGCAGTCCTTCCATAGAAGGATCTTCTTTATCTGTAATCTTCCATCCGTATGCTACTTTATAATATCTGACCGTATCCCGGCCGGCCTCCTCTTCCGAAGCAACCTCCACTTTTATATAAGGGATCTGAGGTCTGACCGTCCAGTCCGTAATCTCACCGGATTCGATGGACTGGTCTCCCGATGCGGAATCTTCAATATCTGAGGAAAGATATACATCGCATTGAACGAACTGCATCAACTCTTCGATCTGGCCGTCAATCTCTTCATTTTCCTTTACCTTGTCGCAGAACAGTTCTTTCAGCCCTTCTCTGTCATGCTCGGTCAGACAGCGGATAATTTCCTCCGACATAGGATGAATCTTCTCCGCCTCTTCCGACATCATCCCCGTCAGCTGCAGCGCCCGCAGCCGGGAACAGGACGTCAGACACAACATTGCAGACAGCGCCAGAAACACCGAAGCTGCTCTTTTAAAAATGCACTTCCCGTACATAAAAACACCGTCCCTCTCACCGCCAGAAAACACACGCCCGGGAAAGCCTTTCCCGCCCATACACTATAACGATCATACCACATCCGGGGGAAGATTTGTAGATGTGAAATTCGAAATTATGAAGGGGCAAAGGGGACCGCCGGGGAGTCCGGGTATGGCGCCGGAGGGCATGCTCCCGCTCGGACGCGGCACAGCGGTACATAAGAGCGCAAAAGACGCGCTCTAAGTGCCGGCGCCGCTTTACGGCCCTCCATCCCCATACCCGGACTCCCCGGCTGCGTTTTCTCCACTCACAATTTCAAATTCAGACA
>ERZ1643247.1644-NODE-1644-length-19791-cov-8.563285_pt1 | contig 19791 bp, 26 predicted proteins | sample MGYA00579264_ERZ1643247 | MGnify/ENA primary metagenome ERZ1643247 (study PRJEB29033, sample SAMEA4952262) | chicken gut metagenome | biome: Broiler Chicken; feature: Gastrointestinal Tract; material: Caecum | place: Ireland | collected 2018 | study: Broiler... | reverse complement strand
TTGCTACTTTCATATTTCCTAATTTCAAAGTGGAATTAAACTTTTCACTTCAGCACTTTTCCTCGCTGTTCGTCCCTCCTACTGTGTTCTGATATGTGCAAGGAGCTCTTCTGTCAGCTGAATCGTGTCTTCCACTTCTTCACCCAGGCTCTGAAGCTTTGTCTGCACCAGATAATCTGTAATCGGATTGTCAAATGCGAAATCCGCAAAGGTAAGAAATCCGCTGATTTCAGTCTGAAGTTTCGGTGATACTTCTACTTTCCGCAATGCTTTCTGAAAATCTGTCAGCCTGATTCTCGCCTGCTCGATCATTCCTTCTACCTCATTGATTCGAGAATGTTTCATATAGGTGCTGATCATGCTTCCCCCAAAAATGTCCAGAATTCCCCATTTTTTTGCACTGTTTAACTTTTCTCTGACTGTATACAGGCTTTCAAGCGCCTGTACTCCTGCTTCTTCTGCACACTTCAGATCCTCTCTCATCATTACTGCTTCCATCTCATTTTCCTCTCCTTCTGAATTTCATACCAAATAAAAAAGACTCCTATCATGACATCTGCCACAATAAAAGTCTTGCTATCTCATTTGCTACGGGTACCTCTCGATACCGGCTGACGATTACAAATCGACCTTCCGAAGAAGGTTTAAGCTACTCCCTTTCCATTGCTTGGAACGAATATAACACATTCAAATTTACTTGTCAATCCGATTTTACAAGATTTCGTATTCCGCTTCTTTTCTCGGCGCAGTTCTTCTGTAGGTTACCGCCGGATATCCGATCAGCATGCAGACTGCCACCGGCCTTCCCTCTTTGTCCAGAAAGTTTCTTACCTTTTCAGAGCACATCGTTGCCGCCTTCAGATAACCATTATACAGCACGCCAAGGCCAAGCGCCTGAGCCATCATTTCGATATTCTGGGCTGCAAGTCCTGCGTCATCCAGGCGTTCTCCCATAATGTAAAGTACCGCCGGTGCGTTCCGGAAGAGAAATTCCTCCTTCGGATCCCGTGTTCTCCCTTTATAAAAGCTGTAAAGCAGCGCTGTCACCGGACTCTTTTCCCCTTTGTGCAGTTCCAGATCCTCACCGATTCCTTCAAAGACCATCTCTTTGAATTCATCCAGCCTGTCCTGTACAATCACGAATTTCATTTTACGTTCATTCTTTGCCGTTGCCGTATGTGCCGCCACATCCAGAATCTTCCGGATTTTCTCTATTTCCACCGGCTGTTCTTTATAATTCCGGACACTTCTTCTGAATTTCACTGCATTTGCATATACTTCCGGATCCAGCTGGAAACGCTCTTTTTCATACGGAATCATCTCATCACTTTCATATTCCGTAATCTTCACCGCATCCATCGGACAGATCGCGGCGCAGTGTCCGCAAAGAATACATTCCCGTTTTACTGCCGCCTTTCCGTCTTCCAGCTTCAGGGCATGTCCTACACAGTCCTGAACACATTTTCCACATCCAATACATTTTTCTTCCTCAATCTTTACCATGCTTATTCTCCTTTATCTCATTTCCGGGCGAATCCTCATCTTTTCTGTCCAGCCAGACAGTAATTGCAGACGAAAGTGCGGACACAACCAGAATTCCCGCCGCCTCCGCACGGACGCTGTCCATAAACAGGTCTGCTCCCGCCAGCGTCATCATCTCAAACAGCATATCCAACACATACCACAGAAAGAATCTTCCGGATTTTCGGATCCATCCAAGGCTCATCATCGCTTTTGGAAGTGCTTTTGCCAGAATCTCCAAAGGTGCATCTGCTACAGCTGCCACCAGAAAAAACAGAAAAACACTTTTCATAGAGTCATAGTGGAATCCGAATAGCTTCATAATAAAACCGCCGATCACGGCTTCCAGAAAAACGACCGGAAGCGCCACTGCCAGAAACAATGCCGCTCCGATCAAAATCGATACAATTTTTGACTTTTTCATAGGATTTCGTATTTCTCAGTTTCCCTCTCTGCTTAATTAGATGCACAGTTTGCCGCGTCAATCGCAAGCACCAGCATCAGTGCCATAATTTCATCTGCAGAATCTGCAATGTCAATCACATAAGTATCTCCCCAGTGGAAAATCTCTTTGGAAATATGCATCACCAGAACACCGCCTGCGAAGGCATCGTATTCCCAGCCTATCATGTTTCCCTCGACCTGCCAGCCTTTGTAGTCCACTGTATATTTAGGGCGGAGCAGTGTCAGTTTCTTGGAGACCGTACCATAAAACTGGCCTTCTGCGTAGACTTCAAAGGTCGGGAGGAGATGCAGCAGTTTCTCCTGAACCATACCGATCTCATTTTGAGTGGCATCATAAACTCTGAGCCGGTGTCCAATCGAGAAAAAATCTCCTTTCACAAAATAACGGACATTCCCGTATTCATCATAAATATCATAGGTATCCGTCCATGAAAATACTCTTTGTTTGATTAACAGTTTCATCCCTTTTCTCCTCTACTGTCTTCTTTTTCGCATTACATAATTAGTCAGCAAAATTCCCTGCCTTTCCACCTGCTGGGCACGGATCACCTCATAGCCTCTGGCCTCAAAAAACGTCCGGGCCGTAATGGAAGCATGGGTTTCAAATACGTCCGCTTCCGATTCTCCTTCCAGGGCATCGCAGATCGCCTCAGCTATCCCCTGTCTCTGGAACTCCCTGTGCACATACAGGCGGTCCAGATACCCGGTTTCGTCCATATCTCCAAAACCGGCAATCCTGCCGTCCCGTTCAGCAACGAGTGTCCTGTGCTTTAAAAAGGACTGGTTCCATGCATGCAGATCACGCTCTTTTGGAGCCCAAACATCCAGCTGTTCCTTTGTATAATCAGCTGCATTGACCGTATGTACTGTATCATAGAAAAGCTGTGCCAGCGCTTTGGCATCTTCCTCCCGGTAAGGGCGAAGCCGCAGGGCTTTCTTTTTCTTACCGGAAAGCAGCATTTCCTTAACCCGGCGCTGATCCATTTCTTCCAGTACAAAATCCGCATCCGGCGTCTCTTCTTTCGGGGAAATATTGGACCGGATATAAAATGTGTCGATGCCGGCTTCTTTTGCTCCTCTAATATCGCAGATACCATCATTTCCAATCATGACAGCCTCTTCTCTTTTGATCTTTTCCTTTTCGAGGAGGAGATCAAAAAAGCGTCGGTCCGGCTTTTTGACTCCATAGGAGGAAGAAATATAAATCCCGTCAAAATACCGGAAAATATCAAGTGCCTTCATCTCATACGCTGTGAATATCCGCTGAGCATTGGACAATAGATAAAGGGACCCTCCGGAGGCTTTTAAAGCCTCCAGAAGTTCCCGTGTCCCATCATAAAGCCGGATATACTCTGTCGTAAGGACTCGGAAAAACTGACCGGCATACACCGCAGTCTCTTTTAGGACATCTGCCCCTTTCCGGCGGAATAATTCCAGAAAGACGTCCTCGATCTGAAGCTCCGGAAAGCTTTCATGGCTGTCGTGGCGCAATGCCTCTTTTTCCGCTTCCTGTGTCAGCTCCCGGTATGTTTGCCGAAGCTCTTCAGCCGTATAAAATGCTCCATAATACCCATAAAACAGAGCCATTTTTTCCCACACTTCTATTTTAGTCTCATCCGTGTGAATGTCAACCAATGTTCCGTATAAGTCAAAAATATAAGTCTGATACATCATTCTTTCCTCTTTATCATCTGTTTTACTGTTAGAACAGATTTCCCACTGTTCTTGGGAACAACAGTGTATCCCGGATGTTGGATACTCCCGTCACATACATCAGCATCCGGTCAAACGGGCAATTACCAAGCACCTCAATCGTCTGAATCTGAATTTCATAACCGTTGCGCTTGGATCTGACAAAAGAGCCGACTGCCTTTAACGCTGCTCCCACATTGAACGCATTTTTATTTATTTCCAACTTTATTCTTGTCAATCACCAACTGGATATTATTCATACAAGTACCATCGTTCAGGTGAACTACCCATTTTCTAAAGCCAATGGGCTTCCTGCTTCATCGACCTCGTACCCTACTATCTCCACAGGCGTTGATTCGGGCAGTTCCTGCCCTATATACTATTACGCTATTTTTCTTAAGCCCTCTGCTAATATGTTTTTTGCGGCATTAATATCCCTGTCATGTTCTGCTCTGCATTTTGGACATATCCACTTCCTCACCGACAAATTTTTTGTACCTGTATTCCGATAGCCACAAGCTGAACATAACTGGCTGCTGGCATAGAACGTATCTATTTTGACATATTTTCTCGCATTCCACTCCGCTTTATATGTGAGTTGCCTTGTCAATTCGTACCACGATACATCCGATATGAATTTTGCAAGATGATGATTTTTTACCATATTTTTTATCTGTAAGTTTTCAGAGACTATCACTTGATTTTCGCTGATAATCTCATGCGACAGCTTATGCAGATAATCTTTTCTGGCATTTACTATTTTCTCATAACATAACGCAATCTGCCTTTTTGCCTTATAATAGTTACTACTTTCCTTTTCTTTATGCTTTAACTGCCTTTGTAGTTTTACCAGTTTTCTTTCCATCTTCGACAGTATTTTAGGATTCCTGTATTTCCGTCCATCTGACGTAACACATATGTCTTTAATCCCTAAATCCAAACCAATTTTCCCTTCTGTTTCCGGAAATGGTTCATGGTACGTCTCTACTAAAACTGATACATAATATTTGCCGCTTGGAACCTGCGACACCGTTGCTGATTTTATCTGACCTGTAAATTTTCTGTGCAACTCCGCCCTCACTTGTTTTAGTTTTGGCAGTTTTATTTTTCTGGCATCAAAATCTACGCTGATATTTCCATTTGTATAATTTGTCGTATAAGATTTACGGCTGTTATGTTTGCTTTTGAATCTGGGATATCCGGCATGTTCTTTGAAAAATTTCCGGTAGGCCGAATCCATGTGATATATTGCGTTTGTAAGCGCAAATTTATCCACTTCCTTTAACCATTCATATTCCTCTTTTAATTGTCTGTTGCAGTAATTATTGCAGTCAGTTCTGCTCATAGATTTCTTATCTTTCTCATATTTTTCTTTTCGGTATGCCAAGGTCTGATTGTAAACAAAACGGCAGCAGCCAAACGTCTTTTCCAGAACTTCTTCCTGCACTTTATTTGGATAAATCCTATATTTATATGCCTTTAACATTAACCATCACCTCCCCATCAGCCCTAATTTTCTATGTATTTCCTCAGCATTTTTTCTAAAGCATTTCCAATGTTGCCCGGAAATATCTATCCGCCCAAAGTATGTGTTCTTTCAAAAAAGATTCCTAAGTCTATCGGATACCGTTCTCATATGTGATGCATCGTGTAATTTTTATCATATTTACAATTTTGCTGACAGACATTGTTAACTCTGTTTCTATCACGTAATAAATACTTGCATCTGTTTTCGATTTCCAGGCTTCCACGAAGCAAGTATATCACGCCTCGCTACTTTTTGCTACCTTGCCCAACAAAACTAATTGTTATTCAAAACAACCGTTTAAAGATCACTTATTTTGTACTCAATCTTGGGAAACACAAGAAAAATAATATCCATCTTCTGAAAAACGGACTTCTTCTCCTTTTGATGCATAATATTCCTGAATACATTTTATCGCAGTCTCTCTTGCTTCCTCTGTCAGACAGCATTCTCCCGGCGGAATGACGCAGGCGGTCTCCTCATTTTTATACCCCACATGAAATCGTGTACCGCTCTCTTCCAATATACCATTTAACAAAACAATATCCTGATACTTGATCATTTTATCCGCCCCGTTTCTATTACTCTTTATCTCTTCTTTTATGTACTGCATCCGACATTTCTAACAGTTCCTGATACCGGAAACACGTTTCCTTATGGTCATTGATGATGCCGCATGCCTGCAGATGGGAGTAAACGGTCACCGAACCCATATATTTTAATCCCCGCTTTTTCAGATCTTTACTGATCCTGTCAGATAAGCCGTTTCTGGCTGGAACCTCTCCTTTCTGATGCCCGGTATACAGATATGTTTTCCCTTTTGTGAAACTCCAGATATAATCAGAAAAAGTACCGAACTCTTCCCTGATCTTCTGAAAGCACCTGGCATTATGGATCACCGCCTCAATCTTTCTCCGGGAGCGGATCATACCTTCGGTTTCCATAATCCGCTCAATGTCGTCCTCCCCGTATGCTGCCACTTTATCAAAATCAAAGGAATCAAAGCAGGCACGGAAAATTTCCCTCTTCTGAATCATCATATTCCAGTTCAGTCCGCACTGCATGACTTCCATCATCAAAAACTCAAACTGCTTCTGGTCATCCCGGAGCGGGACACCCCATTCTTCATCGTGATACTTCATCATTTTCTCATTGCACATACACCAGCCGCAACGCTCCATGCCATTCACCTCTCATTCAATTTGTCTCTCTACACCTTTACGATGTTTATACATTTATAGGCTACATAAACTCAAATCACGTCTGTTTTGATGATAGAAAAGCCATTTTTCAAATACATTTTGACTGCTCCCTGATTCCAGTCTGCAACCCGGAGAACGATTGGAGAAACGTGATTACTTTGCAGGTAAGAAATTGCAAATTGCAATAGCGCCTCCCCATATCCCATCCTTTGAAAGCTTTTTTCCACGATTAAATCATCAATTTCATTATCATATATGGCAACCGAACCGATGAATCTGTTATCAATTTCAAGAACATAAATTTTTTCTTTTTTGAGTTGCAGTTCTTCCTTACTGTTGCAGCAATCTACCGGAAATATCTGTAATGCTTTTCTCATATCCCGGAAACATTCATTATAAATCCTCTTATACTCATGATAAACAGCGTCCGAATAATTTTTCACAGGCAGATCTGACACAATCACTCCGCCATGATATTCCATCGTATGCACTACAATTTTCACGTTCTTTCTCCTAGTGTTTTATCGATCTAAAGATTCTATTTTCTGATACACCTTTTCTGACCAGTCCCAGATGTCTTTGCAATCATTTTCTAAATAAATGACCCTGCCCGCTAAATTATCCGGTACTTCCTGCTCAATATCTTGTTCCCATTCAGCCGGAACAATCACAGCCAAACACCAGTCTTTCAAACTAAGTTCATCTCTTATTTTCAGAGGAAGAACACCGTCAAAAACTACATTCGGATGACGAATCAGATCCTCATATCGAAAATAAAACCGGACTCCCGGCGTAAAGTCCCTGCTTAAATCCTGCTCTGTCGGAAATCTGTCAAGCTTTCTTTCCATTACCAGTCTGTCTCCCGCCTGACAGTTTCCCCATGTGAACATGATATATTCAAAATAGTCTGCCGGGTCATTGGCTGCATTTCTTTTTTCCGCCATCAGTTCATTTACTGTTAAGTTTCTTGCACGTAAAGCGGAAAGAAGACGACCTGATTTTAAAATTTTTAATGCATTTTCCAGAGAGGTGGTATGACATACAAACTTTGTACAGCATCCTTTTCTGTACCGGCATGCTGTACACTCGGTAATTTTCTCCGGAACTGGAACACGCTGAAATTTTTCTTTTTCTAAAATACTATTCTCTATTGTTTGTAAAAGTTGTTTATCTTCACAAATCAGCTGACATTTTCTTCCATACATGCTTTCATAATCGATGAACTCAATAATTGTCCTGATTTCCCAGTCAGAAACCTGAGGATAATTGGAAAGCTTTTTATATAGTACACCATCCCAAACTTCTGTATAATCATACTTTCCTATTTTAATGATCATAGTCTTGCTTCCTATCTCTCTCGATGTACATACATCCTCGTCATCTCTTCTTCTCCGTCTCCCTGCACCATACAGTAGAATTCCCATCCATACCGTTCATAAAAGGAGTCATGGTCTGTGATGAGATAGAGCGTATCGATACCTTTTTCTTTCATGTCCCGGCAGACAGTCTCCAGCATCTTTCCTGCAATCCCGCGGCATCGAAATTCTTCTTCCACGTATACCGCGCAGACATTTGGCGTCAGATCTTTTCTATCATGGAAATCATTTTCAATCACTCCGATTCCACCGATGATCTGTTCTTCTTTTACAGCCAGATACCACTGCGGCACCGGATTTTCACTGTTCAGACTTTCTTCTATGCTTTCCAGATATGCATCCACCGGAACATTCCATTTTTCATGAAACCACTGTGCTGCCTTCTGCTTCCACTGCGGTTTTTCTCTTAAATTCATGATATGGTACTCACACATCGTTTTTCTCTCCCATGTTTCACTTTACTTCTATTGTTTTTTCAGATAGTTTTGCGTGTATGCACAAACGGCAAAGCATTTCCCGCACAGGTCTGTATCAATTCCGGTGCTGGCGTACATAATCTCTTTCTGCTTCTGATAGCATCGGTTGACATCAACAATCTTTTCCCGCTCCATTCCTGCACTCCAGAGGGTTCCTTTCAGTGCTCCTGCCGGACAGTGCTGAACACAAAGTGAACATCCGCCGCATCTGGATTTCTCCATCGGCTGTGCACATTCTAAAGGCGCATCCGTCAAAAGGGAGGAAATCCTGATAGCTGAACCATATTCCGGCGTCACCAGCAGGCAGTTTTTCCCAATCCATCCAAGCCCCGCCCGGACGGCCACTGTTTTATGCGGAATCTCAGAACGGTTTTCTTCATCTACTTTTACCCGGTCTGTTGTCTGCGCCCAGGCATTGTACCCCTGTTCTTTCAGAAATGTTTCCCCCGCCGTTACAATCGTATTTAATTTCGCATTTAAGCTTCCATACAGCTCATAATATTCTTTTGTCGGAGCTGTTTTTAAATCCTCAATGACATGCTTCGGGATGGGAACCGCAACTGAAATCCCTGCCGGAAAACGGCACACCTGAACCGGGCGCATATCCCCGATTCCGACCAGCGCTGCTCCCTGTTCATAAAGCACCTGTTTCACCTGTTCTGTGATATTCATAGCTCTCACCTTCCTGTGCCGGATCAGTTAGTTTAGGGTAGAATTACTGATTATATAAAATGCCTCCTGGCTTGGCTGAACTTTCTTCTCTTTCGGCTCAAACATCTGATCAAACTCTTCGATTTTATCCATATCGATTTCAAAAGCCGGACTTTCTCTGTAGTACCATGTTCTTCCATCCAGCACTCCCGGTTTTAACTCTTTTACCATCATTCCGGTCGGGAAGATCCCGGAACATACACATTCCAGAATGCTTCCCGGATCAGATTTTCCACCTCTTTATAGTCCTGTTTTTCCTCTTTTCTGATTTTCAACATTTCCATCGTTTTCACCTCGAACTTATTTTAAAATCAATGCCGCAACATCGATGATAAACAGCACTGCCAGAACTCCGGTCAGCACAGAAAATGCCTTCTCCGGAATTTTCTTTGTCAGCCTGACAAACAGCGGCTGCAGCACATACAGAAAAATCATTCCTCCAATACCAAAACGGATACTTGGATTCAGCGCGATCCGCCCCTGAAAGTTAAAGGCAAACCGGGTATAATCCCACATCCAGCCGCCGGAAGTAAATTCCATAATATAACTTCCGATCAATTCTACCACCGTGGTAATCACAACAATTCCCACAAATACCAGAAGCGGCGTCGCCAGAATCTTCCCCAGATAAATCTTCTTTTTCTGAAGACCTCCCAGTGTAAAAATCAAAATCAGTGCTCCGAAGCCGTAGATCACACAATACGGGCCAAACAGCACTCCTCTGTTGGAGAAGCCCCAGCGGTACACAACGACTTCCAAAAACACCTCATAAATCCATCCAATCATAGAATAAAGCATAAAATAGAAAAAATATTCCTGTACTTTTCTTTTCATAACCGTCCCCTTTCGTTTTCTCCTTTTGTCATCTTTTACGGTCTCTTTCTTTACATCTGCTTTCGCACAACCCGGTATTCATCCCCGTTTCGATAATACGGACAGGAATAATGCGGCTCCATACGCAGCCGGACATAATCGTCTTCATCCATCGCGGCATCACAGACATATTCGTCATACTCTTCATCATAAATATAGTAAGCACAGCTGCTACAGCTCTGTGCAGATTGATTTCCCATTGACGTTCCCTCCTCTTCTCTGTCATTTCTGCTATCAGTGTATCATATCAGGGCTTTTAAGAAAAGCAAGGAAACATTCCGTTTCTCATTTTCTTCCATATCTCTTTCTTTTTTCTCTGACTCCTTGTAAAATAGAAAAAAACAGGCGGAGATCAGGAGGGAACAATGGAAATCAAAGAATATTTCAGCACAAAATATCAGGCACACTGGCTTGAGGAAATCAGGCAAAGCGACTGGAGCGCAGGTCAGTTTCTCTATGAACTGTTGAGCAAGAATGAGATCCATGAATTCTGCGGTAATCATGTGAGACTTTTTCTTCTGACAGAAGGCAAAAAGCTGGTCTCATTCTGCACCTTATCAGACATCGATGACATCAAAAATACAGACCTTGGTCCCTGGATCGGATTTGTCTATACCTTCCCGCAGTACAGAGGCCACCGGTATATGGGACTTCTTCTGGATCATGCGTGCAGGACTGCAAAAGAGGACGGCGCAGGAGAAGTGTTCATCGCTACCGGAGAAACCGGGCTGTATGAAACATACGGATATTCCTTTTATCAGATGATGGAAAATGCTGTCGGTGTCATGTCCAGAGTCTACCGAAAAGATCTGTCATGAGAAACAATCTTCATGCATAAAAAAACAGAGCCTGTCCCAAAACAGACCCTGTTTTTTCTTTTTTTACCCCCATACTTCTTCCGCGATCTCTTTTACAAGCGCAAGTTTTGCCCACTGTTCTTCCTCAGTCAGCTTATTCCCGATCTCGCAGGAAGCGAATCCACACTGCGGGCTTAAATACAGCCGGTCAAGGGGAATGTATTTTGCCGCCTCATAAATCCGTTTTTTCACTTCTTCTTTCTCTTCCAGAACCGGTGACTTTGTTGTAATCAGTCCAAGTACTACCTTTTTCTCTCCGGTCACTTCCGCAAGCGGTGCAAAGCTTCCGGAACGCTCATCGTCATATTCCAGATAGAATGCGTCTACCTGTTCTTCTCCGAACAGCGGTTTTGCAATCGGATCGTAAGCTCCGCTGCTGAAGTATGCGGAATGATAATTCCCCCTGCAGACATGTGTTGTAATCACCAGATCCTCCGGCTGATTCTGGATGGCCAGATTGTTGACTTTTACAAATTTCTCTGCACTTTCCTGGATTTCTTCCCTGCTTCCTGCAAATCCTTCCGCCACAAGAAGTCCCCAGGTACAGTCGTCAAGCTGAAGATTCCGGCATCCCGCATCATACAGATCCCTGATCACTTTCCGGTAACCTTCTGCGATATCCTCCATCAGTTCCTCGTCCGTCTTATAAACCTTTCTTGTCTGTTCCAGATTTCCCGGAATCAGCATCTGGGCAAAAAACTGGGCCGGTGCCGGAATCGTCTGTTTTGCCACGGTATGCTCATCTTCCAGCGCTTTGACAAACCGGAAATGCTCTACAAACGGATGTGTGCCCACCCGGATTTTTCCGGTCAGCCAGGTATCATCGAGCATTGCATCTTCTCCCTGAAAAGCGATGCCCTGTTCTGTCTTTTTATGAGCCACTCCCTCAAATCCCCACATAAAGTCCAGATGCCATGTGGATCGGCGGAATTCTCCATCTGTAATCACATGATATCCTGCCTCTTTCTGCTTCTTTACCAGATCCCGGATCGCCTCATCCTCCACAGCCTTTAATTCTTCTGCTGTAATTTTTCCTTCTTCCAGTGCTTTCCTTGCCTCCTTTAATTTTTCCGGGCGTAAAAAGCTTCCTACATAATCATATCGAAACGGTGCATATTGTTTTGCCATGATGTCTTCCTCCATTCTTTTCCTGTCAGTTTTCTGATGGGTTTCAGTATACCGCTTCTCCGTCCATTTGAAAAATACAAAAAAACAGCGTTCCGCCATAGCGTAAAACTATGACAGACGCTGTCTGTGTGGAATATGCTGTTTTAAAGCTTCCATATATGCTTTCCCGTAACGGCTCAGCGGCATGTTTTTCTGCGTGATGGTGCCGATCCGCATCTTCTCATCCACATCCAGAGGCCGTGCAATGATATTTTCCCCGTTCAGCTCTTTACTGATCACTCCGGAACTGACCGTATATCCGTTAAGTCCGATCACCAGATTAAACAATGTTGCCCGGTCCCGGACTTTGATGTTTTTCCTGCGGTCCAGCGTGCTTAAAATCTCTTCCGAAAAATAGAAGGAATTGTATTCTCCCTGCTCAAAGGAAAGATACGGATAGTCCGCCAGATCGTCAAGCGTTACCATCTCCTCCCCTGCCAGCGGGTGCTCTGCTGACAGAAACACATGGGGCTTTGCCACAAATAGTTCCCGGAATACCAGTCCGTTCATCCGGAGCATCTTCTGAATGATTTCTTCATTTTTTGAGGAAGTATAGAGGATTCCGATCTCACTTTTCAGCCGGCTGACATCCTCGATAATCTCGTAGGTCTGGGTTTCTCTCAGCGTAAAATCGTACTTTTTCCCGCCAAATTCACGTATCACATCCACAAAGGCGTTGACCGCGAAAGAATAATGCTGACAGGAGACGGAAAATCTGGAACGCCGTTCTTTCTTGTTCAAAAAGCGCTCTTCCAGAAGGCTGGTCTGCTCCAGAACCTGTCTTGCATATGCGAGAAATTCATCACCCTCATTGGAAATCGTCACGCCCTTGTTGGTACGGTGAAAAATCGTGATCTGCATCTCCTTTTCCAGTTCCCGGATGGCATTGGTGAGACTTGGCTGCGAAACAAAAAGCTGCCTTGCCGCCTCTGTAATATTTCCTGTCTCCGCCACGGTCACAATATATCTTAACTGCTGTAATGTCATCTTCCGTTACCTGCTTTCTGTCCGGGTACATTTCCCTGATTAAAAGGGCAGCGTCAATCGCTGCCCTGGCTTAAAAGTATATAGGAAAGATAAGATTTTGTCAATTTGCCTTCTCTGGATTCTTACTTCCAGATCCAGCACAATCCGTTATAAAAATATTCCATCGCATACTCCCCGTTGTGAGTGCCGCCGTCCTGTTCGAGGAAATAAAGGTTTCCTTCCCCTTCATTGTCCGCATAACGGAATGTTCCGCTGTTTTCGCCTGCCATTGCCTCAATCTGGTTTTTGAAAGAGGAATAGGCAAAATCATCCGTACCGGATGCCGCAAAAATAAAGAAATCATCCCAGTCATGTCCAGAATCCTGTACCATCGACGCCATAACTTCTCCATCGTTCGTAAGGCTTCCGCTGGACGGCATGAAGTAGCGGAAATAATCCAGACAGTACTCAAATGTCCTCCATGTTGCTACAGATCCCATGGAGAATCCGCAGAATGCCCGGTGGTCTCTCGATGCCCGCAGCCCTTCCGGCGAGGTTTCCTCCGCATAGGTGCTGTAAGTCCCCTCGACAGCCGGAATCAGATCGTTAACCAGTTCATTGTGATAATTCTCGGTCAGCTGAAGTGCCAGAGAATAATCGGCACCGTCCTCTTCACTTTCATTATTGTAAGTCGGGCAGACCACGATCATCGGCTGGATTTTCCCGTCTGCCATGGCATTGTCCAGCACATTTTTAAAATCATTCGGCCGGTCCGGCGTTCCCAGATAGGTCGTCTCGTTGCTCCATCCACCGTGCATCAGATAAAAGACATTATAAGCTGTCTCCTCCGAATACCCATAAGGCAGATAGACGATTGCCCGTTTGTGAAGCACCTCTTCTTCCTCTTCATAGGTCATGGACTCGTAGGTATCATATTCCAGCTCTACGAGCGTTCCCTGCTGATCCGCTTCCTCAAAATATTCCTGCGGAATCTGCGCCAGTTCGCCCGGAAGACTTCCGCTTGTCACCTGGCCCTCTGCTGTTGTACTGTCTGTTTCTCCGGATACAACGGTTTCCTGTTTTTCTGCTGTATCATCCACCGTATCTCTTTGTTCCTGCTCACATCCTGCCAGAAGCATCAGCGCTGCCAGAAGTCCGACCAGTACTTTGCTCTTTTTCATCGCAATTTCAGCCTCCTGCCTCTTTTTGATTCACTATTTTTGTTCTCAAAAATCAATCATGAATCTTATAGTTTGCAAGCAGCATCTCTGCAATTCCAGGTGCTTCCGGATCGTGTTTTCCCTTTCCGGTATCCATTGCACGGATTGCGTTCATCTCTTCTTCTGTCAGTTCAAAATCAAAAAGATCGATATTTCCCGCAATTCGTTCCGGATTTGTGGACCTCGGAAGAATAATCAGACCTTCCTGAAGTTCAAAACGAAGAACAATCTGTCCGGCATTTTTGCCGTATTTTTCTGCAATCTTTGTCACTGCCGGATGAGAAAGCATTGCAGCATTTCCACTTCCCAACGGCTGATATGCTTCAATTTTCACATCATGTTCTGCAAGTAATGCTTTTAATTCTTTCTGCTGGAAAAACGGGTTGCATTCCACCTGATTAACTGCCGGAATGGTGGATGCCTGCGGCAGAAATTCTTTCCAGATCTTCGGAGTCATGTTGCTTACGCCGATGGATTTCAGGACACCATCTTCCTTTGCTTCCTCAAGAGCCTTCCATGCTCCTGCCACATCTCCGTACGGCTGATGCAGAAGATACAGGTCAATGTAGTCCATCCCCAGTTTTTCCAGAGAAGCCGCAAGGCCTTTCTTTGCCGCTTCATATCCATAATCCTGAAGCCAGAGCTTACTTGTGATAAAAATTTCTTCTCTCGGGATTCCGCTGTCCCTTACTGCCTTTTGTGCTGAGATCAATCTGTTGCTTTCGATTTTATTATAAATCCCGGATCTCCACATCAGAAGTATCTTTTGGTTTGGCAGTATATACCGAAAGGTTTCTTCTATTTCAGATACATGTCAATGTAATCAAAAAACGGCTTCTTCTCCACCTGATCCTGATTCTGTTTGTACCACGCAAAGGCTTCCGAAAGTCCTTCCTCCAATGGTTTTGTATCCGGCATGAGTGCACACTGTCTGGTCACATCCAGCTGGTATTCATACTCACAGAAACTGAAATAATTTCTCTGTTCAACCGCTTCCTGAACATTTACAAATTCCGCTGTCTTCCCCGCAGCACGGTAACAGAGCTTGACCCAGTCACGGACAGAAATCATTTCCGGATTTCCCACATTAAAAATATGCTGCTCCGGTTTTCTCTCCAGTAGAATATCCAGAAATCTGCACAGATCCTGAATGTGGAAAAACTGCAGTTTCAGACTGCCGTCTCCCGGCAGATAAAACGGGCGGTCTGCCATCGCACAGTCAAATACAAAGGCTTCCCGGTAGATATCATTCATCGGCCCGTATAAATACGGCGGCCTTATAATAAATGCATCCGGATCTCTCTTTTGCAGCACTGCCTCTGCCTCGATCTTGTCTGTGCCATATTTTCTCCAGTATGTATTCTCAGCAAGCGGCGTTTCTTCCGCAAACGGCTGCGGGAGATTGTCCGGATAAACTGCGCTGGAACTGATGAAAACATAATTTTCATAACTTCCAAGCGCATCCAGAAGCAGCTCCACTTCTTTTGTCGTATAGCCCGTATCAATCACAACATCAAAATGAAGATCACGAAGCCGGTCCCCCAGATGATACCGGTCTGCCTCGATCAGTCGCACTCCATCAGACTGTTTCTTCGTGTTTCTGTTCAGTACACTGACATCATACCCTTTCCCAACATAGTACTCTGCAATGTATCTGCTTACAAATGCCGTTCCCCCTGTTACAAGTACTTTTTTCATACATCCTCCATTTTTCTTATGTAAAGCCGGGTTAAATCCGGCTGCAAAATTCTATAATTTCCTCTTTCCTTTTCTTCGCATCCTCTTTACATTCTACGGAGCATAGTCCAAGGCTTCCGCAGCACTCAATTTCCAGATGTCCATAGAAGTGTTCGAGTGTTTTAATAATCCGTTCGCATTCCTTCATATTTGGTCCCGTTCTTAATACAACAGCATAGCCTTTTTTTCCCGCCCGGACAGACGCATGAGGTTCGTGTGTATTACACCATGGCGTACATCTGTCGATAAAGACTTTAAACTGCCCCGGAACATCCGCCCAGTAGGAAGGTGATTATTTTTACTATCCTATCACAGGCATGTTCTGGACACAAGAGTATTATTTATAAGACAAGGGCACCGCCCTGTCACTTTTCAGAAGATAGAGCAGCGCCCTTTATTTACTTCATACATTCAACCAGATTAGTCGTACTGATTCATCCATTTGATGAGTTCTACGCAGTAATCATCATGTCTGTCAACAAAACATGTATGTCTTGCACGTTCCCAAAGGATCCATTTAGAATTCGGGATTCTGTCTGCCATGGTCTTAGCTACAAGTGGAGAACAAAGATCTGAAATACCACTGCAGATCAGAGAAGGAATCTTGATCTGGTCAAGTTTGTCAATGTATTCAAAGTCTTTCAGTGTTCCTGTAGGTGCGAATTCGTTTGGTCCCCATCCTTCAACATAAGACTCAGAACCGGATTTCTTCGGTCTTGTACAGCACTCCGGAGCATCTTCTCCAATCCAGTAGTTGCAATATCTATCCATGTATTCTGCAACTGCAGCATCGTAAGCTTCTCCTGTGAAATCACCTGTTTCAAGAGCATGGTTAATTGCATCCTGCATATCCTGCGGCATCATTTTGATCCGGCGCAGACCTTCTCTTTCCCAAAGAGAGCTGCTTGGGTGACCACTTGAAATGATGAAACTCTTAACACCCTTCGGATCATAGTCAACTGCATATGCGATCTGCATCATTCCGCCCCAGGACTGTCCGATGATGTGGCAAACATCTAAGTCAAGATGTTTTCTCAGAGCTTCCAGCTCGTCTAACCATACTTTCTGGTTCCAAAGTTCCGGATGTCCGTCCAGATAAGAATTTCCGCATCCGATCTGGTCGTACATAACGATCATACGATCATCATCGTCTGCAACATTGTCCAGAACTTCGAAATAGTTATGAGTAGACCCCGGTCCTCCGTGAAGACAAATCAATGGTGCCTTTCCATTATCTTTTCTTTCCCCAACAATTCTGTAATAAGTCTGATAACCTAGGTACGGCATGTAGCCTTCTGTAATTTTTGCCATGATTATCCCCTTTCTGACATTTTTTTCACTATCTTTAAGTATAATACATTTTGCGAAAAAATGAACCCTTTTTTGTAATTTTTTTCAATTTTGTTAATATTATCCAAAATCATATCCCTGTACCATACAAGATAACCGAATATGAATTGGTATATTTATAGGTGATTTCTATAAAGCAAATATCTTTTTCTGCTTTATGCTGCCCTGATGGATATTTTTTTGTCAAGTGAAACATTAAGACTGCCTGATTATTTTTCACTCAATAGAACCACCTCTGATCAGATTATACAGTTCAAATTGTACGAAAAATGCTCTCTATCTTCCGGAAGAATCAACTCCTTCTTGCTGTCCTTTTCTGTAATTGGCCTTACCGGTCTGCACGGATTACCAAATGCAAGATAATTATCCGGAATATCTTTTGTCACAACACTGCCTGCGCCAATCACGACATTATTTCCTATATGCACGCCCCCAATTACAACCGTATTACATGCAATCCAGACATTATTACCGATATGAATTTCGTCCGCATATTCTGCCATCGTTGTCTTTCCATCTTCGTCCAGCCCCATCCTCTCCTGAGCAATAAGAGGATGAGAAGTAGCCATCAAAGAAACATTCGGGCCAAAACAGACATTGTCACCAATGAAAATTTTTCCATCATCCATAACCGTCAGATTAAAATTAGCAAAAAAATTTTCCCCGATAAAAGTATGACATCCATAATTAAACTGCACAGGGCCCTGAAAATAAAACACATTTCCCACTTTTCCCAGAATATCGCGAATCACTTCATTTCTGTCGGAATCAAACTCGTCCATCATATTATATTTCTGACATGCAGCATGAGCTTTGTGCTTGATATCCTTCAGCTCCTGTTTTCTTGGATCAAACATTTTCCCCGCAAAAATTTTCTCTTCCTCTTTCATATACCTTCCTCATTTCTTTTTTACTAATTCTTATATTAGCAGAAAGTCCTCCAAACTTCTACAATATTACATCCGCTGATTTTCTCTCCTACAATTCCTGTCTTTGATGTAAGATTCCTTAACCGCTTCTCTCGTCTCCCGGTCTCAACGTTTTAAATGGCCGGTAAAGAATTTCGGCATTTTCTCCCATATTCCGTCAAGCGAGAGAAGAGCCAGGCCCCTGTCTGCAAGGGTTCCTGGCTCTTTCCTGCTTATTTCATTACAATATTGATGATTCTTCCCGGTACATAGATTTCTTTTACGATATTTCCGGTCAGTTTTTCTTTAATTGCTTCCTTGCCGGCAGCAATCGCTTCGTCTTTTCCTGCTTCTGCGGAGATTGTTACAACAGCTCTTGTCTTTCCGTTGATCTGTACAGCCACTTCGATTTCGTCATCTTTCATAGCTTCTTCATCGTAGGTCGGCCATCCCGCATGGAATACGCTTCCTTCGTGTCCCAGCTGCTCCCAGAGTTCTTCACCCATGTGCGGTGCGAACGGTGCAAGCAGTACTGCGATCGTGGAAAGTGTCTCTTTATCAATTCCGCCTTCTTTCTTGGCAAGATCGATAAACTTGTTGTTGTATTCCATGAATCCGGAAATTACCGTATTCAGGCTGAAGCTTTCCAGACGTGTTGTAATATCGTATACCATCTTGTTGCGGAGTTTGAGCATCTCCTTGGATGGTGTTACGTCTTTGTCTTTGTTGTCCATTACAAGATTCCAGAGCTTGTTCAGGAAACGGTATACCCCGTCGATTCCTCTGTCATCCCACTCTGCATCCAGTTCCGGCGGTCCAACGAAGAGTTCGTACATTCTCAGGGAGTCGCATCCGTAATCTCTTACAAGATCGTCCGGAGATACGACGTTTCCTTTGGACTTACTCATCTTGATTCCGTTCTTTCCGGTAATCATACCCTGGTTGAAGAGCTTGATAAACGGCTCATCAAAATCGATCACGCCGATGTCACACAGGAACTTCGTATAGAAACGGGAGTACAAAAGATGAAGTACCGCATGTTCCACACCGCCGATATACATATCAACCGGAAGCATAGCGTCCGCTTTTTCTCTGGAAACCAGTTCTTTATCATTATGCGGATCTACGTAACGCAGGAAATACCAGGAGGAACCTGCCCACTGAGGCATGGTGTTGGTCTCTCTCTTGGCCGGCTTTCCGCAGACCGGACAGGTTGTGTTTACCCAGGAATCGATCGCTGCAAGCGGAGATTCTCCTGTTCCTGTCGGCTCGTAAGAATCTACATCCGGCAGTGTCAGTGGAAGCTGATCCTCCGGCACCGGTACAGCGCCGCAGTCCGGACAGTGTACAATCGGGATCGGTTCTCCCCAGTATCTCTGGCGGGAGAATACCCAGTCACGCAATTTGTAGTTGACGGTCTTTCTTCCGATACCGCGCTCTTCGATCATCACCGGAGCTTCCTTTTTCAGAACAGCGGATTCCATGCCGTTCCATTCTCCGGAATTGATCATGGTTCCGGATGCCTCTGTGTAGGCTTCTGTCATATTTTCAATTTCTTTTCCGTCTTTGGCGATAACCTGAATGATCGGAATGTTGAATTTTGTTGCAAATGCAAAGTCACGGTCATCATGTGCCGGTACGCACATGATTGCTCCGGTACCGTAGTCAGCCAGTACATAATCAGACAGCCAGATCGGCACCTTTGCTCCGTTGATCGGATTGACCGCGTAGCTTCCTGTGAAAAC
>ERZ1643247.1641-NODE-1641-length-19807-cov-30.944714_pt1 | contig 19807 bp, 16 predicted proteins | sample MGYA00579264_ERZ1643247 | MGnify/ENA primary metagenome ERZ1643247 (study PRJEB29033, sample SAMEA4952262) | chicken gut metagenome | biome: Broiler Chicken; feature: Gastrointestinal Tract; material: Caecum | place: Ireland | collected 2018 | study: Broiler... | reverse complement strand
CATTATAACAGATAACTTAAACTCTGGCGAGTATTTTGTGTTGAATCTCTTTTTCTTTGACATAAAAATATGCACCTCCAAAAGCTGTCCAACTTTTGGGGTGCATATCACTTTTACCTTCCCCCTCTTTTATATTTTATATCGGAAGGAATGGAAATGTTTTGGAAGCGCCTTTTTCCATTCCTTTCCCCAAAAATAAAAATGGGCAGCCGCCCGCAAGCCCCGCTCAGCCGAAGATGAGCGGCGTGCCCACCGCGCCGCCGCCCCCGCCGAGGCGAACGTGCAGGTTGACGAGCTGCCCTTCCAGCACCACGCCGCCGCCTAAGCGGGGAGAAAAGTAGTAATAGTCGGCGCCGTCCGCATTGCGCTGCGCGAACAAAAAGACGCCGCCGAGCGCTTCCGCCTGCGCCAAGGCATCGGCGCCCCGCGCATAAAAGGCGGCCTCGCCCGCCAAAGCGCGCACGCCGCCCTTGACGCGCGCCGCATCCTCCCCTTCCGCCGTAAAAATTTGCGCCTGCGACGAGGCGCTGCCGGCGTAAAACTGGTAATACGCCGCGCCCTCGAACAGGGGGCGCACCGCCGCCCGCTGCGGCAAGATCAGCAGCGCCGCGCAAAATGCCGCCGCCGCGACGGGCAAAAGCGCCTTCGCCTTGCTCCAGATCGCCCTCGTCTTACTCTGCGCCTTCATATCAAAAAAACCGCCTCCATGCTGTTTGGAAGCGGTTATTGCCCGAAACGGGCGCGGCTATTCACTTTTTTACGTTTTTTCGACGCCCTGCGCCGCAGCCTGTACAAAGGCGCCCTACTGCTTCCCCTTTTTGCCCAGGGGGATATGGGCGCAGGCGTTGACGGAGAGGTCGGCAAAGTTGCCGGCGCGGTACTGCACCAGCCCTTCGGCGGCGATCATGGCGGCGTTGTCGGTACAGTAGCGCCGCGCGGGAAGGACGAGGCGGATGCCGTGCGGGGCGCAGGCCTCGGCGAGCTTTTGCCGCAGGTAGCCGTTGGCGATCACCCCGCCCCCCGCGGCGACGGTATCGCAGCCCTTTTGCAGGGCTGCCTGCACGGCGCGCTCGGCGAGCACGTCGCAGGCGGCGCTCTGGAAGGAGGCGGCCACGTCTGCCCGGCTGTACGCTTCACCCTTCTGCTCTTTGTTGTGGCAGTAGTTGATGACGGCCGTCTTTAAGCCGCTGTAAGAAAAGTCGTATCCGCTGCCCTTGAACATTTTGGGGAAGGCGATGTTCGCTTCCCCTTCGCGGGCGAGCCTTTCGATGTTCGGCCCCCCGGGATAGGGCAGCCCCAGCACGCGCGCGGCTTTATCGAACGCCTCGCCGGCGGCGTCGTCGCGGGTGGAGCCGAGGATCTCAAAGTCGGTATAGCTTTTGGTGTATAAAACAGCCGTGTGCCCGCCGCTGGCGAGAAGGGTGATAAAGGGCGGCTCCAGCGCGGGGTCGGCAAGGTACGCCGCCGCCATGTGGCCGCGGATATGGTCGGCGGCGATGAAGGGCACCCCCAGCGCGTAGGCGTACGCCTTGGCAAAGGACAGCCCCACCAGCAGCGCCCCCATCAGCCCCGCCCCGTAGGTGGCGGCGACGGCGTCTATCTCCTCTTTGCGGATGCCCGCCTCCGCCACGGCGCGCTCCACGGCGGAGCCGATGGCGTCGGTATGGGCGCGGGAGGCGATCTCGGGCACGACGCCGCCGTACTTCGCCTGTTCGGCGGCGGAAGATACGATCACGTCGGAGAGCAGCTGCCTTCCGCGGATGACGGCGGCGGCGGTCTCGTCGCACGAGCTTTCGATGCCGAGGATGATCGGCGCCTGTTTGAATTGCATCCCCGCAAAGCGGGCGGCATACTCCATGGTCTTTCCCTCAAAGGTCCCGCCGCTCCCCGCGCATGGCGGAGAAAAACGGCAGGCAAAACGGTCTTTCGGTTCCGCACCCCGTACGGGCGCACGTTTTATCTTTTCATATCGGAAGGGCGCGTCGGCCCCTGTTCTATTTCTATAGCGGAAAGGCGCGTCGGCCCTGTTCTGTTTCTATATCGGAAAGAGCGTCAGCCCTTGCGCTTCTGTTTGACGGCACAAGGGATGCGGTCGTACACGGTGACGCCGCCTTTGCCGAAGATGTCGTCGATGGCGGGGCTGTACAGCCCGTAGATAAATTCGGAGACATACACCCTGCCCGCAAACCCCGCCGCCACGAGATCGCGCAGAAAGTCGAAATCGAGCAGCATATCGCCGGCGGCGTTTTTGCCGTAGGTGAGGCGGGCGTTCATGCGCGTATCGCACAGGTCCAGCTCCTTTTCGATCTCTTCGGGCGAAAGCCCCTGCACCAAAACCAGGGCGGGCACGGTGACTTCGCCGTCGCTTCCGCGGAACACGGCGGGCTGAAAGCCCTTCCAGCGGCGGTATTCGTCGTAGATGCAGAGGATGAGCGAAAGCTCCGCAACAGGCACGCTGCGGGGGATGCCGCGGCGCACACAGCGCACATTGCTCCCCTGCACGCCGTAACGGGCGAAGAGGAAGGGCAGCGGCAGCACGATGAGCAGCACCCCCGCGCACAGCGATAAAACCACCAGCGCGATCGAAGTGGTGGCCCAAAACGCCAATATGCCCACCGCCAGAAAGACGCCGCCCGGCACCAAAAACAGGGCCAGGTTTTTGCCGCGGCGGTAGTTTTGGTAATACTTTTTCATAACGATCCTCCCGCACACGCAGCCGCGCGGCCGTGCGCTTTCTTCCGCCGCCTGCGGCGCGGCAATGCGCTTTTTGCCGCGGACAGTGTTCGCGGCCCTCTTCGCGGCGCTCAGCTCTTTTTCAGATAATCGATGATGAAGGGCTGGATGTCGCCGTCCATCACCGCCTGGATGTTGCCCGTTTCAAACCCCGTGCGGTGGTCTTTGACCAGCGTATAGGGGCAGAACACATAGCTGCGGATCTGGCTGCCCCACTCGATCTTTTTGATCTCGCCCTTGATGTTCTGCTCGTTCGCGAGCCGCTCGCTCTCCTTTAACTCGATGAGCTTGGAACGCAGCATCTTCATCGCCATTTCGCGGTTCTGGATCTGCGAGCGCTCGTTCTGGCAGGAGACGACGATGCCCGTGGGGATGTGCTGGATGCGGATGGCGGACTCCGTTTTATTGATGTGCTGCCCGCCCGCGCCCGAAGAGCGGAAGGTGGTCACCTTTAAGTCTTCCGAACGGATCTCCACGTCGCCGTCGTCTTCGATCTCGGGCATGACCTCGAGGGAGGCAAAGGAAGTGTGGCGGCGCTTGTTGGCGTCGAAGGGAGAGATGCGCACCAGGCGGTGCACGCCCTTTTCCGCCTTCAGATAGCCGTAAGCGTTTTCGCCCTCTATTTTGAAGTCGACAGATTTGATGCCCGCCTCGTCGCCGTCTAAACGGTCGAGCTCGGTCACCTTGAAGCCGCTGCGCTCGGCGTAGCGGGTGTACATGCGGTAGAGCATGGAGACCCAGTCGCAGCTTTCGGTGCCGCCCGCGCCCGAATGCAGGGTGAGAAGGGCGTTGTAGCCGTCGTATTTGCCGCGGAGAAGGGCGCGGATGCGCATATCCTCGAGGTCGGTCTCCGCGTCGCGGATGAGGCGGTCGAGCTCTTCGATCTCGCCGGAGAGGGCCGCATCCGCCTCTTCTTCGCCGCCGCCCATCTCTTCGATGAGGTCGATGAGGGCGTACACCTCTTCGATCGCCTTTTTGCTCTTTTCATAGGCGTTCAGCTTGCCCTCTACCGCCGCCGCCTCGCGCGCGAGTTTGGCGGAACGCTCGAGGTCCTGCCATACCTCCGGCTTTTCCTGCTCGGCTTTGAGCTCGGCAAGGCGGGCGCCCTGTTCGGCGATATCCAGCGCCTCCGCCGTCTCGGCAAGGCTGCCTTCCAGCGCCTTGGTCTTTAACCTGTAATCGTCTGCTTTGAACATATTTACCTCTCTGTATGCCTTGTATTATACCATACTTGCCGCGGGCTCGTCAACAAATTCCGCCCGCGGCCGAAGTCCGCCCCCTCCGCTGCCGCAGCCGCGCCTGCCCCGCGCCGCCCGAAACTATGCGCCGCATGCCCCCTGCCGCGTGAGACAACAAGAAAAGCGGCGCCGCGATATTCGCGGCGCCTTCGGTGCTTGCGCTTGACTGTTTATGCGTTTTTGCCGCAGCAGTTTTTATACTTTTTGCCGCTGCCGCAGGGGCAGGGGTCGTTGCGGCCGGGCGTTTTGGCGGCCTTGGGAGCCGTGTGCGGCGCGGCGGTGCTCTCGGCGGCGTTGGTCTGCAGCTGCGCCGTGTCTACCGCGGGCTTGGGCTCTTCGATGGGGCGCACCATGGGGCGGTTGACCTCGATGCGCACCTTCAGCAGCATGGCGATGGTGTTGCTCTGGATGCGTTCGATCATCTCGTCGAACATCTGATAGCCTTCCTGCTTATAGGAGATGACGGGGTCGACGTTGCCGTAGGCGCGCAGGCCGATACCCTTGCGCAGCTGATCCATGGCGTCGATCTGGTCGATCCAGTTGCGGTCTACGTTCATCAGCAGGAAGCGGCGCTCGATGTCGGCATAGTCGATGCCGAGGTCCGCCTTGACTTCGGCGATCTTCTCCTCGTACGCCTTTTCGGTCGCCTTGGTGATCTTTTCGATCGCCTCGTCCACCTCCCAGCGGTTGAGCTTTTCCTGGGTGACGAAGTTCATCCCCTCGGGCAGCAGGCGGTTGTCGAGGGCGCGGTTGAGGGCGCGCACGTCCCACTTTTCGGGCATTTCGTCGATGTTGACCGCCTCGGAAATGACCTTATGCACGAAGTCGGGGATGTATTTGACCACCTGGTCGTGCACGTTTTCGCCCTTCAATACCTTCATGCGCTCGGCGTAGATGACCTCGCGCTGCTTGTTCATCACGTCGTCGTACTGCAAGATGTTCTTGCGGATGCCGAAGTTGCGGCCCTCGATGGCGCGCTGCGCGTTTTCGATGCCGTGCGAGAGCATCTTCGACTGCAGGCAGGTGTCTTCGTCGGTATTGAAGGCGTCGTAGATCTTTTTCATCCGTTCGCCGCCGAAGCGCTTGATGAGGTCGTCTTCGAGGGAGATGAAGAACACGGAAACGCCGGGGTCTCCCTGGCGGCCGCTGCGGCCGCGCAGCTGGTTGTCGATACGGCGCGATTCGTGCCGCTCGGTGCCGAGGATGCAAAGGCCGCCCGCCTTGATGACCTCTTCCTTCTCTTTATCCGTTTCCGCCTTATATTCGTTGTACAGCGCGTCGTACATGGCGCGGTACTTCCGGCGCTGCTGCTCCTCTTCGCCCTGCAATTCGGCGTACGAGGTAGCGAGCTCGATCATGTCGTGCTCCACGCCCTCTTCGCGCATGCGCTTTTTGGCCAGGTATTCGGGGTTGCCGCCCAAAAGGATGTCGGTGCCGCGGCCCGCCATGTTGGTGGCGATGGTCACCGCCCCCAGCCTGCCCGCCTGGGCAACGATCTCTGCTTCGCGTTCGTGGTTTTTGGCGTTGAGGATGTTGTGCTTAATGCCGTTTTTGCGCAGCATGCGGGCGATCTCTTCCGACTTTTCCACCGTGGCCGTACCGATGAGGATGGGCTGGCCGCTTGCGTGGCGCGCCTCGATCTCTTTGAGCAGGGCGCGCTTTTTGCCGTCTGCGGTGGAATACACGGCGTCGGGCATATCCTTGCGGATGACGGGCTTGTTGGTGGGGATCTCTAACACGTCGAGCGAGTAGATGGTGCGGAACTCGCCTTCTTCCGTCTTGGCGGTACCCGTCATGCCCGACAGCTTTTTATACAGGCGGAAGAAGTTCTGGAATGTGATGGTGGCGTACGTCTTGTTCTCGTTGCGCACGCTCACCCCTTCTTTCGCCTCGATGGCCTGGTGCAGGCCGTCTGAATAGCGGCGGCCGATCATCAGGCGGCCGGTAAATTCGTCGACGATGACGACTTCGCCGTCGTTGACGATGTAGTCCTCGTCGCGGTGGAACAGCTTGTGCGCCTTGAGCGCCTGCTGGATGTGGTGGTTGAGGGGGGCGTTGTCGATGTCGCCCAAATTTTCGATATTGAAGAACTGTTCCGCCCGTGCGGCGCCCTTTTCGGTGATCTGCACGGTGCGCTCTTTGCGGTCGATGACGTAGTCCCAGTCGCCGTACTTGTCGCCCTTGGCGATGTCGTCGTAGTCGCCGTACTTGGACTCGCTCTCCTCTTCTTCCTCTTCCGCCTTCTTTTTCTTCTTTTTATCGACGTCTTCTTCCGCCTTGACGCCGTCGTCTTCAAAGCCGCCCTTGAGGGTGCGCACGAAGCGGTCTACCCGCTCGTACAGCTCGCTCGACTTATCCCCTTTACCGGAGATGATAAGGGGAGTACGCGCTTCGTCGATGAGGATGGAGTCCACCTCGTCGACGATGGCAAATTCCAGCCCCCGCTGCACCATGCGCTTGAGGTCGGTTTTCAGATTGTCGCGCAGGTAGTCGAAGCCCAGCTCGTTGTTGGTGGCATAGGTGATGTCGCAGTTGTACGCCTGCTGCTTGGCGGCGTCGTCCATGCCGGGCACCACCACGCCCACGCTCAGGCCGAGGAAGCGGTGCACCTTGCCCATCCAGTCGGCGTCGCGGCGGGCGAGGTAGTCGTTGACGGTGACGATGTGCACGCCCTTGCCCGTCAATGCGTTGAGGTATGAAGGCAGGGTGGCGACCAGCGTTTTGCCTTCGCCCGTCTTCATTTCGGCGATGCGGCCCTGATGCAGGGCGATGCCGCCGATGATCTGTACATGATAGTGTTTGAGTTTAAGAACGCGCCACGCCGCCTCGCGCACCACCGCGAAGGCGTCGGTCAGGATGTCGTCTAAGGTTTCCCCGTTTGCCAGCCTGCCCTTGAGAACGTCCGTCTGCGCGCGCAGCTCGGCATCCGTCATCGGCGCGTATTTGCTCTCCAGCGCCTCCACTTCGCTTGCGATCTTATCGATCTTGCGCAGGCTCTTGCGGCTGTCGCTGTTGAACATAAAATTGATGAGTCCCATGTCTGCTCCTCCCGTATTGCAGCGCCCCTGCGGGCGCCCGCAGCCCCCGGCAAAAGCGCCGCGGGCGAAAATTTCGTACCTATTTATTGTACAATATTTTCCTGAAAAAGTAAAAGGGTTTTTCCTTCGTTTTCACAATTTAAGGGATGTTCAGGGCATTTTTCACCGCGCTTTCAACATTCTTTGCCTCGCCCTGCGGCCTGCTCGGCACGCTCGCCGCCGTCAGCAGGTATACCCGCTTTGCCCCCGCGCCCGTCAGCGCCGCCGCCACGGCGTCTGCCGTGGCACCCGTGGTCATCACGTCGTCTACGATGACGACGGTCTTGCCCGCGCACGCCTTCCGCTCGTGCACGCGGAAACTGCCGCGCAAATTGTCTGCCCGCGCCCTTCTGCCCAGCCCCTTCTGCGCCTTTGTCTCGCGCGTTTTGACCAGCACTTCCCGCCCGAAGGGGATGCCGCACAGCTTTTCCAGCTCTTCCGCCAGCAAAGCAGACTGGTTATAGCCGCGCTTTCTGCGGGCGGCCTCCGTCATGGGCACGCACACCAAAAGCTGCGCGCCGGCAAACGCCCCGCCTTCCCGCAAAAAGGGCGCCATCTGCCCCGCCAGCGCCTCCGAAAGCTCGCGCCCGCCCGTCTTGAACTTTTTGATCAGCCGCACGATATCGCCTTCGTAACAAAAGGCGCTGCGCGCCGCCTCGAACAGGGGCATCCGCGCCTTGCACTCTAAACAGACGGGGTAGTCGCCCCCGATGCGCCGCCCGCACTTTCGGCAGATATGCCCGCGGTTGAAGGGAAGAGCGCGCAGGCAGCGGGCGCAGAACTTTTCTTCCGTGAACACGTCTGCCCCGCAGGCGGCGCAGACGCAGTTTTTGCCCAGCACCGCCCGCCGCAGGGCGGCAAGGCGGGTGCGCAGCTTTTCTTTATCCATCCTTTCCCTCCTCTACAAAGGCCGCCGGGCGGGCGCAAAGGCGCCTCTGTTCCCGCAAGGGCGATCTCTCCTTGGCAAAAACCCCGCCGTGCGGCGGGGGTGCAGATCACAGATAGCGTTTGAGCGTTTCCGCCATGTCCGTCGCCTCCCAGGGGAAGGCGTCTCTGCCGAAGTGCCCGTAGGCGGCAGTTTGGCGGAAGATGGGGCGGCGCAGGCCCAGCTTTTCGATGATGGCGGCGGGGCGCAGGTCGAAGTTTTCGCGGATGGCGCGCTCGATCTTCTCTTCCGGCACTTTGGCGGTGCCGAAGGTGTTCACATATAGAGACACGGGGTTTGCCACGCCGATGGCGTACGCCACCTGCAGTTCGCACTCGTCGGCAAGGCCGGACGCGACCACGTTTTTGCAGATATAGCGCGCCATGTAGGCGGCGCTGCGGTCCACCTTGGTGGAATCTTTCCCCGAGAAGGAGCCGCCGCCGTGCGGGCACCTGCCGCCGTATGTATCGACGATGATCTTGCGCCCGGTGAGGCCGCTGTCCCCTTCGGGGCCGCCGATCTCGAACCTGCCCGTGGGGTTGATGAAGATGCGCGTATCCCCGTCCATCAGGGAAGGATCGACGATCTCTTGGATGACGAACTCCTTGATGTCTTTGGCGAGCTGCTCTTGCGACACGTTCTCGTCGTGCTGGGCGGAGACGACGATGGTATCCACGCGCACGGGCTTTGCGCCCTCGTACTCGACGGTGACCTGCGTCTTGCCGTCCGGCCGCAGATAGGGCAAAAGCCCGCTCTTGCGCACTTCCGCCAGGCGCATGGCCAGCTTGTGCGAAAGCACGGCGGTGAGCGGCATGAGTTCGGGCGTTTCGTTGACGGCGTAGCCGAACATCATGCCCTGGTCGCCTGCGCCGAGGGAATCGTACACGCTGCCCCCTTCGCGGCTTTCCGCCGAGGCGTCTACGCCGCGGGCGATATCGGCGCTCTGGCCGTGGATGGCGGTGATGACGGCGAGGGAGTTATACGAAAACCCCTGCCCGTGCGTGTAGCCGATGCCCTTGACGGTATCTTTGACGATGCGCGAGATATCGACGTAGCAGTTGGTGGAAAGCTCGCCCATCACCAGCACCATGCCGGTGGTGGCGCAGCATTCGATGGCGGCGCGCGAGGCGGGATCCTGCGCGAGCACGGCGTCTAACACGGCGTCGGCGATCTGGTCGCAGACTTTATCGGGGTGACCCTCCGTCACGCTCTCACTGGTGAAAAAATGGCGCATATTGACCTCCTCCGCGCGCCCGCAGCGGGCGGCTTTGCTGTATATTCGATGCACTATATTATACTTTTTTTCGGCGGAAAAGTCAATGTATTTGCATATCGCTTTGCTTTCGGCGCAAAATATGGTACAATTTTGCCTATGGCACGGCATTGCACCCTCTGCCCCCTCGCCTGCGGGGCAGACAGAACAACGCGGCGCGGAGCCTGCGGAGGCGGAGCCCTCGCGCGCGTCGCCAAATACGGTCTGCACCCCTTTGAAGAGCCCTGCATCTCCTGCAAAAACGGCTCGGGCACGGTGTTTTTCGGCGGCTGCTCCCTCGGCTGCGCTTTCTGCCAGAATTACGAGCTCTCGCACGGGCAGGCGGGGAAAGAGGTGAGCGCGCGGGAACTTTCGCACATCTTTGCAGAATTGGAAGAGATGGGGGCGGAAAACATCAACCTGGTGACGGCGTCGCACTATGTGCCGCAGCTGCTGGAGGCGTTCAAACTGTACCGCCCCAAGGTGCCCGTGGTATACAACACCCATTCCTACGAAAAGCTGCCGGCGCTGCAGGCGCTGGATACGTTCGTAGACGTGTGGCTGCCCGACCTCAAATTCTTCGACCCCAAAATTTCCGCCCGCTATACGGGCAAGGCGGACTACTTCGCCTACGCAAGCGCGGCGGTGGCATTTATGGCAAAGCGCGCCCCGCAGTTTGCGGGAGAAAAGATGGTCTCCGGCTGCATCGTGCGGCACCTGGTGCTGCCGCTGTGCACGGGCGACAGCCTCGCCCTCATCCGCTGGTTCACCGCCCTCCGCTCCCCCGCCTATTTTTCGCTGATGGGGCAGTACACCCCCTGCGGCGAGGCGGAGCGCTTCCCCGAACTGCGGCGGCGCATCACCCCGCGCGAATACAAAAAAGTGCTCTCCTTTTTGCAGGAGAGCGGCATCGAACACATCTTCGCGCAGGAGCTCGGCTCTGCCGACGAGCGCTTCATCCCCGACTTTTCGCCGGACACGAAACGTTTATTCTGAATGTTTTTCGAAAAAGCGCCTTCCCTTCTTTCTGTTTTTTGGAAAGAAGCGGGAAAGAGCATGCAAAGACTGCCGCCCCTCTTTCAAATACTATGAAAGCCCCTGCTTCTGCTGCTGTTTGCGCAGGCGGGCAAGGCGGCGCAGGAGCTTGCCCACCTGCCGCGGCGAGGCGGAAGAGAGGCGCGCTTCCACTTCTTCTATCTCACGGAAAATATCTGAACGCATACACACAGTATGCCGCACATGTCAAAAATTATGCTGATCTCTTGTGAAAACGTACGCTTCGGGTACGACGACAAAATCATCCTCGACGATGTCTGCTTCACCCTTTCGGAGGGGGAGCGGGTGGGGCTGATCGGCCCCAACGGCGAGGGCAAGACCACGCTCATCCGCCTGCTTGCGGGCGCGCTGGAGCCGGACGCGGGCAAGATCGTCAAAAAGAGCGGGCTCCGCATCGGCTGGCTGGAACAAAACGGCGGTCTGGAGAGCGACAAGACGGTGTACACCGAAATGCAGTCCGTCTTTGCGCCCGTATATAAGGCGATGGACGAACAGCGCGGCATCGGCGCCCGGCTGGCGCAGGTGGAAGAGGGCAGCCGCGAGGCGCAGGCGCTCGCCGCCCGCTACGAGCAGCTGGAAAAACAGATCGCCGCCGCCGACGGCTACAACGCAGAGGTGCGCATCCGCACCGTGCTCGGCGGCATGGGCTTTGCCGACCGCCTCGAACAGCGCATTTGCACCATGAGCGGGGGCGAAAAGACCCGCCTCAAGCTGTGCCGCCTGCTCCTCGAACAGCCGGAGATCTTGTTTTTAGACGAGCCCACAAACCACCTCGACGTTTCCACCATGTACTGGCTGGAAGAGTACCTGAAAGGTTACCGCGGGGCGATCTTCACCGTGTCGCACGACCGCTTCTTTTTGGACGCGGCCGTCGGCAAGATATTGGAGCTGGAAAACTGCCGCGTGCGCGCCTTCCGCGGAAATTATTCCAAATATAAAATACTCAAAGCGGAACTGTACGAGCACGAATTGAAGGAATACGAAAAGCAGCAGGAAGAGATCGCCGCCCTGCAAGACTATGTGGCGCGCAACATCGTGCGTGCGACCACGGCAAAGAGCGCCCAATCGCGGGTGAAAAAGCTGGAGAGCATGGAGCGGCTGGAAAAGCCGCTGCCGCCGCCCCGCCCGCCCAAATTCGCCTTTGCAGCGGACGAGCGCAGCGAAGAGCGCACTTTGAGCGTGGAGGGGCTGACCCTTACGGCGGGGGGGAGAACGCTGCTGCAAAATGCAAACTTTTCCCTGCGGCGGGGAGAGAAGGCCGCCGTCGTGGGCGAAAACGGGGCGGGGAAGTCTACCCTCATCCGCGCCATCGTGCAGGGGAACGACCCCGCCGTGCGCGTGGGCAGGTTCACCAAGATCGGCTATTACGACCAGGAAAACGCCGACATCGACCCCGCCGAAACGGTTTTGGGGGCGCTGTGGCACCGCCACACCTACATGAGCCAGACGCAGGCGCGCTCGCTGCTGGCGCAGGCAAAGCTGTGCGAAGACGACATCGAAAAGCCCGTCTCTTCCCTTTCGGGCGGGGAACGCGCCAAACTGGCGCTGGTGCTGCTGGAAGCGCAGCGCGCCAACCTGCTGATCCTCGACGAGCCGACCAACCACCTCGATTTGCAGGCGCGCGAAAGTTTGGAAGCGGCGCTGCGCGCCTTTGAAGGCACCCTGCTGTTCGTTTCGCACGACCGCTACTTCATCCAAAACATCGCCGGGCGCATCATCGAGCTCGCAGGAGGCGAGCTGACCTGCTACCCCTGCGACTATGAGGCGTACACCGCCCAAAAGCGCGCCGCCGACCAGGCCGCCGAGGCGCAGGCGAAGGCGGAAAAGCAGGAAGCGCGCGCCGCGCAGAAAGACGCCTCACACCGCACCAAGGCGGAACGGGCGCAGGAGGCAAAGCGCAAGCAGCAGGCAAAGCAGACGGAAGAGAAAATCGCGGCGCTGGAAGAGGAAGCCGCAGCCCTGACCGAGGCGATCGGCACCCCCGCCGTGGCGGCGGACTATAAACTGCTGGCGGAAAAGTGCGCCCGCTTAGACGAGGTGCACGCCGCCCTCGATGCCCTGTACGCCGAATACGAAAAGTTGATATAAAAAAATGAGTTCACAAATTTTGTTTCAAGCTGATGAAACAAAATTTCGTGATTGTTAGGAAAACCCCATTGTCCGCCCTGCGGGCGGCGCAATCGGAGTTTTCCTCGCCGCGGCATGTTTTCAGGGCACACCATTATCAAAATGCCGCGGCTTCACCTTTCCTGCACGAGCCGCAGGTATGCGGCAAATTGAGTGCGCTTACCGAAAGGCGCGGCTTTCGGACGCGCAGAAATTGTTTGTAAAGTTCTCACGATTTGTTTTGAGCTGTCAAAACAAATCGTCGAGAGGAAGGGGGAAACCTGTTGTTCACCGCCTATTCGGCGGCTCTGCAACGGTTTCACCCCTCGTCTCGCGGCATTTAGGGGCACACCCTTTATAGAACGCCGCGAGACTTCACCCTCATCCGTATGCTCATAAGGGAAAAGAGGCAAAAGCGTCGTTTTGCCTCTTTTTGAATATTATTGGAACGAAATGCCGCAAATTCACCTTTCCTGCAAGAGCCGCAAGTATGCGGCAAATTGAGTGCGCTTACCGAAAGGCGCGGCTTTCGGCCGCGCAGAAATTGTTTGCATAGTTCTCACAATTTCTTTCGTGCTGACGAAAGAAAAAGTCGTGAGGCAGGGGGAAACCTGCCGTGCGTTGCCGCGCAAAATTGCGCGGCATACTGGCGGCGGTTTCTCCCCTCTTTTTTTGCCGTTTAGGGGCTCACGTTTTATAAACGGCAAAAAAATTCACCTCCATCCGTATACTTATAATGGAAAAACGGCAAAAACGTGGTTTTGCCGTTTTTTCGTGTTTGTTTTTAAGGTATCCAAAATTTTACATTTTACATTCTAAATTTTACATTTGTGCCGCCGCGGCGAGAATTGTGTGAACTAAAAATACAAAGAGCGCATGCCCACGCATGCGCTCTTTTTTATCCCTCCTCCGCCATACTTGCGGCAAGTTCTGTCAGCAACCTTCTCTTCTTTTGGTTGAGCTTCCGCCACTTTTCCAGCAGCTCTTTTTCTTCGCGGGTCAGATACAGCATTTCTTTATAATACGCAGCGATGGCCTCCGCGCAGGTGGTGTGCGAATGTACGGGCAAACCGAGGCACAATGCGACCGCTTTGCCGATGCGCTCCGTATCCCGCTTGCGCGCAAGGGCGAAAAAATGGGTGAGCGCGATAACGCCGATGCCGCAATCCCCTGCCAGCTGCGCAAGCGATATCCCCCTCTCTTTGCGGATGTCGTTCAAAATACAGATGAGCTCCTCTTCCATATTTTCCTCTTCTCTATAGTATGCGCACACTCTTTTCCGTCAAAGAATAATTCGCGACTTTTTGTAACAGCAACTTCATTATATACAGCCATTGGCAGTATGTCAAGCATTTTTACACCTATTGGGCGTATAATTCGGCTATGAGGTGTAACATGATCGTACAAAGTGAAATTGCCGAACGGCTGGCAGAGGCGATCGAACAGAGCGGGCTGCCGCAGAAAGAGATCGCCGCCAAATTGCAGATATGCCAACAGATGATCTCCAGCTATAAAAACAAGCAAAAGCTCCCTTCGCTGGAAACTTTTGCCAATCTCTGCGCCGTTTTAGACGTAGACGCAGACTATATTCTCTGTTTGAAAGATTGAAAAGCGGGCGATCCTTCATAGAGACCCGTTCGACTGCGCGGTCTCCCCTTCTGTCATCCTGAGTAAGCGCGGCTCCGCCGCGCGCATCGAAGGATCTCTGAAAATAATACTCAAAAACGGCAAAATCACACTTTTGCCGTTTTTACTTTATGAGCATACGGATGAAATTGTAAAAACATAAAATAAATACTCGCGCAAGCAAAATCACACTTTTGCGCCAGCGCACCCAATTTGCGCGACAGCGCTCCCGCAGGAAAGGTGAAGGCTGCGCGCGTTTTATAATAAGTGTGCCCTGAAAAGGCGCGCAGCCGAGGAAAACTCCGAACAGAAAACGCGCATCTGCCGATGCGCGTTTTGGTTGGGGTTTTCCTAAAAATCACGACAATTCGCAGCCGCCGTCGCGGCGAGAATTGTGTGAACTCCTACATCCATTGCAGCACATCCACCAGCACGGCGAAGGCGAGCAGCAAGATCAGCCCCGCGAAGTGGATGGCGGCTTCCGCCTTGCGGTTGACGGGCTTGCCGCGCACCCATTCGATGCAGGTGAAGATCACCTTCGATCCGTCGAGCGAGGGGATGGGCAGCAGGTTGAACACCGCCAGGTTGACGCCGATATAGGCGGCGATCTCTAAAAATTGCTGCAGCGAGCGGGAGGCGATCTGCGCCGTCAGCGCCACGGTGGTGACGGGGCCGCCGAGGGCGGAAATGCCGAGGCTGCCCGTTAACAGCTGGCCCAAGAGGCGGAAGATGGCGCCGCCGATGCGCGCGGAATAGACGAAGGCGCGGCCGAGCGTCTGAAAAAAGCCGAAGCCGCGGTAAGATACGGAGGCGACGGCAAACCCGCCCCCTTCCGCCTCGCCGATGCCGAGCGAGCGCCACAGGGCGGCGGTGTCGGCAAGGTTGGCAAAATCGGCGTCGGCGCGCAGGGCGACGGCCTCTTCCACCACCTCTCTCCCGTCGCCGCTGCGGCGGGAGAGGGTGAGGGCGACAAGTTCCCCCGCCTCCTTCCCTTCCAATGCCTGCATCAGGTCGGAGACGAGGTAGATATCGCGCCCCTCGCAGGCGAGGATGACGTCGCCTTCCTGCAGCGAATGCGCGGCCGCAAACGAGGTGGCGGCGGGCTGCACCCGCACCGCCATGAATTGCAGCTGCCCGCAGGCGAAAAAGGAGAGGATGATGAGCAGCAGCGCGAACAGGTAGTTCATCGCCGCGCCCGCCAGCAGCACGAGGATGCGCCGCCACGGCTTTTGGCGGTAGAAGGCGCCGGGGAGCGCCTCTTTGCCCTCTTCTTCCTCTTCGCCCGCAAAGGCGCAGTAGCCGCCGAGGGGGATGAGGCGGAGCGCAAACACTTCGCCGTCTTTTTTTGTGCGCTTGAACAGGGCGGGGCCGAAGCCCACGGAAAATTCTTGGATGCGGAAGCGGAGCAGCCTGCCCGCCAGGTAATGCCCGCACTCGTGCACGGTGATCATGGCGAGCAGTATGAGGATGGCGAGCAGCACCGAGCCGACCGTCCGCAATACGTCGGCCGCGGCAAGCAAATTCAAAGGCATGGCATCTCCGTTTTTGAAGGGAACCGCGTTTTACGCGAGCAGCGCCGCGGCGGAGTCGAGGGCGGGCTTTTTACTGCGGCAGGGCTATTGCAGCAGCGCCGCGGCGGCGTCGAGGGCGGGCTTTTTGCCGCGGCAGAACTATTGCAGCAGCGCCGCGGCGCGGCGGCGAACGGCGGCATCGAGGGCGGCAAGTTCGGCATACGAACGGGCGGGGAAAACTTCTCCCTGCAGCGCCTCTTCCATAATATCTGCGATGCGGGCATATTTTATTTGCCCGCGCAGAAACGCCTGCACCGCCACTTCGCCCGCGGCGTTGAGGGCGCAGGGGTACCCGCCCCCCTTGGCGGCGCAGGAGAGCGCCAGTGAAAAGCAGGGGTAGCGGCGCGCATCGACGGCGGCAAAGTGCAGGGCGCCGAGCTTGCTAAAATCGACGGGCGGCAGGCCGCAGGGCAGGCGCTCGGGGTAGGTGAGCGCCATCTGAATGGGCAGCTCCATGGAAGGAACGCTCATCTGGGCGAGCACGGCGCCGTCGGCAAACTCGACCATGGAATGGACGATGCTCTCGCGGTGGACGAGCACCTCGACCTGCGAAAGCGCCGCCCCGTACAGGTGCATCGCCTCGATGACTTCAAACCCCTTATTGAGCATGGTGGCGCAGTCTACGGTGATCTTGGCGCCCATGTTCCAGTTGGGGTGCGCCAGCGCCCGTGCGGGGGTGACGGCTTCCAACTCCTCCAAGGGCACATCCCGCAGGGCGCCGCCGCTGGCGGTGAGGAGGATCTTGCGGAAGGGTGCGGCGCGGTCGAAATGCAGGCACTGCCAGATGGCGGAGTGCTCGCTGTCTACGGGCAGGATATGCGCGCCCGTGCGCGCGGCCTCGGCCAAGACCAAATCGCCGCCCGCCACCAGGCTTTCTTTATTGGCGAGGGCCACGTCTTTGCCCGCAGCCAAAGCGAGGAGGGTCGCCTTCAGCCCCGCAAAGCCGGACACCGCCACCAGCACCACATCTGCCCCGTCATAGGCGCACGCCTCTTCAAAGGCGGCCTCGCCGCGCCCGCAGCGGACGCCGCCCGCCGAAAACGCCTCTCCTCCCGTGCGCAGGGCGGCAAATTTCGGCCGCACGGCGCGCATCTGCTCTGCAAACGGCACTTCGGAGGCGTTTGCCGCCATGGCGGCGATGCGGAAATTTTCGGGATAGCGCGCCGCCACGGCGATCGCCTGCCTGCCGATGGAGCCCGTACTGCCGATGAGGGCGATGTTCTTCATGCGATGTTCCTCCTCCTATTGATATGCCCGCAGGGGCGCTTTCATGCCCGCAGGGGCGCTTTCATGCCCGTCGCTTTTTGACGCGCCGCCGTGCGCTACGTCTGAATGAAAATATCCGCGCCAAAAACTTCTTCAAAAATTGTAGCGCGCCGGTACATTTTCCGAAAAAACACGCCGATAGAAAAAATTGCAAAGCGGGCGCTTTGCAACGGTTTTTCCGAATCAAGATCAGAGCCCGACGCGCACCACGAACAGCGCGAAGGCGATATACACGAACAGGCTGGCAAACAGCGTGCCGTCGATGCGGTCTAAAATGCCGCCGTGGCCGGGGAGCAGCTTGCCCATGTCTTTGATCCCGAGGCGCCGCTTGACCACGCTTTCGACCAAATCGCCGAACTCGGTGAGGAGCGAGGTGACAAGGCCGATGAGCGCCATCACCACCCATACGCTGCCCTCCCACGAGCTGCCGATGCCCGTGTACACATAGTCTGAGGTGAGCGTATACAGCCAGTACAGCAGCAGGCTGGCGCCCGTGCCGAACACCACCCCGCCCACGGCGCCGGAGATCGTTTTGTTGGGGCTGATATTCGGGCACAGCTTTTTGCCGCGCAGCACGCTGCCCACGGCGAAGGCGAAGGTATCCGCCACCGGCGAGATGACGAAGATGAGAAGGAGCGCCAATGTAGAGGCGTTTTCAAACTCGTTTGTCAACAGCATGGTGGAGAGGATGGCGGTGGGGTACAGCCCGCACAGCATGGCAGAGCCGGTGCCCGCCAGCGTCGTGTTCCTATGATCGACCACCAAAAGGCATAACAGCGCCACCGCAAAGGAGAAGGACCACACCAGCATGGCGCGGTAGCCCTGCCCGGGCGCGAACTCTTCCACCAGATAAAAGGCGGGGGTAAAGATCAGCGCATACACATACACGGCCGCCTTTTGCGAATTGCACAGGCGCAGCGCGTGCGCCAGCGGCTCCGCCTTTTCTTCGACGGGCGCGCAGAAGGCGTGCACCATCTCGTAGGTGCCGATCAGAGAAAAGGCATAGATGAGGATGCCGAACAGCCTGTGATCGACGTTCCGCAAAAAGAAAAACCCCACGAGCACGCCGATGTAGGCGAGCCCCGTCGCGATGCGCTTAAACATACTCAGCCCTCCCGCACTTTGCCGAACCGGCGATCGCGCAAGGAATAATTTTCAAACGCCTTTTCCAGGTCGCGCTTGGAAAAGGCAGGCCACATCTTATACGAAAAGTACAGCTCGGCATACGCCGACTGGTACAATAAAAAGTTGGAAAGGCGCAGTTCGCCCCCCGTGCGGATGATGAAGTCGGGGTCGGGTATGCCGCCCGTCTGCAAAAGCTGCGAGAAGCTGGCGTCGTCTACATACCGCCCCTGCGACACCGCCAGATTGACCGCCCGCACGATCTCTTGCCGGGCGCCGTAGTTGAGGCATATGTTGAACAGGCCCTCCGTGCGGTCTTTGGTCTCTTCCATCATCTGCAAAATGGCGGCGCGGATGTCTTCGGGGAAGACGGTGATGTCGCCGATGACGTTGATCTTGACGTTCATCTCCAGCATCCGCTCTTTGCGCTCGGAAAAATAGAGGCGGAACAGGCGGAACAGTTCCTCCACTTCCGCCTTGGGGCGGTACAAATTTTCGGTAGAGAGCGCGAACACCGTGACGATGCGCACCCCCAGCCGAAAGGCGTGGGTGCACACCTTGAACATATTCTGTACGCCCATCTTATGCCCGTAGGCGCGCGGGCGGAAGCGGCGCCTGGCCCATCTGCCGTTTCCGTCCATGATGATAGCCAAATGTGCCGGCAGTTTGATTCGTTTCATTCCAGATTAAACCGACATGATCTCCTTTTCTTTTTCGGCGGTGGCCTTATCGATCTGCTCGATGGCCTTGGAGACGGACTTTTCGACGTCCTTTTCGCAGCCCGCGCACTCGTCTTCGGAGATCTCTTTGCCGTTTTTCAGCTTTTTGAGCACGTCCATCGACTCGCGGCGGACGTTGCGCACGGCGACCTTCGCCTCTTCGGACAGCGCCTTGATCTGCTTGGCGATGTCGCGGCGGCGCTCTTCTGTGAGGTCGGGGAAGATGAGGCGGATGACTTTGCCGTCGTTGGTGGGGTTGAGCCCGATGTTCGACTGCAAGATCGCCTTTTCGATGCCCTTCAGCAGGCTGGTATCCCAGGGGCTGATGACCAGGCACTTGGCGTCTGCCACGGCGATGTTGCCCACCTGGTTGATGGGCGTCATGGCGCCGTAATAATCGACCTGGATCTTATCCAGCACGTGCGGGTTGGCCCTGCCGGCGCGGATGTTGGAAAACTCTTCGCGCAGCACGCTGACCGTCTTTTCCAGCTTGTCTTCCAGGGTGAGAAACATCTCTTCTACTTTTTCGTTTTCGACCATGGTGATCCTCCTCAAAATACTTTTTCTTGTGCGGGCGCACCCGCTTGCCGCCGCAAGGCAGGGCGAAAAGCCGCCTCGCCCGGCCGGGCCGCTCAGTCGCTTGCGATCGGCGAGCCCGTCTCTTCGCCGCAGTTCAGTCGCTTGCGATCAGCGAGCCCGTCTCTTCGCCGCAGACGGCGCGCACGATGGCGTCTTCTTCGGACAGGGCGAAGGCGAGCACGGGGATGTTGTTGTCCATGCACATGGTGATCGCCGTCGTGTCCATCGCCTTGAGGCCGCGGTTGATGACCTCCATGTGCGAGATGCGGTCGATCTTTTTGGCGTTCGGGTTGGTCTTGGGGTCGCTGTCGTAGATGCCGTCTACGTTTTTAGCCAACAGCAGGATGTCTGCATTGGTCTCGCAGGCGCGCAGCGCCGCGCCCGTATCGGTGGAGCAGTACGGGTTGCCCGTGCCGCAGGCGAAGATGACGATGCGCCCCAGTTCAAAATGCCGCAGCGCCTTGCGCAGGATGAACGGCTCTGCCACGCTGATCATGTTCAGCGCCGTCTGCACGCGCACGGGCACGCCGCGCTGTT
>ERZ1643247.1640-NODE-1640-length-19808-cov-25.354022_pt1 | contig 19808 bp, 13 predicted proteins | sample MGYA00579264_ERZ1643247 | MGnify/ENA primary metagenome ERZ1643247 (study PRJEB29033, sample SAMEA4952262) | chicken gut metagenome | biome: Broiler Chicken; feature: Gastrointestinal Tract; material: Caecum | place: Ireland | collected 2018 | study: Broiler... | reverse complement strand
CGCACAGCCTTTTTATAATTTTCGTTTTTGAGATAGTTATAAGCCGTGACGGTCAGCGTAACGTCCAAAAGGCTCTCGTTTTCCGTCTGCAAACTGTCCAAAAGCGCGTTCATCGTTTCCTGATGCGTTTCCGCGCTGTTCGCCTCGCTCGCCTTATCCGCCACGATCTGCTTGGTCGCCATCTCGCCGATGCACTTGTCGATACGGCGGATCGCCTTGTACTTGTCCACGGGCCGAACGTGCATCACGACCTTTGTGTTGGGGATATTGAACAACTTTGCACCCCATGCGTTTTTGACGCGCAGAGGATAGTCCGCGACCGTAAGCACGCTCGCTTCCGTTCCGTCGATGACATACCTGTTGCCGTGGAATACTACTTCTTTCGGCTTTACCCATGCAAGCAAATCCTCATCCGCAATATCCTTTTCCTCGCGTTCGTCAAAGTTCCGCGAAAAACTGTACTTCAAAAACACCACTGCATCGTGCTGTCCTAACAGCTTCGTGGACAGACCGCTCTTCCCGACCTCGCCCGCGATATTGATCGCCGCGCTTTCGAGGTCAAGCTCGTTTCTGCCATATACTATAATATAATAGTCGGACAGGTACTGCTTGCGGATATTGTTGAGCTTGTCGATGCGGTCGATGCGCTCCTGCAAAATACCGCGGCGGATCTCCCGCGTCTGCGGCTCTTCTTCCCGCAATGCGGAAAGACGGGCAAACAGGTCTTCCGAGAAACCGTCTAAATTTACGGGGCGGTCGATCTTGATGATGTCCGCGCTTTGGTTGGCATCAAGCAGCTTCAAGGCGTTTGCTATGTAATTGATGTCGATATTCTGCTGCACTACGTCCTCAATGCCGAAGTTCTTTTGCCCGACCTTAATGACTCTGCCGTACATTCCGCCGTTGTACGCGAGCAAGCCGTTTGTTTTTATCTCTTTCAGCCCCAAAAGCGTGTCGATATTCTCTTTTGGGTTCTTTGCGTCCGCCGTATATCGCTTTTTTGAGAACAGAAATTTTATGTTTTCAAAGATGCAGGTATAGAAAATGCCGTCCGGCGTGGGCATGAACATGACGACCGCTATAAGTCCCATGATAATTGCAAGCGCCCAGTTTCCAGCCGTGACCGCTATGAAGATGAGCGCAAACACAAACAGCGCCACGATGACGTCTATGAGCGAATAGCACTTCCATACCGTATTCTTTACCTTGATTTTTTTCGGAATGATCCTCAACTGCTTTCTCCTCCTTGCGTTTGTGCCGCGGCGCTCTCGTCTGCGGCGTCCGTGCTCTCGGCGCTGTCCTCCGTATATTTATCGCCCGCATCATCGGGATCGCCGTCCGAATCGCCGCTGCCGCTGTTTCCGTTGCCGCTGTCGCCCTTCTTGCGGGAAGCGATCGCCTTGATGCCCTTGGCGGCAAGTCCTACCGTCATAGCGCTTGCGATGCGTCCGCCGTAGAACGCGCTTCTCAGCCACCCGCCGCCGGCACGCATATCGTCGCCCTGCCCGAATAGTCTTGCAAACAACGTCTGCCCCGCAGGGATGAGCATCGCGCCGCCCACGATCATGAAGATCGTAAACATAGAATTGGCAAAACCGCTCACGCCGTCTATGTGCATACCGTTGATGATGGGAAGCACAAGCACGAAGATATTGACCGCGAACACCGCGCCATAGGCGAGAATGAGTTTAGAGACAAAGAGTTCCCGCCAATTTTTGAACCGTGCCCCATCGTCGAGCGGCAAGGTTGACATGGCGATGGGCATCGTGAAGTAAGCAAAAACGATCTCGTACACGCGCTTTGCGAGGTTGAGCACGGCGATCACGAGCGCCACGCAGAGCGCAATGCCCGCGATAAGCGAGGGAAGATACAGGAACGTATTCGGATCGACCATGCCGTTCCCCTTCCAGGACGTAGGCCAGATCCCGAACAGAGCCGTATCGTAACCGCCCAGGATCTCGCGCACCGTGAGCGACGTCACGTCCACATCCCCCGCCGAATATCCGTTCAGCCAATCACCGACGCAGGCATTGAAAATGGCGTTGGAGAGCTTGGTCGTGTTCTCCACCTGAAAAATGCGCGCCAGAAGCTGCAGCGAGCCGTTTGCGATGAGGATACCCAAGATAACGACCGCCAGCATTGCCATCGTCCCCAAAAGCGCGAGAAAGAACTTCCCCACGACCGTTGCCGCGCCTCGGTTACCGAAGATCATATTCTTGATGAGCCCCGCGATTGCAAAGATACAGGTAAGTCCCACTGCCGTGATGAAAATACACCAAAAGACGGTGCCGATGGCGGAGTCGCCGACGATGAACTCGATGAGATTGACTTGCTGCCCGTGGTAGTTGACCGTGGCAATACCTGTCATGGCGGAAAATAAGTCTATCAACCCGTCCACAAGCTGCAACAGCCATAAGAAAAGCTGCAAGCCTATCTCCTGTAAAAATATCAGCATTTAACCTCCTCCATTATCTGAAAATGAAAGGCGGCAAACAACGCGCCGCCTTTCTGTTCAGACTTCCGTTTTTACGCGCCGACCCAAGCGGACAAGCCGTTAATGAGCAAAGGTGCACCCATTGCAACCACGAAGATAATGACGATACCGATGATGAGGTTCTTGACCATATCCTTTGCGTTGATTTTCTCCTCGTTGCGGTGTGCAATGGCGATCTTGATGCCGATGTATGCGCCCCAGATGACGACGACCGCCGCAAGCGCGATGACGAATAGGAATAGGTAAGTCCCTGAAATTATCTCAGACTTTTCCCCTCCTTCACACGGAACGTGCGGCTTTCACCGCATTCCGCGTTCCATCGTATGTAAGATTGTACTTCTATTCAATCAACCTAAAAGATTTTTCCAAGCCCTGCCTTTTCACGCAGGGTGTTTATTTTGTTTATTTCGTTATATTGCAAACCTAACAAAGCTATATATTTCCTGACCGTATTCAGATTTGTGGCGTGTATGAGTTCGTGGATATTCCTATCTATAAGTACAAGATTTGCATATTCGTCACCACCGCCCATACATCGCGGTACTTTATGGTGGCAATGAATTTCCGAAACACTTTTGAACTCCTTGCCCGTAATAGCACATTTGCCCCACTGCGCACAGAATAACGATAGTCGGTTATCTGAGTACTCAATACTTTCGCCGCTAACCTTTTGCAACATTAAGTCTTTCAGCAGCCTCGTATTCAATCTCAGGTCTGTATGTATCTTTTCCCTGTCTTGTGGTATATAACAGCTAAATCCCTCTTGTATTCCGATTGGGTTTTTATACTTGACGTAGCTAACAGGATATACAGGCTCGCCGCAACCTCTCAGATATTTGAGCTGTTGTGATTTACCGTATTTCCCTTTTTCAAACGACGTCAATTCTCTTCCCGTGTCCGCAAGTTGGTAGTCCTTGCTTTTCTGCATACGGTTTACAAGAGTCGGTTCGATTTTGTTTCTGATTATGTTAAAGTCCGCACTTACACAACTTGCCGTGCAGTAGTACTCGTGCAACCCCATAACCATTGAATTATATAACCGCACTTCATTCAGCTGACTGTTGCCATTTCTGGGCTTTGCCACATTCTTGATTTGGTCTTTCAGTTTTTTGCTTTGTCTTTTAACTTGTTTGTCACAGATGTGCGACTGAATTATGTACCTGTTTCCCTTTTTGAAAAGTTTTACCTTAAACCCAAGGAACTCCGAATATCTTTTTCTTGCATTGACCACTCTTGTCTTTTCGGGCGACACTTCTAAACGTAGTCGCTCTTTAAGCCATAAAGTCGTTGCAAGTTTTATTCTTTCAGCCTCGCTCTTGCTTCTGCAAAATATCCTGAAATCGTCAGCATACCGCACTATAAACATCTTTTTGAGTTTTGTTCTCTCTAGTGTCCAATACCGCGGGTATTCTCTGCCGTTGGCCTTTGTAGGCGCAAGTTTTTTGGTAAGCGGATGTGCTTGCCATTGGCTCTCTATCCACTTATCTAATTCGTTCAGGACTATATTTGCAAGCAACGGTGAAATAATTCCGCCTTGCGGCGTTCCCTTTTCGGGAAATACCAACTTGCCATTCGGCATCTTTATCGGAGCTTTCAGAATTTGCTTTATAAGGTATATCAACTGCTTATCTCTTATTCCTAAGCTCCATATCTGCCTTATCAGCTTGGAGTGATTGACATTATCGAAGAAACCTTTTATATCGAATTCGACAACATAATGCAAACAGGATAATTGCATTAAATTGTAAACTCTGCGCATAGCGTTCCTTGCACTTCGGTTTGGTCTGAACCCATAGCTGTTATGGCTGAATTTAGCTTCGCATATTGGGTCTAATATTTGCCGTATACATTGCTGTACCAGCCTGTCCCAAATGCAAGGTATTCCCAAAGGTCTCGTTGTTCCGTTAGGCTTTGGTATCTCTTTTCTTCTTACAGGTTTAGGTCTGTAGCCGTGTTTCGTTCCGCTTATTATATAGCGTACCTTTTCCACGACTTTATCAGGAGACATTCTGCCGATTGAATCTATCGTCAACTTGTCCGTTCCCGCCGTTTTACTGCCGCTGTTTGCCTTTATGTTCCTATATGCCAAAAGTATGTTTTCACGGCTCAATATGAATTCCATAAGGTTGGTAAATATCTTTCCGCTTTTACTTTCTGCATACAAATTGTCAAAGGTGTCCTGCATTCCGTAATACTCGGCGTGACGTAAATCCTCGACACACAACTGTTTCCCTTTAATCTTTTTAGGCATAAGGAATCACCTCCTCATTTTGCTTGATTGAGTGACCCTTTTTGTCTTACTCGCAATCCTTATATGATTGATGAAGTAATTTGTTCTTACCTACGACTTGAGCCCATTTCTCAGCTTTCATTACAAAAGCGTCATTGATTCGAGCTCTGCTTTTCAGCACCGATTCGATAGCTTATTATTCTTCGTCTGTCTGCTGTTACGCTCGGTACCTTTCCTCGTTCCGATAATCCTATCTGTACATTTATCCTTAGGTTTCCGCTTTAAGCCTGTCGGCTTGAATATGCCTGTAACACATTACGGTCTTTCATATTTACAACTCTTATTTGACCGCACCGACTGCGTTTTTAACGCCCTATACATTTCTGCATAGTTCTGGTTTAGACCCGTACATTCGCGGATTCGTCAGTCTTTTTCAGACATTCTAACCATAGATAATTTATAGACTCCCGACCTGTCAATAGCGCCGTCCACCTCTGGACAGATTTCGTTGCCATTTTTTTTATGGCATTACGGCTATCTTCAGCCGACTTCACCGAGCTTCTCACTGTTAAGATTTCTCTTCATACAGCAAGTCGGAGTATCAGAGTAAGCGTTTCAGGGCGTTACCCCGTCATTCCACTTATCGGATTATCAGTTCTCCAATCAAGGTTAAACCTTGATTGTGCCTAAGCTTTTCACTTAGGAACGAGTCGCACTATAGAGCCAAAAGCTATCCATCAGGCTCTGCAATTTTGCTACGATCTCGGCAAGGTTACTGTCCAGTCCGGTTTCCGTAAGTAAGTTAAAATTCATATTGTATATCCTCCCTTTTACTTTTGATCTCTCTTTTTCTTCCTTCTGATAAGAAGCCATGCCGCGGCACCGCCTGCGGCGAGTATCACGAGAAGCAACAGCAGCAGGACTGTCGTTCCCGTGCCGCCGCCCTCTTCTCCTTGTTCCGTCTCTTCGGGCGGTACCTGCGGCTTGTCCTCGGGCAAACCTTCGGGCGGCTGTATCGCACCCTGTACCGTCAACGGGAATTCCTTCAAAAGCTGCCCCGCCCCGTCCGCAATGCGCACGGTGTAACTGCCAGAAAGATGTGAATAGTCCACCTGCCCGTATTCGTTGACAGAAAGTTGTACCACCGCGCCGCTTTGATCCGTCGCCGTGACCGACACATTGCCCACGGCGTTCGCGCCACAGTCACAGACGTAGCGCGCAATGAAATACTTCTCCTCGAGCACATCCTGCACATAGAACGCATACGCATGCGCATGGTCTTGTTCGGGCGGTTCGATATACCCCGTATCGCCGCTCGTCACATAGTCGGAGATATAGCTGTAGTCGCAGATGATGCAGATGTGCCGCGTATAGCCGATGCTCTCGGGCGTCGCCTCGACGAGCACGTCGAGAAAGGTATGCCCCTTTGCCTCGGAATAACCCGTGACATACCGGTCCCCGCAGACGGAGCAGAGGTGTTCGGTATATCCGTAGCTCACACACGTCGGCGCGATCGCCGTTTGGGTGTATGTATGCCCGAGTGCGGGCACATAGTCCATCGTTACCTCGTCGCCGCACCTTGAACAAGTCTGTTTCGTGTAACCTTCGCTCGTGCAGGTCGGGGCGAACGTCTCTTCGGCATACGCATGCCCGAGCGCTTCGCGGTAATCGTCCCGATAGCTGTCGCCGCAGACCGAACAGGTATGCAGCGTGCAGCCCGCCTGCGTGCAGGTGGGGTCTATCTTTTCCGAAACATACCTATGCCCGCGCTCCTCCTTGTAAGCGTCTGAATACTCATAGCCGCAGACGGTGCAAAAGTGCGTCGTGTACCCCTGATGCGTGCAAGTCGGCTCCACAACGATCTCTCGCATCGTATGCCCTTTCGCGGGGGTAAAGTCGTCCGTATAGCTCTGCCCGCACTGCGAGCAGGCGTATAAGGTATAGCCCTGCTCCGTACAGGACGGCTCCACCGTCTGCACCGCGGCAAAGGTATGGTCGCAGGGTACGCTTGCAAGCGTTGTGGTTTGTAGCGATACCCCTTCCGCCATGCTCCGGACAACGCCTTCCGTCTCTTCCCATGCCGCGGGTGGATCCGCATTGCTTTCCGATGCGGCACACCCCATCAGTGCCACGGGCACGAGCATGCCGCATACCATCAGTCCTGCCAATAAAAACTTTTTCAAATCATCCCTCCTTTTTTTCTTTTTCCCTCTTGACAAATCGATCGATGTAGCATATACTATAGATAAGGTAAAGATTTCTTTACTTTCTTTACCAAATCATATCGGAGGTATATGGCATGATCGAAGTATCCAAGATCTCGTCCAAGGGGCAAGTCACGATCCCCTTAGAACTGCGTAAAAAACTCCACCTCACCGAAGGCTGTAAAGTCGCTTTTATCACCGATGAAAACGACCGCGTCTATCTTGCCAACTCTTCCATACTGGCACTCAAAGATGTGCAGTCAGCTTTTGCGGGCGCCGCCGAAGAAGCGGGGCTGCAAAGCGAGGATGACGTCGCAGCTTTTTTGAAAAGCGTATAAGAGGTATTGCTCGTGCGAATCATGGTCGATACCAATGTCCTCTTTTCCGCCATCCTCTTCCCTCAAGGGCGTGCGGCGGAAGCTTTGTCGCACTGCATTCGGAAACATGAGCTTGTCATCTGCTCGTATGTCTTAGACGAACTCAAGCGCGTTGTACGGAAGAAATTCCCCTCCCGTCTGAGCGAGCTTGACACGTTCTTTGAAAAACTTTCCTTTGAACTTGTCTATACGCCCGAACATATCGAAAAAGCTCTGTTTTCCATCCGCGATCCCAAAGACTACCCTATCTTGTATACTGCCGTCATCGAAAACGTCGACGTCCTTCTTTCGGGTGACGATGACTTTTCGGATACCGGTTTAACGCACCCTGAGATCGTGACCCCCGCCGAGTTCTTGAAAAGGTTCTGACCCATCCCGCCGCTCATGCGGCGGGATATTGTTTTGCCTTTTCCTGCAATTCGAGCAATTTGGGAAGCGCTTCGCTCAGATATGCCGAGAGTGTGTTGAGCTTTTGGCGAACAGAAAGATCGGTGTACTCCCGCAAGAGGAGCGCGATCAGCGTCTGCTTATTCTCCAGCTTTGCTTCCACCAACGCCTGAGCGTCCTCATCGCCGAGGACCGCCGCAGCAGAGCTCACCTTCTTCCGGATCGCTTCGCGCTGCTCTGACCATGCCGCGTCGAGCTCGGCAATGTTCGGCGCACTCCCTGTTCCTTCCCGCTCCCGCTGCTCGATCGCGATGAGCTGTCTTTCTTCTTCCTCTGCCTGACTTCCGCCGCAAATATCGAACACATATTGGCTCTTATCGAAAAGCCGCGCTTCGCGCTTCCCAATATCCGCCTTGTTGAAATTGCTGCCGCGGGCAATGAGCGCGTCGATACGGTTCGCCGTCTGCGTATCCGTGATGCGGATGTGCTTCTCCACGCCGACCCTGACCGGTCTGCCGCGTGGTCTTTTCCCATCTCTTGTGCCGCAGGCACTGCAAAGCGGGTCTCCCGCTTGTGCAGACGTCGCCGCGGGATTTATCCCAAAGGCTTTATCCTGCTTCGTTTTTTCTGTCAAATCATCCCACCTCCTGCGGTCGTTTCGAACTCTCCTCTGCCGCATTTTCCTGCGGTTTTTGGAGCTTTTCCGCCGCATTTTCCTGCGACGGTTTTGTTTTGACCGACGCAATCCGCATCTCCGCTTTTTCAAGATAGCACAAGTTGAGGTCTATCCCGATGTACTCTCTTTGGAGCCGTTTTGCGACCGCGCCCGTCGTGCCGCTGCCGAAGAACGGGTCTATTACCGTGTCGCCCTCTCGGCTTCCTGCAAGGATGCAAGGCTCGACGAGCTTTTCGGGGAACATGGCAAAGTGTTCCCCCATGCGGTAAGCGTTCGTGCCGATATCCCACACGTCCTTTCCCCTGCAAACCTGCCTGCGTTCTTCCGTCACTTGTCCGAGATGCTTTTCAAGCCCCTGCCCATAGCTGCTCGCAAAATACTTCGACCTTTCCGAGCGGTTTCTTTGATACCGCGCTTTGGTTTCCTCCGCAATGGGCTGTTCCAACGCATGATAGTCAAAGTAATAGCGCGGCGATTTTGCAAACAGAAAAAGATGCTCATAGCATCTCGACGGTCTGTCTTTCGCGCCATCCGGCATGGCGTTCGTCTTGCGCCAGATGATGTCCGACCGCAGATACCAACCGCGTCCGCGAAGAGCGAAAGCGAGCATCCACGGAATGCCGATGAGATCTTTTCGCTTGACGTTTGCATACGGTTTATGTGCGTATGTATCGCCGATATTCAGCCACAGGGTACCGTCGTCCATGAGGACGCGGTATACTTCGTCAAAGACTTTGACAAGGTTTGCGATATACGCTTCGGGGCTGCTTTCTCTGCCGATCTGCCCGTCCTTCTCATAGTCTCTGAGCCCGTAATAGGGCGGGCTTGTCACGCACATTTGCACGCTTCGCCGGGGAATGCTTTGAAGAACTTGTGCCGCATCGCCGCAATAAAGTTCACTCATCCGCGCCCTCTTTCTCCGCATTCTGCGCAGCCGCCAACACGCTCCCGAGCGCAAACCCCAGCCCCGCAATCTGTTTCCCGCGCTGTCTTTCCGCGCGCTTCTCCGCGCCCTTTCTTGCGTTAAGGCTGTTCTGCCGCGACACGGCAAGCTCGCGTTCCGCCGAGACGAACACACCCTTCAGATATGCGTCCTTTGTAAAAAGCGGCTTCCCCTCATAGACACGGGCGCAGAGCTTTTTTACGAACTCCCCCGCCTGTCTGTCCGTCATCTCCTTGATGACGCCGTAGTGCTCCCGCTTGATCTTGACTGCTTTCATCTTTGTTCCTCCTTATCCTTAACTCTTTGCATTGACGCCTGCGCGCCTGTGCTCCGTTTTAGTCTGTCCCTGCTCTTGCCTGCGGCGAAGCCCTGCAATAAAGCCGAGCTCTTCCGCTGCCAGTTTCTCATAATAAGCGTTGGGCTTTTCATCGCGGTATTGCCCCGACGCGCGGAACACGCGCAGCAGCTTTTCCTTGTCCGTCGTATGCACCGCAAGCCGCGCCATGAGCGAGCGCTCGTTCTTTTCCTCGCTGCCGAGAACGGCAATGCCGTTGAACAATGCCGAAAACTTCGCGCCCTGTTTGGTCTTGCTCGCACGCTCGACAAGCTCCCTGTCCTCCATGCGCGTAAGGCTGTCTATCCCCCTGCCCGTCATATCCACGGCTTTTGCCGCAGGTTTCTCTTCGGACATGGATGCCGCAAATTCGCTGGGCGGCGCAAACACGTCCGACTTCTCCTCCTGTATTTTGGAAAGCCGCTCGGCTTTCGCGTCCTGCTCTTCCGCGCGCTTGATGCTCCGCGCTTCCAACTCTTCGCGGCTCACTTCCTCGAACTGCTTGTCCTTCCAAAACGGCAGCTCCTGCATTTTGCCGAACTCTGCCATCAATGCCTCGCGGCTGCGAAAGGGATACCCGCTCAATGCGTACTGCGTCTGCCCGTGTTCCGAAGCAATCATGACCTTATAGACGGGTTCGCCGTATTCGTCCGTTTCCTCCACCACGGCAAAAGGCTCCGTTTCTTTTTTGATCTCCTTCTCCTTTGCCATGACGAACTTGGTGATGCGCTCGGCATCGGCAATGGCTTTGAACAGGATGTTCGGGTCTTCTTTGATGGCGCTTTTCCACGCCGCTATGTACGCGCTGTTGTTCTCGATATGCTTTTCCTTGACCGCTACGCCTAAGTCCTGTTCCAAAAACATGGACGCGATCTCCGCACGCAGTTCCTCCGTCGCATATTCGGGAGAACTGCGGTCTGCCGAAAGACTGCGATTCAGCCGCTTTTCATGCCCCGTGCTGTGTCCGATCTCGTGCAATGCCGTTGAGTAGTATTCGGGCATATCCACGAAGTCCTCTTTTTGCGGAAGATGAATTTCGTCCGATTTCGGCGAATAATACGCCGCGCTCCCGCCGTAGCGGATCGGGCTTTCCGTATCGCTCCAAAAACCGATGAGCGCTTCCGCGCGGGCGTTTTGCCCCGAGGGATCATGCTCCGCCCTCTTGCGTTCGGGGATGCCCTCGATGACGTCGCCGTTGAACACGCGATAGTATTTTCGGAGCGGATACACGTTCTCGTCCATGTATTCCGCGCGCTCCTCCGCCGTCATGCCGTCCAACGTATGCCTGTCAAAGGGCTGTTTGGTTTCCTTGTCCCGAAGCTCAAAGTATTCGATGGCTACGCCCGCACCTTTGCCGAGACTTTTCCCTTCTTCGTCTGTTTTGAAGTGCCAGCCCTTGTCCTCCATCTGCTTATAAGTCAGCCAGCGGTTGTCCGCATACCCTTTCTCCATCGAGGCAAGCAGCAGGAATACACGGTTTACCCCGTTGTATTGCTTGCCCGTGATCGCCGATACCGGCGCGACTCCGCCCGACCAACCCTGCTCCCACAGCCCCGTGCCTTTTTCGAGGTTTTTCAGGACGGCGTCCACGAGCAGCTTCCGCTGCGGCGTCAATTTGTCATACGCCGAAGTTTTCAGTTCATCGCTCAAAGTGAATTTTTACCTCCTCCACCCCGATGGGCTTTTCGTCCCACAGATCTCCGTCCAGATCGAGCATCTCGTCCACCGAATACCCTCTCGGGATCAGAATTTCAGGTTTTTCTTTGTTCTTCATATTCTCCTCCTTTCTGTTTTTTGTATAGGGCAAGGATTGCCATTTCCGAGCTCTTGTGCTATAATGATTTTATGAAAGAGCTTGACACCACACAGAAAAAGTTGTTTGACGATCTTCGGCACATCGATGAAAACGGCAACGAATACTGGCTTGCCCGTGAATTGCAAACTGCATTGCAATACACCAAATGGGAAAATTTCCATAAGGTCATAAAGACCGCGCAAATCGCCTGCAAGATCAGCCAACAAAGTGTTGCGGATTGTTTTCCTGAGGTCAGGAAGTCAATCATCTCCGGAAAAGGGCGGAAGAGTGAGATCATCGATTACAAACTCACCCGCTATGCCTGCTATCTCATCGTGATGAACGGGGATCCCCGCAAGGACGTCATCGCTTGGGGACAGACATATTTCGCCGTCAAAACACGGCAGCAAGAACTCGCCGAACTCTATGAACGTCTCTCCGAAGATGAAAAACGCCTGTTCATCCGCGGTGACATCAAGCAAAAGAATATGCTGCTTGCCGAAGCCGCAAAAAAGGCGGGCATCATCACCTCCTTGGAATATGCCACCTTCCAGGATGCGGGCTATCGCGGCCTCTATGGCGGCATGACCGCGCAGGACATTGCCGAAAACAAGGGGCTGAAAAACGGTGAAGAGATCCTTGATTTTATGGGCAGCGAAGAACTCGCCGCCAACCTCTTCCGCATCACACAGACCGAAGCCAAGATGCGCCGCGAAGGAACGGACACCCCGCAAAAAGCCAACGCCACACATTATCAGGTCGGCAAAGCCGTCCGAGAAACGATCAAAGGCCTCGGCGGCACCATGCCGGAAAATCTTCCCACTCCCGAAAAAAGCATCAAAGAGCTGGAAGCCGAAACCCGCAAACAACTTAAATCCAAAAAAGACTGACCCTCCTGCGGCTGCCGAACAGCAGCCGCTATTTTATTTGCTGTTCCCGTTGTTTACCGCAAATCTCTTCGGTAAAATACCGCAAATCACTGCAACAAGACAGCGCAAATCTGTCAAATGAAATAGCGCAAATTTATTAAATGAAAGGCAGCAAAATTATTAAATGAACCGCCGCAAATTTATAAAACGCATTGACTTCCTTTGAAATTCATGTTATAATTGAGGAAATCTTGGAAGGAGACGCTTATGATTGACTTTCAATATCTTCCTCGTCTTATGGACACACAATTAAAGGAAACGCTTGATTATATCGGCGCGGTGCTGATCGTCGGCCCGAAATGGTGCGGCAAAACCACAACTGCCGAAATGCAAGCCAAAAGCGTACTCAAAATGCAAGACCCGGATCATACAAAGGGATATCTTGCTACTGCGGAAACCAAGCCATCTATTTTGCTCATGGGTGAAAACCCGCGGCTGATCGACGAATGGCAGATCGCTCCCGTCCTTTGGGATGCCGTTCGCACTGCGGTAGATAACCGCAGAGAAACAGGATTGTTTATCCTTACGGGTTCCAATGCTGTTGACGAAAAACAGATCATGCACTCCGGCACGGGCAGGATCACCAAGCTGAAAATGTATCCGATGAGCCTTTACGAATCAAAAGAGTCCAACGGCTGCATTTCATTGTCCGAACTCTTTGAAAACCCAAATTACGACATAGACGGCAAGCGCTCCGATCTCACGATCGAACAATTGGTTTTTGCCGCCTGCCGCGGCGGTTGGCCTGCAAGCCTTAATGCCAAAAGCGAAAAAGGAGCCTTGTTCATAGCAAAAACATACCTTCAGAGTGTCTGCGATGAAGATTGCTCTAAAATAGACAACGTGACCCGCGATCCGCAAAAGATGCGGGCTATCCTGCGTTCCTATGCAAGGAATATTTCCACGCTTGCAACAAATTCATCGCTCTTGCAGGATATACAAGCCAATTTCTCCGATATCAGCGCACCGACGCTTTATTCGTATTTGAATATTCTCAACCGTTTGTACGTCATTGAAGATGTCCCTGCTTGGAATCCATCGATTCGTTCCGCTTCGGCGATCCGTTCGGGCGATAAAAAAGAATTTACAGATCCGTCCATCGCCGTCGCCGCCTTAAACCTTTCCCCCGAAAAGCTGCTTTTGGACTTACACACCTTCGGTTTTATCTTTGAAACGCTGTGCATCAGGGATTTGAAAGTGTATTCCGGCAAATTTGACGGAAGGGTCTCTTACTATCATGACCGCTATGGATTGGAAGCGGACTGCGTTCTGCACCTCGATAACGACAAATACGCGCTGATCGAATTCAAACTCGGCAGCCGCGGCATTGAAGAAGGCGCAAAGCATTTATGTGAACTGCGCGATTTGATCCGTAAACATAATGCGGAAGTGCCGCAGCAATATTTACGGGAACCCGATTTGCTCATCGTTATAACGGGCGGCGAGCTTGCCTACCGCCGAAACGACGGCGTCTGCATTATTCCCATCGGCTGTCTGAAAGATTGAGGCCTATCTGCATAATCGTAATTATGCAAATCTGAATTCTGCTGTTTTTCCTTCCCCTTGCGGCTGCCGAATGGCAGCCGCTTACTTTACGCCTTACTGTTTCCGCCGCTTGCCGCTTTCGGCGCGGAATTGCTCGCTCTCGGCGGCGTATAATGCGGCGTGTCCTTCGCCGCCTTGATCGCCGTGTATTCATAGTAACTTGCAGGTTTATCGGGGCGGAAAAGTCCGCTCGTTGCAAAGATGCGCGTCATCTGCTCCACATCACCACCCGAATAAAAGGCGAGATAATTCATGAGCGACATATCGCTGTTGGAATGGTTGTGCCTGAGGTCTTCGCCGTGATACAGCCGCCTGACCGTATCCCCGTTTTTTGCCGAGAACGCCTTTTCGAGAAGTTCCCGATCGTCCATCTGCGAAAGCCCTGCTTCGCCCATGCCCACGTTCTTCCATTCCGTCCGACGCTCCAACTTTCGTTCGAGCAGGCTCTGCATTTCGGGCGTATCAAAACTTGCAAGCTCGGAGCAGGTTGCCCCGTCACCCGTCATCGTAATGAAGTGCCTGTCTTGGTAGTATTCCATATCCCCGTCTTTGGAGAAGGGGCGAAGATCTGTTCCCTTTGTCCTGCCGAACACATGGATGCCCTTGCCGCTGACAGACTGTTCCGAATACGTCTTGCCGCACTTGGCAAGCACCTCGTCCGCAAGCGCGGAACGCTTGCCGTCCTCCCCGATACAGTGGTCGAGGTCGATGCACGCGATGCCGTCCGCGCCGTCCAGCGCATACGCGAGCGCCACGCCGCCGTGTTCTTTTGCATACTTACATGCCGCGTCGAAGTCCGTCCATGTTTCGGGCTCATTGCTCTCGGCAAACTTGCCCGTATGTACGTCGATGAGGAACTTATCCAGCCTGCCCGTTTCCTTGTTCTCGCGCGTGCGCACGACCACCCAGTTAGGCTTGTTCTTCATTTCATCGGGAAAATTTGCTCGCAGATTCTTTTCCACCTGTTCAAACTTCTTCCTTGCTTCCTCGCTCGGACGGCGGTAGATGCTTTCGTAGTCATCGTCCGTTTTCCCTGCAAGTTCGCTTTCCAGCTCCGCGGGGGAAAGGTCGATATTTTCATCCGCACCCTTGTCTTTGAGATGCACCTCGAAATCTTCGGGCAAGCGCAGACGCAAGCCATCCTCGTCCTTACGCACCATGCCGCTCGGAATGTAATACACCATCCCCTCGTATTTACCTTTCGGCATCTTGAACAGCGTACTCTTTTCGTAGTTGGCAATGACTGCCTGTTCGCTCACGGCGATCTCTTTCCATTGTTCCTTCTCCGCCTGTTGCTCGCGGTACTCGTCCATTGCGGTCGGCTCGCGCTTGTAGTCCTCCGCCGTCGTCTTCCCGACAAGTTCGGAAAACTCTTTTGCCGTAAGCTCCACTTCCTCCTCGCCCTTGCGCATCCTGACCGTGAAGTCCTCCGCAAGCCGCGCTTCCGCCGCGTTGCTTCCATCGGCGCTTTCGTGCAGCACCGAATTGGGAAGATAGTAGCTGTACCCTGCAAAGTCCGTGCCGTTCGGCGCGCGGAACAGCGAAGCCTTTTCGTAGCTCCTAATCATCGCCGCCTGCGGGATATGCACCGATATGCGCGGCTTTTCTTCGCGCACATAGTCTTTGTCCGCGGTATGATCGACAAGTTCGGAAAACTCCTCCGCAGAAAGTTCCACCTCGTCGCCGTCGCGGTTGCGAAGGTGTACGACTTCGCCTTCCGAAAGAAGAATTTTGTAGCAAAGCTCCCTCGAATCCGACTGCATATCCACAAGCTGACGGCTTTCCTTGATGCGGTTGTTGTAGATGAAATAGGTATAGTCCGCGTATTCGCGGTTTGTAGACGGCATCCGCATGAGCGAAGATTTTTCATACGTCTTGATGAGCGCATCTCTTGACACAAACACCTCGTACCACTTTTCGGGCGGCTCGACGTCTTTCCCGTAATGCCTCTCGCGGTACTCATTCGCCGCCGCTTCGTCTTTGAAGTCATATACACCCTGCGCCCATGTTCCGTCCGACGTGTCGTAGCCGACGGCAACGGTAAAATCGTTCTTACGCTGCACGACGGCGACATTCCTTCCGTTCTTGTCCTGCGCGATGCTCATGACCTTGTAGCCCCGCGCCGTTTCCTTGAGATATTTGCTCTCCGCCAAATCTTCTTCCTCCTTTTTTGGTTGCTTTTCGTGTTCATTGAGTCTAATACGCCGGATCAGCCCGTCGATCACCGCCGGGTGCGAATGCAGGCAACAAGCAATGCGTTCACTTTTGCTTTCGGAAACGGGAATACTGTCTGCCCATTCCCTGTTTTCACGGCTGTATCGCCCGTCCCAGGCGTTCTCTTTTACGGTCGTGGCGAGGATATACTCCACCCGTTCACGCCCGTACCGCTCCATGAGTTCCCGTTCAAAGCCTTCTTTTAAGTGCATCCCGTCGAAGTTCTCGGAAATGGCTTTATCCATCTCCTCTCGGCAGGCGTTGTTTAACTCGTGCGAACGGTGATATTGCTCCGATTCCCCGTGTTCGCGCGCATATCTCGCCGTTTTCAGATACAGCGGCGCGTCTGCATATAGTGCCGCCTTATGGTGGCGCTCGCAATAATCACGGACAAATTCCGCGGCTTCGTCGCTCGTATCCAACCTTGTATACTCGTCCTTGATATAGTCGTTAAACAACATCGTGAGGATGCTGCCGCGATCTTCATACAATGCACGGTAATATTCGGATTGCAGATAACCGTGTTCCGTCCCAATTTCAAGAATGTCTTTGAGTTCGGACATGGTATTGATCTTATAGCCATCCTCAAATATTGCTTCCGCACTTTTGAAAAGCACATCCGCCTTATACACCTCAAACTCGGTATTGACGGACTTGATGACCTCTGCTTCATAGTCGATCTCCTTGCTGCTTCTTGCAGCGTGATCGGAAAGAGTACGCTGCAACTGCTCATCCTCGATATTGCCATAAACGGCGGCGGCAATATCAGCCTCGCTCCAGCCACGTTCCTCAAAAGGCAACGCCGCTCTGAGTTTTTCCACCTGCTCATCGAAAACAGACAACGCATATTCTTGCATGTCTGTAACAGACAGCTTTTCCCTGTCAAATGCCTTGTCAAGCGCGGGCAATTCCGTGCCGTACTGTTCCCAAAGCATTTCTAACTCGGTATTGGAAAAATCGCGCATATCTTCGCCGTTGAGGGATGCAAATACCGAATGCACGATCTCGCGACGGACAGCAATGTAATTTTTCCCTTTGTCCGACTGCAAAAAAGCATTCCATTCGGGCTTTTCCACGCCGAACAATCTATCCGTTTCCTCAAAAACGGCAACATCATCCACCATACCTTCGGTATCGTTAGAGCGAAGCTCGTAGAGTGTCAGGCCGCAAAAAGCGAGCGTCTTGGCAGCCGCACCGCCGACGGGCAGCATCCCGTCCCAGGTATAGCCGTAGGCGTGCATATCCGCCTGCATTACAGTGTAATCGGGCAACACATCCACTTGCATCGCCGCAACTTTATCCTCTTCGTCTATGATGTTCACCTCCCTGTTTTGTCTTTGCATATCGGGCAATGCCCTGTATGTTATTTCCTCTTCATCTTCATCGCCGTCGTCCACAATTACTTCTTCGCGTTGATTCAGGTTCAGTTCGGCGTTGAGCTGCGCCTGCTCGGACAGTAACTCCTTTAACCTTTCCGCCTGCTCGAACGGCTTTCCCGCCTGTTCTTTGGCAATAGCAAGATCGCTTTTTAGCTGTTCCAGCTTATTTTTCAGCCGTTCTTCCCTCGCGGGCAAATCATTTAAGAAGTTATCCAACCTCGTCAGATTGCCGCTCGCGCTGTCGCCGATGGTGATGACGTACTGCCCCTCGCCCGCAAGCGTGATCTCCCGCTCCGTTGCGAGAAAGCTCATGGGGTTCATACCGATCTTGAAACCGCAATACTCCGCCACGGGCGTTCCCACCTTGCCCCCGTACAGCGCGTCCATAAGGGCTTTTCCGCCCTCTTTTCTGTCCGTGTAAACTTTTCCGTTTACGCCGATTTCAAACGCTTCGGGATCGGCGGGGCGGCGCGTTTTGAGCATTTCGAGGTCTTTTCCGATGCGTTCAATAAGCAGCTCCTGCTTGCGTATCTCTTCGGGATACGTCTTATAGATCTTGTCCTGCAAGTCGTATAAGTTCTTGCGGTACTGCCCTTCGAGAACACGCAGCCGCGCCACTTCCGCGTCCACTTCCATCTTCCGCTTGATTTTCGGGTTCGCCGCCGTGACCGCTTTGATCTCGGCATAGCTCAAAGTGGTTTCGTCGATGTCCTCCGCCTCTCTGATTGTTAAATCCCCGCGGTTGATCTGCGAGATGAACCGTTGCTTATTCTCCAAAATCTGGTAGGAGTAGCTATCGAACGTGCGCTCCATGACGTAGGTGAAGATCTGTACTTTCTCGTTGGTATTCCCCTGTCGGATGATCCTGCCTTCCCGCTGTTCCATATCGCTGGGGCGGTACGGCGTGTCCAGATGGTGCAGGGCTACAAGCCGTTTCTGCACGTTCGTTCCAGCGCCGCACTTTCCCGTGCTGCCGATAAGCACCCGCACCGCGCCCGCATTGACCTTATCAAAGAGCGCCTGTTTCTGCTCGTCTGTATTCGCTTCATGGATGAAAGCAATCTCCTGCGCGGGGATGCCCTTTTGCACGAGCTTGAATTTCAAGTCGTTGTACGCATCAAAGTCCGTGCCGTACTCATATTCGTCAAACCGCACCTTCGGCGTGGATAAATCGCAGAACACGATCTGCGTGCCTTTGATACTTTGCGTATCTTCCCATATCTCGAAAATGTTCTGCGCGCAGGCGTTGAGCTTGCTTCCCTCCTCGTCCTCGGAAACGGGCAAATAGCATCGTGGGTCGAGCGCGAGCTTTTTCCCGTCCGAGGTCACTTTGAGCATATTGTCGATATGGCTGTCCACGCCTCCGCCGTATATCCTGTCCGCGCGGTCGGCGATCTCTTCCGCAAGCTCGATGACGGTATCCGAAGGTTTCAGATTGATAACGTGCCGCTCCGCTTCTGAAACATTTAATTTGACCATATCCGCCGTCTGCACGTCCGCGAATGAGCGATACAATTTCAGAAGTTCGGGAAGGTTGGTAAACTTTGCGAATCTCGTTCTTGCCCTGTACCCCTGACCGCTCGGCGAAAGTTCCATTGCGGTCACAGTTTCGCCGAAGTCGGCCGCCCAACCGTCGAAAAAGGTAATGCCCAGATCCCGCAAAACGGAGGGCTGCAAGTACGTCTGCATCGTGTACATCTCCGTCATGGAATTGGAGATGGGCGTACCCGTCGCAAACACCACGCCGCGATCGCTTCCGTGCAGTTCCTGTAAATACTCGCATTTGAGTTTCAGATCGCTCGCGCGTTGGCTCGCGGCGTTGGAGATACCCGCAACGTTGTTCATCTTTGAAAACAGAAAGAGGTTCTTGAAATTCTGCGCTTCGTCCACGAACAGGTAATCAACACCCAAGTCCTCGAACTTCAATACATCGTCCTTGCTGCTTGTGTCCATCAGCTTTTTGAGCTGCGCTTGCTTTGTCTTTTTGATGCGCTCCAGATTCTTGACCGCGCCGCGCGGCATACCGCTTTCTTCCCATTGCCTTTCTATGGTTTCCTCCACGCTCGCGATCTCTTCTTGCAGCTTTCCGATCTGCCGCTCTTTCGATACGGGAATTTTGGCAAAGCTCGATTGCGCAATGATGATACCGTCCCAATCGCCGAGCGCGGCTTTGGATACGAACTTCTTGCGGTTGTCCTTTTCCAAGTCCTCTTTGGTGGCGACGAGGATGTTTGCGTTCGGATAGAGTTTTCTCCACTCGCCCGCCCATTGCTGCACAAGGTGATTGGGAACAGTCACCAT
>ERZ1643247.1637-NODE-1637-length-19849-cov-4.964131_pt1 | contig 19849 bp, 16 predicted proteins | sample MGYA00579264_ERZ1643247 | MGnify/ENA primary metagenome ERZ1643247 (study PRJEB29033, sample SAMEA4952262) | chicken gut metagenome | biome: Broiler Chicken; feature: Gastrointestinal Tract; material: Caecum | place: Ireland | collected 2018 | study: Broiler... | reverse complement strand
ACTAATTGACTGCCAATTCAAGTTCCGGTTTGACTATCCGCCGGACGAGCCATACGCTGCGGGTTGCAATCTTAAATGAAGCGGGACAGGCTGTTACTCTCTCAGCCGACTATGCCGGCGTACAATATACACAAGGAAATTGGTTTATTCTCCACACCATAGCAGGCGAACCTACAAACAAGTGGGATATCTACCGTGATTTTAACCGTTCTTGTACGCGCTCCGTCCTACTTGGCTTTTCTACTGACCTTAATCCGATCCTCACGGAATATGAAGCTGTATCGGCAGTTTGCCGGCAATATCTTGCTGGCATTATGACCGGTACAGTTGATCCCGATATCTATCTTCCACTACTGAATCAAAAGCGCAAAGCGGCGGGCATGGACAAAATGCAGACTGTTTTGCAAAATCAAGTGGATAGCTGGCTTACAAGAAACGCATAAGGAAAAAGAGCCTGTTTTACCACTTAACGCAGATTCGCATCATTGCTTCCACACAGCTTATCCTTTATTATGGATTGCATGCAGCACGATTTGACAGGATGAGCCGTCATACGGTATCATAGAATAAAAGATTGATGGAATTAAGGAGGGGTTTCCTTGAAAAAATTGCTCTCAGTTGTTCTGATTTTTTTGCTTCTTTTGCTGCCCGGCTGTTCTTCTCAGGACAGCGATTCCACCGACGAAAGCAGCCTTGCATCCTCCTCAGAAGAAAGCGGAAGTGCAGAGGATGCGCTTGTTTATATCAAGCAGGCTGCTCAGGAGCATCTCCCTTTAGCGGATGGTGTAACGCGCACTTATGTTGCAGGCGTCGGGAGAAGGTCATTCCTCTCTGGAGATATTCGCTGCTATGTCTTTAATATTGTGGACGATTATGGCTCTTATCGGGAAATTGTCGCGACCTACGCAGCTTCAGCAGATGGAAGCATCCTTTTAACTTATGATATCGTAACCGATGAATTTGTCCCTCTTACCGATGCATAAAACAGTGTACAGCAAACAAGCCCCTTTTTTGAATAATATGGATTTTTTATCATTAGCGCCCGCTGCTTTTAACAGCGGGCGCTTTACTGAACATTTTCACTTTTTATAAAGCGCCAGTCCTATTTGCCGCTTTATTTGCCGCTCGTTCCCTTTGTGCTTTGAATTTTTCCCTTGTCGCGATACCACCGCGAATATGGCGTTCGCTTTTATTGTGCAGTAAAACTTGCTGTACCTGTATATACAGCGCATGGTTGCTTTTTTTCAAACGTTCTGTCACATCCTTATGTACTGTGCTCTTGCTGACGGCAAATTTTTTCGCCGCGCCCCGCACCGTATCCCCGCTTTCAATCATATACTGCGCCAACATTGCGGCGCGTTCTTCCGGACTGCCTTTCATGCACGCCCCTCCTATACCGGATTGTTTGTACATGATATGCAGGATTTTTCTCCTTCATGCGTGCATTTACGCGCTCTGCATATAGGTATCCGATTATCGCTGTCCCTTTTTTCTTCTTTCTTAAGCAAAAAGCTATTTGCCTCTTCACAGGGCGATCCCATTGGATGTATAATATCTTTCTTTTTTATAAACAGAAGGGACGGCAGTTTCCCGCCGTCCCTTCTGTTTATATTAAGAAGATGAAAAATGAAGAAACCGCTATTTCATTTCCGCGTTCTGCTTCTTCCTCTTTAACAATACCATGACGCCTGCCGCTATACTTAGCACCACCACTATCTGCCACATTGGATAATCCCCCGTATCCGGGCTTTCAGTCCCTTCTGGCTCTTTTCCTTCTATGGCCTCCAAGCCATCCCGCGCTGCTTGCAGTGCTTTGTACGCCGCTTCTATCTCCTCCTGCGTTGCTCCTTCCTTGTCCAGTATCTCTTTCGCTCCTTCTAATGCCTCTCTCAGCCTTCTTAAGCTTTCCTCCGTATACTGTCCTTCTTGCTGCTTCTTCTCGCATTCTTCGTACAGTTTCCGCAGCTCCTCTTTATCCGCCGGCTTCTTCACAAAACTTCCTGTGATCACTGCCTCCTCTTCTCCCATGACGAAGCTTGCTCCTTCTATCGGAACCCCGTTTACTCGCAGCGTCCCCTCTTCCAGCATATATCCTTCGTCTGGCAAAATCTGCAGTGTTACAGTATCCCCTGCTTCTGCCGCTCCTGTATCTGCTGCAACTGTCCCATGCTCCATATTCCCTATTGTTACCGGATAGCATTCTCCTTCCGTCAGTCTCACTTCTGCTTCCGCATACTTGCTTGGGTCTGCCGCTGAAGCTGCTCGTACTGTCACGGTCTCTGCCGGTTCGTCCGCTGCTACTGTCAGCAAGCCATCCGGCGTTATGGTTGTTCCCACTGTTCCGCCTTCAACCGACCATATAACCGTTTCTACTGCATTCTCTTCTCCGCAGACTTCCCCTGAGAACTTATAGGTCGTCCCACGCTGTACCTTCACTTTTTCCGGCGTGATCTTTACACTGGTTATGCCTGTTTCCACATTGACCACTGCTGTTGCATATTGGGTCCCGTCTGCTTTGGAAACCGCTTTTACCACCAACTGGGTCGACGTCTCGTTTTCTGAAACCTGCAGCTTACCCGTCTCATCGATTGTGGTATCCGAAACGCCGCCTTTTACGCTCCATGTTACCTCTTCATTAGAGGAGAACGATACTTCCGCACCCTTTTCTACTGTCGTTTCGGAAGGGGTTATCACCACATCGTCCACCTGCACGGCATTTTCTTCTTCCCAGAAGAACAGATCTCCCTGTCCTCCTCCGACGGTAAACGTATACGTATAGGTGCTGTCCGCCACATGTGTCAGTGTAACGGGCTCCGTTTTACCGGTTTCCCGGTTTACAATGCGCAGGTTATCCGCCAATGACGGATCCGGAAGCTGGAAAGTCAAAGTAATTTCCTGAGCTGTTTCTGCACTCGTCCCGTTTTCCATTGCCCACTGCGGATCCCGGTTGTCTGCTCCATATGTTAAAAGGTTTACCACCATAAAATATTTTGGTGCTGCACAGGAGAAGAACTGTTCTTCTTCTGGGATTGGATCAAAATACCCTATCAAAACATCGCCTGGCAGCCCGTCGTTTGTGGTACCGGTATTTTTTGCTGAAACATTTTGGATATAATAAGTGGGATTTGCAGTAAATTTAGGCGTATATTCCGGATTTTTTATTGGGTTATTTACCGCAACGCCATTTGACATATGCTGTCCGGAAAGCACACTGACACCGGAACTTCTTAAATGCAGAAGATGCTGTTCAAGGTTCCCGATTTGTGCAAATGCGTCCGAACCAAACTCATATAGTTTCGTCGGGTTTCCTTCTTCGTCAAAGAAGTGACCGCCATCGTATGCATCCTGATTATAAAAGCTAAATAGATTCATCCATTTTCCGCCCATTGCTACCGTAGCAAACGGCATGGCAAATGTAGTGGATTCTGTACGATAACGGCCGTCGATCTCTGCCGCATTTACATGCTGGCCAAAGGCAATTGGTTCTCTTCCTGTTCCATCCCAGCCTTCCATTGCCATTTTCCGATAGTAGCCTGTATTGCTGACCAGCCGTGCTGAGGCATCCCAATCCGGTCCGCTGTCGTATACATAAGCATCAAATGTGATAAGGTCAGGACGTGCTGTCTGAATATAGTGACGCATTGCGTCCTCTCCCCATTGATATCCCCACTGATTTGTACTGACCAGCGTATCCGGACGCTTATTCCGGTTCAAGTTAAACCATTCTGTCACACCTTCAACAAGTCCGTCGGAATATCCTTCTTCATCGCCCATCGTTACAAAGTAAAGGGTATCTTCATGTGCTTTTTGATCTTCGCGCAGATAGTCGTTCTCCCAGTCTTCTTCAGATGGACCGGCTGCCAGATCGCCAGGATTTACACCAGCTATACCAGGAAAATCCGGTGCGCCGGATATCCCCCAATAATAATTTGCCATAGGCCCGGACATTAAGCCCTCATCATACGTGTTGTGATCCTCAAAAAATACCGGTGCATTCAAATTCATTCCTAAGAATTGCTCTGTAGAAATATGTGCACTTGCGCGATCACGATCCCCGATTTCCTCGCCAAGCGGATGATCCGCCCGTTTCCACGTATATGGCCATCCAGCGATCGGAAGCGTATCTTTTTCCAACATAATCCGTTCCGTCCGGCTTACCTCTGCATACTGATTTACCACCAGCGTCATGGCCAAAATCCTCATTTCACTATTTTCCGGCAGGGTAATCTTTTCAATCACTTTTTCCGGTGATATCGCGAGGTTACAGATGTCGACTTCTGTTTCGTCCAGTGTTATCGTAATATCTTCTGATGTGCGATCTGCATAATCGATGTGGAAGGCGCCTTCTCCGCCAACCCCCATCACACGCAGTGAGTCATATACTCCATTTGCAACATCCAAAACTTGACCGCTGCACAGTGCAGCATTATAGCCTTCGCTCTCGCCAAGCACGAAAAGTGCGCCGTCATAAAGTAAATTTTGATTTTTAAAGCTGTCAGAAAGGGGGATTGATCCGTTGCGTACATCATTTAAATCGATAGGCGTACTGTCAAGCATTTCATTGCACTGCGCACGGATTTCATCCTCGTTCAGCGCTGTTCCTGTAATCCTAATCTCATCGACCAATCCCTGATAGAATTCTTTCTTATCAGCCGAAGATCCAACCAGATAGGCATCGCCGCCGTCCCATACTGCTCCAACACTGCAGCTGCCTTCCAAGTTTCCATTGACGTATAATTTGAGCTCATCGCCATCCGATACCGTCATGGTAAGGTAATACCAAGTGTCCGCCTCTACCTGTGTTACGCTGGATACGGATTTGGCTTCCTTATCATAGGCATAGGCTTCGAATTTTCCGTTGCGAATACGCAGTGCGTGAGAAAATGCTTCTGCGTTTTCCTGCTCTGTCTTAACAAAAATCGTCTGGTCTTTTTCTGTTTCTGGTTTGACCCACATTGATACGGTAAATCCGGATGATTGGGCCGTATCATCTCCTCTCGGTATCCATAAATAGCCTGTTTCACCGTCGAGCTTCAGTCCGTTATTCAAAATACCGGACTTCCAAACAACATTACCGTATAATAGGCCGTTATTCCCCATACCAGAGGTATCGGCTGCCGTCCTATCATATTTTTCATTTAGCTTCCATTGGCCGAGCAGCGTGCTTTCTCCTATTTCAAAATAGTCAATCTTGACATCTGCCGTATTTCCATCGTTTTGAATGGTGATCTCATTATCTTTTCCGGGTTCTAGCACGATATTGGTTACAAGATTCCGATAAACGCCGCCCGTCGATTCAAATGTAAGGACTGCTGTTTTTTCTCCGTTTACATATAAAGCTTTCTGAATATCAGTACCGCTTTCTGTGGCATAACGGATAGTTAAGCCCTTTACTCCGCCTTGTTCACCATTTACATGTGATTCCGTAATAAAAGCGCCGTCCGTATCAAAATTTTCAACGAAAGCTCCTTCAGAGGCAGATACTGAAGCTGCAACCCGTGCGCCTCTTCCAATGTCGCAATATTCTGCCTCATATCGCGGGCCATCTCCATTTGTCATTTTGCCCACAACATAAGCCTGGAATTTATCAATATTAATCCCTGTTTCTTTTTCATCCACACCATCTTCGCGCTGGATACGGATCACATTATTCCAGCCCGGATTCAGGGTAACGGGAATCTTTATTTCACTGTAGCTGTTCCAACCGCCGGTGTACGGGAATTCTACAACGCTGCGCTCTCCATTCACATAAAGCACTTGCTTTGAGACATCGTTATCCGTTGCATAACGGATAATCAGTTCATACTCACCACCGTTTGCACCGCCGTCAAATCCTGCTATTTCACAATAGGCGCCAATATAATGCATATTGCCTACCGCGCTGCCGCTGACGCTTGCTCCGCCGCCAAGTATCCCATTTTCAGCCTCGTACTCAACCAGCCGTTTACCGTCTTGGCTGCCATCCGATGACAAAATCGTGAACCTGTCAAAATTCAGTCCATATGCGTTTTCTTCCTCGCCGTTATCAATTCGGATTGTATTATCTGTTCCGGCATTCAGCTGCACCGTAACTTCAATATCGTCATAGGTTTGCCACAGCCAATTGTCTGTCGCCGGGAATTCGATATCTTTGATATACTGCCCGTTTACATATAGTTTTTTAAAGACATCCGGCATACCAGTGGAATAACGCATCCTCAGGATGAATGCGCCGCCTTCTGCTCCGCCGTTTACATTGTTGAGCTGGACATATGCGCCAGCTGTATGCATTCCTTCAACAATATCGCCGTTTACTGTAACGCCGCCGCCCAGTTCACAGTCCTCTGCCTCGTATACCACTTCCTCAACATCAGGAATTTCTTCTTTCTCCGTCGTTACCGTTATCTCCCCGATGTTCAGCCCTTTGTCGCTCTCGCTCTCATTCTTCAGCTGGATCGTGTTTCCGTTCCCGGCTTCCAACGTTATTTCTACTTTGATCTCACCCCACGTCTGCCAATATCCTGTCGTGTCCGTTATCGGAAACAATATTTCCTGTACCTTTTCCCCGTTTACATACAGGTCCCGCGTACACTCTCCCATTTCCGTAATGTACCGGATGCTTAGCTCGGCCGTGCCTCCCCCGCCTCCGTCTACATTGTTTATCTGAATATACGCGCCTTCTTTGTGCGTATCTGCTACATATGTACCCCTTGTACTATCTGTCTGGACATTTGCCCCTCCGCCGAGTTCATAGTCTAATGGGCCATATTTCACACTGCCCTCTGCTGCAAAAACTGAGGCTGGAAACGAGGCTGCAATGAACATAATCGCCAGAATTGCCGCGCTTAAGCGCTGTTTAAACGGCTTTCGCACTGTCTTTTGCATAATGTTTACTCCTCCTTTACAATAATCTTTCATCTCTTTCTCCTGTGCTCAGGCACGGGCGCGGCCGCATCCCCTTCCGGGGCTGTGCGGCTGTTCCTCCTTCCTTATTTTTTATGATATCCTCACCGGTCCCTTTATTCTACCGGTGTGAATTCCATCAACGTGACCCCATGTGGTTTTATCTGCATTCTAAATGTTTCCGATTTATCCGGATACGATATTTGTGCCTCCAACTCTGCCTTTTCGCTTAGAATTCGGATCTCTTCTTGATCCGGCGGCTCCGGCGCACCGTTTGCAAGCCAGCTGTCATAAACAGAGCCGTGTTCACGGTCAAATTTATACTGGATAACTCGATATTTCTGTGCCGATCCTTCTAAACGGATTAAAAACGTTTCCTCTTCCTTCTCCTCAAATGCAGGATACCTGTCGTACTGGCTGATACATGTCGGATCGCCGTTTGCATAAGTATCGCAATAATGGCAGTAGTTCCACAAAAGCACTTGGACCCGATCCTCTTTACGCGTCACGATATAATGATCGCCCTGTTCCAATATCTCGTTTCCAAGCCGTGATAAAAACCAAAAGCCATGATACGACGGCTTTTTCAGACCCTGTACATTGCACAATCCAAAGCCGCCATGAAACACCGATTGACCAAGACTTTCTTCCTCGAAGACATCTGTAAAAGTCCAAAATCCGATCGTATCAACCATTCCAATGGTTTTAAGGTGATTTTGAATGATAAACGGCGCCATAAATGCAGTATCGTGAACCAAATCCCTGCAATTGGGTGAAGAATTCCACTCGGTAATATGTATTTCCGCATCCCGGTATGGCGTTGCATGAATCGCTTCATTAAGCCAGATAAATGCATCATACGTCCCATTTTCATCTTTATAGCAGGGCCGGCCATAGCTATAAAGGGGATAGGAATTCGGATAAGGATGTGTCGATACAAAATCTACCGGCAAGCCCTTCTTTTCACAAAAAGCAAGGAATTCCTTTATCCATGGGCATTCAACCGTATCGGAACTGGACGTTGCGGGGCCTCCAACACGCAGCTTTTCATCAATACCCTTTATTGCCAATGCTGTTTTTTCGTAAAGAGCAAAATAGTCTGCCTGTGTGCCGGACCAAAATGGTGTAATATTTGCTTCGTTCCAAACCTCAAAGTACCATTTACGCACTTCTGCACGTCCATATCGATTGATACAATGGCGGATAAACGCCTGCACCAACGCCACCCATTTTGTATGATCCGGCGGCGTAACATTCCCTTTCCACCAAAAAATCGTCTGTTCGCCGGTACGCATTGCACTTGGAGTAAAACCAAGCTCCAGCATAGGGCGCAGCCCTATGCTTAACAGGAAATCAAATAGATCATCCGTGTACTGCCAATTATATTGCGGGTTTCCCGATTCATCCTCCCGATATACCATCATTTCGTCATTAAATATCCCGTGAAAACGGATATATTCAAAATGCAGTTCAGCTTGCATTTTTTTAAGCTGTTCCCGCCACGGTGTATACATTCCCTCGTGTGCTCTGCCTGCCGTGACCAAACGATTCCAATGCGGCCGATAGCTTGTTCCGGGCACAGTGGGATCAATCGTAATGTTTATCATTTGTCGTACTCCTCTCTTTAGAAACCGGTTTCTAAAATGTTTTAAAGAAAATCCCGACAACATCGCTCATATTGCCACGGGATTTTTCTTTTTCTTGCTGATACAACATGCAGTTAGAAACCGGTTTCTATTTGCTTTATCATAGCATAGCGTTAATAAAAAATCTACTGGTATTTATCATAAAATTAAAAAGCTTCTTTTTGGCAGTTTCCACAAATAAGAAGTCAATGAATTTCCAAATGATTCTAATATCTTTCTTTTTTATAAACAGAAGGGACGGCAGTTTCCCGCCGTCCCTTCTGTTTATATTAAGAAGATGAAAAATGAAGAAACCGCTATTTCATTTCCGCGTTCTGCTTCTTCCTCTTTAACAATACCATGACGCCTGCCGCTATACTTAGCACCACCACTATCTGCCACATTGGATAATCCCCCGTATCCGGGCTTTCAGTCCCTTCTGGCTCTTTTCCTTCTATGGCCTCCAATCCATCCCGCGCTGCTTGCAGAATCTTTCTTCTCTTTCTCCTGTGCTCAGGCACGGGCGTGGCCGCATCCCCTTCCGGGGCTGTGCGGCTGTTCCTCCTTCCTTATTTTTTATGATATCCTCACCGGTCCCTTTATTCTACCGGTGTGAATTCCATCAACGTGACCCCATGTGGTTTTATCTGCATTCTAAATGTTTCCGATTTATCCGGATACGATATTTGTGTCTCCAACTCTGACTTTTCGCTTAGAATTCGGATCTTTTAAAAATCGTACTTTATAATGATATGTTAAAGCAGTTGCTTCTCCATTTAGAAACCGGTTTCCATTCTGCTTGAAAGAAAACCTGACAACGCAAATTATTGTTCGGGGCCTATCAGATTTTTATCTGTCAACGAGAAACCGGTTTCTGTTTTGCTTCATCATAGCATAGCACTAAGAGAAAATCAACCGGCAGTTTTTATAAATAACAATAGAAAATTTTTATTATTTTGCACACTTAAGTAAAGATTGCACAATCAGCAAACATCCAAAGAAGACAATCTCTACTTTAAAAAATTAGTCGTCCGACAAAGCAATGCGGCGGCATGAAGAGCGGATTACCAGTTTGGTGTCCACAAACGTATTGTTTTTAGGCGTATCCGTCCCATCTTCAATTTGTGCAATTAACTTTCGGGCAGCTATTGTACCGATCTTCTCGCGGTTTTGCCGTACAGTCGTCAGCCCGCTGTACTGGGCTGCCGTAATATCATCAAAGCTCACCAGACTTAAATCGCGCGGTACCTCTATCCCTCTTTCCTGCAGCCCAGCTATTAAACCGATAGAAATTTCATCATAGATACAAAAGACCGCTGTCATTTCCGGATGCCGTGCCACAGCCTCCGCAATTTCTTTTCCCGCTTCGTAACTGTACATCGCAGCAGGGAATATCAACTCAGGATGCTCAGGGATTCCATGCTTTTTTAAACAGCGCCGGTATCCACACAGGCGCTGTTCGCTTGCCTCATTTTTTCCGCTTACCGTGACAATCCCAATCTTCCGGTGTCCTAATCCATACAGATAGTCAATCGCATATTCAGAACCGGACAAATTATCCGAAATTACCGTACAGATGTCTTTGTGAAGCCCTTCCACCGACACTTTCGGCATATCCAGCCGCAGCAGCTCTTCAAACTGTTCTGTTCTTTCGGACGGAAGGTTTTCCATTCCAACCGCAAGCAAAAGGCCATCCAGATTTCGTGCAATACAATGCTCGCGATACGTTACCTCCGTTTTTCCCATACGATTCCCCAAAAACGTAATATCATATCCATGCATTGCACACTCTGTCTTAAAGGCGTTCAATATCTCAGATAAATGGGGGCTTAAAATATCATTCGGACCATCCAAGATCAATGTGCCGATCATATAAGAACGCTTTGACATCAACGATTGTGCATTGATATTCGGGACAAAGTCATATTGCTTTACCGCTGCGAGCACAGCCTCCCGTGTGGCAGTACTTACACCTTTATATCCATTCATAACTTTTGAAATTGTAGAAGCCGAATACCCTATTTTTTTAGAAAGCTCATGAATTGTCATGCGGCACCTCTTTCCTGCAAGCTTGAAATCCTTTTTATCATCATACCACAGCTTTATAAGCTGTACAAGACATCTGCTTGAAAGACGACGGAATACAAAAACCGAAGAAGGGCGTCTTCTTCGGTTTTTGTTCCACTTTTTTCGTAATTCAAGATATCCCTGTACCACGTTACCGGGTTATCGGTATGATACGGCAAGCCGGATACGGTCATAGGACGTATCGGACGGGATAGAGCAGTCCGCTCCAAGAATGTACCCTGTATCCCCGTTTTCTTCACAGAGACGGCGGATCTCAGCTTTCACTTCATCATCCGTCCCTTTATACAACACACCGTTCACCGTATTATCAAGGCCGCCTAAAATGCAGCGCACATTCGGGAAGAACGCACGTCCTGCTGCGAGATCCATTTTCTCAACGTAAACCGCCCAATTGACTGCTGCTGCGCGGTAGTCCTTCCAGTCTTCCATATTGTTTTGATCGCCTGCCCAACCACAGCAATGCAGGATATTCAAATCACCAAGCGTATTGGCGTAATCCAAAGCAGCCTTGTCAGACGGGGTAATGAAGCGACGGTAATCCGCAACAGAAAGGCGGTTTTTTTCTCCGCCCTGCACACTGTAATATATACCATCCACACCGGCGTCAAACAATGCCTTCATAAACATTTGCGTATCTTCTGTAATGACGTCAAGCGCATGGCACACAGCATCCGGATCTTCTTTAAGCATCCGCATAACAAGTGCGTCGCCATAACCGGAACGGATAGAAGAAAACGGCGCAAATACCGTATAATACACCAGTGCATCTTTTTTAACTGCCTTTGCAATAGCGGCAGCGCGTTCGATCTGTCCGGCATAAAAAGGATGTGACGTTCCAAGCGGCTCCAATTTATACCAATCAGATGGTTTTTTGATCTCCATCGAAGCAGCATAATCAAAATAGCTGTCACTCATGATTTTCATCATATCACAGCCGCATTGCTTAAAATAGTCAATATGGGCGTCAATTGCAGGCTGTCCTGCTGCTTTTTCTCCAACAAAATGGAACCAGAACGCCGCAGGTATACGATCAGGCGTACCGCCGCCAAGTGCGATTCCCACACGGTCTCTTTTGTTCATTCCCCTCATCCTTTCGCCAATCATAGTCAAGTGATCTCTGTAAAGCCGCATTCCTTTTGCAGGAAACGTCCTTTACGTTTACTATACCGTTTGAATGGATGAAAGTCAAATACAAATCCTTTATTATATTAAAATTTTGCAGCAGGCCCGCTTTTCTATAATCCTTATCCTCACGCCTGCGTCTGTCTTACGGCACTGCAAACCGCTAAAAGGGCATCTGCATTTTCTCGCTTTGCCATTCAAAAATGCAGCGTCGGAATCCATTAGTTTTTCTCTTCATCCATCTCTTTTTCATCAAAAATTGTTTCAATGACTCTGCTACATTGCGGTGGAGAATAGCAAAAGCGCGCCAAATGACCTTCTTTTTGATAGTATGTAACCGCACGGGGCGGCTCTTCACAATCAAAGGCGTCTACTATGACAAGCTTCACCTTCATCCGCTCTGGAATCAAGCTTTTAATATATACGCTTGCCTGCTGTCCGACACGCACATCATCTCTCAACTCTGCGAGTCCCGCAAGATTTGGCGCAAGTTCTACAAATATGCCGTAGCTCTCTACCGAGCGCACAATACCCGCTACAGTTTCCCCGGCACAAAATTGCGCAGCATTCTCATTCCACGTTCCCAGCAGTTCCTTATGTGACAGCGAGATCCGACCGTCTTCTCCCACCGTTTTCACCACGGCCAAAATATTCTGGCCGACAACAAAGCGATCGCGCGGATGCGAGATGCGGGAAACGGAAATCGCGTCAATGGGTAGAAGTGCGATTACACCACATCCAATATCCACAAAACACCCAAAGGATTCCATGTGCGTTATCCGGCCGCGAATGATGTCCCCTGGATGCAAACCATCTATATACAGCCTCCGACATTCCTCTTGGACTTCTCTTCGCGATAAAACAGCATAGGGTTTAAATTTCTCATCAGCACGCACTGCCGTTACCCGAAAACAAACCGGCTTGTTCACTTTTGAAATAATGGCAATGTCGCGAGTTGTCCCTTCCTTGATCCCAATAGCACATTCTTCACGCGGAATAATCCCTTTCATGCAGCCAAGATCTACAATCAAATTGTGTGCAGCGTCGCACACGACAGCACGCGCCTCCAAAATTCTGCGGGATGAAAGCGCTTCATGTGCGTCGGCTATATTGCGGAAGCTGACGGGCATGTCGTACTGTGTCTGATATCCCTCCGGCAGATACGTTGCCATTTTTAAAACCTCCTCACTTTTTTCGATATCAGAGTGTATGAGGAGATTTTAACGATTATTCCCCGGTGCGCACATCTACACCGCCTAAACGTCTAAGAATGGCTGCTGCAGCCGATGCGTCCTGAGGGTCGACACGTAAACTTAATACTGCACGTGCATGTGAAACTGCATGTTCCCTTTTCTGATCCTGTTCATTTAATGCACTGAAATTAAAGGTGTCCGGAAACAACAAAGACTGTCCCGGATTCCCCATAGGGGCGGGTGTAAAAAAATCAGAAAAAACCGGGCCTGTATGGTACGCATCATGTTTTGATGAACTGCAATGTACGGCGATATGCTCTGCTGTAAAATTGCGGCGAACACGTTGTGCCGCCTCCACTGCCTGCTCCGGTGATTCAAATTGTGCGGTTATTTTTGTATTCATCTAATTTTGCTCCTTATAGTATTTAGATGCTGATTAAATTTTCTAAGGTTAGTTTGCTCCGCTTTTTGTTCTTCATACTGTTTTGGCATAAAATCAGGATACGAATATTTATATATAGATCCTTATTATAGGTTCAATGGGATAATATAAAAGCTGTGTACAAAAAATTCTGTACACAGCTTTTGGTTTTATTACAGCAGTTTTTTAAACCCTTCTATGAACGAGACAATCCGGCCAAAGAGATATTTTGTAGTGTTCCCATTTTCAGATATCTCTTTTCCGTTTTTTACTTTGCATCAAGGCTTATGTAATATGTTTACGCTGCCTCGTCTAACCAATGAAGTGCCTGCGCAAAAATCATCCTGCGCGCTCCATCGAAGCTTTCCTGTTTTGCCTGCTCATATGGCACAGGATCCTGCTTGCCAGCTGCACTGCCGCTTTCTAACATCTCTTCGGCAAGCAACAGGTATTCTTCCTCCACACCAAAAGGTAAAAATTCTTCCCGAATTTTCTGTTTGGCCTCTTCTAATGTATCCGGCGCTACGGGTGCAATTAATGAACCGTCCGTACGCAGATAAAGCTTTTTTGTCAACTCTTGATACAATGCAGAAGTAGCATTTACCGGATCTTTTTCATATTCAGAAAATGAAACCTGTTCCAAATATCGGTTTGTTGCGTCTTCAATTGCCTCCGAAGTTAAAAGCCCGCGGTAAACCTCAGCCGCTTCTTCAAGCTGCGCTGTACGGTCAGACTGCGTATATCCTGTTTCTTCTGACTGGGACGACAATAAAGATGAGGTTTCCTCTTCTTTCGTAACTGTCGAAGATGTACAAGCAGCCGCCCCCAAAAGAAACACCGTACACAGCATCAAAATCCAGATTTTTTTCAAGATAAGCACCTCTCTTTGTCTAAAAATTTTATATTTTGAAGTATTATAAGGCGTATTGTTTGTTTCCATCTTTTGTATATATTATACTTTGATTTGCGATTTTTGTCAATACGATTACTTTATTTGTCCATTGTCTTCTTCTTTCGCATTTTTTAAACAGGAAAACTTTTTCGATGGGGATCGCTACTAAAGTTAATTGTTCATAGATAGGATTTGCTTTCCTCATCTCTTTCGTGGTATACTATATTTTGTATCGTCGTTATCTGTTATCGATTCAAATCTGAAAGGAGCGTGCACAGTATGGATGTTCGGGTAGGCGATATTCTCGTTATGAAAAAAAACCATCCGTGCGGCGAAAACCATTTCCTCGTTCTGCGGATTGGAATGGATTTTAAATTGCGGTGCACGGGCTGCGGACGCGAATTCATGTCTCCTCGCAATAAAATCGAAAAGCACATAAAAAAAATTGAACGTGGTTAGCGTCTCTCTTTTTGACAGCGGATAAAAATCGATTCAAAAGGAGATCTCTATTCTTATGCTTGATAAATTAGAACTTATTGAAAAACGCTTCGAGGAAGTAACGCTAAAGCTTTCTGATCCTACTGTAATAAGTGATCCGGATCAATATCGGGCACTTTCGATTGAGCACAGCAATCTTTCCCCTATCGTTGAAAAATTTGCGGAATATAAGGCAGCAAAAGACGCTAACACTGAAGCAAGATCCCTCTTAGATGAAGGAGGCCTCGATCCCGATCTAAAAGAGATAGCGGCAGAACAGCTGGAAGAAAGCGCCGCACAGATTGAGGCGCTTGAAAAAGATTTACGTCTTCTCCTTCTCCCAAAGGATCCAAACGACCATAAAAATGTTATTATGGAAATCCGTGGTGGTGCTGGAGGGGAAGAGGCCGCATTATTTGCAAACTCCCTCTACCGCATGTATAGCATGTATGCGGAATCACAGCACTGGAAAATTGAAATTCTAAATTTAAATGCGACGGAACTCGGTGGTATCAAAGAGATTAGCTTCAGCATCACTGGGCAAGGGGCTTATTCCCGCTTGAAATTTGAAAGCGGCGTACATCGTGTGCAGCGTGTTCCGGAAACGGAATCGCAAGGCCGCGTTCACACTTCAACCGTTACCGTCGCGGTTTTGCCAGAGGCAGAGGAAGTCGATTTCCAAATTGACCCTGCTGATCTACAAATCGACACATTCCGCTCCAGTGGTGCAGGCGGCCAGCATATCAACAAAACAGAATCGGCAATCCGTATTACGCATCTTCCAACCGGTGTTGTTGTGGAGTGTCAGGATGAGCGCAGCCAATATAAAAATAAAGAAAAGGCTATGAAAGTCCTGCGTTCTCGCCTTCTGGAGGCAAAAATCGCTGAACAAAATGCTGCAATTGCCGCAGACCGCCGTGCACAGGTCGGAACCGGTGACAGAAGCGAGCGGATCCGTACGTATAATTATCCACAAGGCCGCCTTACCGATCATCGAATCGGATATACCTCTTATCAGCTTGCAAATAATTTAAACGGAGATCTGGATGATCTGCTTGACGCACTAATGACCGCAGACCAAGCTGCAAAATTGGCCGCCGCGGATATCTAAGTCCCCAGTTCAGAATGGAGCTTCACATGGATACAAAAGTTCTTATCCCAACAGCAGAAAACATTGCATATGCCGCCCACCTGATCGAGCAGGGCGATGTAGTCGGCATTCCAACGGAAACGGTCTATGGGCTGGCGGCCAGCGCATTTGACGAATCGGCTGTTGAAAAAATCTTTCTTGCAAAAGGCCGGCCTCAGGATAATCCGCTTATTGTCCATATCGCCTCTTTGGACATGCTGCCTTTAGTTGCAGCTGACATCCCGGAAACGGCTAAACAGCTGGCCGAACGGTTTTGGCCCGGTCCTCTTACCATCATTTTTAATAAGAGTGATCGCATCCCCCCTGCTGTTACCGCCGGCCTTTCGACAGTTGCTGTGCGCTTCCCGTCTCACAAGGTTGCGCAGGCGCTTATTTTAAAGACCGGCCTTCCACTTGCGGCCCCCTCTGCCAACCGTTCAGGCGCCCCCAGCACAACAACTCTTCTCCGTCCCGGTGCCGTTACGGTTGAAATGCTGAAAGAGGCTGTACCGCACGTTACAATAGATGACGGCGTCTTACATGAAATCAAAGCTGGAACCCAAGCACTTTCTCCCGGAATGATGCATAAGCACTACTCCCCCAAAACAAACGTAGTTATTTTAGACGCATCTCTGCCTGCCTTTTTATCCTTTGTCAATAGCCATGCTGATGAATCGGTAGGCGCAATGGTATTTGACGGGGAAGAAACGGCGCTCAAAGTTCCTTTTGTCACATATGGGGCTGCAAACGATCCAATGGCACAGGCGCGTCTTTTGTTTCAAAGCCTTCGTGCCGTTGATGCGCTCGGTGTGCAGACAATTTATGCCCGTATGCCAAGACGTGACGGTGTGGGGCTTGCTATTTACAATCGATTGCTGCGGGCTGCCGGTTTCGAGGTGATCCGGTTGTGAGCCAAATCTTTACTGTCGGCTTAACCGGGCAAACAGGGGCGGGAAAATCGGCGGTATCCGCTCTGCTTCAAAAAGAAGGATTTGCGGTAATTGATTGCGACAAAGTTTCACGCAGTGTAACAGAAAAAGGCTCCCCTGCCCTTTCGGCTCTTACAGACGCTTTCTCCGCAAAAATCCTTATGCCGGACGGAACGCTTAACCGACATGCGCTTGGGCGTCTTGTTTTTTCCAATCCGGATGCACTTGCGCTATTAAATCGTACAATCTTTCCCTTTATCATCGCCCATGTAGAAAAGCTGCGTCTCGCCTTTGCCGACGCAGGCGAAACGCTGGTGATTCTTGACGCCCCCACTCTTTTTGAAAGCGGGGCGGACGCCTTATGTAACTATATCGTAGGTGTATGCGCGTCAACGTCATGCCGGATGAAACGGATTATGGCACGCGACGGGCTGACTGAAGCAGAAGCGCGCGCCCGTATAGAAAGCCAGCATTCGGATGCATTTTTCCGGACACACTGTCACACTGTTATTGATAACGACGGCAGCCGTGAAATGTTAATTTTGGCAGTACGCGCTCTTGCCGACCGTATATTGGAGGTAAAAAATGGTTGTCCGCATTCGTAAATTTGTTATTCCGCTGGTTCTGGCGGTTTTGGCTGTAATTGGCTGTTTTGCCGTACACGCAGGGGTTCAACATTTTTACAGGCAAAATTATCCTGTACATTATCGGGACACGATTTTAAAGTATGCGGCGGAATACGAAGTAGATCCTCTTTTTATTCTTGCAGTTATGAAAACAGAGAGCGATTTTAACCCAAACGCTGTATCCGAAGCAGACGCCCGCGGCTTGATGCAAATAGCTGAAACAACATTCGACTGGATTAAAGATAAACTCAATGACGAGACCTCCGTTTTTTCGGATATGTATACGCCTGAAATCAATATACGCTACGGCACGTTTTTTCTCCATTATCTTTATCAGGAATTTGAATCGCTTGAACTTGCCGCTGCGGCCTATCACGCCGGACGCGGGGCTGTAAATGACTGGCTCACGGACAGCACCCTCTCTTCCGACGGAGAGACTCTCCACAAAATCCCCTCATCCGTCACTGCCCACTATGTAAATAAGGTCATGAATGCTTATGACAAATACTGTTCCATTTATCCGGACGGCATTTAAAGCAAATTGACCTCAAGATAACCCCAAGGAGGAAATTTTTATGGAAAAAACAAAATCAGAAGCGCAAAAGCTAAAAGAGGAGCTTTTTTTAAGCCGCAAGCATGGCGGTCTGCTGCTCTCTGAAGAAGAGCTTTCTGCCGCACAGGATTATTGTGAAGACTACAAAGCATTTTTAAACCGCGCAAAAACCGAGCGGGAAACGGTAGAACTCACCATTACAATGGCCGAGAAGGCCGGTTTTGTTCCTTTCGAAATAGGGAAAGCGTATCAACCGGGCGATAAGATCTATTATAACAATCGCAAAAAAGCTGCTATTTTTGCCGTTATTGGCACAGATCCCATTGAACAAGGCGTAAATCTCATGACATCGCATATTGATTCTCCCCGTCTTGATTTGAAGGTCAATCCTCTGTATGAGGATAATGAACTTGCATTGTTTAAAACACATTACTACGGCGGCATCAAAAAATATCAGTGGACGGCTATCCCGCTGGCATTGCACGGCGTTGTAGTCCGTTCGGATGATACCACCTTAACTGTCACGGTTGGAGAAGATGAAAACGATCCCGTTTTCTGCGTAACAGACCTGTTGCCGCATCTTGCTGCTGATCAGGTTAAACTGCCCCTGCATGAAGGAATCAAAGGCGAGCAGCTCAATATTCTGATCGGCTCTCATCCATTTCGGGATGATGAAGCAAGTGAGCGCGTAAAATTGAATTTGATGCGTATCCTAAACGAAAAATACGGTATAGTGGAAAAAGACTTCCGTAGTGCCGAGCTCACTATAGTCCCCGCTTTTAAAGCACGGGATATCGGTTTTGACCGCAGTATGATCGGCGCTTACGGACAGGATGACCATGTCTGTGCTTATACCTCTTTTTCCGCTTTGCTTGCGGCAAAATCTCCCAAACGCACGGCTGTCTGTGTTTTCTCAGACAAGGAAGAAACCGGTTCAAACGGCACGACAGGTCTTGCTGGTTCTTTCCTTTCCTTCTTTCTTGAGAATCTTGCCGCTGCTTATAATGTTCCGGGACGTATCGTAATGTCCCGTTCAAAGTGCCTTTCTGCCGATGTAAACGCCGCGTTTGACCCAAATTTCCCTGAGGTCAGTGAACCGCGCAATAACTGCTTCGTCAACTACGGTGCAGTTATTACTAAATATACGGGTGCACGCGGCAAATCCGGTACTTCTGACGCTTCCGCTGAATTTGCCGCTGAAATTCAACATCTTATGGATCGAGAAAATGTTCTTTGGCAGACCGGCGAACTTGGTAAAGTTGATCAGGGCGGAGGCGGAACCGTCGCTTTCTGCACTGCAGAGCTTGATATTGATACCATTGATATTGGCGTCCCGGTTCTTTCCATGCACGCCCCGTTTGAAGTTACTTCAAAAATTGATATCTACTCACTTTATCGTGCGTTTGTCGCATTTATTGGCTAAGCTATCATATTTAATGTTAAAAGCGAACCGTTTACAGGTTCGCTTTTTTCTTTTTCAATCAAATGTCTTCCGCTCTGCTTTGTCTGCGTTTAAGGCAATAAGGCCGGTAGGCTATGCTCAGGACTTTTATCTCTTCCATATGCAGCTTTTTAACCTATTTTAACGCCGCCCTGTTTTCATTTTTTCAAAATAAACTTGACACCTGCTTAGGAATCTGATATACTGCACTTAAGTTAGTTTAAACTAACTTAAGTGCAGTATATGTGCGCAGGTAGAAACCTGCTTTTTTGACCATCAATGATTAGTCATAACTAACTAAAAAGGAGTGAAACGATGAGTGTTGTTATTGTAGGTGGAAACGAATGCATGGAAGGCCAATACTGTGAAATTTGTAAACGCTGCGGATGCAAGGCTAAAATATTTACGAAAGAAAACGGTGCCATGAAAAAGAAACTTGGCTGCCCGGATCTGTTAATCTTGTTTACCAAA
>ERZ1643247.1636-NODE-1636-length-19864-cov-6.851128_pt1 | contig 19864 bp, 20 predicted proteins | sample MGYA00579264_ERZ1643247 | MGnify/ENA primary metagenome ERZ1643247 (study PRJEB29033, sample SAMEA4952262) | chicken gut metagenome | biome: Broiler Chicken; feature: Gastrointestinal Tract; material: Caecum | place: Ireland | collected 2018 | study: Broiler... | reverse complement strand
CAAAGCATGAATCCCTGCCATAGGGCATAAGCTGTTTTTGGTGCGACAGCCCCTTTTGCTGCTGTAACCTTTAATCCTTTTTCACAGATCTGCGGTATTCGTTTGGCGTCATCAGAGTCTTTTTCTTAAAGGCCTGTGAAAAGTAGGACTGAGAAGAGAAGCCGATGAGCTTGGATATCTCGGCGATGGAGTAATCGGTGTTTTCCAGAAGCTTTTTGCTCTCGTCAATCCTTTTTTCGTTAAGGTAACTGATAGGGGAACGAATATATTTCTTGGTGAAGGAATGTACCAGATAATATTTATTCATGCCGCTTTCTTCGGACAAAGTATCAAGGGTAATATTTTCGGCATAGTGTTTATCAAGATAATCCTTGATATTCTGGCAGTCCTGGCTGGATTTATCCTCCAAAAAGGAGGTAAACTGTATTTCTGTGTCTCTCTGCAAAAAGATGAGAAGAAGTTCCGTGTAGTGGCTGCATACATCTTCAAAAGAAAGTGGCTGTCCCTGAACTTCCTCCACGATTTTGTTGATAAAAAAGGAGTACATTTCTGAAGGACATTGATGAAGAACAAAAGGCTGTTCTAATATATTGTCTTTTTTTAAAAAATATAAATACTCGATACCGAGAATGGCAATGTCCGTTGGATTTTCGTTAATTTCAATGGAAAATTTCTGCCGTTCCGGATTCATGAGAATCAGGGTGCCGGCCTGAAAAGAAATATTGTAATTTTCATAATGCAGCTGTCCGGAGCCTTTTTGCACAAAAATCAGTTTGGCATAAGGATGACCTGGAAACACATCGGATGTCGGAGTATCACAATGGTAAAGATTAATATGAGAAAGTCTTACAGGAGCCTGCATGTGTAGATTATGATGTTGAATAGTGTGTCTAAGTTGTTTCATATGTCTCTCCTTGCTCTAATTCCTTTGTAATTCTTTTATTATATTGCCGAATGCTGGAGTCTGCAAGAAAAGAAATATAAATATTTTAAACAATTCAATGAAGAATCTTAAGAAAAAATAAAGAAATGTAATTGCACTTTACTCTTTTTTGTGGGAAAATAAGAAAAACGACAAAAAAAGGAGAAAAATGCGATGAAAGAACCAACACTTGTAGTACTTGCCGCGGGCATGGGAAGCCGGTACGGCGGACTGAAGCAGATGGATCCGGTAGATCATGAGGGACATACCCTTCTGGACTTTTCTGTGTATGATGCGAAAAGAGCCGGATTTAAAAAAGTTGTATTCATTATAAAACATGCTATCGAAGAAGACTTTATCCGCATGATCGGCAGCAGAATAGAACCGTTTATGAAAGTGGAGTATGTATTTCAGGAGCTTGACAAGCTGCCGGAAGGATACGCGGTACCTGAGGGGAGAGAGAAACCTTTTGGGACAGGCCATGCGCTGCTGTGCTGTAAAGATGTGGTAAAGGAGCCTTTTGTGGTGATCAATGCTGATGATTATTATGGCCCGAAAGCTTTTCAGATGATGTATGATTTTCTGACAACTCATGAGGATGGAGACAAATACAGCTATGCCATGATTGGATTTTACATTGAAAATACGATTACCGAAAATGGATCTGTAGCCAGAGGTATCTGCCATGTGGATGAGGATAATTATCTGACGGACATTGTAGAGCGAACCAAAATTGAGAAAAGGGGTGCGTGTGCAGCTTTCACGCTGGATGACGGTAAAACCTGGGAGGATATCCCGGAACATACCCTCATTTCCATGAACTGCTGGGGATTTACACCAGGAATTATACGTGAACTGGAGACAATGTTCCCGGTATTTCTTGACAATGAGGTAAAAGAGAATCCTCTGAAAGCAGAATTTTTCCTGCCAAATGTGGTTGGGGATCTTTTAAAAGAAGGAAAAGCATCGGTGAAGGTGCTGGAGTCTGAAGAAAAATGGTACGGTGTCACTTATCAGGAAGATAAGCGCACCGTTGTTGAAGCCATTCAGGCTAAAAAGAACGCGGGGCTGTATCCGCAGGAGCTTTGGAGATGAGTTCCTTTTGTTCCAAATCTATATGATGACATACCGGGTCGCTGCCAGCCGTCCGAATCGAGTTCTGATACTGGGACGGCGGCATCCCGGTAATTTTTTTGAATTGTTTGGAAAAATAATGAATAGACGTATAGCCAAGGGCGTGAGCGGTGTCCGTAAGATTCATTTTATTTTCCCGGATAAGCTGCTTGGCGGCTCGAATCCGCATCTGACAGAAATATTCCATGGCGCCCAGTCCTGTCTGTTCCCGGAAGATCCTTTGAAGATGAGAACGGCCGATTGCGAACTCTTTGCAGATCTGCTGAATGTTCACTTTCTCCGAAATGTGAGCGGCATAATAATCGGTGATTCGGTTTAGAAGGATGGAGTCAGCCTTGGAGAGAGAGGAAGTCGCCTTTTCTTTTGCAGCGGAAGGGGAAATGTACTGCCGCATCAGACTGATGAGAAGCATTTCCAGATACATGCCGATGAGCTGCTCACCGCCAAACGGCTGGTTGAGCTTGCGTTCCAGGCTGTAGAGAGCAGAATCATCCACCCGTACCGAAAAGTTGCTGCGTCCTTCTTCCGACAGAGAAGACAGAAGACGAAGTTCCCGGCTGCCGCAGTGAAAAATGCGGTTGGCAATGAGCGACATATTCGGCGAATCACAGTAGAAGCCGCAGGTAAACAGGAGCGGGGTGGTCTGCTGCGCCGCCTTGAAAGAATAATATTCGTTGGGCGCCTGGATGTAAAGCTGGCCTTTCTCCAGGGAAACCGGCGAGGATTCGTGGCCGGAGCGCAGAATATCACAGGATCCTTCCTGGACATACAGGAGTTTCCAGCAGTCGTGATATTCGCTCTTATATATAAAATCACTTTTATATTCAAAAAAATGAATAGATGATACGGCGGAGATCATAAACTCCTGTTTTAAATGAATCGTTTCCTGTGGCATGTCTGTACCCCTTTTCAATGAATGTAAACTGTAAATCATATATCTTTTGTCTGCGGCGTCAAAGCCATATCTGCGCCGCAGCAATCCGTAATCTTTTCTCAATATCTATGATAATCATTCTATAACAATATTCGGTAAAAATCAATAAAACCATCCCTTTGAGATTTCAGATACTCGTGTTATAATGGATGAAAAATGCGATTTTAGATTAAGATGAGGTACACAGCAAATGTTGACAATGCAGATAGGTATCGTTCTGGCTGTGATTCTGGCTGTGGCTGGCGTTGTTCAGTGGAGGGTTCAGAGCAGCAGACGCGAGAAACAAAAATATATATTGGAATATGCGGAAAAAGTAACCGACTTGGAAACCCGGAAAAAAGAAGAGCAGAAACAGCAGGAGCAGGCGGAAGAGAAGAAGCAGAAATACCGGGTATTCTATCTGGATTTCATGATCACCCACGGGTCTGCCTTCGGGGGATGCTGCGCTACCTGTGCAGACGGACGCAGAAGACGGGGAGCTGTGGCACTGGATCACATTTTGATGTATGGAAAGCATCCTTCCGGCAAGGAGTTTACTTATTATATTGAGGAACAGGGCCTGGAAATAGGCGCTTCAGATGATCCGGATGCTCTGATCGTGCGCTCTAAAGACGCGCCTTTTGAGATTCGGGAAGAGGGCGTTGGAAGAGACCAGGGAACAAAAACACGGTCAGCAGTTCTGAAAAAAGATATTTTATATTATATTATTTTGGAGTCCAAGCATGAGATTTCCATAAAAGCGACTAAAACATGTTAAGGGCGGAGGATAAAAATGCAGGAAACAACAACTGTGAAAATAAAAAAATGTCCGTATTGTTTTCGGAAGATATCTAATGATGAGGTGGGATTTTTGCTGCGCCCCGACGGGGCCAGATTTTTGTCCCCGGCCTTGAATGAGGTGGTTGCGCCGAAAACAGATCTCTCCTATCTGTATTTCTGGAATGCCATGGGAGTTCCGGAAGAGCAGGTGGATGCCAATCGGGTGTATATTGACAATCAGATCATGACGGAGCTCAATCAGGAGCTGACGGCTTCCGGCCATGAGCTGGCTGTGAAGCATTTTGATCCGGACAGCTTCGGATATTCTTTTCATGTGGAGGAGGGTGCTGTAACGCTGTACTCCAATACCATGCTCTGCCCCTACTGCCATAACGAACTGCCGCAGAATTTTTTCCGTTATGATATGCTCATGATCGGGCTGGCAGGCAGCGTGGCTTCGGGAAAGACTGTTTACCTTTCTTCTCTCATGATGAACAGCTTTGACGCCATGCAGAGGGAGAATCTCACGGTGAGAAATGCCGGAGGCAATCCGAACGACAGCTACCGGATGGAAATGGAGAGAAACGCGGAGAGGCTTCTGCGCCGGGGGATCTGCCCGGAATCAACCAACAAAACTTTCCGCAAACCAATATTTCTTGAGATTACTTACCGGGTCAGCGAACAGGTCTTTCATCTGCTGACAGCCGTCTATGACGTGGCGGGCGAGCTGATCCGCGAGAGTGCCGGCGTGGGGCGGACAGGCTTTGTTCGCCACATGGATGGATATATCTGTCTGGTGGATCCTGCACAGATGCATCTGGAGCACTCGTTCATCACCAAGCAGATTCCCGATGAGGAGCGTGTTCTTGAGAAACTTCACCTTATGACGAAGGAGGAGCAGATTTCCATTCAGAGGATGAGCAATCAGAATGGAAAGCAGGTCATGAGTCAGGATGATTTCCTTGTGGAACGTGCCGTCAGTGATGAGTACATTTACGAGAGAAAGGCGGAGAGTATTCTGGAGGCCATTCGAACTGGTGTGGGAGATCATGAACTTGGGAAGAAATATATGGCGCTGACCATTGCAAAGAGCGACTTGCTGGAAGAACTGGGCGAGATTCGGGGCTTTCGCGGAAGCAGTCTGTTGTTTGAGAGAAACCGCCCGGTCTATGGTTTTATGAATATGGACCATCATTTCCTGCGCCAGGAGATTTTAAAACAGATTTTTGACCAGAAAGTATTTCGTCTGCAGAGAAATCTGGATGATTATAAAGAGAGCAGCCTGTTTGCGGTGTCCGCACTGGGCTGTGAGACTGAAGAAGTCAGAGATGAAGAAGGAGAAATGACAAAAACCGTTGGGAAAGTACGGCCGATCCGGGTGGAAGAACCAGTGCTCTGGATGGTCATGAAATATATGCAGGAAAGAGGGTGGCTTGAATGACATCGGAATATTTAAGACATGAGTATACATGGTCCAATCATTGTATCACAGGAAATGTACTGGGATGGGGGATGACAGCGTCTTCCTGTCCCAAAGACAGAGATATGCTCAGGGAGCTGGAAAAGACAGCTTCCGCTGCGGAGCCGGAGAGGGCAAAAGGAATCCCGGTAGAGGAACTTTCCTTTGTCCCTCTCTGTGGTTTTGTCAAGATGACGGTGATACCATGGGATTCCGGTGAGGACAACCGCAAAAATAAAAAGGTGTTTCTGTATCAGCCAAAGGAAACATCCGCCAGCCCGGGAGTATACATGGCGCCCCGGGGATTTTGGGAAGATCAGCCGCAGGATGGCTGTCTTCCAGCGGTAAAAATCGAAGAGAGAACTGAAAGGCCGGAAGACATTTTTATAAAAATGCATGTATATGACAGACTGCCTGATTTCCTTCGGGCGGTCTTTTGGTGCTTGTTTGAGAAAAAGCAGGGACTGAATTTTGCTGCCCCTTCCTGGAAACAGGAGGAGTTTGCCGAAAATGCCGGCGTACTCATGTATGCTATCCACAGTATCCTTCCGGAATCGCTGAGAAAAAAGGCTGGTTATGTTTCTTATACGGAGCAGCCGGTGGGACGGGAGCCATTCTATTTTTCCAGAGAACCTCTCGGAGAAAACTGCATCAATCTGTCAGAGTTTGAAAAACAGGAGTTTCCGCCGGTGACCTCGAAACTTGAGGAGTATTTCTTCTATCATCTGTCGGAGTTCCTTGTGAAGAAGGACGACCTTTATGATAAGTTCTGGTCGGAGGCCGAGCAGTATTTAAAGACAAGTACCGGAGGCAATGAAGAAAGGAAACTTCAGTGGCTGTTTTATATGTTCTGCCAGAAACACGGGAAAGAATCTCTGGAAAAGAACGAACTTCTTCCGGGTATGCCGGAGCTGTTTTACTGGGCATCACGGGAGCCGGCGTTAAAAACTACTACAGAAGAAGTGAGGGCACTGATACATAAGGGAAGTTTCAGTCAGGAAGAAAAGGAGGAATACATTCGTATTCTTCTGGAGGGCTTTACAAAGAGGGCTCAGGAATCAGTATGCGGAGAGATTCACTGGCTGTTGTCCTCCATGTATGCGGTAGACAGGAAGAATTTTCTGGAGCAGCTTGCAGTGATCAAAGAGAAAAACCCATTGGTTTATGCGCTGCTGCTGTCTCAAAATACAGAGCAGGAAGATTCATGGCAGAGAGCTGTTTTCAACGAAAATACAAAGTCCTTTTCCAAAATGCAGGATTATGTCGGATTTCTTGAGAAGGCGGAGATCTCGCCGGAGCTGAAGAATCAGATCATTCTGGCGGGTATTCATCTGCTGAATCAGAATCTTTTTAAAAAAGAAAACTATGTACAGTTCGACGCTTTGATGCTGCGCCTTTCCAGAAAAGACCAGTGGGTGGAAATCCTGAAAGATTTTGTGAGAAATCAGTTGGAGCCGGAGGCGGAGAATCTGGACGACAATCAGTTAAAGACTGCCTGCTATGTGGAGCAGCTCCTTAAGAAATACGCGCCAAAGGAAGTGTCCGGCCTGCTGGCTGAGGAACGGAAGAGACGACGGAAACTCGAATTGCCGTCGGAGGAGGCTCAGGAGGCTGCCTATGAGGTGCAGGAGGAAGACGATGAAGATCCGGAAGAAATGACGGAACCGGGAACCCTGAAAGAAGCGCTTCTGGTGGGGTATCCGCAGGGATTTCTTACAGGATGCGCCCTCTATCTGTGTAATTATGCGCTGATGATCGGCCACTGGAAGATCGCGGTGGGTATGGCAGGCATGTGGCTGCTTTTCATGCTGAATTTTTACTACCTGATGATGCACAAGGAACATAAATATCCATTTTGGAAAAATCTTGGCATGTGTATCCTGGAAGGTTATGTGATAGAATTTATTGCATCCCTGTTTTTATCCCAGAAGATCCGGCTGTCTTATTTTATTATTCTGGGAATTGCGGCTATCGCCGTGCAGGCGTTAAACATTTTCAGGAAAAGAATGGAAGAAGAGGAAGATTAAATGAGAGCACAGGATAACGCAGATCGTTTTCTGGAAGAAATAGAAAAAAAGCTGTCCGGAGCACAGAAGAACAGAAAGCCTTTTTCGCAGTTTCTGGAAGAAAAAATGGATCAGTTCGACTACAGTAATACTTCTCTCGCTAAAAAGGTTTTCCACAGAGTAGAGAAAAAGGGAGAGGATGTGGTTCGCTATGTCCCGGTGACCAGACAGACTATCGGGGCGTGGCTCAAAGGATCCATGCCGTCTTCCAGAGAAATATATATCACCCTGGGTATGGCATTTGATATGGGGCTTGATGAGATTAATTATGTTCTTCTGGAGACATATATGGGCTATGGTCTTTACTGTAAAAATATTGAAGACGCCCTCTGGATCGCCCTCATCAACGGACTGTTTGACATTGACGAGATGGAAGAGGTTAAGGAGAGGATTGAAGAAATGCTGTCCGAGGAGCCGGAGGAATCAGAGACCCGCAGTCTCCCGACTATGGATCTTTGGGTGATGCTGTCTCAGGCAGGGTCGCTGGAGCAGTTTTATAATATCGTCCGCATGTACCGGGAAGAGTTTAAGGACGGAGCCAAACGGTTTGGCCAGTGTCTGGAAGAAGTTATAGAGGAGGAGTACGGCTACTATGAGAAAGCGGCCTGGCTGCTCAGGGACATCGGATGCATGCATTGTGAGGCGCAGTTTTCCAAGATAAAAGCAGGAAAAGCGGTGGTGACCAGGGAGTGGCTGCTGCGGTTCTGCATTGCTCTGCAGCCAAGCGTGGAATCCATTGAAAAGCTTCTGGCGAAGGCACAGATGGAACCGCTGGGTATCACGCCGGCGGAGGTGATCATCGAGATGATCGCCAAATATAAGGCGGATTCCGTGGCGGACAGCCAGAAGATCTGGATGCTCATCGAGTCTGTGACGAAGGAGCTGCGGGAGAAAGGCTACGAGATTGAGGATGATCTGTGCCGGAAGTACGACTCCGTCTACGATGTGCCGTTCCAGCAGAAATGGTGGTTTTCTGCCTGTGTGGGCCATCAGCTTCTGGAGAATCAGAAAAGAAAAGATTACGGATATGAAAAGAACGGATATTGCCGTTATATCATGGTAGATCAGGTCCTGTTTGACGATATGAACCGCAATAAAAAGAGCACGGTTTTCCGTAAAAATGCATCTCAGTTTATATGCGGGGAGATACCGTGGCAGGAGATCGATGACTGGCAGAAAGTGCCGGCGCTTGCTGTCGAAAAAGGCTTTCAGCCGGATACTTTTGATTTGGAGAAATTTGAGGATTATTGCTATATGCGCCGTCCGAGTCGGTTTTCCAAAGATTTCATCATGAATGATGTATATTTTTATTCTGCTCTTCTCTATTCTATCTGGACCGGAAAATGTTTCCAGAAAGACTTTGGAGAGACAGAGGTGGAGGAACTCCGGGAGGAATTTGCCGTGGGCGGTCTGCAGGCAGAACGGCTCCTCCATATGATGGAAGAGAATCTTATGGATGGAGCGAAATATCAGGAAGACTGCGATATCGCTCATATGCTGTCGGCGCTGTTTGCCATGTAATGACGATTTTGGACACATTTGCGTAAAAATGAAGAAAAAGAACGTTTGAATTAAAAAATGAACTGTGATATGCTCCTGTTAACATATGTAGAACAGGAGCTGATTTTTTATGTCGATTTTATCGCAGATAGGCATCGTTGTGCTCATAGGATGCATTATTTTTATATTGATTCGTTCCAACAAGACGCTGAAGGAGGCTTCCGAGGAAGGTGAACATTTTGTGGACGAATGGGCACTCCGCCAGCAGAAAAAGGAAGAACGGGCTCTGGAGAAAGAAGAACGCCGGCAGGAAAAAGCAGAGCGGCTCAGAGATAAAAAAGAGAGCAAAAAGAATAAAAAGGAACTGCTCTATGAGGAAGAAGAGAGCTGGGACCGTGAAGATGACAGAGATGAGGACGCTGACAATGATCAGGAAGACGGCTGGAACAGTGAGCCGGAACAAAGCGCTGGTGACTGGAATGCCGGCCGGGAGAAGATCATCTCCATGGACCAGTACCGGAATCCTGGTATTGTCCTTGTACAGCTTGATGAGTCGCACCGGCCGACTGCCCGTGTGCGGGTGACGCGGCTGCCTTTTACCATCGGGCGCAGTGCCGACAATATGCTGGTGCTTGACGATCTCTGTGTGGCAAGGAAGCACTGCCGGATCGTGGAAAAGAACGGCGCATTTATTCTGGAGGATGTGGGAACGGCAAACAAGCTTTTTGCGGGCGGGGCAGTCACAGATCATGTAGTACTGTCTGATCAGACCACTTTTTATATAGGCAATGTAGAATTCAGAGTGGAGATGGGGATGACCAGAAGCGGCAGCACGCATCTTTACCAGGGAGCAGGAGAGAGATACTATGAATAGCAGGGCAAAAGAAAAGCAGAAGGCATTTTCCACAGAACGTTTTGTGTGGGAGCTGCAGAGAGCTTTTTATTCTTTCAGAAATGGCCCGGTGCTGGCGATTCTTCTTTTTCAGATTGCGGCGTTTATCGTAGTGCACGCAAAGGGAGCCGGCACCATATACCGGGATATGATCGGGATTTTGTTTTTGATTACCATTGTCTCCTGGTTTTTTACTTCAGTGATTCACGGAAATAAAAGGATTCTGATCTGCGCGCTCATTCTGCTCACGGTGGGAACTATGTTGCAGTGTATCATGGAGCAGGAGCAGATCATTAAGAATCCGGAGCTTCTTAATAACGGTAATCCGGCAGCGGGGCTGCAGCTGCAGTATCTGCTGGGATTTGCAGCGGGGCTGCTGGCAGCGGGATGTTATCTCAAATGGAAACAGATATCCGGTATGAAAATGTGCCGGTTCCTTGTGGCGCTGTCCCTGGGCATATCCATCGTGACGCTGGTAGCCTCAAGGGCGGTGGGCAACGTGCGGAACTGGATTCATATCGGAGGCATGTCCATTCAGACCACGGAGCTGGTGAAGGTACTGTACGTCTTTATTGCAGCGGCGCTTCTCGGTACGACGGAGAAGCCGTCCAGGCAGAGAATCCGGGTATTTTACGGAATTACAGTTCTGGAAATCCTGCTGCTGGCAGTGCAGAGTGAATTTGGTACGATGCTCCTGCTGCTGGCAATTTTTCTTACCTATGTGTTTTTGTTTATTCCGGATATTAAGGTGTTCATCAAAACAGTTGCCGTCATGGCTGTGCTTGCAGCGCTGATCATTGTAACGGGAATGCAGCTCAGCAAACTGGCGGACGCCGGTTCTGTCATCGGGACTAATCCGCTGTCGAGTTTCTTCCTTTCTAACTATGATAAAATTGCCAATCGCTTTATCTACTGGCTGAATCCTGAAAAAGATGCTCTTGGACTTGGATATCAGCTTCTGAAAGCAAGAGAATCCATTTTGCTGGGAGGATGGTTCGGCACCTCGTCGGTGACAGATCTTCCGGTCAAGACCAGCGACTTGGTTTACCCGGCGCTGATTCAGCGCTGCGGTATGATATTTGCGATTCTTGTTTTTTTCATTTTTATATTAATGTGGCTGGAAGGAGTCCGGTTGTTCATAAGAAAAGGCGACAGGTATCATCAGGCGGTGGGCGCAGGTTTTGTATTCATGTTGTTTGATCAGGCGCTCATTATTATAGCAGGAAGCACAGGACTTTGCCCTCTGACCGGTATTACCCTTCCGTTTATTTCAAGCGGAGGAAGCTCGCTGGTGGTCACCTTTATGATGGTCGGCGTTATGATTGCCGTATCCAGCAACGTGAAATGGAAAGGACTTACAGATAATGAAGAAGAGTTTTTTAAAGAGAACGCAGTTTTTACAAAGTGCAACGCTTATCTGCGTCATCTTAATGATCATATCCCTCATCCGGACATCCGCGCTGCTGCCGGGCGTCTCCGAGGAAGCCGACAGACAGAAACAGGAAGCCAGGGAAAGCACGTATCAAAAGGAATACGTCCGGGGAAAAATTTTAGATCGAGAGGGAAACATTCTCGCAGCGTCCGAAGAGCCGGAAGGGAAAAGGACATATAGCGACCCGTATGCATTTTCCAATGTGGTGGGATACTGGTCCATAAAATACGGGACATACGGAATAGAAAAGACCATGAATGATGTGCTCTTACATAGCGATTCGAAGGAAGAGGATAAGAGGGGAGCGGATGTATCGCTGACGCTTGACGCCAATCTGCAAAAGGAAGCCTATGATCTGATCTCTGATTTTACCGGTTCCGCAGTGGTGCTCAATGCAAAAACAGGTGAAATCCTTGCACTGGCGTCCTCTCCGTCCTTTAATGCCAACGCGCTGGAGGAGGACTGGGAAGTAATCAATAAACAGGATGGAGTTTTTTATTCCAATGCTTATCAGAATCCGGTGGCGCCGGGCTCTGTCTTTAAGCTGGTAACTTCCAAGGCGATTCTGGAAGCCGGCATCGACGACGAGGAAGTGGAGGATAACGGAAAGCTCGTGATCAACGGGCAGACCATCCGGAATTACGGCGGGACGGCCCATGGGACCCTCTCTTTTGAGGAAGGGTTTGTGAAATCATCCAACGTATATTTTATGGACCGTGCCTTAAAGCTGGGCGGCCCAGCACTGAAAGAAGCTGCGGACAGCTTTCTGATCGGTCAGGATATCAAGCTGGATTTCGCAACGATAACTTCTTCTTTTAACCTGGGTGACTACGAGGATAATGTCATCGCGTCTACAGCGTTTGGACAGGGAGAGACTCTGATCACGCCTCTTCATATGGCGATGATTACACAGAGTATCGCCGGCGGCGGAGAGATGCTTAAACCATATCTCATCAAATCAGTGGTAAACGGGAGAGGAAAAACCACTCAGGAAGGAAAATCTGAGGTTTTGACAAAAACCATGGAAAAAAATATTGCAAAGCGAATCAGGGAAGTGATGACGGAAGCCGGAGATTCCTATGGACTTAAAACGGTCGGAGACGGTTACGAGATCGCTGCCAAGACGGGAACTGCCGAGCGGGGCGATGGTTACAATAATGCATGGCTTGTAACTTTTGCACCGGCCGATGATCCTCAGTATGTGATTGTACTGAACCGTCTGAAAACAAAAGAAATTGGAAAATCACTGGCGCCAATTGCGGAATCACTGTACGAGACTTTATTTGAAGAATAGTGTATTATTGATAAAATGTACAGAAGCAGCCGGGCAGGCGGTACATTTACATTTTCCGGAATATATAATGGAAAAGTTGCTATCTGGCGCCGCAATGCCGCAGCATCTCCTGAAAATCATGGAGTGACAGTTCTTCCGATGGATTCCGGCCGGTTTCCAGAAGCTGATACACAGGGGATGGCAATTGTTCTATGTGATTTTCTTCAACCAGGTCATACAGTAAAAAAGTGAGAGCCTGAATGAGAAACTGCTGCCCTTTTAGCTGCGGTGAGATGTTATAGGAAAAGCGCAGCGGGTACGCCGGGTATGGATTCCTTAAAAAATAGTAACAATAGGTGTAATCCACCAGGGTGACCGCATAGTCCCCATGGGCTTCGGAGATAATCAGGTTGGAGGGATTTAAATCGGTGTAGAGAACGCCGTTTTCCAGCAGATAGGAAAGAATATCTGTTGTTTTGTACAGAATCCGGCATAATTCCCCGATGGAAAAAAGGGAAACCGGAGCCGGCTGGGAACAGTCTTCCATACACAGAGTGAGTGTGCCGGATTTCTGACCGGGAACCTGATAATCTTCACGCAGCCAGTAATAAACGGGAATGGAAGGATGCCTCAGAGCAGACAGAGTCTCATATTCATCATAAAAAGCCTGTCTAACTGAGGTATCTTTTGTTATAATAGATTTCAGAATATAGCGCTGGGTTTCATCTGCAGCCCGGTACAGGGTGATATCCTTTTTCTTTTGAAAAAATTCAATGGATGTAAAATGTGTGGGAACCATGTAAACCTCCGTCTGTTCGTAATGAAAACAGTGTAACATAAAGGAAGTAAAATGGCAAACCGCCGGAAGAAGCATCAGAGAGACGGGACGGCAACATGCCGGACGCCCTGGGAAGGCTGGCAGACAGCGAGCCCAATAGTCCGGACACGTACAGCGAGCCAAATGGTTCGGACGCGGACAGAGCGCACATGGCAAAAATACAGGACAGAAAGGAAGAACGAAATGTATACATATACCCGAAGAGCACAATATCATGAGACAGACCAGATGGGGGTTATCCATCATTCCAATTATGTGAAATGGATGGAAGAAGCCAGGATACGTTTTCTGAAGGAGATAGGGATTGATTATCGAAAACTGGAAGAGGATGGAATTATTTCCCCAATTGTCGAGATATCGGTCAGCTATAAGAAAACGGTGGATTTTGACGATGAAGTGCAGATTGGGCTTTATGTGAAGAAATATAATGGAATCCGGCTGGAGGTCGGGTATGAGATGAGAAATTGTAAAGATGGGGAAATCTGCACTACGGCTTATTCCAAAAGCTGCTTTACGAAAGATGGCAATATTGTTTCTCTGAAAAAAGAGAAGCCGGAGCTGGATGCAAAGATCCGAAAATATATGGAGGAAGAAGCCTGGTAGCGAAAGGGCGACGAGCCGATCATACGAGCAGCGTCAAGATGAGCTCTGTGAAAAAACAGACGGACATACGGGAAAGGAGGGCGACGGGTGGCTTTCTATTTCGCAAGTGAGAAAAATAAAAGAGAAGTGAATGAAGACAGTTATTGCCAGATGGAACTTCGTATTAATCTGGAAGCGTCTGTCAGCGCCATGGTAGTGGCGGATGGCATGGGAGGACTGGCCGGCGGAAAGTTTTATTCGGAAGCGGCGCTGGAACTGTGGTACAAAGGACTTCTGGATACTATGATGGGAGAAAATTTCAGAGACTGTTCCCTGCATCAGCAGATTGATGTTCTGTCGGAGTTTTCCGAAAATATCTTTGAAAAGATCAATCGTGAGCTTTACAAGAAAGGTCTGGATACAGGAGTGAAAGGCGGCACAACTTTGTCTGCGGCCATTCATTTCTGGGACACATGGATTATTTCCAACTGTGGGGATAGTCCGGTTTATGGTCTGAAAAACGGGGAACTCTCTTTGCTGGGCGAGATTCAGAATGTGGCCAGTCAAATGGTAAAAAAAGGAACTGCCAGGGAAGGAAGTACGCTGTTTTATCAGAATAAAAACCGCCTGACGGAGTATCTGGGAAAAAGGGGAGAGGTTCACCCGTGCTGCAATCGTCTGCCTCAGGAAGCGGCAGATCTGATTATCATGGGGTCAGACGGAGCCTTTGGCAATCTTTCTATGAAAGAGATTGAGCGGGTTCTTAACGAGCAGAGACCATCGCAGCGGATGATCACAGAATTATTTGAGCAGGCCAGAATGTCCGGGGAAGATGACAATCAGACGGCCATTGCATTTGTGAGGGAAGAAAAAACAGCGCCTGAGATACTTCATGAGGATCTGTTTCAGGATCTGGAGCTGGGAGACTCTTTTCAGAGCGCTGTGACGCCGTTTTGCTCTTACACACAGATTCCGGAAGAAAAAAAGGAGCTCAGCTTTAAGGATATGCTTCTCCGTCACCGCTTTACGGGAGGAAAGGAAAAATGATTTGCTACTTTGAGGAGGGAGAAACTTTTACCTGGATCCGTGACCGCGAGCGTTCCGGAGAGGAACTGGTTATTCCTCTCAAAATGATAAAGGAAAGTCACAGAACCGGAAATAAGCAGGCGATGATCGCCAGCGATATCCGTACCGGCAAGAAATATTTTGTGAAGGTGCTGTTTTGCAGTAATCTCGAACAGATTTATGTGGAAAAAGAGAGTAAGGTACAGCTCTATTCACCTTATATTATTCGGATTTACGGTGGAATGCTGGATGAAAAAAATAAGAGATTTATCACTCTTGTGGAATATATTAATGAGAGAGATTTGTCGGATCTGGTGAGCAGTCATGGAATTGCCGGACATACGTGGAACGAAAAAATGAAAAGCTGCAACACCATTGCCCTGAAATTTCTGTATGGCATCGATCATTATATGTCCATGCACCGGCAGGACCCTATCGTTCACCGGGATCTGAAGCCGGAGAATATTCTGGCGTCGCCGGACGGAAGCACCGTAAAGATCATTGATTTTGACTGGGTGCATCTCCACGCGTCCAACGTGACTGTCATGACAAGGCGGGAGCAGAAGGGAACGCCGGGTTATGCTGATCCCCGTTACTGGAACAGCTATATCTGCCGGAAAGAGATGGATATTTATTCGGCCGGACTGGTGCTTTATTACCTGTATACCGGTCATCATCATTTCTTTGGCAACGAAGAACTGCAGAGGTATATGGTTGGCGATGATTACGCCTATCAATTAAAGGAGATGCCAGGCATTGACGAGAGGCTGGTGCATATTATCGCAAGGATGATAGCCAGAGAGGAAGAACGCTACGGTGATATCAGAGAGGTAATTGCGGATATGGAGAATTATCTGAGATCCGCCGGGCGCATGCCGGAGCTGCCGGAACTTCTGAGGGAAAAGGACGGCGGCGACACTATCCGTTTTTCCTATAAGGTAGGAGATGTAAAATACAGCCCATACATGAAAAATTACCGCTTTGTGCCTATTGAATTTGGAAGAAAACAGGAGCGCAGTCAAAATGGAAAAATGAGCGGACATATTATGTCATTCTACCGGACCGGCGATAAGATCCGCGCGGTGCTTCTCCATGAGGACTGCCATAAGGTGGTCGTGAAAGCGGAAGATCATGTCAGTGAAGGAGACATTTTTTCCTACGTTGGAACAAATATTGAGGTTTTACAGATAAAGAGGAGGCATACATGAACGAGAGATGGAATCCGGAGATTCCTCTGGACATACAGCAGCAGTTTACAAGAGAAAAAGAGCAGGCTTTTACCCTGTATCTTGACTTTGTGGTGGACGGAACCGCGTCCATGTATACGATATTTCCGGCGGTCTACTACGCCGCGGCACATTTTCTGGAGTGCCTGTCCAAGTATGAGGTGTACCCCATGGTGGGACTCACCGTCATCCGCAATGAGCGGCAGGGTGAGGAGATAGAGCGAGCCATTTTTGAAAACGGAGCGTATTTTACCGGAGAGATTCCGTTATTTTTAAAGAAACTGAAAAGTGTGCAGCTCTATGGCGGCGGTGAAGACGGGAGAGAATCGGTGCATACGGCCATTGGAAAGTCTCTGCAGAAGTTTCCGTTCCAGGGGAGGAACCGGGCGCTTTTTGTATTCACCGACGCCTACGGCAGCAACGATTACGAAGAGTATGTAAATGATCCGCTGGGACAGGTGATCTTCTTCTCCACGGAGGAAATGAGCGAGGAAGACTTCCGGTTCTGTTTCATGCAGGCGGACGGAGAGCTGGACGAGGAGGCTTCCCCGATGTTTTTGGACATTGAGAAGCTGTTAAAACCCATGAGCACAGAATTTTTAGATAACATTGTAAAACCGCTCAAGGATTTGATGAAGGGAGTATCGATTGGTGCTTGATGAAAGAAAAACCGTGGGAATGCTGCGGGGTTCCAAGGAGGAACTGTTTGCGCAGGGACATCCTGTCATCCGGCAGATCAAAGAGATTTCGGGGATAGTATTTCCTGAAGATATGGAAGCGCTGCCTTCATCCGCCGTCTCCTTAAAACAGCTTTTTTCCCGAAAGCAGATGGATGAGAACCATGTGGACTGTCTGGTTCTTTACCGGATCGCCGCCGGGGTGCTGCGCATTCTGAAAGCGCTGGCGGAAAAAGGTATCCATCCGGGGCTGATCGAGATCGGCGACTTCTTCGTGGATCTGCTGCCGGGAAGCGTGCAGGTGTATCTGACCCATCCGGAGAAGTTTCAGCTCCTTCATTACGAGCAGGATTACGAATGGTATCCGGAGGATGAGAGGCTGTTCGGAGATCTGGAGCTCTTCGACGTCGAAGCTCAGCGAAAGGCCGACGTCCGGCTGATTTATAAGATTCTTGTGGCAAGTTCCAAAGGAAATGTAAAGATGCCGCCGAAGTTTACCGAGGCGGATTATTCGGAACTGTTCTATAAGGCGCTGCCGGATGAGTGGAAACAGCTCTTTGCCAGGAAACCAGACTGCGAATATGAGATCATGGATCAGCTTCTTGCCCAATGCATCGAGATGGAGGAAAGCTTTGCGAAAGAAGCCAGAGAAAGACTTGATGATAAAGCCCAGAAAAAGCTGGGGGAGCAAATGTTTACAGGAAAACATGACGCCAGACCAGAGAAGGATGGCAATTCGGAAGAGAAGCGGCTGTATTCCATGATCGTTCTTCTCCGGACGGAACTGGAAGATTCCAGAATCATGAGCCAGATGCTCTATCAGCTCCAGGACGAGCTGGAGACAGAAACGGAGCTTGCCCACTGGCAATGGCGGCAGGCATTTGTCTTTGGAAACGGCAGCATCGCGGTGAAGGAGTTTTCCTCTTATCCGCCGGGATTTCGCTGTCAGTGCGAGCAGGAGATCAAGGATTATTCCGCCGCCGAGGCACTGATGATTGCCGCCAATCTCATGGAGGAAACGATGAAACAATACGATAAGAGTAATGTGTTTCGCATGTACGCCCTGGCGGACGGCCGCCTGAAAAACGATCGGGTCTTTCAGGCAGCGCTCTCCATGTTGGAAGAAAGACGGCAAAGCGGCATGGAATTTTATCTGATTGCCGGAAAGGACAGTCGCTGTGAGGCGTGTCAGAAGCTTGGAAATCTTATGGAATGGGAAAATGGGGACAGCGCAGAGTAACAGGAGGAAGCAGATGCTGATTCAGGCAATTCGTAATTTCAGAGAAAAGACAAAGGAACGATACGAGGCTGCAGAAGAAGAAAAAATGGAGCAGTGGAAAAAGGACGTCTGTGCGCTCCATGAAAATGCGGCGTTTCTCTTTTATTATGAAGAGGTGGAGCCGGAACCAAACAGCCTCCTTAAGTTTTTGATCCGGGGCGAGATTGTAAAGGGGGAGATTCCACAGGGAAGTCCGTTACTTTTGCTTGACGGCCAGGCCAGAGAACTGGGCCGGGCGGAGGTCATGAGCGACACCGAAGAAAAGGAAGAAAAACGGCTTGGGCTCATGCACATCAAACGGAATCAGTTCGTTATCCGGATCACGGAGCTGTACGGCGAGAAAGCGGAAACCATGGAGGTCGGCAGTTATCGGAGACAGGCGGATTCCCTGTGGGAAGCTCTGTCTCTGATCACCAATGTGCCTGAGACAGAAGCGCCGGAGGAATCAGCGCTGCCTTCAGGTTCAGTCAGTTCGTCTGCTTCTTCATAAGGGAAGAAAGTATTTCGCCCATATCTGTATTGCTATTGCGGTTCATAGCGGAACTGAGCATCATAAATAACGACGGGTCGGACAGGGGATTCCCGGTTCCGGCCCCTTTTTCGTCGGAATTATTATCGCCGGGATTCCGATTCCCGGAGGAGAAACTCTGGCTCAGCAGCTGCATTAGTTCCGGGTGGCTCTGCATGGTTTCCTGCCAGTTCTGGTACATCCGCGAGAAGCGGATAAAGTTTAAGATACTGTCAATCTGCTGCGCCTTTTCCCCGGACACAGAGTTGCGCAGAGACTGGAGCACGGCTTCCACATCCACAGGGGAATCCTCAAACCCGCAGGCCTGCAGACGGGATTCATCCTCAAAACCGTCCATGATTTTCCGGATTTCCAGAAGCTTCATCTGGACGGCGAGAACTTTTGCCAGAGGCGGGTGGCAGTAAGGAATGACCGTCTCCATGATGGTAAGCGTATCATCCTCAAGAAAACGGGAGAGAGGGGAATTCTGACCGGAAAAATTGGAATTCATAATATCCTCCTTGGAACATCTGTCATATAGTAATATATGCAGGAAACATTTCCTGTTATTTTTACACCATCATATGAAAAGGAAGAAGAAGTTATGAATGAAAATCTGATTCTCGAAGGAAATACCATCTATGAAATCGACCCGGACTGTAAGAGGATGAAAATGCAGCCGCAGCAAAGACAGGCTGCAGGAGGGGGAGTCACAGGAACTGGAGCAGAGGGCGACAGGAGGGCAGAATATGAAGAATTTGGATGCGGAAGCTCCAGCAGCCGCAGCAGAAGCTCCTGTGCCCTTCTCGGAGCGTTGATTCTGGCGGGCTGCCAGGCAAAGCGCCGGGGACGGAATAATTTTTGCGGCAGATAATGGAGCATGTTTGCAGCAGATGATGATTCTGATGACAGTCGTCTGTATTGATGTTTTCATATAGAAGGTATGCTGGCACCGCCGTCTTCCGGGACGGCGGTGTTTTTTAAAACGGGTTTTGCTTATTGAGCTTTTCATATAGTAATTTTGTGATAATTGTGGGAACGATTATCGCAAATTATTGTTTATGGCTCTTATGAGAGAGGAGATTATAATGATTACTCAGATGTAGATGTGATGATTCTTGTAAAGATGTCAGAAGCGGAGATTAAAAAGATTGAAAACGAGATATACGATCTGGCATTCGAGATAGAAATGAATACAGGTGTAGATATTTCTCCAGTGATAAAAAATGAGAATCAATATGAGTATTGGTCGGATACACTTCCATATTATGATATTGGGGTCAAAAGCCTGTCTATAGCACCTTGAAAAGTTCATATA
>ERZ1643247.1635-NODE-1635-length-19871-cov-115.411889_pt1 | contig 19871 bp, 13 predicted proteins | sample MGYA00579264_ERZ1643247 | MGnify/ENA primary metagenome ERZ1643247 (study PRJEB29033, sample SAMEA4952262) | chicken gut metagenome | biome: Broiler Chicken; feature: Gastrointestinal Tract; material: Caecum | place: Ireland | collected 2018 | study: Broiler... | reverse complement strand
TATTTGACTATTCATATATTTTGAAAAGATATTTTTTTACTACAGGGAAGGGGGCAGGACCGATATCCAGAAGATTTTTGTGAAATTCTTTAGGCTGAAAGCTGCTGCCTTCGGTTTCCTGAACTTCCTCGCGCAGATCCATAAAGTTCAGATACCCCAGATAGTATTTCAGGTAATTGGCGGGATTTTCTACAATATACTGAAAGACTTCCTGGCAGGTATCGGAATCAGTGATGCCAAAGACAGCCAGGGTATCGGCAGTGGTCTGGAGGTTCCAGCCCTGTCCGTGGATGCCAAGATCCAGGATGGCGTACAGGCATAGGCTTATAGAACGGTTCAGGCCAAGAAAGTCCAGGATCTCCGGTTCTATATGGAGAAAAGGAGAGGCGTAGCCATAGGACAGTGCTTCCACATAGGTGGCCCAGCCTTCAACGTATCCGCCGCAGCTTAACAGTTCCCGTATGGGATGATGATCCTGATTTCCAAAATATACTGTCTGATATAAATGCCCGGGAAAACCTTCATGGGCCAGCGTGGTGAAAAGCTCTGTCGCAGACACCTGACTGGCCTGATTGATATAAATGGTGTTAGGCGTAAGAGTATCAACAGGAGGTGTGAGGTAAAAAGCCGGACTGGAGAAGTCTTCCATTGCCTCCGGCACATATTTGACTTCATAGGAGCCGGTATCCAGAGAGGGAAAATCATCAGTGATAACATGCTGAAGGTAATCCAGGATCTGTTCCGGAGAAAATTCGGAGGAACTAAAACTGTAAGCTTCGGAAAGTAACTGAGGATCTGCGGCGAGCAGTTCCTGTACTTTCTTATAATCACTTTGAAGCTGAAGGAAAAGACTCTGGAGGATCTCTTCAGAAGAACGGTAATCTCCCACAGTACTCCTGATCAGATACTCATAGTAATCTTTTCCTCCTTCCAGATGGATCAGTCCCCCAGAATTTTTTCCCTGCCCTTTCAGCTCTTCCAGGCCCTGGGACAGGGTGCGGTAAGCGGGAAAAACACACTGCTCCATGAGTTTTTCCTGCATTTGTGTAAAATCTTTCGCCTGGGCCTGGGTGATTCGCTTTTCTTCTGAAAGCTCTTTGACCTGCTGCCCGAACATAGAAGAAAGATAATTTTCCTCTCCTGTTTCTATGAAACTTTCACATTGCCGGATGATCCGGTCTGCGCTGGTATCGCTCATGAAAAGTCCTTCTTTTTCTTTTTCTTCCTCAAAGTCCAGGATGCTCTGGAAATACTCAGGCATCTGGGAAAGGAGAGAAAAATAATCTTTAATATCTGCGGAGGTGCGGAAAGTATACTCTGCCAGCAGGATCGGAAGCTGGGCCTGGATCCCCAGGTTGGGACCAAGGGGCTCCTGGAGCAGATAGGAACTGCCAAGAGAAAGCCGGGAAGAAAATTCAAGAGAGAGAATGTCATAAATGATCTGGTTGCCTTCGGAAAGCTGAGCAGGATCAAAATTTTTCAGCCTTTTGTTCAGAGTCCTGGTTTCTTCCAGGCTGTCTTCCAGGGCATCCGGATCCATGGTCCCCAGGCTGACAGAATATCCTTTAATGCCATAATCTTCCGGATAGGCCAGAGTATAATGGAGGTTCAGGGTATTTTCTTCTAATTCTTCCCGGAAGATCTGATCTATGTATTTCTCAAATTGTGTGTTTTCTGAATCTGTCCCATGGATTTTTATAAAGAAAAGGACAGCGCCGGCTCCAAGGATCAGAACCAGGGCAGAGATAAGATATTTTCTTTTGAAAGACAATAAATTTTTCAAAAAAGTTTCCTCGCCAACCGGGTGCTTCTTTACAGTTTATGAAAAAAGAAAAAGGGTATGTATATTTTCTGGGAAAAGTATGATATGATAAATATGGCAGTGCAGAACGGGTGATCTTGGATATACCGTCTGCAGAAATAAACAGGAGGGAAAAAAGATGAAAGACTCCAAAGTATTAAAAGAAGAACTTTTGCAGGGAAAATACGAAAGCTTGTTTCGGGATATCTATCAGGATGAGAACGAGGCAAAAAGACAGAATGCCAGATATGCGCAGGCTGTAGAAAAGTTTGAAGAGCTGTTTGGAGCAAAACAGGTAGAAGTATACAGCGCTCCGGGAAGGAGCGAGGTGGGAGGCAATCACACAGACCATCAGCATGGGATGGTCCTGGCTACATCCATTAATCTGGATGCCATAGCGATTGTCAGTCCAACAGATTCTCCGGTAGTCCAGGTGGTATCTGAAGGATACGATATGGTAGAAGTGGATACAGGAGATCTGGAAGAAAAATATGAAGAAGAAGGTACTACCGCGGCACTTATAAGAGGAGCGGCGGCAGCCCTTACAGAGAAGGGATATAAGATCGGGGGATTCCAGGCTTATATCACCAGCGACGTACTTATCGGCGCAGGTCTGTCTTCTTCTGCAGCGTTTGAGGTCATTATAGGTACGATCATTTCCGGACTCTTTAACAACATGGAGATCGATCCTGTAGAGATCGCAAAAGCAGGTCAGTATGCAGAAAACGTGTATTTTGGAAAACCATGCGGTCTTATGGACCAGATGGCAAGCGCAGTAGGCGGTCTGATCCATATTGATTTTAAGGATCCTCAGGTGCCTTCCGTAAAAAAGGTCCCTTCGGATTTTCAGGCTTATCAGTACAGTCTTTGTATAGTGGATACCAAGGCGTCTCATGCCAATCTGACAGACGACTATGCGAAGATTCCGGAAGAAATGAAGAAGGTAGCGGACTTTTTCAAAAAGAAAGTACTCAGAGAGGTAGAGGAAGAAGAGTTTTTCCAGGAAATCCCCGGGCTGAGAAGCATTCTGGGAGATCGTCCGGTACTTCGCGCCCTTCATTTCTTTGAAGAAGAAAAACGTGTGGAGAGACAGGTGGAAGCCCTGGAAAAAGGTGATTTCCAAAGATTTCTTGAGCTGGTAAAAGAATCTGGAAATTCTTCTTTTAAATATCTCCAGAATATTTACATAAACAGAGATGAGCAGAATCAGTCTATGTCCATCGCCCTTGGAGCCAGCGAGAGTATTCTTCAGGAACATGGAGTCAGCCGGGTCCATGGCGGCGGATTTGCCGGAACCATCCAGGTATTTGTAGAAAACAGCTATGTGGAAGAGTATAGAAAGAAGATCGATCATATCTTCGGAAAAGGCTCCTGCCATGTGTTGAAAGTCCGCCAGCAGGGCGGTATTAAAGTGATCGGTTAGAAATGAGTTTCTGAGATCTGAACAAGAAAAGATAAATGCGGTGAAAATCCTATCTGTGGGTTTTCACCGCATTTTCCTATATAAGAAGGAAGGTTACATAAAAAACTGCAACAGTTTTCTGTGTTGGCCGGATAAAAATATAGAGAAATAAGCAGAGGTTTTCCTATAAATTTTCAGAATATTCACGATTGTAAAATTTGTACAAAGGATTTTAAGGGGCAGTGAGTTTCCCACATTTTATCCTCAAAGTTATACACATTCAAAATTCTGGAAAACCGTGGAAAACTGGAGTTATACACCAAGTTATCCACATTGTCCACAAAAAAGCATGTGGATTTCTTTGATTTACATAATGTTAGAAAGAACATAGGTTTTGTGAAGTTGTTATAAAATGTGGTTTTTGGGAGAAAAAAGCAGAAAAATGGTTGACATTTTTAAAATCAAATAGTGGCTGGAATTCATGAGAATTTGTCAAAACAAGATAAAAATTAGGTGAATTATCTGAAAACATAGGTTTACAATAATTAAACGGAGGATTCAACAAATTAACAATTTTTAAAGACAAATAAGAAAGACAGGGAAAAAACAGAAGGCTATAATTAGAGCCAACAAAATAAATTAAGAACCGGAAGGATAAAGGAGGACGTCATGCCTGTTATTTTTCATGAACAAACCAAACAGTTTCATTTATTCAACAGTGAAGTAAGCTATATCATCCGTATTATGGAGAATGGACAGCTGGAGAACCTGTATTATGGGAAAGCTCTCCGCGACAGAGAAGACTTTTCTCATTTCCATGAGGAACTGATGAGATCGCAGATGTCAGTCTGTGTTCCTGAGCCGGGACTGCTGTCTATGCATTACACCAGACAGGAATATCCGGTTTACGGTACAGGAGATTATAAGACTCCTGCCATGGGTATCCGCCAGGAAGATGGTAGCAGGGTCACGGATTTTGTTTACGAAAGTTATAAGATACAGAAGGGGAAACCTTCCCTTGCTCCTCTGCCGGCCACTTATACGGAGAAGGAGGATGAGGCGGATACTCTGGAGATCACTCTTCATGATGAAAAGATGGATACAGATCTGGTATTGTCCTATACTATTTACAGAGAGTATCCGGTGATCACCAGAAACGCCAGATTCCTGCAGAAAGGCCCCCAGATCATTGTTCTGGAGAAGGCTATGAGTGCCTGTGTGGAGTTTCTGGATATGGATTTTGAGATGGTCCAGCTTTCTGGAGCCTGGGCCAGGGAACGGTATGTAAAAACCCGTCCTCTGGAAATGGGGATCCAGTCTGTTTACGGGCTGAATGGTACCTGCAGCGGAGCGGAACATAATCCCTTTATGGCTTTGAAGCGGCCTCAGGCAGGAGAGTATCATGGGGAGGTGTATGGTTTCAGCTTTGTCTACAGCGGTAATTTCCTGATCCAGGCAGAAGTGTCTACTTTTGATATGACCAGGGTCATGGTGGGTATCCATCCGGAAAGCTTTTCCTGGGTCCTCAGAGAGGGAGAAAGCTTCCAGACTCCGGAAACGGTTATGGTTTACAGCGATCAGGGACTGAATAAAATGAGCCAGGTATATCACCGGCTGTACAGAAAACGGCTTATGAGAGGAGCCTGGAGAGATCAGGCCCGTCCTATCCTGCTGAATAACTGGGAAGCCACCTATTTTGATTTCAATGAAGAAAAAATCCTGAATATTGCCAGAAAGGCAAAGGAAGCCGGCATAGAGCTTTTTGTTTTGGATGACGGCTGGTTCGGAGCGAGAAATGATGACTACAAAGGGCTTGGAGACTGGTATGCCAACCTGGAAAAATTGCCGGAAGGTATTTCCGGACTGTCCAGAAAGATTGAAGATATGGGGATGAAGTTCGGCCTGTGGGTAGAACTGGAAATGGTAAATAAAGACAGCGACCTTTACCGGCAGCATCCGGATTGGCTTATCGCGGCGCCGGGCAGATTCGAAAGCCATGCCAGACATCAGCATGTTCTGGATTTTTCCAGAAAGGAAGTGGTAGATCATATATATGAAATGATCTCCAAGGTTATCCGGGAGTCATCCATCTCCTATATTAAATGGGATATGAACCGGTATATGACGGAACCCTGCAGCCTGACTGCCGAGCCGGACCACCAGGGAGAGACTATGCACCGGTATATACTGGGAGTCTATGACCTGTATACCCGTCTGACGACAGAGTTTCCGGAGATCCTTTTTGAATCCTGTGCCAGCGGCGGAGCCAGATTTGATCCTGGTATGCTCTACTTTGCCCCTCAGACCTGGACCAGCGACGACACAGACGCAAACGAGCGGACAAAGATCCAGTATGGTACTTCCTACGTTTATCCTATTGTTTCTATGGGGTCTCATGTGTCTGCGGTGCCAAACCATCAGGTATTTCGGAGAACACCTATTGAGACCAGAGCCAATATTGCGTATTTTGGAACCTTCGGTTATGAACTGGATCTGAACCTCCTCTCCGATCGGGAGATAGAAGAGGTAAAACACCAGGTAGCCTTTATGAAGGAATACCGGGAGCTGATCCAGATCGATGGAGATTTTTACCGGCTGCAGAGTCCTTTTGAAGGAAACGAGACCGCATGGCAGGTGGTATCTCAGGATAAGAAAGAATCCATAGCTATGTTTTATCAGAAGCTGAACAAGGTCAACGCATCCTGGCTGCGGCTGAAACTAAAGGGATTAAAGGAAGATGCGCTTTATCAGGTGTCCCTGGAGGGCGCGCCTCTGAAAGAGTACAAGGCATACGGAGACGAGCTGATGTATGCGGGCATTCCGATAGACAGAACAGAACTGAACAGGCGAGGAGGAGATTTCGCTTCTCTGCTGTATGTACTGAAAGAAATCTGATAATATAATAATAAAAAAGCAGTTGGGGCTGCAGCATGGACATATCTTCGGATCTTGTTCCATGCCGCAGCTCCATCTTTGCTTTTCTGCCGGAAAACAGAGGTATATCGGCCCGGGTAACCAGATGAAAAAGACAGAATATACTGTTAGGGAGTATTACGGATCCTGGAGGCTGGACATTATGGAAGAAGAAAAAAAGAATTTATATTACAGATCGATGGGAAATAAAAGAGGTTTTGAAAGAGCGGCAGGACTGGAAGCCGACAGAAGACTGATGGAGTCTTATTATCCCCGGAGGGCAGGGCTTTTGAAAGCATTGGTCGCCGATGAATGTGACAGGCTGGAATATGAGGGCAGCTTTATCTATGATGAATATCCTGATAAGAGGAATATAGAGAGGATCTGCCGGGAAATCTGCAGTCAGGCCCGGGATTATCCGGAACTGAGGACCATGGAAAAAGACCAAAAAGGAGAAGAACTTTTGGGAGATTTTATAGGAGCTTTGTTCTGCCAGGAGATCCATCAGAGGAGATGTATGAGAAAGCTTTTCAGATAAAAACCCGGGTTTTGGGGTTGCGGATTTTTTCCAAAGCTTTTACAATAGAAAGGGACTGCAAGGAGATAAACAGCAGTTTCAGGGGAAACATAAGATACAGGGGTAGATTATGAAAGATATCAGAGAGTTTTTAGATAAATATGTGAATAAAGATCTGGAACGTATACTGGTAAGCAACGCCAGGAGCACCAGTTCCATATCAAAGCTTCAGGTACGGCCGGTACCGGTAAAAGGAGAAGTCCGTTATCAGGTCACCAGGATCCAGGGAACAAAGGCTATTCACGAAAACTATGAAAAAGAAGAATTGATCTCTTATCTCACAGAACAGATGAAAGAGAATTTTCGACAGCTTCAGCTGGAAGGCAGATATGTCCAGGGCAGGGTGCTGGTGAGTAAAAAAGGGAAAGCAGATATAAAGGCCAGGGAGATAAAAGCCAGAGCAAAAGAAGATTTTACGCCTATGCTTTCTCATAACAGGAAAAAGAAATACCTTCTCCAGGAAGGGATCCCTGTGCCATGGCTTGTGGATCTTGGGGTAATGACTCCGGAGGGAAAAGTACGGAATTCCAGATATGACAAATTTAAACAACTGAACCGTTATCTGGAATTTATACAGGATATCCTTCCGAAACTTCCAAAAGACCGGGAGATCCGGATCATTGATTTCGGCTGCGGAAAGTCCTATCTGACTTTTGCTATGTACTATTATCTGAAAGAACTGAACCATTATGACATACAGGTGACAGGACTGGATCTGAAGACAGATGTAATTGAAAAATGCCGGAGTCTGGCAGAAAAATACGGATATGACAAACTGGATTTTCAGCAGGGAGATATCGCTTCTTATCAGGGGGCGGACCAGGTGGATATGGTGGTGACCCTTCATGCCTGTGATACGGCTACAGATTTTGCTCTTGCAAAAGCAGTAAAATGGGGAGCCAGGGTGATCCTGTCTGTGCCCTGCTGCCAGCATGAACTGAACCGGCAGGTATACAATCAGGATCTGGCTCCTGTTCTGGAGTATGGGATATTGAAAGAAAGGTTTGCGGCCCTTCTCACCGACGGTCTCAGGGCGCAGATGTTAAAGAGCGCAGGTTATGACACCCAGATCCTGGAATTTATATCCATGGAACATACGCCTAAGAATCTGCTGATCCGCGCCGTAAAGAACGAAAACAGAAAAGAAGACCCGAAACAGCGGCAGGAATGGGAAAATTGTATAAAGGCCTTCCATGTAGAACCTTCACTGAAGAAGCTGATGTTTGACGGCGGCAGTTCAGATAAAGAAGGAACGGCTGCTTTTGATAAAGAATACAGAGAGGATAGTAAATGAAGAAAAAATTGATAAGAGCCGGCATTTTGCTGGCTGTCTTCCTGTGTGGGGTGGCAGCGTTCTCCAGTCTGATGAATCATCAGTCTACGGATAATAAAACGGATATGGAGACTGCTTCCAGCCCCAGCATGGCTATGATCATTGATGATACAGAAGTAAACCGTATGTATGCTTACGCAGATGAGATGGATGTAAACTTTGTAAGAGACGGTCTTACGCCTCTGGACACAGACAGGACGCTGGAAGTCAGTATCACACCAAACGGACGGGAGATCGACAGCCTTGTCTATGAGGTCGCGTCTCTGGACGGAAAATCTGTGATCGAAAATGATAAGATCCGGAATTTTACGGAGGAAGAGGACGGCAGGCTTACCGTCCAGTTTACCTTATCCCAGCCGATCCTGATGGACCAGGAGTATTCCCTGTGTTTTACGCTGAACACAGAGGATGGGAGCTGGAATTATTATACCAGGCTTCTTCAGAGGGCGGGCCTGAGCACAGATCAGTATATAGAGTTTGTAAACAGTTTTTATACCAAGACCTTTTCCCAGGAGGATTCCGATGATCTGACCACTTATCTGGAGGATGATCCTTCGGTGACCAATAACAGTTTCCGGAATCTGGATATTACCTCTGACGAGAGCATGATCCTGTGGGGGGATCTGGCGCCACAGATCAGCAGACCGGGGATACCCACTATAGAGGATATTAATGAAAACTCAGGAAGTGTCTCTCTGACTTATTATATTTCTGCTGAGAATGAAGAGGGAGAGGTAGAAAAATATCAGGTGGACGAGTTTTACCGTATGAGCTACAACCAGACCAGAGTGGTCCTTCTGGATTTCAGACGGCAGGTAAAAGAAGTCCTGACTACAGAGCAGAATCTGGTCAGCGGTGGCAAGGTGAATCTGGGGATCACTGCTACAGATGTCCAGTATATGTCCGACAGTACGGGAACGATCCTGGCTTTTGTGCAGCAGGGGGATCTGTGGGCGTATAATGTAGAGACCAACAAGATGACCAGAGTTTTCAGTTTCCGGGATACGGGCAGCAATGATGAGAGAAATGATATCAGTCAACACGACGTCCGGATCGTCAGAGTCGATGAAAACGGGGACATTGATTTTGTTCTTTACGGATATATGAACCGGGGGCAGCATGAAGGGCAGATAGGTACCGCCGTGTACCATTACTCCGCAGAGCAAAATGCCATAGAGGAACAGTTTTTCCTGCGGAGCCTGAAATCCTGGGAATTCCTGAGAGAAGATATGGAAAAGCTGGCCTATGTCAGCGAAGACGGAAATCTGTACCTCCTTCTGGAGGGTACTCTGTACAGGTTCCGAATGGAAGATAAAAGTTATGAGGCTGTACAGGAACAGATAGAGGACGACTGCTTTTTTGTATCAGAAAGCGGACGCTACGGGGCGTGGATGGAGGGAATGGATCCTTACAATACCACATCGATTGTCTTTATGGATTTTGATACAGGAGAACAGACCACTATCCAGGCAGATCAGGGAACCAGGATCCGGCTTTTCGGATTTATCAATAATGACCTGATCTACGGCGTGGCCAATGAGGGAGACATTGTAACAAATGTTTCCGGGGGCAGGGATTTTGCCATGACAGAGGTACGCATCCAGAATTTTCAGGGGGAACTGGTGAAAAGCTATCACCAGGACGGATACTATGTCCTGGACGTGACCATACAGGAAAACCTGCTGGAACTTTCCAGAGCTACCAAGGTAGGAGACAGCTTTGCAGGTACTACCCAGGATCAGATCATGAACAATGTCCGCAGCAAACAGGATGAGATTTTTTCCGTAGTGACTTCCACCACTGTCCGGCAGGGAAATGTGACGGCTATACAGTTTGCGGCAGACAGTTCGGGGCAGCCGCCGCTGGTAGTGGATACCAAGATCATAGAGGATCCGGACAGGACATTGAATATGGAACTGAATAGGGAAGAAGGAACCAGATATTATGTATATTCTCTGGGAGCGTTGTCTGGAATTTATGAAGACGCCACTTCGGCAGTCGCGCAGGCGCAGGAAGAAAATGGAATTGTTCTGGATACTGTCCAGAGGTATATCTGGGAAAGCAGCAATACACCTGACAGGGCAAGTATTTCTGCCCAGGATCTGCCGGAGGCAGTGGCGCAGGCATCTCTTGATCTGACAGCTTTAAACGAGGCCTTAAAGGGGCAGGGAAGTGTTATCGATATGACCGGCTGTACTCTGGAACAGATCCTGTATGAGGCAGGGGCCCAGCGGCCGGTGATCGCTAAGGGAGAAGATGGACAGGCCAAGGTGATATTAGGCTTTGATGAGTATAATACCATCCTGTACGATCCTGCCACCAAAGAGACCGATTATTACGGAATGCAGGACAGCACCGCTGCCTTCCAGGCCAACGGAAATGTGTTCCTTTGTTACATGGAGGACAATGGCTGAGATTAGCCTTGAACTGTCCCGGACAATGCGCTATACTATTGAAATACCTGTAAGAGAAGGAGATAGAAGAATGCAGCTCACAACAGTAAAAGAGATTTACAGAAACAGAGAAGAATATCTGGATAAAGAGATCACCGTAGGAGGATGGGTGAGAAGTGTAAGAGATTCCAAGACTTTTGGGTTTATCGTACTCCATGACGGAAGCTTTTTTGATACACTCCAGATCGTATATCACGATCAGATGGAGAACTTCCAGGAGATCTCCAAATTAAACGTAGGAGCGGCCATCCTTGTAAAGGGAAAACTGGTTGCCACCCCTAACGCCAAACAGCCTTTTGAGATCCAGGCCCAAGAGGTGACTGTGGAGGGAGATTCCGCCGCAGATTATCCTCTTCAGAAAAAACGTCACAGTATGGAATATCTGCGGACGATTTCCCATCTGCGTCCGAGAACAAATACTTTCCAGGCAGTATTTCGTGTCCGTTCACTGATCGCTTTTGCTATCCATCAGTTTTTCCAGGAGAGAGGATTTGTATATGTGCATACTCCTCTGATCACGGGAAGCGACTGTGAAGGGGCAGGAGAAATGTTCCAGGTAACCACCATGGATCTGAAGAATATCCCCAAGACGGAAGAGGGAGAAGTGGATTACTCTAAGGACTTCTTTAAGAAACCTACCAACCTGACAGTAAGCGGACAGTTAAACGGTGAAACCTTTGCCCAGGCTTTCCGGAACATCTATACCTTTGGACCTACATTCCGGGCAGAAAATTCCAATACTACCCGTCATGCGGCGGAATTCTGGATGATCGAGCCGGAGATGGCTTTTGCGGATCTTCAGGACAATATGGAAATGGCAGAGGCTATGTTAAAATATGTGATCCGCTATGTGCTGGAGAACGCGCCGGAGGAAATGAACTTCTTCAACTCCTTTATTGACAAAGGACTTCTGGACAGACTGAACCATGTGCTGAATTCCGAGTTTGCCCATGTGACCTATACAGAGGCTGTAGAACTTCTGGAAAAGGCAAATGATAAATTCGATTATAAGGTATCCTGGGGCTGCGATCTTCAGACCGAGCATGAAAGATATCTTACAGAACAGATCTTTAAGCGTCCGGTATTTGTTACAGACTATCCCAAAGAGATCAAGGCTTTCTATATGAAGCAGAATGAGGACGGCAAAACAGTGGCGGCTATGGACTGTCTGGTTCCCGGGATCGGTGAGATCATCGGAGGAAGCCAGAGAGAAGATTCCTACGAGAAGCTGAAACAGCGGATGGCAGAACTGGATCTGAAAGAGGAAGACTATGGATTCTATCTGGATCTGCGTAAATACGGATCTACCCGTCATTCCGGATTCGGACTGGGATTTGAGAGATGTGTGATGTACCTTACCGGTATGCAGAACATCAGGGACGTGATCCCCTTCCCAAGAACTGTAAACAATTGTGAATTATAAGAGGAGCACTATGAGATTTTTCCATATCGCAGACGTTCATCTGGGAGCGGAGCCTGACAAAGGCTTCCCCTGGAGCCAGGACAGAAGCCGGGAAATCTGGGACAGCTTCCGAAGTGTTATTGAACAGGCCGGCCAGGATCATGCCGACCTGTTTCTTATTGCGGGAGATCTGTTTCACCGTCAGCCCCTGGCAAGAGAATTAAAAGAAGTAAATGCTATGTTTTCTTCTATTCCGGATACGAAGATCCTGCTGATCGCCGGAAATCATGACTACCTGAGGAAAGATTCCCTTTATCCAAGATTTCCCTGGAGTCCAAATGTCTTTGGTCTGTGGAGCCAGGAGATCACCCATGTGGATTTCCCGGATCTGGGAGTACGGGTCACAGGCTGCAGTTATAAAAGCAGGGAGATCACCAGACCTCTCTATGACGCCCTGAAAAGATCAGGAGAGATGCCGGTGGAGATCCTGCTGGCTCATGGAGGAGATGAGAAGCACATACCCATATCCTGGGACAGGTTGTCTGCCAGCGGCTTTGACTATATCGCCCTGGGCCATATCCATAAGCCCCAGGTGCTGCAAAAAGACCGGATGATCTATGCGGGATCTCTGGAACCTACGGAAAAGAATGATACAGGCCCTCACGGTTTTATAAAAGGAGAAATCCGAAATGGAAAAGCAAGGACTGCTTTTGTTCCCTGGGCCGCAAGGGAATATAAGGAATTAGAAATCCCTGTCACCCGGGAAACTACCCAATACACCCTCTGCCAGAAGATTTCCGAACTGTTGGAAGAAAAGGGAAAAGAACATATCTATACCTTGATCCTTCAGGGGAAAAGAGACCCGGAGACAGAGTTTCAGCTTGACCGCCTCTATTCCCTGGGAAATATCCGCCAGGTGGAAGACAAAAGCAGACCGGACTGGTCTTTGGAAGAACTGTGCAGAAAGCACCGGGGAAGTCTTCTGGAGGAATATATCCGAAGCTTTGAAGGGGCTAAGGGAGAAGAGGAGAAAAAAGCCCTGGATTACGGGATCAGAGCGCTTCTGGAGACTGGGGAGGAAATACTATGATCATAAAAGAAGTGCATATGAAAAACTTCGGAAAATTTCAAAAAAAGAGGATTTCTTTTCAGCCGGGGATCAATATTGTCTACGGGGAAAATGAAAGCGGAAAGACCACTCTCTACACCTTCCTCCAGGGGATCTTTTTCGGGATCCCCAGAAAAAGGGGAACAGCCTCAAAAACAGATACCTATACCAGGTGTCTTCCCTGGGAGAATCCTTCCTGGTACGAAGGAAGCGTGCTTTTTGAGGAGGAGGGAAAAGACTTCCGTCTGGAGAAAAATTTCGACAGCCGTTCCCGGGAGGCTGAACTATATTGTGTCACAGACGGAGAAAAGATGTCTGTGGAAGATGGAGACCTGGAGATGCTGCTGGGAGGAGCCACCCAGAGGATCTATGAAAATACTGCTGCCATAGGGCAGCAAAAAAGCAGGACCCAGGAAGGACTCCGGGAAGAGGTAGAAGAATACCTGGCGAATTTTCAGACAGAGGGGGATTTTCTCCTGGATCCCCAGGCGGCCCTTGGCCGTCTCAAAGAACAGAGAAAAGAGTGGGAAAAGACAAAGAAACAGGCTCTGAATGAAAAAGAACAGAGGCTGGATAACCTGCGTTACAGGATCCGGTATACCCGAAAAGAGATGGAGGATCTGGAGAAAAGACTGGAAAACCCTGAGGAAAGTGTGGAAAACATAGATGATGAAGCAGGCATGGAGACTGCCAGGGAGACAGAGAGAAATAGCGGCCAAAAACTGACGGCTATTCTTACCTTTCTGGCGCTGGGAGGAGCTGCTACAGTTCTTCTGTGGTCTTTGGATCTGGGAGGAGGTTATGGATGGTTTATCCGCTGGTGTATTCCGCTTCTGGTCCTTTTGGCTGCCGCGGAAAAATTCCGCAGTTATCTCAGGGAACGGAAAAAAGAGGCAGCCCGCAGTCGCCGCAGGCATGAAAAGGCGCTGAAAAAGGAACGCAGAGCCGGTCAGAGAAGCACCTGGCAGGAACTTCTTAGGGACAAGGAGACCCTTCTCTATAATCTTCAGGAAGAATTGGAAGAGCTGGAAAATGATAATGAACAGATCCTGAAAGCCCAAAAGGAAGCGGAAAGCATTGCTCTGGCAGAGAAAATGCTGGCCAAGGCGGCCGGAAACCTTCAGAGCAGGAGAGGAAATTTTCTGAAAGACAGGACCTGGGAAATACTGGGAGATCTTACCCAGGGAAAATACTGCAGCGGGATCATAGATGAAAACTTTCAGATATGGCTGGATAGCGGAGACCGGTATGTGGGTCTTTACCAGGTAAGCCAAGGCACAGTAGAACAGGTTTACTTTGCCCTGCGTATGGCTGCGGGAGAGCTTCTGTGCCAGGAGGAAGAGCTTCCGGTGCTTTTAGACGAGACCTTTGCTATGTATGATGACAGAAGGCTTTGCCAGGCTCTGAGATGGCTGCACAAGAGCAAAAGCCAGGTAATCCTGTTTACCTGTACCCGCAGGGAGATCCAGGCGATGGAAAAGCTGGGGATCCCCTGGCGCCAGATAAGTTTATAAAGTTATAAGATCCCCCCGGGAAAGCGGTTCCCGGGGGGATCTTTGTAACCTTTTTTGCATTGGTGACGTCCGGATCAGCCCTTCATGTAATGATGAGAATGGGTCTTCCGGTACTCTTCGATCTTGATCTGGATATAATTCCAGGCAGTATGCAGTACAGGCGCCAGACCGGCGATCAGAAGCACCACGGTAACGAGACTGATGTCAGCGGTGATCGCATAAATATGTGCTGCATAAAGGATCACAAAAAGAGCAATACATACATTGAGGATTTGGATCAGTTTATTCATCATAATAGTGGCACCTCCCTTATATTAAAAGTATTCTTTTAGTTTCTTATATTATACTGCTGTTGTCTGTAAATTACAATATATAGAAAGAAAAGTTTAAAAATAAAGAGAGGACAGGATGAATATTTAGTTTTTCTTTTTGCCTTCCTTCAGTTCCTTATTGTGTTTTGCCACCAGTTTGTTGATCCGGTCTACAGGATTCAGCAGCTTGCTGATAGAAGCATCGTGATTCAGGGTATCAATGATCAGAGCAATATATTTGCTCATATCGCAGTTTACATAATATGGCTTCTGAAGAAGTTCATCAGGCTGATATACCAGATTAGTAGTAAGTAGCCGGTCGAAGTCTCCGTTTTTGTATGCGGTGTCAAAACGTTCCAGACCATTGGTGAAAAGCCCGAAAGTAGAGCACATAAAGATCTTGGCAGCGCCCCGCTGCTTCAGCAGCCGCGCTACCTCCAGCATACTGTCGCCGGAAGAGATCATATCATCAATGATGATCATATTTTTTCCTGCAACGTCAGAACCCAGAAATTCGTGGGCCACGATAGGATTCCGGCCGTCTATGATAGTAGAATAGTCCCGGCGCTTATAGAACATACCCATGTCGATACCCAGTACATTGGCCAGGTAAATGGCGCGGCTGGTACCGCCGGCATCCGGGCTGATGATCATCAGACTGTCACTGTCGATCTTCAGATCCGGCTCTGCTTTGAAAAGACCTTTGATGAACTGGTAAGCGGGCTGGACCGTTTCAAATCCGTGAAGAGGAATGGAATTCTGCACCCGTGGATCATGGGCGTCAAAAGTGATGATATTGTCCACTCCCATATGGATCAGTTCCTGGAGAGCCAGGGCACAGTCCAGAGATTCCCGCCGTGTTCTTTTGTGCTGGCGGCTTTCGTACAGGAAGGGCATGATCACATTCACTCTTCTGGCCTTTCCTCCTACAGCGGCGATGATCCTCTTCAGATCCTGAAAATGATCATCCGGAGACATGTGGTTCATATGACCGCACAGAGAATAGGTCAGGGAATAGTTGCAGACATCCACCATGAGATAGAGGTCGTCCCCGCGGACGGATTCCTCCAGAATACCTTTGGCTTCCCCGGAGCCGAAGCGGGGGGTCTGGGCGTTAATAAGGTAAGAAGGACGCTCATAACCTTCGAACTGGAGGTTATTTTTCTCCTGGTGGTCCCGGTCTTTACGCCACTTTACAATGTAGTCGTTGACCTTGGCCCCCAGCTTTTCGCAGCTCTTCAGTGGAATGATACCCAGACGGCCTACGGGGAGCGAGTCTAAAGGTGTTGTGATTTTTGGTGCCATGTTCATTTTCCTCCTAAAAGTCTTTTTTGGATCCTTATGTCATTCCCGATCAGCTTGATCATGGTGTAATTGCTGGAAACCCGGGAGAAGGTTCTCTCGGAATAGGTTTCCAGAAAATCTTCCATGGTCAGGTTAGTGGAAATGATGGTTGCCTTTTTATTCATGATACGCTCGTTGATGCAGCAGAAAAGCTGAGAGGATACAAAGCTGTTGGTAAGCTCCGTGCCCAGATCATCAATAATGAGCAGATCACAGTCATAGATAAAAGAAGCCATATCCGCAGACTGGATATCTCTTTGGAAAGTATTTTTTGACAGCAGATCAAAAAGGTCGAACGCGCTGAAATACAAAACAAAATAAGAACGGTCCAGAAGCTCTCTGGCGATACAGTGGGTAAGATAAGTCTTTCCAACACCAGTATCTCCATAAATCATAAGATTATCGGACTTTTCAGCAAAGCTTTCTATAAAGTCCCAGGCCTTGTTATATGCGCTGCGGGCGGCTTCTGAAGCAGAGATCCCGCTTCCCGGATCCTTAAAATCGGGAGAGTAATATTGAAAAGAAAAATTATCGAAATTTTCTTCTTCCAGGATATCCCGGATGTTGGACTGGGTATAGAGAAGGTCTACCGCAGCTTTTCGGAAACAGGCGCATTTTTCTCCGTTTACATAACCGGTATCTTTACAGATCGGACAGTCGTAGTGAAGTTCCAGATAATCGGCGGGAAATCCGTTCTCCAGGAGAAGAGCCTTCCTCTCTTTTGCCAGAGCGCCGATGGCGGACTCCAGATCAAAGTCTTCTCCCCCTGAGGCCCCCAGGACAAGACGGGCTTTCTTAAGCCCCAAAGCGGCGATCTCCTGACGGATCTGCCCCAGACGGGGGATTTTCTCTTCGGCCAGCCGGATATGCTCGTCCTGCTCATGCTTATGGAGAAATTGTTTTTGGTTGTAGTCCCGCATGATTGCGTCGTATTGAAAATTTTTCAGTGACACAGTACGTCTCCTTTTCGTTATTTTCCAAGAAGCTGTTTTTCAAGCTCTGCCATGTTGTAGTTTCTCTGATGGAAATTGTTGAATTTGTTCTTAGAAGCGGCAGCAGGCGCCTTTGGTCTGGTCTTGGCTTTCTCTGCTTTTTTCTGCTGATAATCCATATCCAGGGAATCAATATCGGAAAGATGACGGACTCCCTTTTTGAACCAGCTTTCCAGGATACTGTCTGCATAAGAAAAGCTGGCCTTTCCCGTAGACAGGACCGTGCGGCTGCAGGCTTCTGTGATGATATCAAGGGTAAAGCCGTACTGGTTCAGCCACAGATTCATATATTGGATCTCTTTATCCAGAGGATTCCGGTTGCTGATGCCGAATGCCCGCAGGATCGTAAAATAATTTTTGTTGTAGAGATTGGTCTCTTCCTTGGCCTGACTTACTGTGGTGATCTTCTGCTGGGCCCAGGACAGCCCCACCTTTTTGATATATGCCATAGAAGGACTGCCTTTGGAAACACAGTATTCGATCAGATATTCCAGAAGTTCGGCGGATATATGTACTTCATCATAAAGATAGAGGAGAGTCTCCACATCCGTGGGAGTCAGAGTCCGTCCCAGATATTGCTCCGCAATAAAAAGAAGCTGCCGTACCTCTTCCCGTCCCTTCAGTTCCTGGAGCTTGTTCCGGGATACGGCAGGAGCGGAAGGCTTTGTCTCATACGCGGGCAGCTTCGGCTCAGGGACAGAAAAACGAACCTTTGTCAGATTACCTGCCTGATCAAAGGAAACATCCAGGATCCCGGATTCCTTCCAGTAGCGGAGGGCTCTTAAAATGTCCGTTTCCGTACAGTTGAAAGTATCTGCAATGGAGGAAAGATCCATCTTTGTCTTTCCGCTCTGACATCGGCCCAGGAGATAAAGATAGATTTTTACAAATTCTCCGTTGGCTTTCGGCATATGATCCTCCAGAAAGCGGTTGGAAACCCAAGTAAAGTCTCCTGGAAAACTGCTATATACTTCAAACTGTCCCATGTTCAACATCCTCTACATTTTACATCTTCTTAATGAATCAACCTCAGTATAGCATATAATTTTTAAAAAGAGAACAAGGATTTTTTTTCGACGGTGGAAATGGACAGGTTGAGAAAAATTCCAGGGATAAATGTGGATAATGTGGATAAAAAGGTGGATAATTTTTATGGGAAACCAGGAGAATGTCGAAAGTACCAGTATTTTAGCATATTATTGATAAAAATGCTGTCTGATTATGTCAACTCACTTATGCACAAAAAAATCCACATACTCTGGGGAAAGAGTATGTGGAAGATTTGGTGGATAATGTGGATAACTCTACATGCCAAGGAGGTTTTCCCCGATTTTATATACATCTCCGGCCCCCATAGTTATCAACACGTCTCCGTGGATACAATTTTTTAATAAAAATTCTTCGATCTCGTCAAATGTGGAAAAATAGTGGACGTCAGTTCCCTTTTTGGCGATAAGATCCGCCAGATCTTTGGAAGAGATCCCCAGATTGTCCGTTTCCCTGGCCGGATAAATATCTGCGAGGACGACCTTGTCCGCCATAGAAAGGGCCTGGGCAAATTCCGGCATCAGGGCTTTCGTCCTGGTGTAAGTATGAGGCTGGAAGACACACCAGATCCGGTTATGGGGATAATTCTGTGCAGTCTTTAATGTAGCGGCGATCTCTGTGGGATGATGGGCATAGTCATCGATCACGGTGACGCCTGCCACTTTTCCTTTGTATTGGAATCTCCGATCTGTGCCTCCGAAATGGAGAAGACCCTTCTGGATAGTCTCTGTGGATATGCCGATCTTCCTGGCAAGGGCTATGGCGGAAAGGGCGTTGGATACATTGTGGATGCCGGGTACGGACAGAGAAAAATGTCCGATCTTTTCACCTTTACAGATACAGTCAAAAGAAGGGCGGGCGGTTTCGTCAAAGACAATATTTTCTGCTGTGTACTGGGCGTCGCCTTTTAATGCATAGGTGATGATCTCACAGGGCAGTCCCCGGGTGATCTCTTCTACATGGGGAATCTCCCCGTTGATGATCAAAGTGCCGTCTTTTGGCAGCTTCTCGGCAAAGAGCCGGAAGGAATGACGGATATCCTCAATATCTTTGAAAAAGTCCAGATGATCGGCGTCTATGTTTAGGATAATGCTGATCTTCGGATAAAAACTGAGAAAACTGTTGGTATACTCACAGGCTTCGGTGATAAAGGTTTCAGACTGTCCTACTCTTATGTTGCCGTGGATGGCAGGCAGGATCCCTCCTACGGAAATAGTAGGATCTGCATTTCCCTCTAACAGGATGTGAGAGATCATAGAGGTGGTAGTGGTCTTGCCGTGGGTGCCGGATACAGCGATGGGCAGTTCATAATTTTTCATGATCTGTCCCAGAAGTTCGGCTCTGGTGAGCATAGGAAGCCCCAGTTCTTTTGCCTGCTTAAATTCCGGATTGTCCGGATGAATGGCGGCGGTGTATACCACCAGCTGGATATCATCAGTGATATTGGAAGCCCGCTGGCCGATATAGATTTTGGCGCCTTTGGCTTCCAGCTGCTTTGTCAGATCCGAAGCTTTTGCGTCAGAACCGGAGATGACAAAGTCTTCCTCCAGCAGGATCTCGGCCAGTCCGCTCATACTGATGCCGCCGATCCCGATAAAATGAATATGCATAGGTTTATGAAAATCAATCTGATACATGATGAAGAATCCCTTCCTTTTTAAAGTCTTTATGATG
>ERZ1643247.1634-NODE-1634-length-19878-cov-5.607426_pt1 | contig 19878 bp, 23 predicted proteins | sample MGYA00579264_ERZ1643247 | MGnify/ENA primary metagenome ERZ1643247 (study PRJEB29033, sample SAMEA4952262) | chicken gut metagenome | biome: Broiler Chicken; feature: Gastrointestinal Tract; material: Caecum | place: Ireland | collected 2018 | study: Broiler... | reverse complement strand
TATCCTACATAAGAGGGCTTTTTGTCATTGTCCGTTTTTACTGGTTCAGTTCATAGAAAGACGCTTCTTTTTTTGTGAGAAGTATGCGGCAGGCATTGACCGCAAAAAACATCGCGTGGTATATTTATAGGACGATTGGATTATACTGAATTACAGTGAAAATACAGTGAAAAGAATAAAGAAGGTTTGCAGTAGAAAGAATGGAGGCATTTATTTGGAAGAGATTACCATATTTTTGATTGCGGTCAGTCTGGCGATGGATGCGTTTGCCATATCCATATCCAATGGGGTGTCCGTTCGTGGGTTCGACACAAAGCAGTCAGCGGTACAGGGACTGTATTTTGGCGGATTTCAGTTTTTGATGCCGGTTGTCGGATGGTTTTTGGGCAGTCGCGTGAAAACATACATAGAGTCAGTGGATCATTGGATTGCATTTGCGTTGCTGGCAGTCATTGGAGGAAATATGATTCGTGAGAGTTTCAGAGAAGAAGAGGGCGGACAAACAGAACTGACAGGCAGAATATTACTGCTTCAGGCGATTGCAACCAGCATAGACGCTTTGGCGGTGGGGATCAGCTTTGCTATTTTGGATGTCAATATCTGGATGGCGGCGGCGATTATCGGCGTGGTATCGTTTGTGATGTCTTTTTGCGGCGGGATGCTGGGCAAAGGGCTGGGTAATTTTTTACAGGCAAAGGCGGAATTTGCCGGCGGTATCGTTTTGGTTTTGATTGGCATAAAGATTCTCGCAGAGCACTTGTTTTTCGGCGGATGAGCAAGGAGGAGGAAAACGCACTTGGATTGGATACAGCATATGGATGAACAGATCATCTGGTGGATACAGGAATACTTGGTGCGGGAAGAATGGAACGGAGGAATGATTCTCATCTCCCGATTGGGCAATGGCGGATTTTTGTGGATTGCGTTGGGGATTTTATTTTTGCTTTGCGGCATACGCAATCGGAAATTTCTCAAATACGGCTGTATACTGCTGCTTTGCTTAGGGGTGACTGCTTTGGTGTGTAATGTGGTACTCAAACCTTTGGTAGGAAGAATACGACCGTATGATTTATTGGGATTTCCCATATTGATACCGCCGTTGTCTGATTTTTCATTTCCATCGGGACATACATCAGCGTCATTTGCTGCCGCTACAGCGCTGTTTGCCATGCATCGTACCTGGGGCGCCGTGGCGTATGTTTTTGCCGGATGGATGGGAATTTCGCGATTGTATTTAGGGGTACACTTTCCGTCAGATGTAGTGGCGGGGGCGCTCATTGGATTTGTTTTAGCAAAAATAACAATTTTTTGTTTTGCCAAAATAACAGAAAAGATGGCACAACAATCGTTCTCTTAGCGGGATAACGTGTAAACATGTTGCAGATAGAAGGACACAGGGTGGATGAATACAAACCCACCGAGGAAAGAATGGAGATCGTTTGCAAAACCGGATATCCTTTCGGACTTTGCTGAGACAACAGAAGGAGAGACAGGGAGTTCCAGCAACAAAAATGTATGGAAACTCCCTGTTTTCGTCTGAAGGCAATCGATCACGCTTGTAGAGGCGATTGCGTCAAGTACCAGCGTCAATCCTTATTTTGGTATTCTTTTTTGCATACAAATCTTGTTTTGGTATGCGGAACAGTGCCTGTCTGGTACTGCCGTTTGCATGGTTTCGAAACGGGAATATCATCGCGATAAAGCGTGGTATACAAAAAATTGTTTGGGAACGATTATGGGAAAGAAGTAATTTTTTTATGCCGCGGAGAACCAACTGTATGAGGAAAGGAAACTGGCATATGGGAAGCAGGCGGAAAGAAGCGGAATTGTACCAGACGGGCGAGAAATGCTCGGCAAAAGCAAAGTATTTGCAGAGAAGAGGACAACGGTTGGTGGAACTTTGCCGAAAAGAAGAAAAAATGGATTGCATTTTACAAGGTAAATGATACAATAAGAATGTTTGCGGATATATTTTGGAACAAAAAGAGACAAAGGAGGCGGGAGGAACGTGGCGTTACCGGTGATTTCCCAGTTGATAACCATGGTGTTGTTGATGGCGGTTGGAGTGATATTGCATCGGAAGCAAATGTTGACAGAAAGCAATGCAAAGGGGTTGTCGATTGTATTGACACGGGTTGCGGTTCCTGCCAATATGATTGTTCTGATGCAGCGTCCGTATTCCCATGAGATTTTTATGGGATTCTTGAAAACGTGCGGCGGTACCTTTTTGATGTGCTCCCTTGGCGCAGTGTTATTTTTCTTAATTGGGAAGATGATGAAAATGCAGTTTCCGGAATTGGGGTTGTTTTCCGGCGGCGGTGTATACAGCAATGTTATCTTTATGGGTCAGCCGTTGATTATGGCGATGTACGGAGAAGAAGGGCTGATTTTTTGTGTGGCAGTCATGTTCACTTCCAATGTGTTTTTGTTTACGGTCTGCTCTGTGCTGTTTGCCATTGGAAGCGGAAAGAGAAAAACAGTTGGACGGATGCTGAGAGAGGCGTTTCTTAATTTGATTTGTATTTCAGCTGTAATCGGAGTATTTTGCTTTGTTCAAGAGATTTCACTGCCCGCGCCGATTTATGATACGCTGCAATTTTCTGCCAATACGACGGTTTGCCTCTCTATGATCTATATCGGGTCACTACTGGCAGCTGCCAATGTAAAAGAAATTTTTCAGGATAAAAAAGTATACATATTTAGCTTTACTACATTATTGATTATACCGCTTTTTACCAAACTGGTTGCCGGATGGTTTATGGATGGAATTGCACTGAGTGTATTGGTGGTGCTGATGGGCACACCTGCTGCAGCTGCGCTTCCTTCTTTTGCGGAAATTTATGGAAATGATGAAAAACGAGCTTCAGAGTATGTATTTGTATCAACGATTTTTTCTGTCTTGACGTTGCCTTTGGTGGCGGAATTGTTGTGTATTTCTGTGTCATGACGAATAGAAGTGAAGTTGGGAAGGTTGTTTTCTTTGACCGCATAATTGGCAAAATACAATCCGGGGATGTTCCGCGCTGGCTGATAGACATCCAGCCACAAAACAACAAGGACTGGTAAAGGGAAGGAGAGCGTTGGAACGAGGCAGAGATAACCGCGTTGTTCATAAGGGTATTTTGGCACAGCAGTGCGGAACACGAAATATCTGTGCAGGGCAGTGCCCAACGACTGGTGGTTTATCTGAAAATTTGCTTTCTTTTTTTGATTTTTTGCGGTATCATACCTCCAAAGGAAGGTGAGAAGTATGGCGCAATTTACGGGATTTTTACCGGAGACCATAGATTTTCTGTGGGAGCTGCGGATGAACAATCATAAGGCGTGGATGGAAGAAAATCGGGAGCGGTACCGCCGGGTACTGAAGGAGCCGTTTGACGCCCTGTCGGCAGAGCTGACCCAACGGCTGCTGGCAGAAATGTCAGACTTGCAGATGGAATACGCAGTCTCCAGGATCAATCGGGATGTTCGCTTTTCGAAAGATAAAAGCCCTTATAAGGCAAGAAAATGGGTCGTGCTGAAAGAACCGGCAATGATGACAGGACAATGGAAAACACGTCCTGTGTTTTATTTTGAGTTGATGCCGGAGGGATATGAGTGCGGTATGGGATTTTATGAGGGAAAGTCCGCATATATGCAGGCGTTCCGCAGAAAAATCGATGCAGCACCCAAGCGGTTCGCTCGTCTGGCGGGCGCACTGGCGAAACATACGGAATTTCAGCTGTATGGGGAGTGCTATAAGCGTCCGATGGGAAAGGGCGGATACCCGCCGGAAATAATGGAATGGTATCAGCGCAAAACATTAGGGCTTTCCATGAGTCGTCCGGTGGATGAGAGATTGTTTTCGGCAGATTTGATAGACTTTGTACTGCAAGAATGGAAAAAACTAGAACCAATGTATCGATTTTTGCGGGAAATTCCCACAGAATAGGCTGTGGATGCAAAATAGCATGTAAAATCAAGAAGAACGCACGGAAATTCTGTATTGCCAGAGGTTTCCGTGCGTTCTTAATTTTCTGCGTAAATCGCGTTTTTCTGCCGTTGACTCAGGTTATTCTTTACCAAAGCTTGTGGCAAGAGTTTTGACTGCCTTTTCTGCAATCAAACTTTCACCGTGTTCCGCCAGATAGTATTTGGAGAGCAGAGTGGACACATGTTTTTGTCCGTATTCTTCCAGAATAATTTCCAAATCATCCATAGGTTCTTCTGCGGTATATGTATTTCCTTGTAAAATCAGGAAATATCTGCCGTTGTTTTTATAAAGAGAGGAACCGCCGTGGAACAGCGGCGCGATGCGGACGGATACGTCGATGACATCGTCCAGATGCGTAAAGGAATATACCAAAATATCATCATCATCCTCTTTTGCTTCTGCATCTTCCACAGCAAGCGGTTTTTTCTTGAAGCGGTGTGTATCTTTCATTTGAGAGAACAGATCCAGAGAGGAAGCGTTTTTATCTTTATTTTCCACTTTGGTTACAATAATCATGATTCCGTCCAGCCCAATGGGAACCGCCTCTACCATCAGCGGTGTGTTTTCGGTGATGAAATCACATTCTTCCATTGCTTGTTCCATAATGTCGCGGAACAGCTGTTGTGTTTTCTCGCCGGGACGAATCAAATCTTCCAGTTGGATATCCCGTTCTGCCAGATCCGCCTTGGTCAGTGTCAGTTTTAACTGTGTATCGCTTACTTTTTCTATTTTCATGGCTTATCACTTCCTTAGCAGTATGATTATGTTTTTCAGGACAACCGTGCGATTTTTTTCTCTGCTCTATACTATACAATTTACTAGAAATATAGTATAGTATAATGAATTGCAGGGGATATGTAAAGAGGATAATGCTGAGAATTCCTATAAAAGCCTATAAAATTTATATTTTTTTGGAGCAGGTGAAAATGGAACGTGGCGTTCCAGAAAGAAAAGGAGTGTGTACATGACAATGAAGAAAAAATTCATTCCGCCGCTTTTGACGCTGGTGGTATGGGCGGCGATGTATTATTATTATCTGCCGCCGCTGAATATCCACAGTCAGGAAAGCTGGCTGTTTTTTGTGGTGATGGTCGCTGTTGCACTGGTGATCAATTTTTGGGCAATCGCCAAAACACTGCTGTTTCATCGCCCTGCGAATTGGGAAAGCAGTAAAAAACTGCGCCGTCTTTGGATTCTGCCGGTGGCGCTTTGTTTGGTTTATGGCATTGGATTGCTGCTGTCTTCGCCGATTTTGCGAGCATCCAGCTATCATCAGTTGCTGGCGGTGCAAACGGGAGATTTTGCATCCGATATTCATGAGGTGAATTATAGCCAAATTCCGATTTTGGACAGCGACTCGGCGGCACGGCTGGCGGAGCGGGAAATGGGCAGTATGGTAGACATGGTGTCGCAATTTGAACGGCAAGCCGGTTCGCGTGACACCGCTAGAGTATGGGGATTTGATCAAGTGGTTGACCAATCGGGATACCGGAATCCCAGCTTATATGAACATTGATATGACCACACAGGATGTGGAATTGGTGAAGTTGCCGGAAGGAAGCGGCATCCGCTATTCGCCGTTTGAGCATTTCGGCAGGAATTTGTATCGCCATGTACGGTTTCACTATCCCACTGCAATGATTCGCAGCAGTAATTTTGAAGTGGATGACAATGGTACGCCCTATTGGATCTGTGCAGTGGAAACAAAAACCATTGGGTTATTTGGCGGGACAGATATACAAGGGGCGATTATGGTCAATGCTTCTACCGGCGAGCATCAGTACTATGATGTAGCAGATGTGCCGCAATGGGTAGACAAAGTATTTGATGCGGCGCTGCTCATCGAGCAGTATGATTATTACGGTACACTGGCAAATGGCTGGCTGAACAGTATTTTTGGACAGAAGGGCTGTTTGCAGACCACCGAGGGATATAATTATATCGCGCTGGACGATGATGTCTGGGTGTATACCGGAGTGACATCCATTGGCGGGGATGAGTCTAATGTGGGATTTGTGCTGATGAATTCCCGTACCAAGGAAGCCAATTACTACCAAATTTCGGGTGCGAAAGAAATTTCGGCAATGGCATCGGCAGAAGGTGAGGTACAGCACCTGGGTTATCAGGCGACCTTCCCGATACTGGTCAATATTGCGGATGAGCCGACGTATTTCCTGTCGTTGAAAGATGCGGCTGGCTTGGTAAAGAAATACGCGATGGTTAATATCGAGAAATATCATATTGTTGCCATTGGCGACAGTGTGGCGGAATGTGAGCAGGTGTACCGGGATTTGATGGAAAATAACGGAATTGATGCGTCGCCGGCAGGAGAAAATTTGACAGCGGAAGGGGTGATTTCGCTGATGCGGGAAATTGTGTCCGATGGGGATACGTATGTTTACTTGCTGCTGGAAGGCAGAGAGGAATGGTTTGAGGTAGAAGCGAGAGATCATCTGGAGATATTGAAAAAGCAAGTAGGTAGTAGCGTAGAACTGCATTATATGGATACTTCTGACGGTGTGTTGACGGTAACGGATGTGGCGTAAGATAGAGAATGAAAACGGAAAATTCGGCGACTTTGTCAAGCAGTACTGCGGAGTAACAAGAGTCCGGTGTTTTTAGAAGAAGACGAATGACGTGAACGCTTTTACTAGAATCAAGATATCAGCATTCCATACAGTTCTGAGCCAAATGATTTGAGATGTTCCCCAGAAGAAACGACTGTAGCAGCGCTTCCTTCTGGGGAATTTATATGCATGCAGCTGTTTTTTCATATGGCGAAAAGGAAGGCGACAGAAATTGCCGCTGGAAAGACAAAAACTGCCTTTGGAGGGGAACTGTCTCAATTTTGGCGGGAATTTACTGAAAATCCTTACAATTCGTTGAAAAAATGCGGCTTTTGTTGACACGTACTGCGGAAAAATGTAAAATGTATAAGATATGAAATAAATTCGAACATCATGGACAATCTAAGAAAGAGGAAAGTACTGTCTTTGGAGGTATCATATGGAAGAAAAGGATAAAATGGAAAATGGCGGCAACCGTGGGTTCAGCGACACGGATAAAGAATACTACGCGGATCTGTACGGTGATTTGCCGAAGGAAGTACAGGATGTACTGATGCGTACCCATCCGCTGATGGGCAGAAATACAGACGATGCAGAAGCAACTGCCTACCGCACCAGACGTCCGCAGCGGGAAGATGTGGAAGAGGTGAAGGAAGCCAGAATGCAGCAGGTAAGCTCTGAAATTAACGAAATCAAAAAAGCGCCGCAGCAGGAAGGAGATCCGACTCGTTATGTCTCCCGTCGCGCAAGAAGTGCGGAAGGTAAGCATACATCCGATGATACATCGCATACAATGGAAGAAGATTATAATGAGGACATCCAATATGTCAGTGTGATGCCGGCAAGGAAAAAGTCCAAAATTGTGGAAGAGGTTACCATACAGACTGCTGCACCACCGAAGAAGAAAAAACAGCGCAAAGAACGGGAAGAAATGCCGTTTCGGGATTTGGAACGTTCTGGTAACCGTCCCAGATATGAGGATATTGACTTTGAAGAGCGGGCAAAACAGGAGAATCTGGACAGTTTGTACGATGATCGTTACGAAGACGATGATAGAGGCGGAAGAAGCAAGCTGCCTGTGATTTTGGGCATTGTAGCGTTGATTCTGATTGTCTTTTTGATTTTCCGTTATGTTAGCGTCAGTGGACAGTTGGAAGAAGTACAGCAGCAGCTGACAGAAGCGCAGGGATATCAGGAGCGATATGAACAGATTCAGTTGGAAAAAATGCAGCTGCAGGAACAGTTGGATGCGCTGCAGAATCCGGACGGTGCATCAACAACAGATGGTGCTGATACTTCCGGAGGAGACAATGCAGATACAACAACCAGTGGTAGTACGGCAGGCACAACAACTGGAAGCACACAGGATTATACTGTACAGCAGGGAGAAACGCCTTGGAGCCTTGCGCAGAAATTCTATGGAAACGGTGCGGAATATCAGCGGATTTTGGACGCGAACGGACTGAGTGAGGGCGATAATATCCAGCCCGGTGACGTGCTGAAAATTCCGGCTGCGGAATAAAGGAACCGGAAAAACGGATAAAGGAGTAAGAATTCATGGGGAATGAACACTTGGAACGAAAGACCCTGATGGAATTACGGAATATGGCGAAGGAAATGGGACTAGGTTCCATTTCCTCGCTGAAAAAAGGCGAATTGATAGAAAAGATACAGCAAAAGCAGTCACAGGTGGCAGACAGTGCCATCAAACATGTGGCTGCTTATGGTTTTGACTTGAAACAGGAAGAAACGCCGGCAGAAGTTCCACAGGAGACAAAGCGGGAGGAGACGCGGGAACGGATGTCACAGGAAGCGCTGGAAAACGGCGAGCAGGGTGGCGGCGTTTTGGAAGTGATGGCGGATGGATTCGGCTTTTTGCGGGCGGAAAACTTCCTGCCGGGAACGGGAGATATTTATGTTTCCCCTTCGCAGATTCGCAGATTTCGCTTGAAAACAGGGGATGCCATTCAGGGGAGTATCCGCCCTGCCAGAGAAGGAGAAAAATTTGGCGCACTGTTATTTGTAAAGACGGTCAACGGCGACCGACCGGATGTGGCAGCCAGACGACCAAATTTTGAGGATCTGACACCAATTTATCCAGAACGGAAGCTGCGGCTGGAAACGAAGAGAGAAGAATTGGCAGGGCGTATTATTGATTTGATATCGCCCATTGGCAAAGGACAGCGCGGTATGATCGTTGCACCGCCAAAAGTGGGAAAGACCATTTTATTGACACAGATTGCCAATGCGATTACCAAAAATCATAAAGAAGTGCATCTGATTATCTTGTTGATTGATGAACGCCCAGAAGAGGTGACGGATATACAGCGTTCTATTGAAGGGGAGAATGTGGAGATTGTATACTCCACATTTGATCAGCAGCCGGAGCATCATAAACGGGTGACGGAGATGGTGTTGGAGCGAGCAAAGCGTATGGTAGAGCAGGGCAAAGATTTGGTGATCCTTTTAGATAGCTTAACCCGTTTGGCGCGGGCATATAATCTGACCATTCCACCCAGCGGAAGAACGCTTTCCGGCGGGTTAGACCCAGCTGCACTGTACATGCCCAAACGATTTTTTGGCGCAGCGCGCAATATAGAAGGCGGCGGCAGTTTGACGATTTTGGCTACAGCACTGGTGGACACGGGAAGTAAAATGGATGAGGTGGTATTTGAGGAGTTCAAGGGAACCGGCAATATGGAACTGGTGCTGGACAGAAAATTAGCAGAGCGCCGCATCTTTCCGGCGGTGGATATCATCAAGTCCGGTACCCGTAGAGAAGATAAACTTTTGAGCACAGCGGAGATGGAATGTAATTATACGTTGCGGCGCATGGCGGCTTCTATGACGCTGATGGAAATGACAGAAGGATTTTATGATTTGATGCGCAAAACTCAAAATAATGCGGACTTGGTGGAACGACTGCCTGTTTGGGAAAAGATGCTTTCTCTGCATGGGAAATGAAATCCACAGAATTGCGGTTTTTGGGGAAAAATTGTTGCAAAGAAAAAGGAACTGTGATATAATACTAACGTTGTCTATAAATAATTTCGGATTATTGATCAACAAATAAGAGAATGAGGTGAAAAAAATGAGAGAAGGAATCCATCCCGAGTACAAACAGGTGACAGTAAGATGCAACTGCGGCAATGAATTTGTAACAGGCTCCACAAAAGATGAAATCAGAGTCGAAGTTTGCTCCAAATGCCATCCTTTCTACACTGGCAGTCAGAAACTTCTGGTAGAAGCCGGCGGTAGAGTGGAAAAATTCAACAAAAAATACGGCAGAAAATAATCAGAAATGTGCGAAAGGGTTGGGCAAGATTGTCCGCCCTTTTTTTCGCAACAGGGCAAAAATTCGCGTTGCCTTGCTGCGAAAGGAAGGGGTTTTGGTTGATCTGAGTCAAACGAGAGAAAGGATGATGTGGATGAAAAGAACCAATATCGGTGGTCAGGCGGTCATTGAAGGCGTCATGATGCGAGGAAAAAAGATATGTGCCATGGCAGTTCGCAATCCCGAAGGCGGGATCACGATAGAAAAAAAAGAATTGGGCGGTTTAGGCAGAAAAGGTGTGTTCCGGTTGCCGATTTTTCGCGGTGTTGCAGCATTTGTAGATTCTTTGGTAACGGGGACAAAGATTTTGATGCGATCTGCGGAAATTGCAGGAGAAGACTGGGCAGAAGAAGAGGAATTGAGCAAATTTGAGAAATGGATCCAGGAAAAATTCGGAGACAGAATCAATGATATTTTGATTTACTGCAGTGTCACGCTTTCGCTGATATTGGGTATGTTGCTGTTTTTTCTGCTGCCAGTTTGGCTGGGAAATTTCTTCAAGGATATGGTGCCGGTATGGGCATTGGGAATTATTGAAGGATTGATCCGGATTGCAATTTTTTTGCTATATTTATTCGGGATATCCCGCATGAAAGAAATCCATCGGGTGTTTCAATACCACGGAGCGGAGCATAAAACCATTAACTGTTTTGAAAGCGAGAAAGAACTGACAGTGGAAAATGTTCTTCCATGTACGCGGCTGCACAAACGCTGTGGCACGAGTTTTCTGCTGTTTGTGATGATCATCAGTATGGTGGTATTTTTCTTTGTGCGAACCGACAGCTTTTTACTGCGGCTTATTACTAGAATTTTGTTGGTGCCTGTGATTGCAGGGCTTTCTTATGAAGTCATTCGCTGGGCGGGCAATTCAGAAAGCAAGCTGGTTGCGATGATCAGTTATCCGGGTTTATGCCTGCAAAAGATCACAACAGCAGAGCCAGATGCAGAGCAAATTGAGACGGCAATTGCGGCAATGAAAGGAGTTCTGGAAGATGAGCCGGAATGATACCATAGGCTGGTGGCTGCGGGAAGGGACAGAGCGGCTGATGCGTGCAAAGAAAGACAATGCGCGAAGGGAAGCGGCGATGTTACTGCAAAAAGCAACGGGGTTGACGCAGACAATCCTGTTGACAGAATCGGAACAGAAAATCAAACCAGAAGCGGCGCGGAAATACGTCGCTTTTCTGAATGAACGGGAAAATGGGCGACCGTTACAGTATATTCTGGGAGAATGGGAATTTATGGGACTATCGTTTTCGGTAGGAGAAGGGGTATTGATTCCGCGCGCAGATACGGAAGTGCTGGTAGAAACCATATTGGAGATGGCACAGAAGGAGAGGCTGCATACTGGATTGGACATTGGCACTGGTACCGGCTGTATTCCCATCTGTTTGGAAAAGCTGGGCGGCATACAGATGACAGCGGTGGAATTGCATACAGACGCGCTGGCATTTGCGAAGAGAAACAACGACAGAAATCGCACCCATGTAACGTTTGTGGAGAGTGATTTATTTGCAAATTTGCCGGAAAATATGGTGCCTCTGGACTTTATCGTATCCAATCCGCCCTATATCCCGCAGGCGGACTGTGACAAGCTGATGCCGGAAGTCAGATTTTTCGAACCGCGCAGTGCGTTAGATGGCGGTGCAGACGGATTGGATGTTTACCGGGCGATAATCGCGCAGGCGGGGACTTATCTGCGGGATGGCGGTTGGTTGTTTTTTGAAATTGGATATGACCAGCGGGAAGCGTTGTTTACATTGATGCAAGCGGCGGGATTTGTTTCTGTTGTATGCAGACAGGATTTGGCTGGGCTGGACAGAGTGGTGTATGGAAAGAAGGGGTGCAGAGATGTTTGACCGGTTGGCAGAACTGGAGCGAAAATATATGGATTTGGCGGATCAGGTCAACGATCCCGATTTGATTGCAAACCAGGCAGAATGGCGAAAAAGGATGAAGGAATACAGCGATATGACACCCATTATAGAGGCATATCGGGAATATGAATTGGTGAAAGCCTCTATTGCAGAAGAATTGGAGCTGTTAGAGGAAAAGTTGGAAGAGGATTTTCGAGACTTGGTCAAGGAAGAACTGAATGTCAATAAATCGAGGTTAGAGGAACTGCAGAAAGAGATTACGCTGCTGCTGATTCCTAAGGATCCCAATGATGAAAAGAATGTTATTATGGAAATACGCGGTGGTGCAGGCGGAGATGAGGCTGCATTATTTGCAGGAGATTTATTCCGTATGTATGCAAGATATGCAGAGCGGCATAAATGGAAAATCGAAGTGATGAATACCAGTGAAAGTGATTTGGGCGGATATAAAGAGATTTCTTTTATGATTACGGGGCAGGGCGCATATTCCCGGCTCAAATACGAAAGTGGCGTGCATCGGGTACAGCGGATTCCGACAACCGAGAGCGGCGGCAGAATTCATACGTCTACGGTAACGGTGGCAGTTTTGCCAGAAGCGGAGGAAGTGGATGTGCATATTGACATGAACGATGTGCGGGTAGATGTATTCCGTGCATCGGGCAACGGTGGGCAGTGCGTCAATACAACGGATTCTGCGGTACGGATGACGCATATTCCAACTGGCATTGTGGTATCCTGTCAAAATGAGAAGTCTCAGCTGAAAAACAAGGAACAGGCGCTGAAAGTGCTGTATGCCCGTGTGTATGAGCGGGAGCGGCAGGCACACGATGCAGCAATTTCCGCAGACCGTCGTTCGCAGGTGGGGACTGGTGACCGCAGTGAGCGGATTCGAACCTATAATTTTCCTCAGGGGCGTGTGACGGACCATAGAGTGGGGTTAACGCTGCATAAAATCGATGCCATACTGGATGGCGAATTGGATGAGATCATGGATGTATTGATCACGACGGACCGAATGGAAAAATTAAAATCGGATTCCGCCGAAACATGAAAAAAGTCGGGTGAGAAAATCATGAAAGAATTATGGACATTGTTCCTTGCGTTTGCCAGAATCGGTGCGTTTACCTTTGGCGGCGGATATGCCATGCTTCCGATGCTGCAGCGGGAAGTGGTACAGAACCGGAAATGGGCAACGGAAGAAGAGGTGCTGGATTATTTTGCCATCGGGCAGTGTACGCCAGGCGTTATATTTGTGAATACGGCAACCTTCATTGGATATCGGCGCAAAGGGCTTCCTGGTGCCATCTGTGCAACGGCAGGCAGTGTATTTCCATCGTTGGTTATTATTACGTTGATTGCGGCACTGTTACAGAATTTTGCTCATTTACAGGTAGTGCAAGATGCATTCGGCGGTATTCGTGTCGTCGTAGGGGTATTGATTCTGCAGGCAGTAGCGGGTATGTGGAAAAAATCCGTTGTGGACAAATTGGGAATTCTCTTAGCGGCAGCGGCATTTGCCGTAGCGACCTTTACAGAACTTTCTCCGGTGTGGATGGTTCTTGTCGGTGGTGCGGCAGGAATTTGTATTCAAGCGCTGGCAGAACGGAAAAAGGGAGGGCGCTGAGTGTGATGCAGATGATCATTTTGTTTTTGGAGTTTTTTAAGATCGGCTTATTTTCCATCGGCGGCGGATTAGCAACTTTGCCGTTTATGTATGATCTGGCGGAAAAATATGATTGGCTGCCTATGGAGCAGATTCCGGATATGATTGCCGTTGCAGAAGCGACACCGGGTCCGCTTGGTGTGAATATGGCAGTATACGCGGGGTTTCAGTGCGCAGGCGTGGTTGGCAGTACCATTGCTACTGCAGGATTGGTGGCGCCTTCGATTATTGTGATTATCTTGGTATATCTCTTTTTGGAAAAATTCCGCCAGAGCAAAACCGTAGACTGGGTGTTTTACGGTCTGCGTCCGGTGGTAGTGGGGCTGATTGCTTCCGCCGGTTTTGGTGTGATGGTAATGGCACTGTTTTCTATGGATGCGATTGGCGCGCAGGGGAGGATTGACTGGGCGTCGTTGCTGCGTTGGAAAGAATGGATATTATTTTTGGTGGTATTGCTGGCAGCAAGAAAATGGAAAGAGATGCATCCAGTGGTATGGATTGCCATTGGCGCCGCAGCCGGGATCATCTTTCATATGGCATAACAAGCAAATGCGCTGTAAGCGGCATGGCGAAACGGCTGCGCATTTTAAGATGTCAAATCCCCTAAGTACGCAGAAGGGATGGATGTTCACCGGAAAAATTTGGTATTGCAGGGCTTTGGCAAAGACAAAGCGGTAGGAAGGAATCTTGGAGGATATCGTGATCAAAAGACGGAAAAAAGAGAACGGGCTTTTTTGGATTTGCTGGCATTGGTTTCGTTGGAAGCTGGTGCCTTTTTGATTGGAGGGAAGTTCTGTTTTCTAGACTCTTGCCATATGCTGAACAGAGAAGGGTTTTTGGAGGAGGTACGCATATGGCGGTATCTTTTTGGGCAGTCTTTTGTGTGATATATGGCATTTGTACGCTGCTTTTGCCAAGGAAGGCTGGTCGGATGTTTGTATGGCATGGATTTTTGGCGGGCATGTCGGTCGCCTTTTTTTGTCTGCATTTTCTGCCCGGCGTTTTTGAGCAGGATATGTTTTACAGTGTTATAGCAGGCGTTTTGGGCGGGGTTGCACTGGGGACGGCAGTGGAAAAACATCACCCGATTTCTGGCAGTCTGGTTTGCTTTTGGTTGGCGGCATTATTATGGAGTTTATTCAGCACAGGAAATGTTGGAAAGCTGGCAATTATCCTGGGTGCCTTAAGCGGCGGCGCCTGTCTGTATGTATCCTGTGCCGCTGTGTTGCCAGAAGAAGCAGGACCGCGGGAATGTCTGTGGCGCGGCGCAGGTGGACTGCTGGGATTTTGGCTGGGGGTATGGCTGGATTTCATGCGGATATCATAGGAATTGCGGAGAAATGTTTGCAAAGCAGCAGCGCTTTATGATATAGTGAATAACAAAGTGACGAATTCCGCTGGAAAGAGAAGGTGCGGAGGCGATCAAACAAATACATTGGGGGATTCATATGAAACAGCTTTTGGAAAAAGAGACACTGAAGAAAATGATTCGAGAAAACGTGAAAACGTTGTATCGTAAGACACTGGAGACAGCGACGCCGGAAGAAGTATACCAGGCGGCGGTATTTGCGGTGCGGGACGTGATCACGGAAAAATGGATGAAGACCCATGACGAGTATTATGAAAAGGATGTCAAAGTGGTCTATTATTTATCCATGGAATTTTTGATGGGCAGATTTTTTGGCAATAGCTTGATCAATCTAGAGATGTATGAGGAAGTCAAAGAGGTTTTTGCGGACTTGGGAATTGATTACAATATGGTTGAGGAAGCGGAACCGGATCCTGGATTGGGAAATGGTGGTTTGGGGCGACTTGCAGCATGTTTCCTAGATTCTCTTTCCACATTGGAACTGCCGGCATATGGCTGCGGCATTCGGTATCATTACGGTATTTTTGAGCAGAAGATTGAAAACGGCTATCAGGTCGAGGCGCCGGATAATTGGCTGGAAGACGGTGATCCATGGGGGATTAAGCGCAGTGAATATGCGGTGGAAGTGAAGTTTGGCGGACATGTGCGGGCGGTTCCCAAAGGAAATGGGGAATATCGTTTTATACAAGAGGGTTACCAGTCGGTGATTGCGGTTCCATATGATTATCCGGTGATTGGATATGGTAATAACACGGTCAATACCCTGCGGCTGTGGGAAGCGCGACCGAAGAAGCAGCTGGATGTGAAGTTTTTTAATGAGGGCAACTACCAAAAAGCTGCGGAAGAAGAGGTGCTGGCAAGTACCATGACGGATGTGCTCTATCCTGCGGATGAGCATATACAGGGCAAAGAGCTGCGTCTGCGTCAGCAGTATTTCTTCATTTCCGCAACGGTACAACGTGTAGTGGAGCGGTTCAAAAAGCATCATACGGATTTTCGGGAACTTCCACAGAAAGCGGCATTCCAGCTCAATGATACCCATCCCAGTATGGCGGTGGCGGAATTGATGCGTGTGTTGGTAGATGACAATGATTTGCCTTGGGATGAGGCATGGGAGATTACCAAACAGGTATGTGCATACACCAATCATACCATTATGTCGGAAGCGCTGGAGAAATGGCCGATGGAGCTGTTTAGCCGCTTGCTGCCGCGTATTTATCAAATTGTGGAAGAAATCAACCGCCGTTACTGTCTGGAATTACAGGCAAAATACGGCGAAGATCCGGAAAAAATCCGGCAAATGGCGATTATTGCCGACGGGCAGATTCGTATGGCGTATCTTGCTATTGTAGGCAGCTATTCGGTCAACGGCGTGGCGGCGCTGCACACGGAAATTCTGAAACATCAGGAATTAAAGGACTTCTATGCGCTTTATCCGGAAAAATTCAATAACAAAACAAACGGGATTACCCAGCGCAGATGGCTGCTGCACGCCAACAGGGGGTTGGCATCCCTGATTACCGAGACCATTGGAGATGGTTGGATTACGGATTTGTCCCAATTAGAGCAATTGCTGCCCTACGCGCAGGAGGAATCCTTCCGGCGGCGTTTTATGGAAGTGAAGCAGGCGAATAAAACGGCGCTGGCGCGCTATATCAAAGAAACAAAAGGAATTGAGATTGATCCGCATTCCATTTTTGATATTCAGGTCAAGCGGCTGCATGAATATAAACGTCAGTTACTCAATGTGCTGCATATCATCGGGCTGTATAATCGGCTGAAGATGGAGCCGGGACTGGATATGGTGCCAAGAACGTTCATTTTCGGCGCGAAAGCAGCCGCAGGATATCGCCGTGCGAAGTTAATTATTAAACTGATTCATGCGGTGGCGGATGTGGTGAACCATGACGCAACCATTGGTGGGAAAATAAAAGTGGTATTTATGGAAAATTATCGAGTTTCTTTGGCAGAGCGGTTGATTCCGGCAGCGGATGTCAGTGAACAGATTTCTACGGCGGGGAAAGAGGCTTCCGGTACCGGCAATATGAAATTTATGCTCAACGGCGCGTTGACGGTTGGTACGATGGATGGAGCCAATGTGGAAATTTATGAAGAAGTGGGGAAAGACAATATCTTTATTTTTGGGATGTCTGCAGAAGAAGTGCAGAAACAATCACAAGGCGGATATGACCCATGGTCGGTCTATAACATGAATCAGGAAGTTCGGATGGCGCTGACTAGCTTGATTGACGGCACATTTGACGCTAATACAGATTTATTCCGGGAATTATACGACGCATTATTAAACGGCTGCGGCGGCAGAGCGGATGAATACTTTGTGTTGGCGGACTATGCGGATTATGCTCGCGCGCAATGGGATGTGGATGCGGCATATCGTGATTCAGAAAAGTGGGCGAAAATGGCAATTCATAATGTAGCAAAAAGCGGGAAGTTTTCCAGTGACCGAACTGTTCGGGAGTATGCATCGGAGATTTGGCATCTGCAACCGCTGCATATCGAACTGGAGGAAACAGAAGGATAATCTCATAGATAGGATAGATGCAAAAAAAGGCACGTCATTGCGCAAAAAAGTGCGCGCGTGCCTTTTTTCTATGCAGAGAGGAAACAGCAGGTTGCTTGGGAAGATTCAAGATTCCAGCAAATCATCGATCAATGCCAGAATATGTTGCGCCTGTTTTGCATTCAAACGAGAGAATTTTTCTGTCAATTCTTGCGTGAGGGTAGGATTTTCCACGGTATCATTGAAAAAATCTTTCGGATGGATGCCGAGGTATTCACAAATATAGAAAAACACCGTCATAGACGGAAGTATGCGCTTGTTCTCGATGCTGTTGATATAGTTTTCACTCTGCCCGATCGAAAGACTCATATCCCGTGCAGACACTTTCTTTTGATTGCGAAGCTGGGACAGGCGGGAAGAGAGGAAGGTTTCAAAGTCTTTTGTATTCATATTGCATCACCTGTTACTATTATAAGATGGAAAGGAAAACAGAATGTATTTTTATAATGTGTAAATATATTGAAATTATTATTTTGAATATATATAATGAGGAGGAGGGAGAAAAACAGAACGGGAGGAACGGAAATGAGCAAAGATTTTGCGCAGCGGCTGCGGACACTTCGGAAAGAGAGTGGAATTACACAGGCGAAGTTGGGGCAAATATTACATTATGGCTGTACGACGATTGCCAATTATGAATCCGGCAGGAATGAACCGTCATATGAAGATTTGATTGTCATTGCGGATTATTTTGGCGTTAGTCTGGATTATCTGTTAGGCAGGACAGAGGATCGTAAGAATGATTTAGCGGAATTGATGTACTGTTGTGAAGAGATATCTCTGGCAAAGGTGCTTCGAATGATTGAGGTATATCGAAAGTGAAGGGAAGGAATTTTTGGAAAAATAAGAAAAGAATGTTTGACAGATGGCAATTTTTCCTGTACAATATAAGTCACGGTTTGCACTCTTAGCTCAGGGGATAGAGCGTTCGGCTCCGGACCGAAAGGCCGCAGGTTCGAATCCTGTAGAGTGCAGAAAAAAAGAAGTCTTGGTTTTCCAAGACTTCTTTTTTTTATAAATGATAAGCAATATAAGCCATGAAAAAGAGTTATTCAGGACGAGGGAAGATAGATAGATTGCATGAAGATTCTTTCTGCTTATCCTTGGGCAGTGATGGTCAAAGAATGGTCATCAGTGGTTACGGTATAGCCAACCAGTACACCAAAAGCGTCTGCAGGAACATACATGGTTCCTTGACTGTCAATATAGGGTGCAGCACCGAATGAGATAGGAGCAGTCATACCGACGGCATGAGGGATGGTGGTGATGGAGGCATACAGATCCATCCCTTCTGTCAGATTCATGGTGCGTGCATCGCTGGTCAGCGTGGCGGTTCTGGTATCTCGATCCCAAGATAGATGCAGTCCCAAAGCGTCGGCAGTTTCTCGCAGCGGCACGTAAGATATACTTCCTATGGTGGGCAGACTGTCTGCGGAATAAGAAATTCGAACAGGGGAGGCTGTGGTTTCCGTATGAGAGGGAAGCACGACCAGATGTTTGGCAAATGTCTGGGCAGGATCACTTTCTGCTACTGTCTCATACCAGGTGAAGAAACGATCGCCTGATTGCAAATCTGATAGAGAAAAGGAACTGTTATCGATATAAGTGGTGACGGCGGCGTCTATGGGTATGGAAATGTTTAAGCTGCCATTGTCAGTGGTAATGCAATAGCCAGTTTTTGTGGCAGAAATGTCTGTTACAGTATGCAGATGGGCGCAAGAAACATCCATGGGTATATTTGTGACGATGGCTTCTGCTGCTACTTGTGGCGGCAGGCTGGCTGTGGTGGCGGCGTGATGATAAATGTACACAGCATCTCCTGCTTGCAGATCAGACGAAGACAAGCGTATCCCCCTGCCGCTGTCCAAAAAAGCAGTACTATCGCTGACCAGACAAAGTATGTTATTGTCATATTGGTCTGAGATCAGAAGAGAATCCACGGTTTCTCCATCAAAGGACAAAGATTGTATGGTACCGTATGTCAGAGAACGTTGAGGTGCTATGGCAGGCTGTGCGCCGGCGGTATCAGAGGCGGAAATGATGTTGTTTGCAGCAAAGGCTGCGGGGGCTGTACTGCAAACGAAAATGACGCTGAGAGTAAGAATATTAGCGATGAGATGATGTTTCATAAAAAGTCCTCCTTTTGTTTTTTGCAAAAACTCTTGTCTGTTGCCAGAAAAAGTCCTGCGAAATATGCTCGCGTGTTTTTCTCGCAATTGGTTTTGATTACATTTTTACATTTGGACGAGGAGAAATAAAAAAAGTTGCGTATGATTGGAAGAAATAGATAGGATGAATGATTGGAAAATGATGATTGGACTGTAGAGAGAAGGCTGACTGTTACGATGAAAGCGATTGTCATGGATATGTTTTGGAAAGAAAAGGAAACATGTGAATCGAATAAAATGGGAATGCGAAATGGGATGAAGTTCTTAGGTATGAAAGAAATGAATACAGGTGAGAGGATGCGACAGTAAGAGGGAAGCAGGATCAAAGAAAATCTCTGTAAAAACA
>ERZ1643247.1633-NODE-1633-length-19906-cov-6.028462_pt1 | contig 19906 bp, 13 predicted proteins | sample MGYA00579264_ERZ1643247 | MGnify/ENA primary metagenome ERZ1643247 (study PRJEB29033, sample SAMEA4952262) | chicken gut metagenome | biome: Broiler Chicken; feature: Gastrointestinal Tract; material: Caecum | place: Ireland | collected 2018 | study: Broiler... | reverse complement strand
CTGTTTTGAAAGTTCTCGTCGATCATCAATCTCCACAGGCTGTAATTCCCGTCCGCTATGGCTGGGGCGTCCTTCCAGCAGTCATCTTTGTCATACCCGATCATCACAAAGCCCACTGGAGCATCCCCGTCAAAGACCCCGAACGGAAACGCATATCCGTTGGATGCGATGGCGGCATAGGCTTCCAGAATGCTGATCTCATTGCTGGCGACGAAATCTTTCTGACTCTCTGAGACACGCAGCTTCAAAATATCCCAGATATTTTCACCGTTTATTTTTTCCAGATGGACCAATCTATCCCTCCTCCCGCTGTATCCGGGAAACACTTTGGACGCTTACCGGCGCGCCCATCCCATGCTGCGCTGGACGCCCTCGTGCCAGCGGGCCAGATCCTCCTCCCGCTTGGCTTGGGGATAGTAGGGGGAGAAAGAAGCGCTCTCCCGCCACAGGGAGGAAAGCTCCTCCAAATCTTCCCACACGCCTACGGCCAGGCCGGCCATCATAGCGGAACCCAGGGCCGTTGTCTCCAGACACTGGGGACGGCACACCCGCACATCTAGAATGTCCGCCTGATACTGCATCAGGAACCGGCTGCGGGAAGCGCCGCCGTCCGCCCGCAGCTCTGACAAGGCCACGCCGGACTCCCGCTTCATGGCAGCTACCAAGTCCGCGCTTTCCAGGGCGATGCTCTCCAGCACCGCCCGGCACAGGTGAGCCCGGGTGGTGCCCCGGGTGACGCCCAACAGCGCCCCCCGGGCGTACATATCCCAGTAGGGAGCGCCCAGGCCTGTAAACGCCGGCACGAAGCTGACGCCTCCGGCGTCCTCCACAGTCTCCGCCAGCTGGTCCGCCTCTTGCGGCGTCCGGATGATTTCCAGCTCGTCCCGCAGCCACTGAATGGCGGACCCAGCGTTAAAGGCGCTGCCCTCCAGAGCATAGGTGGTGCGGCCACGTAAGCGCCAGCCAATGGTGGTCAACAAACCCTCCTGAGAAAACACAGGCTTTTCCCCGGTGTTCATCAGCACAAAGCAGCCTGTCCCATAGGTGTTTTTGGCCATACCTGTTTGGAAGCAGCACTGGCCAAACAGGGCGGCGTGCTGGTCCCCCGCCATGGCGGCGATGGGAATCTCCTCTCCCAACACGTCGGCGCTGCACATGCCCACAATCTCTCCGGACTCCACCACCCGGGGCAAAGCGCTCAGAGGAACGCCCAGCTCCCGGCACAGGGTTTCATCCCAGCGGAGCTTGCGAATGTCAAAGAGCATGGTCCGAGAGGCGTTGGTCACGTCCGTGACGTAAGCCGCCCCATCTGTGAGGGAATAGGCCAGCCAGGTGTCGATGGTGCCAAAGCGCAGCCTGCCCTTTTGGGCCAGGTCCCGGGCCGCTGGGACATTTTCTAAAATCCACTTCATCTTCGTGCCGGAAAAGTAGGGGTCAATCAGCAAGCCCGTGGTCTCCTGGATGTACGGCGCCAACCCGGCGGCGCGCAGGCGCTCGCACTCCGGGGCCGTGCGCCGGCACTGCCACACAATGGCGTTGCACACAGGAATGCCTGTGTCTCCGTCCCAGGCCACCGTGGTCTCCCGCTGGTTGGTGATGGAAATGGCGGCAATATCCCGGGCGTGCACCCCCGCCTGCTCCACCGCCTGCCGCATGGCGTACAAAGTGGTCTGCAAAATCTGCACCGGGTCGTGCTCCACATAGCCGGGCTGTGGGTAAAGTTGGGGAAACTCCCGCTGCCCCATGCCGGCTACTCCGCCAAAGGCGTCAAACAGTACCGCCCGGGAACTGGTGGTTCCCTGGTCAATGGACAAAATGTACTTTCCTACCATCATGGCCGTTTCCTCCCGCTTTTCTCAACAAGTTCTATGGGCCGCTGCAGCAGCTTTTACAGGGCGCTTCCGGAGCGCCGCTGAATGTGCACGTCTCCGGAAGTGGTGGAAAATTGCAGCAAAGGTCCCCCCGCCCCGTACAGGACCCCCTGGGCGCTCTTACCGGGAAACTCCGAGACAAACGTCCCGGAAAGGCTTTGACACCGGGCCTCAAAGCCTGGATTATCCGGCAGGGCCACCTCCAGGCTGCCAGACACGGCTTGAAAGGTCCCCTCCTCCGGGCAGGCGGACAACTCCGCACGGACCGGGCCGGACACGGTGCAAACTTCCATTTGCCGGCCGGAGCCGGTATACGTCACCGAGGCAGACACGGTGGAAAGGCGGCATGCCTCCGCTTCCACGTTTACAAGCTCCCCAGAACCGGAACCCAATTCCACCTCCAGGTCCTGGGCGGCTCCTCCCTGCCAGCGCAGGGCGCCGGAGTTTGTGGAAACCTGGATGGTTTCTCCCTGCAGCCCAGAGAGAAACAGGTCGCCGGTCCCGGAGCGCACACAGGTCTCTTGCGCGGTGATGCGGTCCACCGTGATGGAGCCGGACAGATTTTCGCAGGTGAACTCTCGCAGCTGGGTCGCCACCTCCACAGGCACCTCCACCACCAGGCGTTTTTCCTGGGGAAGGAACGAGGAAAGCCCCAGGGGGCTTCTGTCCCACTGGATGCGCAGCACGCCCCGGGAGGAGGAGAGCCGCAGCTTGGCCTCTCCCTGGAGAGTCTCCCCGGCGTATTCGGTTACCACCACTTGGCTGGAAGGGCTGGAACGCACCTCCACAGGCCCGTGGCCCCAGGCAATGGAAAGCCCCCGCACCCTGCTGACGGCAGGGTCCCAGGTCGAGGTGTAATGGTAGTTCCAGGGCGAGGACGCCTCCTCCCAAAGGGAGGCCAGGCCAAACCACTGAGTGCCAGCTCCTACAAAGAGCCAAACCAGGAGAAACAGCGCTCCCAGCCCCCAGGCAACCAAGGCCCATACCCTGCGTTTGACCATAAAATCCTCTCCCCTCTGCGAACCTACGTGTATATAGTAAGGATACCCCAGGAAGCTGGCCCCGTCAAGTGAATTTCCACAGGAATCCCCTCATCTTTCCTAAAAATCCAGAAAAAATCTCCCTTTTTTTGCCGGAAAAGTGAAAAACAAATTGTTTCTCGGAAGATTCTGTGCTATAATGCCAGAAAGAGCCCTCCCGATGGGGGCCGTTTCCTCCTGCCGCAGGGTAAAGCCGGGCTGCGCTCAGGCGCCTGCTGCCGGGAAAAAGCCCCCGCCCGGGGGGCTTTCCGTCCCGTTGCGGGGAACGGGCCTGTGTTCCCGCTCTTGGGAACACGTCCCGCTGGAGGCCGCCCCCTGCGCCAAAGGAGGCCGGGGCCGTATCTACTTGAAAAAGGGGATGACAACGTGATCTCGCTTGCGTTTGTGCTGCTGGGCACAGGCCTTTTGTATCTGTGCCTGTTGGAGGACCGCTTCCGCCTTTGGACCACGGTGGGCTGCTATGGGGCGGCCTATGTGCTTTCCCTGGGGCTTGGCTGGATTCTCTCCGGTTTGGCGGGCCCCTTGTGGGCCTGTGCCGGGGGAGCGCTGCTCTTCTTTCTGGCCTCCCTCTTCCTCTCCCGAAACAACCCTCTGCAAAAGCTGTATCTGGTCTTGCTGACCGTGTCCAACACGCTGTTTCTGCAGGCGCTGGTCCCGCCCCTTTTGGGGACTCTTCCCTTTTCCCCTGCGGGCATCTGGGGGGAGGTCCTTCCCATTTTGCTGCAGCTGCTTCTCACAGGCTTTTTGGGCCTGTGCCTCTACCATCCCTTCCACCACTTTCAGGACCGAGGACCCTCCGCCTTTTTAGGGGGCGTGTGCCTGCTGCAGATCTTGTGCGCCTTGATCAGCGCCGGGCGTTTAGACCCTCTGTTTCGCTATCAGCCCGCTGGGGCCCGGGTCTTTTGGGCGGGGATACTGTATCTGCTGATTCTTTTCCTGCTGCGCAGTGTGTACCAGGCGGGCAGGTTCCGGCAGCGGACAGGGGAAGAGGCCGCCCGGACCGCCATGCTGGACATGGAATCCGGGGATTTTTCCGATCTGCTGGCAGTCATCAAAGAGGCCCGGGACGCCCGGAAAGCCGGGGAATACGCCTTGGACACGGTGCAGGTGATGCTCCAAGACGGCAACGAAAGCTTGGTGCCTGCCTATGCGGCCTCCTTTAAGGAGAACAGCCGCCGGCTGCCCCTTCTGGCTTTTTACAGCGAGAACCCCTACGTAGGCGGCGTCATTGCCGCCAAAGCCGCTTTTTGCGCCCAAAACCACGTGGCCTTTGAAAGCAGCGCCAAAGTGGAGGAAGTCTCCCTTCCCACAGTGGAGCTGTGCGTGCTGGTCAACGAGATGCTGACCAAGGCCTGCTTGGAGGCCTCCCAGACTTCCGGGGAGAAGAAAGTGCGCTTTGCCGCGTTTTCCACAGAGGGCGTGCTGACGGTGGAAACCGTCTACTCCGGAGAGCTGCCCAATCCCCAGCGCTTCTCCCCCAAGGGAAAAACTTTCTCCCAACTGCTGGCCTGGCTGTTTGACGACCGCCCCCGGGAAGAGCGGGGCCTGCAGGGCTTGGATAACACCTTGGCCCTGCTCTCCCGGTACAGCGGGAAGCTCTCCGTTTCCAGCGCCCCGGGAGAGATTCTCCTGCGGGCCGTGCTGCGATTTTGACCTATTCTTCTCCCGGAAACCGCCGGTTCCCGGGTTTTGCGAAACGTATCACACCTTATACAGAAAGGAACGAACACACACCTATGGAACACACCACACAGGTAGCCCCTGAGATTTTGGAGGCCTTTGGGCTGCGGCCCCAGGGCGCGGCCACCGCATTGACCAGCGGCCACATCAACGACACCTTCCTGGTGGAGGACGAGGGGAAGTGGATTTTGCAGCGGATCAACCACTTTGTCTTTCCCTCTCCGCAGGACATCATGGAAAACATCACCGGCGTCACGGAATTCCTGCGGGCTAAGATCGCCGCCCGGGGCGGAGACCCGGACCGGGGCACCTTGACCATTCGGAAGACAGCCGGCGGCTCCAGCCTGTTTGTAGACAGCACCGGAGAGTTCTGGCGCTGCATGACCTATGTGGACGGGGCCTCTTCCCACGAAACCGTAGAGAGCGCCGCCATGCTCCGGGAGGCCGGCCGGGCTTTTGGAGAATTTCAAAGCCTGCTGTGCGACTACCCTGCAGACACCCTTCACGAGACCATTGTGGACTTCCACAACACCCCTGTGCGTTTCGCTCAGCTGCGGGAAGCCGCAGAAAAAAATGCGGCAGGCCGGCTCTCCCAGGTGGAGGCGGAGATGGCCTTTGCCGCCCAGCGGGAGGCGGACGGCTCTCTGCTGATGGACCTGCTGCGGGAAAGGAAACTTCCCCTGCGGGTAACCCACAACGACACCAAAATGAGCAACGTGCTCATGGACAACGAGACAGGAAAAGCCGTTTGCGTCATTGACCTGGACACGGTGATGCCGGGGCTGACCGCCTTTGACTTTGGGGATTCCATTCGGGCCGGGGCATCCACCGCCGCGGAAGATGAGGCGGACCTTTCCAAGGTACACTTTGACTTGGACCTGTTCGCCGCCTATACGGAAGGGTTCCTCTCCGCCGCAGGAGACGCCCTCACCCCCCTGGAGCTGCAAACCCTGCCCGACGGGGCCCGTCTCATGACGTTGGAGGTGGGCATTCGCTTTTTGGCGGATTACCTCAATGGGGATGTATACTTCCGCACAGCCTATCCGGAGCACAACCTGGTGCGGGCCCGCAACCAGTTCCAGCTGGTGCGGGAAATGGAGGAGAAACGGGCCGGCATGGACGCCATTATTCAGCGATACCTGTAAAGGCCCCCCCTTTTTCCCCAGAGCGCTGCCCTAGAAGGGCCACGCTCTTTTTTCTCTTCTCCCTTTTTTCCTCCCCCTCTCTGGAAAAGAAAAAACTTTCGTTTTTGTCCCTCCCTCTTGCTTTTTCCCCCCGGTGGTGATAAGCTGTAGAAAGAAGCCGATTTCACAAAAATTTTCGGCTTTTTGGAAAAAATCCAATCTATTTCCGGGAGGAATTACCCTATGAAAATCGCAGTCATCGGCGCGTGGCATGTGCACACGATGGAGTACTCCACCGCCATTCAGAACAACCCCAAGGCAGAGCTCTGCTGCCTGTGGGACGATAACGAAGAGCGGGGCAAGGCCACGGCGGAAAAGCTGGGCGTTCCCTTCCAGCCGGACCTGGACGCCATCTGGAACGACCCCACCATTGAGGGCGTTTCTGTGACCACCGCTACCTACCAGCACAAGGAAATCCTTCTGGCGGCTGCCAAAGCCAAGAAGAACATCTTCACGGAAAAGGTGCTCACCTTCTCCAACGAGGACGCCCAAGAGGTGGCGCAGGCCATTCGGGAGAGCGGCGTGAAGTTCACCATCTCCTTCCCCCACAAGACTTGGCCCACTCTGAAGGCCGCCAAGGCCCTGGTGGACAGCGGCAAGCTGGGCAAGATCACCTACGCCCGGGTGCACAACTACCACAACGGCAGCGTGGCTCCCATGCCCGACGGCTCCCTGGGCTGGCTGCCTCCCCACTTCTATGACGCAGCCCAGACCGGCGGCGGCGCCATGATGGACTTGGGTGCTCATCCCATGTACACCCTGCACTGGTTCCTGGGAGAGCCCAAGAGTATTGTCTCCCAGTTTACCGAAGTGACCAACCGGGGCGTGGAAGACAACGCCGTTTCTGTGATCGAGTTTGAAGGCGGCGCCATCGGCGTTTCCGAGACCGGCTTTGTGACCAACGGCATCTCCTATGTGCTGGAGATGAACGGCACCGAAGGCGGCCTGATGGTCCACAACGACATTCTGGAGTACACCTGCGCAGAGACCGACCACAAGCTGGTGCAGATGACCGATCTGCCCGAGAAGAGCACCATGCCCATTGACGCTTGGATCGACGCTTGCTGCGGCGAGGGCGAAGCTCCCAACGGTGTCGACGACGCTGTGGCCCTGACCAAGTTCATGGCAGGCGCTTACGAGTCCTACAACACCGGGAAGAAGTTCGTATTCTAATCAATTCTAAAGCAGCGAGGGACGCCCTAGGGCGTCCCTTTTTTGCACCCCGAAACAGGGCGATTCCAGCCAATGGGCGAACATACTATCTAAAAGTATTACAACTCTGTCAGATTCATTGACTTTTTCCACAAGACAGGTACAATAAAATCAGAGAATCTGAAAGGAGGAAATCGTATGAAAGCCAGATTTCGCCGGCCCTTGTTTTTCCCCGTGGTACTTCTCTGTTTTCTGCTGATTTCCTCCCTTCCCGCGCAGGCGGATACCGGCCCTAAACCCTCGGTGCAAGTGGAGTTCACCGAGTCTGTGGGGGAGACGTATTACGCTACGCTCCTCTCCCGGGAGAGCTCCACCGGGCCCCAATCCGCCTATGACCCAGACTATCCGGAGAGCGCCCAGTATCCAGAGGGGCAGAAGGACATTTGGCAGGCCTTTGTGGACTATGAGGACCCGGACGGGTTTTACTTCCTCCAATGGTTCTGGGAGTGCACCCAGACGAACCTGCTGGACTGGAACTACTTCCCGCCCCAGGAATTCAAAATCCTGGTGTTTTACCCGGAAACCGGAGAGTACCGCGCCAGCGGCGTGTATGAGCGGTACGCCTTCGACAGCACCTTCACGGTGGACTTGTCCCAGCCGGGGGAACTGCAGGCAGTACAGAGCTATGACTATCAGGGGGAGCTGGTCTCCCTGGTGCTGCGGGCCGCCATTACGATTTTGCTCGAACTGGGGATCGCCCTGCTGTTCGGCTACCGAACCGGGCGGCAGCTTCTTCTGCTGGCCGCCGCAAACCTGATCACCCAGCTGCTTTTAAACCTGGCGCTGGCAAGGCTTTTCTTTACCCCCTTGCCTCTTTCCGCCTGGTATGTGCTGCTGGAACTGTTCATCTTCTGCGGTGAAGCCCTCTTGTACAGCTGCCTCTTACAGAAACTTGGGCCTTGCACCCGAAAACCACACCCTGTGCTCTATGCCCTGACAGCCAACGCCGCTTCTTTTTTGGGAGGCCTGGGGCTTGCCGAAATCATCCCCCAGATTTTCTGACCCTCCATGGGTTTCCTCCCACCGGCCCCACGGCTTTCTCCGAGGGGATAGGGGAAAAACCACCATACCCCCGCAAGGCCGTGTGCCAGCTGGTAATCCCCTGCAGGGGACAGACCCGAAACTTTGCTGAGGTTTCCCAGTGGCAGGGTTCACAGTTCGCGCTGGAAATTTCTCCCCTCCTTACAGCATGCAAAAAGGGCTGCTGCGGCTTGGCAGCGGCCCTTTCTCGTTTGATGGCAACTTTAGATAATCTCCAAGAAATCCCGGTCCGGCAGGGCGGGGAAAGGAGCTGTGGGCAGGGTCTGGTACCAAAACGCCACCGAGGCGATGTCATCCTGCAGGGGCAGGTAGCGGCCTCCATCCCGCCAGCCCAAAGCTTGGATGGTCACCCGCAGGCTTTCCTCAAAGCGGATGGGGTCGGCGATGTGGAACCGATAGGCGCCAAAGCGCTTTTGGCTTTGGTAGAGGCCGTCCTGGGTCACAGGGTAGAACCCGCCGTAGGGGGTGGAGAACTCCACGTAGCGGCTGTGGGTGAGGGGATCCTCAAAATTGTAGGAGCCACAGAAATAATCCTCTGTACCTGTGCCGCAGATGGTTGGGGATTCCTGGTCCCCATCCAGGTAGAATTTGATCTCCCCTTCGCCCCACCAGCCGTTGTTGTGCACGCCCCAGGCCATGTAGGTGCCCACGTAGTGTCCCTTGCCCTGCACTCCGTCCAGGATGGTGTACACCTCTTTATAAGGCAGGGGGTTCACCCGGCGGAACTGGGCGTGGAAATAGGCTGCATCTTCGGGCACCTCTCCCAACGTGTAATCAATCTGGTAGTAGTATACCACCTCTTCCTCCCCGCAGTTCTCCAAGGTGATCCGGCACTGCTGGCGGAAGGGCATGGTCCAATAGCAATTGAAAGCGCTGCCTGGGTTGACACACACCGCCAAAGAGGAGATCTGGTGATACTCCTGCCAGCCGCAGCAGAAGAAGTCCCCCACCGGACACTCTACAGAGGGGACTTCCTGGCCGTCCCAGTACATGCGCAGGATGGTGTCCCGCCACTTCCCCGTGGGAGTCATCCAAATGTGCTGAATGGCCCCCGGCCCCTGTATGTTGGCGATCTCAAAAGTTTCCCCCGGCGCCACCCGAATGTAGGGATTTACTTTCCATCCCTTGCCCAGATCCCGGGCGGCCCACTTGGCGGAGCCGTCCTCCAGCTCGCACAGGGCGCCGCCGCCCTTGGCTCCGGTGAAATTCTCTGGGCTGATGGAACGGGAAACACTCCCCGAAAGGAGGTACAGGTTTCCCATGTAATTGGTCATTCCGTGATACATACAAATCAACTCTCCCTTTGCTCCCGGCCTGACTGCCTGGAAGATTCACCCGTATTATAAGCGAGCTCTTGAAAATTTTCAAGCACTTTTCATATTTTCTCACCTGGTGCTGGAGAAAACCTGCACAGCGCGCCCACGTGTCTCCCTCCATAAAGGCACTTCGTGTGCTGGATCCCTGAAAAAAAGATCTTTCTTTTACGAAAGAAAGATCCTTCCTCAAGCAAAGGCGCTTCATGTGCCGAAACCCGGAAAAAAGATCTTTCTTTTACGAAAGAAAGATCCTTCCTCAAGCAAAGGCACCCACTGTGCCGAAACCAGGGAAAAGTTCTTTCTTTCCAGAAAGAATGAACGGTTCTCCAAGCAAAAGCGCACGCTGCATCGCAATGCAGCAAAAAAGCTCTTTGCCTCTTCAAAAAAGAAACCCACAAAGAAAGGGCTGCCTCTAAGGGCAGCCCTCGCTCTTTCTAGCTGTACTCTGTCGGACTGTTCCGGTGGCTTACACCCGCTTCACACCGAAGGAAGTCTGCTCCCCGTTTACATCCCACTGGGCGGTGTAGCCGTCCAGGGCATCCAAGTGGAGGGCGTCTCCCAATACATCCGAGAGAATGGAACCTTGATTCTTTTCCAGCACCTGGGCAATTTTCTCGCTGCCCTGCTGGTACACCTCAATGTGATCGGTCACGTTAAAGCCCGCGTCCTTACGCATGGATTGCAGCTTGCTGACAATCTCCCGCACAAAGCCCTCTTCGATCAGGGCGTCGTTGAGGGTGGTGTCCAGCACCACGGTGAGGCCCCGGTCTGCCAGAGAGGTGTAGCCCTCCTTCTGGGCGGTCTCGATCAGCAGCTCCTCGGCGGTGAGCTCCACTTCCCCATCGGACAGGGACAGCTTCAGCAGGCCGGTGGCGTCCAGCTCTTTCTTGGCGGCAGAGCCGTCCAGCTCCTGGAGGGCCTGGCGCACAGCGCCCAGGCGCTTGCCCAGTTTTTTGCCCAGCAGCTTCAGCTGGGGCTTAAAGGTGTAATCGGTAAACTGGGACATATCCTCCAAGAAATGGAGTTCTTTCACATTCAGCTCTTCCTGGATGATGGCCTGGTACAGGCCGCTCAGGTCTGCGTTGGCGTCGGTGTACAGGGCCTGGAGAGGCTGGCGGTTTTTCCGGCCGCACAGATTCCGGGCAGCCCGGCCCAGCGTGACGATGCGCAGCACTTCGTCCATGTGGGCCTCCAGCTGCTTGTCCACACGGCTCTCCTCATAGGCAGGGTACCGGCACAGGTGGACGCTCTCGGGAGCGGACGGGTTCACAGAGCGCACCAAGTTCTGGTAGATCTCCTCGCTGATAAACGGCACCATAGGCGCAGCCATTTGGGCTGTGGTCACCAAAGCGGTGTACAGGGTCATAAAGGCAGCGGTCTTATCCTCCGTCTCCCCCTGCACCCAGAACCGAGCCCGGCTGCGGCGCACGTACCAGTTGCTCATCTCATCCACAAAATCCTGGAGAGCCCGGGCGGCTTCCGGCACTTTATAGGCGGAGAGGTTGTCGTCCACTGTCTTAACGGCGGTGTTCAGCCGAGAGAGCAGCCACTTGTCCATGACGGTCAAGGCACACTCCGCCAGCTGATAACGGGTGGGGTCGAAGCCCTCCCCAATATTGGCGTACATCACATAGAAGGCATAGGTGTTCCACAGGGTGGAGAAGAACTTCTTCTGGCCCTCAATGACCGCCTTCTCATGGAACCGGCTGGGCAGCCAGGGAGCAGAGTTGGTGTAGAAGTACCACCGCAGGGGGTCGGCCCCAAACTTTTGCAGGGCCTCCATGGGATCCACGGCGTTGCCCTTGGATTTGCTCATTTTCTGGCCGTTTTCATCCTGCACCAAGCCCTGAACCAGCACGTTCTTAAAGGGGGCCTTGTTGAAGAGCAGAGTGGAGATGGCCAGCAGGGAATAGAACCAGCCTCGGGTTTGGTCCACCGCTTCGGAGATAAAGTCTGCGGGGAACTGACTCTCGAAGAGGTCCTTGTTTTCAAAGGGATAGTGATGCTGGGCAAAGGGCATGGAGCCGGAGTCAAACCAGCAGTCGATCACCTCGGGCACACGGTGCATCTGCTTGCCGCAGTGGGGGCAGGTGATGGTGACCGCATCCACATAGGGGCGGTGGAGCTCAATGTCCTCCGGGCAGTTGGGGGACATCTCTTTCAGTTCGGCAATGCTGCCAATGGCATGACGATGGCCGCACTCGCACTCCCAGATGTTCAAAGGCGTGCCCCAGTAGCGGTTCCGGCTGACGGCCCAATCCTGGACGTTTTCCAGCCAGTCCCCGAAGCGGCCCTTGCCAATGCTCTCCGGGAACCATTTCACCGTATTGTTGTTGGCAATGAGCTGCTCCTTCACGTCGGTCATCTTGATGTACCAGGACTCCCGGGCGTAGTAGATAAGGGGGGTGTCGCAGCGCCAGCAGAAGGGGTAGCTGTGCTCAAACTTGGGGGCGGAGAACAGCAGGCCCCGCTCATCCAAATCCTGCAGGATTTCCTTGTCGGCGTCCTTGCAGAACACGCCGGGCCACTTGGTTTCACTGGTCATCTGGCCCTTGCCATCCACCAGCTGCACCAGGGGCAGGCCGTACTTGCGGCCCACCTTGGCGTCGTCCTCACCAAAGGCCGGGGCGATGTGCACCACGCCGGTGCCGTCGGTGAGAGTGACGTAATCGTCGCACACCACGTACCAGCACTTCTCCTTGGGGCTGACAAAGTCGAACAGGGGCTCGTACTCCTTGCCCTCCAAATCGGCGCCCTTGTAAGTCTCCAGGACGGTGTACTCCCCCTCGCCCAAAACGGTGTCGCACAGGGCGGCGGCCAGGTAGTAGGTCTCCCCCTTGCTCTCCACCTTCACGTAGTCCTCGGCGGCGTTGACACACAAGGCCACATTGGAGGGCAGGGTCCAGGGGGTGGTGGTCCAAGCAAGGATGAACGCGTCCTCTCCCTTTACCTGGAACTTGGCAATGGCGGAGCGCTCCTTCACGTCCTTGTAGCCCTGGGCCACTTCGTGGGAGGAAAGAGGCGTGCCGCAGCGGGGGCAGTAGGGCACAATCTTAAAGCCCTTGTACAGCAGGCCCTTGTCCCAAATCTGCTTGAGGGCCCACCACTCGCTCTCAATAAAGTCGTTGTCGTAGGTGACATAGGGGTGTTCCATGTCGGCCCAGAAGCCCACATCCTTGGAAAAATCCTCCCACAGGCCCTTGTACTTCCACACGCTCTCCTTGCACTTTTCAATGAAGGGGGCAATGCCGTAGGCCTCGATCTGGTCCTTGCCGTTGATGTGCAGCAGCTTTTCCACTTCCAGCTCCACAGGGAGGCCATGGGTATCCCAGCCGGCCTTGCGGGGCACCATTTCCCCCTTCATGGTGTGGAACCGGGGAAACAGGTCCTTAAAGGCCCGGGTCTGCAAGTGGCCAATATGGGGTTTGCCATTGGCGGTGGGAGGGCCGTCGTAAAAGACGTAGGCCTTATCTCCCTGACGCTCCTCCATGCTCTTTTCAAAGATGTGGTTCTCTTCCCAGAACTTTTCTGTCTCCTGCTCCCGCTCCACAAAATTCAGATTTGTGGAGACTTCCTTGTACATACTCATGGCAGCCATCCTTTCTCTGGTCTGTGCGCACCGGAATTGCCTCAAAAAACAAAAAAGCCCCGTCCCGCGCAAACGGGACGAAGGCTTGGCTTCGCTGATTACCACCCATTCCGGCATATCCAACAATACGCGCCCCGGTAACGGCGGGGAGCCGGCTGTACCTACTGGGGAATTCCCTTTGGGTTCGCGGCTCAGGAGGGATGCGGCACACATTCCTTCACACCAGCTCCCACCAACCGCTGGCTCTCTGCAGCAAGGGACGCGTCCGCCTGTCTCCGTCACAGCCTTTTCGCTCTACTTATCGGGGAATATTGTAGCACAGGGCCTCTGCAAAGTCAAGGCAGTGCCTCAGGTTTTCCCCGAATTCCCCACCGGCGCACCTTTCCCCTCCCCGGACTATTGACATCTTTTTTCACCGTTGGCTATAATAGTGTGGAAAAACCAGGGAGAGGAAGATGTTTGTGACTACCGTGAAAAAGAAAGGCAAAAGTTTGGACATGACCCAAGGAGAACCGGCGAAGCTGTTGATTCTCTTCGCGATTCCCATGCTCATTGGCAGCGTGTTCCAACTCATGTACAACATGACCGACACCGTGGTGGTGGGCCGGTTTGTCAGTGTGGAAGCTCTGGCTGCCATTGGGGCCACCAGCTCCACCACTTCCTTGCTGCTGATGCTGGGACAGGGCTTGACCAACGCGGTCTCCGTGGTGATCTCCCAGGCGGAGGGCGCCGGCCAGGAGGAGCGGCTCAAGCGCTGTGTCAGCCACGCGGCTTACCTAGTGCTGCTGGGCAGCCTGGTGCTGGGGCTTCTGGCCTTTTTTGGGGCCCGCCCCTTTTTGCAGTTTTTGGGAACGCCGGCAAACATACTGCGGGATGCGGTGGCCTACGTGCAGATTACCGGAGGCCTCTCTGTGGCCTTGACGGCCTACAATGGGGTTTCCGCCGTGCTGCGGGCCATTGGAGATTCCCGCACCCCTCTGTATTTCCTCATTCTCTGCTGCCTGCTCAACGTGGGGTTAGACCTGGTGTTTGTACTGGCCTTTCAAGGAGGCGTGCCCGGCGTGGCCATCGCCACTGTGCTGGCCCAGGCAGTCTCCGCTGTGCTCTGCGTGCTCTACATGCTCCGGCGCCACCCCCGCCTGCGGCCTGACCGGGAAGCCTTCCGGTTTGACCGGTCCATTATGGGAGAGTACTTGCGCATTGGCCTGCCCATGTGCTTTCAAAGCCTGGTGCTGGGCATTGGCATGTTTGTGATCACTGCGGTGATCAACTCCTTTGGCTCCGACATTGTGGCGGCCTACACCATTGGCAGCAAGGTGGAGCAGCTGGCCACCCTCTCCTTCTCCAACGTGGCCTTTTCCTTCTCCGTGTACGCCGGGCAGAACTACGGGGCCAAACTCTACGGTCGCATTCGAGAGGGGCTGAAAAAGGGACTTCTCCTGATTGTAGGGCTCTCGTTGCTCTCCACCTTGGTGATGCTCCTGTTTGCCCAGCCCATTGCCCGTCTGTTTTTGGAGGACGACGTGGCCGCCGTACTGGAAGGCGCCGTGGCCATGATCCGGGTGGAGGCCTGCTTCTTCTGGGCTTTGGGAGCCATCTGGACCGTAAATTCCGCCCTGCGGGGCATGGGCAAAGTGCGGATAGCTCTGGTCTCCAGCGTGGTGGAGCTTGTGTGCAAAATCGGTGTATCCGTGCTCCTGCCTTTGGCCGTAGGCTACATCGGCATTTGGTTCGCGGCGCCCTCCGGCTGGGTGCTTGGTTTGATCCCCTCCCTGATTTACTTGGTTCACTGGTTCCGCCGTCTGGAACAATCGTAAGCAAACCCTTTGCCATCTCTGCGGGCAAGTCGGTCTGGCAAAACTGGAAAGTCTCCCTCACCGACAAATACCAAAAAATCCCCCGTCACGAAGACGGGGGATTTTTTCACTGGTTTATCAGGTCTAGCTGCAAACTCAGTCGCCCACTGTGGAGAGGTCCCACTCTCCATAGATCTTGGGCACGTCGCTGATCAGGCGCCGTGTGTACGCAGCCTGGGGATGGATAATCACATCTTCCGCAGAACCTGCTTCCACAAACTTGCCATGCTCCATAATGTAGACCGTGTCGGACACATAGTAGGCCAGGCCGATGTCGTGGGTGATGAAGATGATGGTCATGTTGATCTCATCCCGCAGCTTCAGCAGCATATCCAGAATGGTGGCACGAGAGCAGGCGTCCACCATGGAGGTGGGCTCGTCGGCGATCAGGATCTTCGGCTTCAGCAGGAAGATCCGAGCGATCATCAAACGCTGCATCTGGCCGCCGGACAGCTCGAAGGGATACTTGTTGGTCAGCTCCGCGTACTTCAGGTTCACGAAGGAGCAGGCCTCGGTCATGAGCTCGTCCTTTTTCTCCTTGGGAAGATGCTTGCCGCCGGTCATATTGATGCAGTCCAGCAGCAGATCGTCGATCTTGTTGAACATGTTGAAGGAGGAGAAGGGATCCTGGAACACGGCCTGGATATTCTTCCAATACTCCTTCCGCTTCATGCCGGAGGAAATGTCCCGAGGCTGGCCATTAAACTCCAAACTGCCCTCTGTGATACCGATCAAACCTAGAATCATACGGGCAATGGTGGTTTTACCGGAACCGGACTCACCTACAATGGAGATGACCTCGCCTTCCCGGAAGTCGAAGTCCACATGATCCACTGCCACGGTTCTTGTTTTGCCGTAGCCGAATACCTTGGTGATGCCTTCGCCTTTCAATACGGATTTACCCAGTTCAGCCATTTCTTCCGTACACCTCCTTCAGGTAGTCCACATCGTAAATGCAGCGGTACATCCGCTCATTATCAAAATCCTTCTCCGGAATTTCAAAGAGTTTGCACTCCGGCTTGGCGTACTTACACCGGGGAGCGAACCGGCATCCAGCAGGAGGATGCTTCAAGTTGGGCGGCGTGCCGGGAATAGCTTCCAGCTTGATATCCCGGGTGCCCTCTTCCGGCACGATGATGGAGCCCATCAGGCCCTTGGAATAGGGATGCACCGGATCGAACACCATCTCTTTGGCCGTGCCCTTTTCCACAATCTGACCTGCGTACATGACCATGATATCGTCGGTCACGTTGTACAGCAAGGGCAGCTCGTGGGTGATGAAGATCATGGACTTGATAAAGCCTTTTTCCATCAGCTCCCGCATCATCTTAATAACCATCTTCTGGCTGGTCACGTCCAGAGCCGAAGAGGGCTCGTCGGCGATCAGAACCTTGGGGGAGAGGATGGTGGAAATGGCAATAACCGTACGCTGTTTCATACCGCCGGACAGCTCCACCGCGTGCTTCTGCAGCACTTCGGGAGGCAGGCCCAGAATGCGGAACCGCTCCACCGCCATGTCGTAGATGTCCTTTTTGGACATGCTCTTATCGTGGACATGAATCACGTCCTCAATAAAGCGGATAATCTTCTGGGTGGGATTCAGCGCGTTCATAGCCGCCTGGGGAATGTAGGCGATCTCATTGCCCAGGATGTTCTTGCGAATTTTATCCGGCTTCATACCGGAAATGTTTACCCCATCGATGATGATGTCACCGCTGATGTAGTGCAGCGGGGCGAAATAGTAGCCCATCAGGCTCAGCGCCAACGTGGACTTGCCGCAGCCGGACTCGCCGGCAATGCCCAGGGATTTGCCCTCTTCAATCTTCAGAGAAACCCCGTCCACCGCGTACACGTCTTCCTTTAAACGGGTGACATACTTTGTCTTCAGCTTGTTGACTTCAAGCATGTACTTTGCCATAATCGCTACCCCCTTCTCAGCTATCACGCAGCTGCGGATTGAACACCTGGTCCAGACCGGTATTCATCAGGTTCAGCGAGAACGTGATCAGTGCAATCGAAATGATCACCGGAATAAATGCCCACCAGGACATGGAAGTGAGTGCGCCAAACTTCTGCGCCCAGTTCATCATCAGGCCCAGAGTAGTGGCCTCTGCCGTGGAGGGCCCAAGGCCCAGCATGGACAGCTGTGCCTCCGACAGAATGCCGGAAGAGATCTGCAGAATCATAGCCATCACCACATAGGAAGCCAGATAGGGCAGAATGTCCACCGCAACGATGCGGGGCAGGCTGTGGCCGGAAAGCTTGGACAGGTTCACGTGATCCCGGTTACGCAGAGACAGCACCTGGGAACGAACGGAACGAGCGGTCCAAGGCCAGCCGGTGCATCCGATGATCAATGCCACCATCATGGGGCCGCGAGCAGCCTGGCCCACGCTGTTGGCGATCAAAATCAAAATAACGAAGCTGGGGATAACGGTGAACAAGTTGGTGATGAACACCAACAGGTTGTCCACCCAGCCGCCCAGATAACCAGACAGCAGACCAATCACCAGGCCGATGGCCGTGGCAATCAGGCCAGCCAGCAGGCCGATGCGCAGAGAAACGCCAATGGAGGAAGCCAGCTTGGTCATCACGTCGGCGCCGAAGTTATCGGTGCCCAGAGGGAACGCAACCTTGTTGGTCACATCGTTGACGTTGACAAACTGCTGTCCGTCAACCTCTTCGGAAACTTCCAGATTGCCCTCTTCGTCCTCAGTGGCCAGAATGATGCCACCGCTCTCCTCCAGGGTCTGGATCTGGGTGTTCAGGCGCTCGTAAGCACGCTTATCAGCCGTGATCATTCCCGTGGAGAGCTCCGGATCGTAGTTCTCGTTCCAGAGGCTGATCAGGGTTTCCGTATCTTCGATGTCGATGTCGGACTCGGCAATACCAGCCTGGTTTACCAGCCAAGTCTTCATCTTGTTGCGTGTGTCGTCGGTCAAGGTGGCATCCAGAGTAGCCTGGGCCGTATCCACATTCATGGTGACCTTTTCAGAGCTCTGGGCCGTATCCACTACCGACACGTAGGTGCCGGGAGCGTAGAAGATGTTGCCCACCATCTCCATGGGACCATAGGGTGAGAAGATGGGATACAAAATGGAGAACAAAAGCAGAAATACGAAAATCACAAATCCCACAACAAATTTGGGCGAGTGAAAAACCTGTTTGATTTGATGTAACATCTGTACGCCTCCTTTCAGCTATCCTGCTGTGTCGCTTTGACACGAGGATCGATCACGCCGTAGAGCATCTCCACCACCAGGTTGGCAATCAGCACCATGATGGTGATGATCAGCGTACAACCGGAAAGAAGAGGATAGTCACGGCCACTGATGGCGTCAAACAACGTTGTGCCGATGCCGGGGTAGCTGAACACCATCTCAGCCACCAAGTTGCCGCCCACCATCGTGCCCAGAGACAGAGCCAAACCAGTGACCTGGGGCAGCATGGCGTTGCGGAACACGTAGCGGACGATGGTCAGGTCACGAATGCCCAGGAAGCGGCTGTATTTCACATAATCCGCGTTCAACTCGTAAATGGACATGGACCGCATACCAATTGCCTGGCCGCCAATGGCGATCAGCACCATGGTGATGAACGGCAGCCTGTAGTGGTCCAGAACAGAAAGGACGAAGTCCCAACTGAAATTGGGAACCATGTCCGCCGCATAACCGCCGCCCACCGGGAACCAGTGGAGCTGGGAAGCGAACAGCCACAGGAAGACCATGCCCAGACCAAACGCCGGGAAGTTGCTGATGAACATGAACACAGGCAGAACCACTTTATCCACGCCGCCGCGCAGATAAGCCGCCAAGGCGCCCAAGCCGTTGCCCAAAATCCACCCTACAATAATAGCGGGGATCTGCAGAGCCAGGGTCCAGATGATGGCGGAACCGATGATTTCGTTTACGGTGCGGGGATACTGGGAGATACTCATACCCAGATCGCCCTGGAGCAGGTTACCCACGTAGGTCAGGAACTGTTCGGGCAACGACTTGTCCAGGCCGAACTGCTCTGTGTACTGCTGTACAACCTGTTCACGCACGCCGGGGTCTGTACTTCCTGTCAGGGCCTGGTTGACCAGCATATCCACAGGGTTGCCGGGCATCAGGCGAGGGAGCAGGAAGTTCAGGAACACGGCAACTATCAGGGTGGCAACATACCAGATCACCTTTTGGCCGTAATACTTCATCATGCCTTTCAATGAAGCTCACCTCTCTCTTTCAGACTTCTAAAATATAAACGGGCCCGGCGGTCGCGCCAGATGGCCACAGCCGCCGGACCCGCTCCTCACTTAGCACTGCGCGAAGCAGAAAGTCCCATTTTCCCTTCGCGCGGGAACGTCCTATATTTCACGTTCCCCATTCCCTAGCACAGGGAGTACGATTCTCAAACTCCTCCAAAATTTACGATCAGCCGTTCACCAGCTCCAGGTTGTACAGAGCAGCAACGCCGTAACCGTCGGTGCACATCATGGCAGGAATCTTGGGATCGGAACCATCGTTCTCGTTGGGGAAGTTGGTCCACACGCTCTCATTGCACACCATGAACTGGTAAGGACGGTACATAACGCCATAGCTGGGAACTTCGGTCAGATAGATCTCATTGAGACGCTGATAAATTTCCTTCTGACGGGTCTCATCCGTGGTGTTGGACAGCTCTTCCAGCAGCTGGTCTGCCTCTTCGTTGTACCAGCGGCCCTGGTTGGTGGTCAAGGTCTCGGGGAACTCGCCGCCAAAGCCATACATGTAGAAGTAGAACACACCGTAGGGAGTGCCGCCGTAAGAGGTCAGGGAGATGTCAAAGTTGCCAGCCTGCAGGTCGTCGGTATACTGAGCGGCCTCGGGGAAGTAGGTCTCGATCTGGATGCCGATAGCCTTGCCAGCCTCCTGCACGATCTGCAGAGCAGCTTCGTAGTCAGACCAGCCGGTGGGGCACTCCACCTTGAAGGAGAGCTCTTCGCCATTGTACTCGCGGTTGCCGTCGCCGTTGGTATCCACGATGCCAGCCTCGTCCAGCAGGGCGTTGGCGCCTTCCGCATCGTTGCCTTCCCACTGCAGGGGAGCCAGAGCTTCGGGATCCAGAATCATGCTCTGCTGAGCTTCGGACCAGTTGAA
>ERZ1643247.1629-NODE-1629-length-19931-cov-12.125428_pt1 | contig 19931 bp, 10 predicted proteins | sample MGYA00579264_ERZ1643247 | MGnify/ENA primary metagenome ERZ1643247 (study PRJEB29033, sample SAMEA4952262) | chicken gut metagenome | biome: Broiler Chicken; feature: Gastrointestinal Tract; material: Caecum | place: Ireland | collected 2018 | study: Broiler... | reverse complement strand
CGCGCCCTTCGCGCAGTTCCTTTAAATATTTGCCGTCGATCCTGTTCATAAGTTTTTATTATATCACCCGCCGCATAAATTGAAAATAAATTGCGCGCACTTTTTTGCATTTTTTATATATTTTTGCGCAGCCCGGCGGGACACATTCGGGACAGAATTTGCCGTGTAGCGCCAAAGTAGAATTGCCGAAAAGGCAGAACGGGACAAAAGCGGGACACTTTAAAGCCCCTTCGCCATTGACAAACCGCCCCTTTGGTGCTACATTGTTATCGTAGGTTGCAACCCGAAATGAAATGATTATGGAGGAAAATTATGAACATCAATAAAACCAACAAAAGATATCTGCGCATAGGCGCGGCGGCGCTTGCCGCCGGTCTGACGCTTGGCACAGCGGCGGCGTTTGCGCTGCTTAAACCCGAACCCACGAGCTACACAGTCAGCTCCGAAGAGGGCGGCTACTACTCCGAGACTACCTATTACCTGACAGAAGAAACCTATAACGGGCATGCAGCCAAGGCGACAAAAAATACGGGCAGACAGATGAGCGCGGCGAGTACGAGCAGCGCCGAAAATACCGAGGACGAAGAGTTTGTAGTTGGCGCAACCAAGACCGTCTGGGTTAAAGAGACCACCGACGAAGAGGGCAACGTTACCGAGAGCAGACTATTGAACAAGGACGAAGTTGAAGAACTGCGGTCTGCCGCAGACAATTTAAACCTTGGCACTGACGAGGACCCCGAACCCACCACACCCGACGCGGTAATACCATATCGTCCTATCGGCGGAGGTGGCGGCGGCAATCCGGAAACGCTCATCGGCAGCGATAACGATGATTTCCATCTGCACAGTATTGATTTTGCAATCACTTATAATACTTCCACCAAAACTTATTCCGCTACAGCTAATGCCAGTTGGGAAGAACAATTAGTCTTTTTTTGGGAGACCGCTAAAGCCGCTGAAGAGTTCACACCCGACCTTATGGGAATTACTTGGGGCGGCGATAAGCACTTAAAAGCACAATCATACTCGATTTCTGGAAACTATTATAGTGAGGTTAACGGTACTGTAGGAGCAGTTGACTGTTCCCGTTCGACCTCAGATATATACGCCGGATATGTATGGCAGTTTTTTGAAAAATCTGGAATATTTGGTAAAGAGCTTGAGTTAGTTACTGCCACTACAGATTTTAAGCAAACAGGCGAACTGCAAAATAAATATACAAGCGCAAAGCTTACATATGTGCATACCTATGACAGAATTACAGGACAGATCTCAATTAACGTCAGCAAAGATCCCGGAATCGCCGCATCAATCGGCGTAACAGGTTCGGGACTATGGCAAGTTGAATTGGAGATACCAGATATATTATATTAATAATCGAGGAGCTGTTTTTAATGGAAAAAAATCAGAATAATCATTATGTTCCTGGCAAAAAGATATTTTTATATGTTGTAAATATAGTTATATTTGCACTACTGATTTTATTGTTTATATCTTTTTGGGCATCGGGAGAAATCCTTACCGGCTTTATAGCCTGCGCAGCGCTTGAATTTTTGTTTTTGTTCGGGAGTATAATAGTTTACCACATTTCGATTATTTCCGACGTTATGACAAAGCAGAATGAGCGCGCCGAAAAAGACAGGCAGCAGCGCGAAAATGAAAGTAAAAATTGAGTTTATACGCATACCTCAGAAAAAAGTCACGGCGGTGCGGGGCAAATTGTCCCGCATCGCCGTGATGTTTTATAATTTATTTTAAGCCGCATTTCAAATTACAATATAAGCCGCGGAGCTGAAAAGCTCCGCGGCTTATATTTTTGCATTTTTGGTGCAATATTTTATGCATTTTTCAACGCAACTTTTATGCACGAAAAAGTTTTAGTTCCGCAATCCTGCTTCCCCGTTTTAAGGGGGAAAAGAAACAAGGAATGCACGAATTATTCTTCGGCTTCGGCAAGTTCTTTGTTGAGCACTTCGATGTCGGCAATGATCTCTTCACGCGTTCTTTTGAGCTTTTTGGCGTTGATGAACTCCACCGCGCCGGAAACTGCAAGCACTATTATCGTGAAGGCGTAGCACGCGGCCGAGGCAACTCCGTAGTTGAGTGCGTTCACCGAATTTGCGTTGCCGCTTTCAAGGTCGGAGAACCATACATAGCCCATGAGCGTTGCGCGCTCGTCAAGCACGATGAACAGGCAAACGCACAGAAGAGCTACCGCCGCAAGGCGCAATACGTCGAACACTATCATGGCGATGTTGCCGCGTGCAAAGAAACTTAACGCATAAATTATTATCAGCACGGCGACGGCAACTTCCGTCATGATCATCACGTCGTACAGAGCGGTTATGGCGTAGGTGCTGTTTGCGCGCGAGCTTAAAAGCGCCAGAAATTCTGCGGCTATACCCGCCACTATGGCAAGAAGTATAACCAACGTTGCCAAATTATTCCTTTTTATAGCATACCTGGCTTTCATCACTCTTCACTCCTTTCCGCTTCAGCTTCAGCGGTCTGCTTTTTACCCTTGTTTGAGAAAACATAGGATACTACATACATCGCGACGCCGCCGGCGACCGCTATGCCGCCCACAATCTCGCAGCCGAGATAGAGCGCACGCCACCAGTTGAGTACCCACACGGTACGGGTGGTATCGGTCATCCAGTTTGCAAGATTGCTCTGAGAGAACGCCCAGAGGGAATAATGCAGGTTTTCTTTTATTGCGGTGAGCACCTCCGCATCGTTCTGTATCTCGGAGATGAGCGTTGCCACCGGCATAGACACATAGCTGCCCGAGCCGTTATCCATGCCCCATACGGTGTTGCCGTTGTTTATGGCCGTATCGAAGTTTGTCGTGCCTGCAAGCATGCTCTCTATATAGGGCATGTAAGTGCTTCGCGACTGCGCGAGGTCGGACGTGGCGTAGCCGTTGAAATCCCACTCGTCACGGAGTATTCCCTGCATGAGGCCTTCGTGCGCGCCGACATATACGGTGCCTGCGCGGTTGTATGCCGTCATTATGCCGAGCACTGAGGTGCGGGTGCCGTCTTCGTTATAATAGCCCTCCAAGGCTATCTGGAAGCCGCGGAGCTCGCCTTCGCGCGCGGACTGCTCGTTCATGAACGTGGATATGCCGTTGCGCGCCGTCTCCTGCTGGTTGAAGGCAAAGTGCTTTATAGATGTGATGAGGCCCTTGGAGATGGCGCCCTTGCCCACGGAAAGCGCCGTGTAGCCGCTTAAGACGCCGTCTTCGGAGTAATATTCGCCGTTGCGCCCGTTATAGGGGGTGCGGTGGGTGTTTATGCTGGGAGCCCATACCATGGGTATGTTTATGAACAGCGCGTCATTGCCCCAGAGCACGCCCATCTCTTCCATCAGATCTTTGTTCCAGGTAGACGCCATGAGCGTCGCGCCGCCGAAGGAGTTGGTGTAATAGCCCGAATTACTGTCGCCCGAGGACACATACCAGGGGGCGTTTGCATCCGACTGCTGCGAAAGCGTCTTCTGAATGCCGACTGAACCGTTTTCAACGAACGAGAAGCCCGCAATGAACGATATCTCGTCCATGGTCTGGAAAGTCCTGTTGCCGCTCGCAGTGAAATATACGGCATTTTCAAGCATTATCTGATCGATGACCTCCGCCCAGCGCTCGTCCTCGAAATCGGATCCGAACATATCGGGGAAGCTCGTTTCATACTCCTCCGAGCCGAATACGATATCGCTCACGTTTGTATCGGTAGTCTCATGGAAGGAGTTCTGAAGATATGACAACATATCCTGCGTTATGGAGAGGCCGGTGTATTCGCTGGGCCATGTTCCCGACCAGTTGCTGCGCGAAAGGTATGTCACCGTGCCGTCCTGGAAATGGTTATAATCCATATCCTCGAGCTGGTTTGCGACCTCCGTGCCCGACTTGGAAGTGGAGAACAGGCCGGAATTTGCCTCGCTCCACGAAAATTCGTAAACTGCGTCTTCGTTGCCGCTCTCATCCATGCCGTCTGCCGTGGTATATCCCTTGGCGGCAAGTATGTTGTTTACGGCCGCGTGCGCGCCCTCGGAGCTTGAGTTGCAGCCGAGCGCAAAGTAGTAACCGTCGCCCGCATCCATAATATAGGTGCCCTCGCCGCCGTTTGCGGTGCTGTCGTAAGAGGCGAGATACTGCATATCCGCTTCCACCGTTACGGTGACGGTTTCGCCTGCGGCCACATCGGCCTTTTCATATGCAAGGAGCACGACGGATGCCTTCTCTACGCCTCCCTCGGTGTAGGGAGCCTGGCCGTATACCTGAACTACGCTCTTGCCGTCGACGTCGCCCTCGTTGGTAACGGATACGGTGACTGTCGCCGTTCTGTAGTCGCTTGAAAACTCTACGTTCGTTATCTCCTGCGAGAAGGTGGTATATGAGAGTCCGTAACCGAACGAATATGTCACTTCTTCGCCGTAATTCCATGCGCCCGTATCGTTATAGTAGCCGACGCCCGTAGAAGAGGACGCGTTGCCCTGGTTCATTACAGTGTCTTCATAGCGCGTTTCGTAGTACTTGTAGCCGGTGTATATGCCCTCCGCCTGGACTATATAGGCGCCGCCGTAATAATCGTTGGAGTTGAGGCCGTACTGCGACTGGTTGGAGTAGAGATAGAGTCCGTAGTTTACCATAGCGGGCGAGGAAGCCGAGTCGCTTGCATAGGTGTCGGCGAGTCTGCCCGAAGGATTTGCCTTGCCTGCGAGTATATTGGCAACGCCGTAGAAACCGTAGTTGCCGGGATAACCCGCCCAAAGTATGGCGTCCACTCCTTCGTCGGCCTCGAGCTCTTCAAGCTCCATGGCGTTTGCCGTGGTTATGACTACCACCACTTTATCGAAATTCTCTTTGGCGAAGTTTATAAGATCCCACTCGCCGTTTGAAAGGCTCAGAGAATTGCCCGAACCGGACGTTGAGTGATTGCTCGCGTCGGCGCCCGTGGAGCCCGCGTAATAGTCGCCCTGCTCGGACGAAGGCCTGCCGAGCACGATTATGGCGGCGTCGCCGTACTCCTCGATACTGCCGTCGAAAGCCGACTCCCCGGCCTGGGTGCGGATCTCGTCTATCGAAGGTTCGCCCACATTGTACCGGTTGGCCTCGGTTATCTCTTCAACATAGTAGCCTGTGCCGCCCAGCCTGTTAACGCCGCTGGCGGTATAGGTAGTCGTCGCCGAAACTGTGGCATAGGCGTCGCACACCGTCTCGTTCACGTCGAAACCGGCGGCCTCGAGCGCGTCGTGGAAGCTTACGTTCTGGCTGGCCTCTTCGGGGGAACCTATGTCCATGCCGTATATGGCGTTATTGGGCGTGCTGCGGTAACCCATGAGGGTGACCTTTTCGGTGCCTGCAAGGGGAAGCGCGCTGCTGCTGTTTTTGAGGAGCACGCTGCCCTCTTCGGCAAGGCGGGTGCCCATATCGATGTGCGCCTGAACGAGCGCGTCGGTATTGGCAGAGCCGTTGCTGTTAAGATATTCTTCGTCGGGAGTAAAGCTGTCGTAATCGCCGCCGCCCGTCGTTGTGGTGGTCTGGGTGTGCAAAAAGTTATTTACCTGGTCGGCATTGGCCTCGAGCATGCTGCCCGCGGCACAGCCCGCCGCTATGACAAGCGCAAACGCGACGGATACTATCCTGCCCGCCTTGCGCATCGTGTCTAAAGTTTTCTGGGTGAGTTTCATGCTGCCGCACCTCCTTCAGTCTGGGTTTCGCCGGCTATCGCGGCCGTGAGGGCCTCAACGCTGCCCGTATAGTCCTGCGTGAGCTGGGACTGCGCGGAATATACGTAGTGGAAAGAAATGGTATCGCCATCGATGTTGGCAACCGTTTCGGTGCCGGCGGGGTCGGTCACGGAGAACACGCCGGCCTCAAACGACCATGTGCCGTATTCCACGGAAGTGGCGTACGTTGTGAAGGCAAACCTGTATATCCCGTTGTCGTAGAGGTGCAGAATTATCGCCTCGTTAGCGGCGGGCGTGAACGCATATATGTCGCGCACGAGCCCGCTGCTCTCCATGGCGTTCAGAAGTTCGGTCACGTTGCCCGTAAACGTCTGGTTCAGGCCTCCGCCGAAATCATAGTACAGGCTTATTTCGTCCCCCGCAATCGTTGCAGTGAACTGCCCGCCGCTCAACTTCGTTACAACGAGCGCTCCGTCGGAATACGACCACGTGCCGTAGTCGTACACGCTGTAGGTTGCAAATGCAAACTGATATACGCCGTTATCATAGAATTTGAGCGATATGGCCGTATTGCCCGAACCGGGAGTGAAGGAATATATCTCCTCAGTCACGCCGTGCTCTATCATGGCGCCCAGAAGAGCGGATAAGCTTCCCGTAAAGGTCTGGTCGAGCCCGCCGCCGTAGTTATAATAGAGGCTTATCTCGTCGCCCGTTATCGTGGCGGTGAACTGCTCGCCGCTCGCCCTCGTAACTACGAGCGTTCCGCCTTCATAAGACCATGTGCCGTAATCGGTGAGACTGTATGTCGCAAAACCGAACTCGTAGCTGCCGTTATCGTAGAACTTGAGCGATATGGCCGTATTGCCCGAGCCGGGGGTGAAGGAATATACCTCCTCGGTCATGCCGCTCTCGAGCATGGCGTTTAAAAGCCCGGAGACGCTTCCCGTAAAGGTCTGGTCGAGCCCGCCGCCGTAGTTATAATAGAGGCTTATCTCGTCGCCCGTTATCGTGGCGGTGAACTGCTCGCCGCTCGCCCTCGTAACTACGAGCGTTCCGCCTTCATAAGACCATGTGCCGTAATCGGTGAGACTGTATGTCGCAAAACCGAACTCGTAGCTGCCGTTATCGTAGAACTTGAGCGATATGGCCGTATTGCCCGAGCCGGGGGTGAAGGAATATATCTCCTCGGTCACGCCCGCTTCGATCATTGCCTGAGCAAGCGCCGCGGCGCTGCCCGTATAGCTCTGGTTCAGAAGTTCGCTCGCCGCCGACACGTAAGTGAATGATATCACGTCGCCGTCAAGTTCGGAAACGGTGACTTTGCCGTTTGCGTCGGTTATGGTGAGCACGCCGCTTTCAAAAGTCCAGGTGCCGAATTCTTCGGTATTATACGTCGTGAAGGCAAACCTGTACGCGCCGTCGCTGTAAAGTTCGAATATTATCGCGGGGTTGGACGCGGGAGTGAACGAATAAATCACCTCCGCACTCTCCATCGCCGCATTCATGGCGGCATATGAGCCTATGAACGTCTCAGAGGAGGAGCCAGACGAATATGCCAGCGTCACAAGATTGCCGCTGAGCTCAGACGTCAGCTCCGTGCCGTCGGGCTTTGTGACCGTGAGAACGCCGTCGTTGTCCCATTTATATGCGCCCGTTTCGCGCACGCTGTTTGCGGGATCGGCATAGGTATATGTGCCGTCGGAGTACAGATCGAGAGAGATGTCGCCGTCGGCGGAAGGTATCATGGAATAGGCCACTTCGCAGACGGCCGCCTCCAGCTCTTCAACGCTGCCCGTGTAATCCTGCGTGAGCTGGTCGCTCACGGAATATACATAGGTGAAGGCAAGTTCGCCGTTTTCAGCGACCACCTCCTGCTCATTGCCGGCAGGATCGGTTATGGTGAGCGTCTGGCTGATTCGGTCCCAGGTAAAGGCGCCGCTCTCCGTCACGCTGTTGGCATCCCATGCAAAGGTATATGTGCCGTCGGCATATACGGTGAACGTTATTTCGGAATTGGTGCCCGAAGTGAATGTGTATGAAGGACGGGTATCCACTTCGCCGCCGGGTTCGTCGGGGTCTTCACCGGGATCGTCAGTGCCGGGATCCTCCTCTTCGACGAAGGTGAACGTGCCGTAGTCATATGTGCCGAGCTTCACCGTCTGCGAGCAGTTGCCGCGGCCGCTGTCGGCGATGTAGGGGCCGTACATGAGGTCTACGACAGTCTCATCGCCGCATGTGCCCGCGCCGAAGGTGAGGTCGTCCGTTTCGGTATACTCTATTACATAGTTGCCGAGGTCGTAGCCCAAAGACATCTCGAATACGTCCACTTCGGCGGCAATGCTTGTACACTCGGAGAGAGTCACCGTCACGCCGTCGGAGGCGATCTCATATGTGCCGTAGTAGGTATAGCGGCAGAAGTTGTTGTCTTCAACGCCGCCGTCGGAGCTCCAGCGGTCGATCGCCGCGGGGCCCGCGCCCATATCCTTGGTCAGCTCATAAGTGCCGTCTTCATTCAGAACGAGCGTATCTATGGCATATGCGTCGATATTTGCCGTCGTCCTCCACAGCGAGCTGTCCACAACGTTGTCGCTCCAGGCAGGATCCATAGCAGCGACGTCGAGCGTGTAAGTGCCGGAACCGCCGGGATCGGTGCCGGGATCGTCGCCGCCGCCACCGCCGCCGCCCGATGTATTTCCGTCGAGAATGTAAGTCATCAGGCTGCACGCGGAAAGACCGGCCACCGAAACTGCTACAGCCATGCATGAAGCAAGCATAAGTATAGTTTTAGTAGTTCGTTTCACCTTATCTCCTTCTCCTCAATGCGAGGAATTATTATATTTCAGTCGGCTGAAAGTACTCGCCTGTGCTGCCCGAAGTTACCATCGCCGTTTCTGACTCATAAAGAAATGTTTATCCGTGTGCGATATCGCGCACACGCAGAGCGCCCGCGGGCGCTCTTAAACATAAACACGCCTGACCGCCGGCAATAATGCCGCCGATCAAGCAGACGAAATATAAAAAAGATTATGTGACAAAATAACTATTTTTGATTTATATCACCATTATATATTATCATGTGTGAAAAACCAATTTCCGATTTACCTGCAAGATATTGTAAATTTTACCACGTTTTTGCCCCGGACGACAAAATTTGTGTTACCCGCTCAAAATTTTGCCCCCATGCCGCGCAAAAATGCCGCACAGCAACCCGTGCGGCATTTGTATGAACTGTTTTAAAATAATACTCTGCGCAAGCAGGGTTTCCCTGCGCCAGCGCGACACAATTTGTCGCGAAGCGAGCTCACCAAAGGGGGAATTGCCCTGACTATATAATATGAGAGCATTTTAAGGTCAGGGCAAGGAGGAGCTGGCTCCCCAAAACTCACGGAATTTGTCTGCCGTTTCCCTTCGGGAGCCTCGGCAGAGTGTCGTTAAGCTCGCGCGTGCGTCACCAGCGCGAGAAATTCGTGAACGCTTTCCTAAATAACTTACGCCGAAAAAACACAAGCCCGAATTTAGTTCGGGCGTTAAGTGTTTTTACGACTTACCGTAAAACCTCACGGCAAAGATTTTTGCTTCAGCAAAAAGATTTGCGTGAACCATTTACTGCGGCTGTTTACCTATATACGCGAGTATACCGCCGTCGACATAGAGTATATGCCCGTTAACGGCGTTGGAGGCGTCGGAGGCGAGGAACACGGCGGGACCCGCGAGCTCGTCCGCTTCGAGCCAGCGGCCTGCGGGCGTCTTGGCGCAGATGAACGAATCAAACGGGTGACGGGAACCGTCGGGCTGACGCTCGCGCAGAGGCGCCGTCTGGGGAGTTGCTATATAGCCGGGGCCTATGGCGTTGCACTGGATGTTATAGCCGCCGTACTCCGAGCAGATGTTGCGGGTGAGCATCTTGAGGCCGCCCTTCGCCGCCGCATATGCCGACACAGTTTCACGGCCGAGTTCGCTCATCATGGAGCAGATGTTGATTATCTTGCCGTGACCTTTTTTGATCATAGAGGGGAGCACGGCCTTTGCAACGATGAACGGCGCGTTGAGATCGACGTCGATGACCTGTCTGAAATCGGCGGCGCTCATCTCAAGCATGGGGATACGCTTGATTATGCCCGCATTGTTCACGAGAATATCGATCACGCCCACCTCTTCCTCTATCTTCTTTACCATCTCCTGAACGGCCGGCTCGTCGCATACGTTGCACACATAGCCGTAGGCTTTTATGCCGTCGGCCTCATACGCCGCAAGCCCCTTATCAACAAGCTCCTGTTTCAGATCGCAGAAAGTGATGACCGCGCCGGCTGCCGCAAGCCCCTTGGCAATTGCGTAGCCTATTCCGTAAGTGCCGCCCGTGACAAGCGCCACCTTGCCGTCGAGCCTGAAATCTTCCATCTTCATAAAATCATTACTCCTTTTAGCGCCTTGCGGCGCATTTTTTCATACACAATTATACCACACCGGCGCAATATTTACAACATCTGCGACAAAAAATGTGTTTAATTATTATAATAAGAAAACTGCGGCGCGCAGAAACTTTCTGCGCGCCGCAATCCGGATAATATTAATACAATCAGAATCTGCCCGTTATACCGAACTTATGAGGAAAGTTGCAAGGAAGATTATGCCGATGACCCATGTGGCAACAGATATCTCCTTCACTTTGCCCGTGCACAATCTTACGATTATAAATGTGATTATGCCCATGCCTATGCCCTTGGATATCGAATATCCCAGGAGCATTACCATGAACGTCATGAACGCGACGATAGAATCGGCGGCGTCGTTCCAGTCGATCTTTGTCACCGAACTCATCATCAGAACGCCCACCCAGATGAGAGCCGTAGCCGTTGCGCAGCGGGGAATGAGCTGGGCGATGGGCGAAAGGAACATTGCCACGATAAAGCATAGGCCGGTTATGAGCGAGGTGAAGCCCGTCCTGCCGCCCGCCACAACGCCGGAAGAGGATTCTACGAACGTGGTGACGGTGGAAGTGCCGGCAATAGCGCCCGTGCAGGTTGCGATCGCGTCGGCAAGCATCATCTTTTCCATGCGTATGGGCGTGCCGTTTTCATCAAGCAGGTTGCCCTTGGAGCAGGCGCCGTACAGCGTGCCTATGGTATCGAACATATCTATCATGCACAGCGAAATGGCCGAAGTTATGAGCACGACCACGAGCGAGCCGACTGAGTTGCCATCGGTTCCGAGATAGTGCGAGAAATCGAAGCCCTCATAGAATACCGCGCCCACGGAGTTGTTGCCCCAGGAAACGAAAGCGTCGAAGGGGTCGGCGATATCTATATCAATAAACATTGCCTCTGCCGCCGCGACATTTGCCGCGTAAGCTATGCCGGCGAGCACATAATAGAGCACCGCAGAGCCGAGAAGACCCCACAATACCGCACCCTTTACGTTCTTTTTGGAGAGCACGGCAATGGCTATCACGCCTACAATCGCGACTATAGCGGGCATCATGCCGCCGACGGTGCCGGATTCATAAGTCATGAACTCGCCCGAGCCGAGCAAATTGAAGGATATGAAGCCCGTAAGCGTGCTGCTGTTATCAACTATTATTCCCGCCTGCTGCATGCCGATGAAGGCGATGAACAGGCCTATGCCGACGGGAATGGCGTGGCGAACTCCCGCGGGGATGGCTTCAAAAATCTTTTTGCGCAGACCCGTGACGGTGAGAAGCAGGAATATCACGCCGTCAAGAAGAACGAATACCATTGTGTTGGCGTAGGTGAGGCCGGTGGATACATCCAGAAGGGTGAACGCTATAAACGCGTTTATGCCCATACCCGAAGCCTGCGCGAGGGGCATCTTTGCCATAAACGCCATGAGCATGGTGCCCACTATCGCGCCCATTGCCGTGGCTATGTAGGCCGCTCCGTAACCTTCGTCGCCGCCGCTGCCTATGACGCCCTGGAAAAATCCGGCGTTTACCATGAGGATGTAAACCATGGCCATGAATGTGGTGAGGCCGGCTACGATCTCCGTGCGGTAATTTGAACCGCTCTTCGTGATGCCGAACCACCTGTCCACCTTGTCCCAGAAGCCGTTCTTCTGCGGCTGCACGGGCGCGGAAGACTGCTCCGCCGCCGCGGACTGTTCGCTTGACGCAGGCTGTTCGACCTCGGTCTGCTGTGTCTGATCAGACATAAAAACCTCCGTATATATTTGATTTGTAAGCGCAACAAGAGGTTTTCACCCGACTTTCACACATTACACAAATATTTTAGCACAGTGAAGTGAAAAATGCAATAGCAATTTGGGTAAATTAGACTTTTTATGGCGGCAATCGCACCGTCTGCTCACGTTTCCTCTTTGGCTTTAACTTAAAAAACTGCGGCGCCGACATACATCGGCGCCGCAGAAGAACTGTGCTGAAAGCGCAGCTTTTTAATTTTTACCGTTCTGATGCACATAAATTTTTATGCATCCGCTATATCGTTTTACAACGGGTCCTGCAAGCGGCTTTCTTGCATGCAGACAAATCACGCCTTTGCGGGGTCTGCCTCGGGAACGCCCTCTGCCTGCGCTTCGGCAGCACCGGGCGCATTATCTCCGTCCTGCGCGGCTGCGGCCTCTCCCGCCGCCTTTTCGGCGGCCTCCTTTTCGGCCTTTTCGCGCGCGGCCCGCTCGGCCGCCTCCGCCCTGTGCATGGCTATGCGCTCGCGTATGGCAGTCGCAACGTCGACCTTTTCAGCCTCGCCGGCACCGCCCTTAACGCCCACGCTTATCATCTTTATCTGCTTTTCCTGAATGAGCTGCTCGCGCGGCACAAATTCAAATTCGCACTGCGTGGGTTCCGCCGGCTGCTTGCCGAGGGGAACGCCCGCCCTCTCCATCAGGAGGGTGAACAGATATTCGGCATAGCGCGCTCTGCGCTCGGAAGTGAGCTTGAGCATCATCGGCGTGCGGCTGTACTTTTTAACCCTCGACATATCCGTGCCGCGGTACTTTGTACCCGCGAACTCTTCGGGGTCGAGCGCGAAACTTACGCACAGCTTTTTGCCGCGGAAAGTGAACAACGCATACAATGTTCTGCCCGAATATACGCGCACCTGCTTCCAGCTTTCGGCCGCCTTGACCTTTTTGTATGAGCGCATGAAGTCGACGAGCGCTCCGTAGCGCCTCTGCACCTCGGGCGCAGACTGGATGAGCTTGGCCTTGAAACTGTAGTTGTAGCGGGTGATTACCATGCCGCTCTCGTCGGCAAGAGACATCACCTCTTCCGCCGTTTCGCGCATGGCCTGCATCTCCCTCAGGAAGGTGTCGCGGTCGATACGCTCCTTCTCGCCCTGTCCTGAGCCGGGCGCAACCATTTTTACGAGGCCGCGGCGTATAAGCTGCTCGCGCGTTTCGTAGGGAAGATATATCTGCGTGTGATTTACTTCGCCGTGTTCGAATCCTTCGCGGTCCAGAAGGAGCGAAAGGAGATATTCGGAGTATTTGCCGCGCCTGTCGGACGTGAGTTTGAGCATCATGGGCGTCTTTGCATAGCGCTTTACGCCGGACACGTCTATGCCGCGGTACTTTGTATCGGCAAATTCGGCGGGATCGAGGGCGAAAGTTATGCACAGCTTTTTGCCCTTGAACACCATGTATGACAGTATCTTCCTGCCGCTGTATATACGCACGTGCTTCCAGCTCATTACAGCCTTCACGCCTTCGTACGAATCTACAAGGTCGATTATATTGCAGTAGCGCTGCTGAACTTCGGGCGAGGACTGTATGAGCTTAGCCAGGAAGCTGTACAGATAACGCACCGTGTACATTCCGTCGGAATCGGGAAGTATGACGGGAAGCACCTCGGGCGCAGCCTTTGCCTCGGGCTCGGGTTCGGGCTCCTTTACGGGCACAAACACGGGCGCGGGCGCAACCACAAAGTCGGGCTTGGTTTCGTATAGAACCTTTGTAGCGTATTCGCGGTCATCCTCGGGCTCGGGCTGAGGCTCGGGCTGCCTTACGGCGTCGGAGTCGTACACAAGCTCGGGGTCGGGGCCGCGGTCGTATGCAGGTTCAGCGCTTTGAGATTCCGTGCCGGAATCATACACAAGTTCGGGCTCCGGTTCGTATACAGGCTCGGGCTGAGGTTCAGGCTCCGGCTCATATGAAGGCTCGGGCTGAGGTTCAGGCTCCGGTTCGTATACAGGCTCGGGCTGAGGTTCAGGCTCCGGTTCGTATACAGGCTCGGGCTGAGGTTCAGACTCGGCTGCAGCCGCTTCTTCAGCAGCCTCCGCACCGGATGCGGCCTTCTTTTTGTTGCCCTTTACGCCGAGCACCACGTCCACCGCCGCAAGGCCGACGGCTGCCACGCCGAGACCTATGAGCGCGCCGAGCTGCCCTGAAGGCAAATTCGCCGCGAGCAGTGCGAGCGGCGCAATCGCCATGACGGAAGTTCCGTTCACAGAATTGTCCGCGCCTTGATTATCCTGCCCGGCGTTGCGTTTGCGGCGCTTGTTGAGAGGGACAATACCGACCGCCTCTGCCACGATCACTACGCTGAGCACAACTATCAGCCATGTTAAGTCGAGCATATCAGGTATCCGCACCACGGGCATTTCCAACGTCACCTTGAATGAAATGCGCTTGTCGGTGACCGTGCCGTCTTCCCAGACATAGTTGTATATGTCGTTGATCGACACAGTGACCACATATCTGCCTTCCGAACTGTATGTATTGTTCTGTATGCTCATCAGAGAGCTGTCGAACCCTTCGGGTATGACCGTGTGTTCTTCGCCGTCATCGTTAAAACTGCCCTCAATTACGGGTATCGGCAAGACGGCGCGTTCTATGCTGAAGTGAACGACATCTCCGGCAAGCCTATAGTTGCCGCGAGAACCGCCTTCGACCGATATCAGTCTCACGCCGAGATGGAATCCGCCCGCATCGGTGAGTTCCAGCTCCTCTAACGTTTCGCCGCGGTATCTTATGCCGAGAGTCACGCTTTCGCCGTCTATTCCCGTATCCGCCGAGAGAGTGACGGTGTGCGCTTCGCCGTTATAAACTACCGAAGATACGGCCTCCCCGTCCATATAAACGACGGGAGTTATGACGCGCTTTTCGATGGTAAAATCTCCGACGAAGACCATTTCCGTGGAGTGTTCGCCGTCGGTTGCCGACGCAAACACATAGTAGGTTCCCGCGTCTACAGGTTCGACGGGAATATAACCCCACGGTCTGCTGGAATAGAACACGCTTACGTCATAGCCGCTGTATTCGTCAGCCGCTTCAACGCTCGCCTGTTTTGCCGTTCCGTCGTAGACGAGGTCTTCGGGCGGAGAATAGACAAACATCTCCTCGGCGTATTCCGCGGCGGCAAGCACGGCCGCACCGGACTGCCCGCTCTCCTTTTCGCTGTAATCCGATATAGAGTAATGTTCTTTCGCTTCGCCCGCAGACTCCTCCGCGAACGAAGCTAAGACATTCCCCGCAGTATCGGCGCGAATAGGGTAGGCGCGCAGTTGCGAAAAGATGAATGCGACAATAACGCATGCCGTCGCAACTATGGCGAACAGCACTACGGCCGCATACCTTTTGAACTGTTTATTTTGCATAGATCCCCCTATAAAAATTTGGAAATGTCGGACAGAGGCGCATTAAGCCTCCGCCTGGTGAGCGCCGCGCAGGTTTTCCGCGCCTGCGCCCGGGTATGAAGAATATATATCAACGGAAAAATTCCGTTTTTGTCAGTAAATTTTTTTATAAAACGCATACATGTATCGGCCAATCCGCGCACAAAGCCCTGCATCGGCGCGCAGATGTTACAATGACGCATTATTTATGCATAGTCTAATTTTAACACCTTTTTATCGATTTGTAAATAGTCTTGCGCGAAAAAACATCAAATGCCGCGCGTTTTTTGGTAAATCGTACCACATATTGTTAAAAATCTGAATAGTTTTATTAACTTCGCCGCCCTGCCGCCTGCCGCAGCCGGAAACGAAATGCCGCGATCATGCATCAAAAGAAACCCACCCGCTAAGCGGGTGGTTCTTCATTTTCGGGCATAGCCCTTGTTTACTAGGCCGAGCGCCACGCGCTCATATGTCGACCTGCCAGTCGCTGCGCTTATTCCTCGCTACCCGTAAACGGGTCCTCAGGATAATCAATGCTCAACTGCATATTTTCTTTGTCTTTCTTTAATTGGTTTTTTATGTACTCCTTGATTACCTGAGTATTTTTGCCTGTCGTGTCTACATAGTAGCCACGACACCAAAATTCTCGGCACCGGTATTTAAACTTTGCCGTCCCGAATTTTTGGTAAATTATTAAGCTACTCTTTCCTTTCAAGTATCCCATAAACCCAGATATACTTATCTTGGGTGGCACCATTACCAACAAATGCACGTGGTCTATTGCCATTTCTCCTTCCAGTATCTCTACTTTCTTCCATTCGCACAGCTCGCGTATTATTTGCATTATTGCTTTTCTGTGGCTCTCATAAAATATTTTACGTCTGTACTTTGGCGCAAACACTATGTGATACTTGCAATTCCATTGCGTATGTGATAATATTTTCTTGTCATTAGAATTCATTTCTTTTGTCCTCCGTTTTGTTATTTTATTTGCAACTGGCAGGTCGCATTACCATTCTAACAAAACGGAGTTTTTGTTTCAATACCACCTCGGCAAAAGCCTACTACTGTACCCCCGGACTATCCGGGGGTTTTCTTTATACAAGAAAAGCAACCCGCACGCAGGCGGGTTGCTTTTTGCGTTGACATAACATTTATTAACCGATTAATTAATCGAATATGTCTGCTGAGAGGCTGCAAGATTGATATAGTACGATTTACAATTAAGATATTTTGAATGCCTGTTGCAACAGGGGAAGACCCCACGCAAAGAATATTACAATTACTGCAATCAAGAATGCTGCAAGCAACGCATAATAGACTATATTGAGAACCAACCTCTTCTTTTTCATTGCCGACGTCACTTCGGAACGATTGGCAAAGCGGATATTATATACGTTCAGCAATATGCCGCATACAACGTACGCGAGAATGACGGCGTCGATAGCGATGAGTGCCAAAACATATACGGGAATGCCTTCGCTGTAATTATCCCCGATGCCTGCAACCAACCTGCTGTTCGCGCAGAAATAGAGCGAGCGGTGAAGGCTGTCGCGCAGCATACTCTGAACTCCGTTTGAAGAAGTTTCGGGCAGAGGATTCTCCATACCGGTGAGCTGCAAATTGCATCCTCCGGCGAGACAGGCCTCAGACTCGGAAGCATTTATAACGTTATAGTCCGTTATAACGAAACCTTTATATCCCCATTCGCCGCGCAGCACATTTATGTTGAGCGCATAGCTTGAGCGGCAACGCATACTGCCTATTCGTGCCATGCTGGACATTACACCCATTGCACCGCCTTCGGTCAGCGCATCTTCAAAGGGCCGAAGATAAATTTCCCTTATCGCCTGTTCGCGGCAGTATGTAGCCACGCCGCCGTTCGCATCGCGGTTGGTTTCCTGGTCGTTCAACGCCATGTGCTTTGGTACGGCATTGAGCCCCTTGCTTGCCGCACCCTTTATCATCGCCACGGACATTGTTCCGCTCATGAAGGAATCTTCCGAGAAATATTCATAGTTTCTGCCTGAGAAGGGAGTGCGATGGATATTGGTTGCGGGAGCATACCAGCCGGTATAGTTATCTAAGACTGCAAGATCGCCGTTGATTTCGCCATACTCATATACCAAATCGACGTTATATGTTGCGGCGAGCAAAATTTCAGCGGGGCCGACAACATTATGTACACCCTCCGGCCCGTCATAAACATACGCTGTCGGTTTGTTTATGGAAGATATGGCTGCCGTGCCGTACGCAGAAGACTTGTATATGTCGTGCATCGTTTCAACCGAAAGGCTGTTGAGAAGCTCGTCCCATTGCTCATCGTCGAAATCAAGCCCTGCCATATCAGACAATTTAAGGTCAGAGGCAACGCCCGTAGTTATGGCTTCGTACGAATCCTTTGAATTGGGATTACCCGATGCCTCCCAGCCGGTAGCTTTGAGGGCATCTATGATTGCCTGAGATGCCTGCGCCGTCTTAGCCTCGCCGGCGGCGTTGGTGGTGTTGGAAACGCCCGATTTTACGCCTGTTGCGTATTCAAGCCCGTTATTTTCCATTACAGACCAGTCATTCCTCGAAAGATAAACGGCGTCTTCAAGCGCAGCGCCTGTAAACTGATTTTCAATTTTACCGCCGCCTGCGCCCGTTGCATATACCTCATCATCGGTTTCAGACACTTCATAACCGTAGACGAAAGATGAGTTTCCGTTTTCAGTCATGCCGTCATCGACGGTCTTTCCCTTTTCGGCGAGAATATTATTGACTGCCTCGTGCGCGTTTGCCGCAGCGGTGAAATAATACTGCCCTGCTTCCAGAATATAAGAACCAGCGCCGAATTCGTCGTAGGCGCGCATCTCTTCGCCGCTGACCTTTATTTCCACCGTTTCGCTTGCGCCGGGGGCAAGTTCCTGCGTTTTATCGAACCCGACGAGCTGAACGGAGGGCTTTTCCACCTTATTTTCTATGTCGTAGGCCGTATAGGGCGACTGCATATAGAGCTGAACAACTTCCTTGCCGGCAACATCGCCGGTGTTTTTAACGGTTACGTTAAAGGTAAACTCGTCGTTAGCCTCGTCATAGCTGCCGGTAAACCCGCTCCACTCAAACCCGGTATAGGAGAGACCGTAGCCGAAGGGATACGCCACTACGCTTTCGTAGTCATAGCTGCCGGCGTTGCCCTGCTTTAAAACGACGTCCTCATACCTCGTTTCGTAGTACTTGTAACCTACATATATGCCTTCGGAATAATTGATGTAGGAATAATATCCGCTGCCGTTGGACGAGGCGTCTATCATATTCCCGTCGGCGTCGACAAAGCGGTAATCGCCGAAATTCTGCATTGCGGGCGCGGATAAGTTGTCGTATACATATGTATCTACGAGCTTACCCGAAAAATTGGCGTCGCCCGCGATGAGTTTGCACAGGGCGTTTATGCCGCCCGTACCGGCACCCGTGCCGGGCGCCCAGATAACCGCGTCTACGTCATAATCGTCGAGGAAGTCCATCTGCATGGGATTTGCAGAGTGCAGAAGAACTATCACCTTTTTAAAGCCGGCGTCGTTTACTGCTTTAAGCAAATCCTTTTCGTTTTGAGAAAGTTCAAGGTAATGCTCGTCGGCCGAGCCGCCGAACCTGTCCATATTCCTGGGCAGGTCTGCGCCTTCGCCGCTGCTGCGCGAAAGAACGACTATTGCGGCGCCGTTATAGTTTGCGTAGCTGTTTTTTACATCGTCGGTATATTCGCTCTGCGGCACCTCGTCTATCTTCCACGATCCTGCGGAAGAGCCGTCGCCCTTGTTATCGCCTATGCCCCAGTCGGTATGGCTTGAACGGTTATAAAACGCGCGCAGCGTTCCGTTTACTTTAAAGCCGTAATCTTCAAGCGCATTGGCAAAAACCGCGTCCTTTGCAGTCTTGATTTTATCGAGGGTCATCCAGAGCGTGGAGCTCATGCCGAACACGCTCACCGCCTCGCTCTGCTTATTCAAAGGCAAGGCGCCGTCGTTCTTGAGGAGCACGGCCCCCTCCTTTACCACGCTTTCGTTCATGTCGGTGGTAAAGGCATTCAGGGCTTCGTCCATGCTGTCGTAATCCGAATGACCTACCGCCGCCGTTTCGCCCACTTTGCCGAACTGCGTTACAAGCACATTGTTATAAGATGCGGCTATGCAGTTAAGGACAATTAGTATCGCCAGAGCAATTGCGCAGGCGGCGGAGACAATGCCCAGACGTATTTTTTGTCTTTTATTCATGCTATTTACCTGCCCGCCCCTTATTATTCTGCTCCTTTGAGCGCGCTTATGTCGTTACAGGTAAACGTGAGACTGTTGCCGCCGAGGAAGGAAGCCGTATAAACTATCGTCGTGACGCCCTCGGCAGTAGTCGAAGTGATTTTTTCGGAAGGATTATCTACGCTCGCCATTGTTATCACGCCGTCGGCGATCGTCCACGTGTAATCAAAGTTCATGGCGCCGCTATAAGCCGAAAGCACCGCCGTCCCGTCGGAATAAAATTCAATGGAATTGCCCGCGCCGCCTTCAAATGTGACGATTGCAACCTTTTCCGCAACGCCTTCAAGAGCGCTTATATCGCTGCATGTAAAGGTAAGGTTTACCTGATTGCCGCCGAGCGAAGCTGCGTAAACTATCGTCG
>ERZ1643247.1627-NODE-1627-length-19948-cov-3.892073_pt1 | contig 19948 bp, 17 predicted proteins | sample MGYA00579264_ERZ1643247 | MGnify/ENA primary metagenome ERZ1643247 (study PRJEB29033, sample SAMEA4952262) | chicken gut metagenome | biome: Broiler Chicken; feature: Gastrointestinal Tract; material: Caecum | place: Ireland | collected 2018 | study: Broiler... | reverse complement strand
TTCGTAATACCGTATTTGCGGATATTCCTTATAAAACATTATTGAAAATCTTTAATAAAGTTGCACGAACTTTTGACTCGGTTAAATATTAAAAACGCGTGTTTGGATTTTTTCGGCTAATTAACCTATAAAAGGGGTTTTATTCTCATGGTAAATAATTTTGAAAAAGAAATAGAGGTTATTTATAAAGGTGAAACATATTCTGTACGCGATAACGGTGCTGTTTTGCGTCACCCTCATATTGGCAGTAAGTCTCGTCCTATAGATAATGTTTGGACTTTTGGGAAATATAATACAAAAACAGGATATGCAGAAATTGGGGGCGAACGTGTGCATAGAATAGTCGCTACTGCTTTTCATGGCGTAGCACCTACGCCGCAGCACGTTGTTGATCACATAGATACAAACCGCAGAAATAATCGACCTGAAAACTTGAGATGGATAACAAAGCTTGAAAATATTCTATTAAATCCTATTACTGTAAAAAGGATAGTATTGGCTTGTGGAAGTATTGAAGAATTTTTGAAAGATCCTTCAAAATTACGACAAAGTTATGTTGATCAAGATTTTGAATGGATGCGTGCAGTTAGTAAAGAAGAAGCAGCTATAAGTTTAGAAAGGATGCTAAGCTGGGCGAGAAGTGATGCTCTTTATTCTGGCGGCTCACTTGGCGAATGGATATATAAAAGAGGCTTACCTAAAAAAAATTTGGAACCCGTTAAAACAACAGCACTTGTCCCAAATGATGCATTGAAAGTTGTTTTGAGTGAAGGTTCAACAACAAAACAACAGGTGCAAGAAGTAAAATCCTCGCAAAATACAAGAAGTAATCCATTTAATTTTCCTAGACCAGACAAGCAAAATATAGATAATATTGTTTTAATGTATAAAACACGCGAAGAATTGTATGCACTGCTAAAATCACAATTTAAGATAGAGAAAAAATTAATGTTGCCGAATGTTGTATTCTCGACATCGGGCAAAGGAATAATTATTAAAGAAGCTTGGACTGAGGAATTTTTAGAAGTTGAGTATTGCTATAAAGGGAGAGCTCGCACGCCAAAAGCCATAATCTTGCATTGTAGAAATTATGATATTGCAGTGCTGATTCGTATAAAATCAAACATGGATAAAGAAGAAATAGCAAGTTTAAAACACGATGGATTTAATATAGTAGAAATTGATTTATCGTGGGCTAAAGATGGCATAACCGAAGAGGAAATGAAACATATTTTACTTACAGATGTTACAAAAAAGAAATGGTTATACCACGAGCAAATGCCAAAAACAAAAGAAATGTTGTTGAAAGTTTGTGAGCCTATCAGGAAATCGGGGCAAGGTGTTTTACACTCTTATGTTGCATGCCCGTTATATTCAGATAGCGTTCAAGATATTGATTGTTGGTATTGTGACTACCGTATAAACAATGAAATAATCGTTGAAGGTGAATCGTATGACTGTGAATGTTGTTTTGGAAAATCCAGAGTCAAAACATATCAAGATCTTTTATCGATAGTTAATGTTGAAAAAGAAGGAGAATGGATAGTAGGTATCACTTATAATAAAAACGGTCAAATGGTTACAAAAAAATTTAGTGATCAAGTTCAGCTTCCGGGAAAAACATTGTTTCAGTTATGGAATGAAAAGGTGGGAGATAAATTGATAGCGCATAATATTTATAGTGACTGGTACGTTTTGCTTGAGTTAGATCCTCAAAAAAGTTTTGAGGAAAATGGTAATGTTTATGGTAAGCTTGGTAGAAGTGTAATGGAATTAAACAGGGATACAACCAGATCTATTTTTAGTTTTGATAGTTGTTGTTGGGAAATTGTCAAATAAATATTAAAGAAATTGATGCGCCTGTGGCAATCCAATCCAATATGGTTGAGCAGCGATAGTTTTTTGCAAAATAATAATGTAAATCCAAGTATAAGTTACTATATTTATAAGGTAGCATTTTTATCCACTAAACCTAATGAAAAGCCGTGCGCGAAGAAATTCGCGTCCGGCTTTAATTTACGGCGATTGTTTTATTTGACAAACCGGCGGGGTGTTGATATAATCCCGTGGAAATGAATAACAAGCCGCCACCGGGTGGCACAATGCACTGCATTCGTCAGGCGCGTCGTTAGGTCTAAGAAGACGCGTCCAGCGGGTGCTTTTTTACGTTTACGGAGGTTTTATGAAAAAAATCGGGCGGTGGATGTCATATTTCACCAAAGGGGAAATCATGCTTTATCTGTCGTCGGTGGCGCTCATCGTTTTGTCTTTTTGCCTTTTTGACAGAACAAACTGGCTTACGCTGGCGGCGTCGCTGGTGGGCGCCACGTCGCTTATATTCTGCGCCAAGGGCAACCCGACGGGGCAGGCGCTGATGATTGTGTTCAGCCTGCTTTACGGCATAATTTCCTTTACATTCGCCTATTACGGCGAAATGATTACATATCTCGGCATGACAATGCCGATGGCGGTGTTCGCTCTGGTGTCGTGGCTCAGAAATCCGTATAAGGGCAACAAGGCTCAGGTCAGAATAAACCGCATTTCAAAAACCGAAACCGCGCTGATGTTCGTCGCCGCCGCGGCTGTGACCGTGCCGTTTTATTTTATTCTGGCGGCATTCAACACGGCGAACCTGGTGCCCAGCACGATATCCGTTACCACGAGTTTCATAGCGGTGTATCTCACATTCCGCCGAAGCGAGTTTTACGGCCTGGCGTACGCCGTCAATGATATGGTTCTTATAGTGCTGTGGATAATGGCGGCGGTGGAAAATATAGGGTATCTGTCGGTGGTGGTGTGCTTTGTTATGTTTTTTGTCAACGACATGTACGGTTTCGCCAACTGGATGCGCATGAAAAAACGGCAGGCGGCGGAGGGCTGAGCCGTTCAACCGCTTTGACAGCGGACGGCGTTAAAGTTGCAATGAAACAAAAAGGATGAAAGGTGAAACATGAAAGAAGAGTGCCTTATCTGCGCGAAACCGCTGGAATACCTGGAACATGACGAAATCATGGAATGCGCTCTGTGCCACAAGAAAGAACTCAGCAAAACGCGCTGCGTGGGCGGTCATTATGTGTGCGACGACTGTCACACGTCCGGGATGGATTCCATAATAAACCTGTGCCTGCGTGAAACGTCCCGTGACCCCGTGGAAATCATAGGCAAAATGATGGCGGAGCCGTTTTGCCATACTCACGGCCCCGAGCATCATGTCATGGTGGGTTCCGCCCTGCTTACCGCTTATAAAAACGCTGGCGGCGACGTCGATTTGGAAAGCGCTCTGGTTGAAATGCAGAACAGGGGCAGAAGCGTGCCCGGTGGCGCTTGCGGCTATTGGGGCGCCTGCGGCGCGGGCGTCAGCGCCGGAATGTTCGTGTCGATAATTTCCAAATCAACGCCGCTCACGGCGGAACCGTTCGGCTTGTCAAATCTCATGACGGCGGAGGCGCTCAGGCGGATAGGCTCGGTCGGCGGTCCGCGTTGCTGCAAGCGCGACTCCTATCTGTCGATTCAGGCGGCGGTAGATTTCGTAAAAGAGCGTTTCGGGGTGGAAATGGCAAAGAGCGGCATAGTATGCCGTTATTCGTCCGAAAACAATCAGTGCCTCGGCTCGAAATGTCCGTTTTCGCCCGCTGTCCGCGGACGGAAAGTATAACTTTTGTTTATGCCCAGGTATGCGTTATAGGTCTTTGACAGCGCCGCCCGCCACGGCTATAATTCAGCCGAAGTTAAAGACGGCGGCAGTGTGTGGCTGAGATATAAAGTAAAATAAAGTTTACGGCAAAAGGAGAGAATCATGAAAAAAGTGCTTGTAATTTCTTCGTCGCCCAGAAGGGGGGGCAACTCGGATATTTTGTGCGATGAATTTGTAAGAGGGGCAAAGGAAAGCGGCAGCGACGTTGGGAAAATCTTTCTCAAAGACAAAAAAATCGGCTATTGCACGGGCTGCGGCGTGTGCAACAAAACGGGCGTGTGCGTGCAGAAAGACGACATGGCGGAAATTCTCGGCAAAATGGTCGCCGCCGACGTAATCGTCATTGCCACGCCGGTATATTTTTATTCGATGTGCGGACAGCTTAAAACAATGATTGACCGCACAGTGCCGAGATATACCGAAATGAAAAACAAAGAGTTTTATTTCATCGTTACCGCCGCCGACACGGAAGTCGGCAACATGCGCCGCACGATAGAAGGCCTCAGGGGCTTTACGGAAGACTGTCTTGACGGCGCGGTGGAAAAAGGCGTGATTTACGGCGTCGGGGCATGGAACGTCGGCGAAATCAAGGGCACCGCGGCGATGGAACAGGCGTATAACTGCGGCAGAAACGTCTGACGGGCGCGCGGTTTCGCGCGGACGTAGGGCGTCGGCGGAAAGAATAAAAATCAAAAGGACGCGGCGCGTCCTTTTTTGATTTGCCAAAAATATTTTGTTTTGGTACACTTTAAACATATATACAACAGAGGAGAAAGGGAGTTTGTCGTTCAGGACTTTTTTGCGCATTCCGCTTGCGGCTTTGTTGCTGATTATATGCGCTTTTTTCACAAGAGGATTGTTTCCCGTGCCGTTTTGGGACGTGGGCATTTGTCTTGTCGTTATGACGGCGGCAACGCTTGTTTCTCTCATCGTCAGGCGCAGACACCTTGGCGAGGAATACATTTCCGCGAAAGCGACGTCGTCATTCCGTATGTACGACGCCATGCAGTTGTTCACGAAAATGGCGTTTTACATGGCAATACTGTGCTTTTTCAATTCCGTTCTTCTTGACGGCAACGTTGGCGCTCTCGACACGGTGTTTTATCTTTCGCTCAACGTGATGTCGGTGCTTGTCGCCGTTATCCTTGTTTATTTTTTGTTCGGTAAAAAGGCCGCCGAGCGCTTCGACAGGACAAACGTGTTTGTTCTCGGCGCGGCGATTTGGATGATTGCGTCGATATGCATGTTTTACAAAGTGTTCGACATCACCGCCGTGGGTTATATCTTTGTTTGTCTCGGTATAGGGCTTATGCTGTCCGCGCTGAGGCTCATCACCGACGATATCAAAGAAGCGATGTCGCTTGTCGTGAATATAGACGGCGACAGTTTCGCCCGCTTTAACGCCTATTCCGACGTAAAAGCGTTTTTCTACGCCGAAATCGATATAATAGCCCTTATGCTGTTGTTTTCGGGCAGGGAACTTGTCGGGTTTTTCTCCGACGCGGTACTTATCGTTCCGGGTGTGTTTTTGATTCTCGCCTGTGTTTTTGCCGTGCTTCAACCGCTCGACAAGCGCAATCTGGACAAAATAGTGATATACCGCACCGCTGAGGGCGAGGAAAAGCAAAAGCAGATTATCAAAAACAGTCTGGCGGCAAGGCTCACCGAAGAAAAAGACAAAGCCGGCATAAGAATAATGACGTGGTTTGTCAGACCTTTTTTCCGCAGCAAATGCGTCGGCAAAGAAAAACTCAAAAATCTCGGCGGACCGGTCGTGTTCGTCGCCAACCACTATGAAATATACGGTCCGATTATAGCCGTGCTGCGAATGCCTGTGCGTTTCCGCCCGTGGATAATTTCCAACATGCTCAGCAGCGAGCAGATAGAGGCGCAGATGCGTCCGGGGTTTGACGGCGTCAGGTGGCTGCCCGGTTTCATAAAAAGAGGGCTGCCGCGGGTTATAAAAAACTTCATACTGTATATCATGAAAGCCATGAAACCGATACCCGTTTACCGTGGGAATCTGCGCGAAGTAATCGCCACGATAGACATGACGGCGCAGGCGATGATGGAAGGCGACAACGTCATGCTGTTTCCGGAAAAACCCGCCGAAAAATACAGTCATGGCGGCGTGGACAGATTTCACTCGGGTTTCGCGGAAATCGGCAGCGCGTATTATAAAAAGACGGGCAAGAGCACGACATTTTATCCCGTCTATATCAGCAAAAAGAAACGTAAAATGTATATAGGCGACGGAATAAAGTTTGACCCGACGGCGCCGAAGCCGGAAGAAAAACGCCGCATTTCCGACGCTCTTTACAGGGCAATGGCAAGCATGGCGGCTGACGCGGGCGCGCCTGACGCCGCCGACGGCGGAGAAGGAGACTGAAATGGAACAAAATAACGACGAAAAAAAGGAGTCGGGCGGTCAGAACCGGCCTCCGGAAGATGAAACCAAAATCAAGTTCGCCTGTGTGGCGGCGTATTTTTGGATATTGTTTTTTGTGCCGCTCATTGTGTGTCCCGACGACGCGCGCGGCAGGTTTCACGCCAACCAGGGGCTCGCGCTTCTGGTGGTTATGGCCGTGCTCAACGCCGCCGTCTCGCTAATCGGCATTATCCTGCCGGGATTTGTCAAAACGATTCTGTTCGTCGCGATAGAACTCGCCGGCGTGGCGCTTACGATTATAGGCATACTCAACGTGTGCGCCGACAAAACCGAGCCGCTGCCCGTCATCGGCAAAATAAAACTCATCAAATGATTAAAAACAGTTTGCTTTTTCGATGATTGTTGATATAATTGTCGGGTAAGCAATCGAGGTGTGGCTCAGTTTGGTAGAGCGCTGCGTTCGGGACGCAGAGGTCGCAGGTTCAAATCCTGTCACCTCGACCATATATAAAAAACCGCTGCGTCAGGCGGTTTTTTCTTATTTATATGCCGGTATACTTCGTGCCCGGTCGGTTGGGTGCAATTCGGGTACAGATTATCGTTAAATAAATAAACTTATTCTAAATATTTGACGAAGTAGACCATATCGACAAGCCGGACTCCGCATTCGTAAATCGGGCGCTCGTAGTTGTCCGTAAAGAAGTTTTTGACCGCGTGCGAACGCTTAAAACCGCAACTTTCGTAAAACGGAACGGTAAGCGGGCTGTCTTTTGCGAAAGACGTCAGCCTCACGTCCAACGGCGGTGATATCGTATGCGATATGCTTGGCGTAGGGGAGGCCGTCAGTCTGGTTTCCAAAAACGGCGGCATAAGCGGCACAATCGTCGGCGGCATGGACGACTTTTCAATTGCCTGCCGGATAAAGAAAGGCGAGTGCAACCTGCCCGAATCGAAAGAAGGGGGAGAAAAATCGTTTTCAGCCGACTGCAACAACGGTGATATCAATATAAAGTTTATAGGCTGATTTTGTTATATTAAATATTTGTTGCGTATAAAGGCAAAACACGTTAAAACCGCCGCGGGTATAAAAAACCCGCGGCGGTTTTGTCTTTTCATTCTTTTTGCCCTGAAACGAAAGCGCTGACTATGTCGTTTACCGATTTTTTTATGTCCGGCGGCAGACGTTTGTAGTTTTCAAAGAATCGCGCCTCTTCAGACGTAAGCCGCACCGCGACTTCGTCTTCACTGAAAAACTGCGCCAACGTAAAGCCCATGGCGGAGCACACCGCTTCCAGAGTGTGGATTGACGGCACGGTGCCCCGTGAAAACGTGTTTGCCAAAGTGGATTGATTTATGCCTGAGAGTTCCGCCAGCCTGTAAACGCTCATGTTGCGTTCAAGCCGCAATCTGTTTAGTTTGTCGATGATGTCCATAATGCCACTGAATGTAAACTGTCCGAACTGACGGATTGGTTTGCCTGACGTAATACCCAACCGCGCCGATAAGCGATTGCCGCGTTTGTTTTTTTACGGTATTTTCGGCGAAAGGGGAATATTTTTATAAATGAAAAAATATTTTTTATTATCATTTTTGACCTTTCGTCTCGATACGTATTAAGTTTACTACAACTTTTAACTATATCTAAAACATTTTTGAGTTGACAATGAAGTTAAATTACACTATACTTGCGTGTAAATAAGAGATTTTTGACAAAACGGGAGAGTTTATGGAGAAAAAGGGGACAAAACGTGGCAGGATAAGCCTTGCCGTGATGATAATCGTGTCCGTCATACTCATACCCATACTTATCGTAAATCTCGTGCTTATCGTTAAGGGCAGCGTCAACAGCGAGATGCCGCCCGACGTGTTCGGTATCGCGCCGCTCGCCGTTACTTCCGGTTCAATGGAGGGCGACGAAGACGGGAGTTTTTCCAAAGGCGCGCTGATATTCGTGAAAATTCTGTCCGATGAGGCGAAAAATGATATCAAAGTGGGTGATGTGGTGACTTTCCGCTCGGGAGACGCTTATGTGACCCACAGAGTAATAGGGCTTAATATGGGCGCGGACGGCAAATTGAGTTCCGTGACTACCAAAGGCGACGCCAACAATATTTCCGACGGCGCCATTCCGCTGACCAACGTGGTGGGTATGTGCGTGGGCAGCGTGGCTGGTCTGGGCGGTTTTTCCATGTTTTTGCAGACGCCCGCCGGCATATTGGTCTTTGTGGGCGTGCCCGTGCTGGCGTTTATAGGCTATGACATATTGCGTATTTATCTCTATAACCGCCGTGTCAAAGCCGAAGAAGAGGATGTGTCCGGCGCGTCGGCTGAACTCGCCCGCAAAGATGAAGAAATAGCAAGACTCCGCGCGATTGTTGAGCGGCAAAACGACAACACGGAGGAAGAAAACAGCGACAACTCTGATATCTGACCCGACTTTTGTTTTTCTTTTTTTGTTACCCCCCCCCCGACTGTCGGATGCTCGGCAAAACATTAACAAACCCGCGCGGAAAAAACGCGGAGGCCGCGCCTGTAATTTCGGCGGACAAGTCATACGCGCGCGGTTTGGAATAATATGGTGTATTGCGGCGGTGTGCCACACACGCGGCCGTCGTACATATAAAAAAACAAAAAGGAGGAAAGATATGACTCAAAGAAAGAGTATAGGGGCAAAACTGTTCATCGCTCTTATCGCGCTGACGCTCATCAGCTGCTGTTTTCTCGGCAGTACCTTTGCGCGCTACACAAGCGGCGGCAACGGCACGGCGAGCACCGGCGTGGCGAAGTGGAGTATCAATGTTACCGGTGGCAGCACTAGCGATTCCATGAATGTTGATTTCACTCAAAAACTTTCTCCGTCGATGGATAACTTTGGCGGCGCTGAACAGGCAAGGACTAACTCAACGGGAAAAATACTTATCGCTACCATCAAGAATACAGGCGATGTCGACGCGAAGGTGACCATAACCGCCGGTGATATCACCATTGATAACACCGTTGAATATGCCACAGACGGCTCGGGTATTACCAATGTCAATGCGGGTAATGACGATGCCGCTCCTACCGAAGCCCAGGTAAAAGGATTGTTCAGCATTAAACTGTATCAGGACGACAGCGAGAGATATGCTGGTGACAACACCGAAATCAAAGGCGAGATAACTTTGTCTGCGACAACCGGCGTTGTTTATATTTTTGCCGAAATTACATGGACTTCGGCTGATACCAAAGGTAAAGCGGTTGCCGACGCAATTGACACATGGGTCGGTAAAAATGTAACCGAAATATCCTATGCGTTCAGTTACACCGCCGTTCAGGCGTCCGAAATACCGGCCGGCAACTGATAATTCGGCCGTTTGAAACGGTTTTGTGAAATGCCGTGCCGCCGTTGTGTGGCATAGGAGGCAGGGCGTTTTCAGGGGCGGTTGCCCTGTGCGTCCTACCCCGTTCCGACAGGAGCGGGGCACAGGACGGCATACTGTGTGTATTGTGTGTCCGCCATGGCGGATAAAGGTAAGACCGATGGCAGAAAAAGAACAAAATCAATTGGCGGCGGAAGAGATGACCGCGCCGTCCGATTTGACGGAATTCAACGAAGAAACTCAGACGAAACCGACGGAGTCGGCTGATTTTGCCGTGTCCGAAACTTTGTCGGCTAAACAGGGCGAAGACCTTTCGCCCGACAAAAAAACAACGGTGCCTTCCGCCGTTACGGGCAAGGCTACCAAATTTGCCCTGCGCATGGGCGAAGCGGGATATATCACGGGCAGGCGTTATGACGCGATAAAAAACGCCTTTTTGAGTTATCGTCCCGCCGAAAAGCGCAAAAAGCCGCTGCGCGCCCGTATAACAGGCGGGGGCGAAACTTTCAGCTGCGGCAAAAAACTGTTGGCTAAACTTTGCATCGTGGGCGGATACCTGCGCTTGTTTTTGGCGCTCAGCCCTGGTGAATACAGCGAACAGAAATATCACCACAAAGATTACAGCGACGTCAGGCGTTACGCCAAAACGCCGATGATGATAAAACTTTCGTCGGACAGACAGGTTAAAAACGCCGTGAGTCTTATTGACGACGTCATGAGGCTTAACGGTTTTGTTCCCGATGAAAACTATGAACCGAAAGACCAGGCGGGCATATTCAAAAAGCCGCGCAAGACGGCGCCGAAAGTGGTGTACGTTGAGCGTGAAGCGGCGGTTCCGCCTATTGTACATACAGAAACGGAAGACTCCGCAGCCGCAGAGCCTGCCGTGGCGGCGGGGGTTAAAGCGCCGGCGCGCGGCATCGTGTTTGACGGCGAGGGCAACCGTATAGGCAAAGTGCGCCGCGGCGTGTGGTACGATGCCGAAGACAATGCTCTCGGCGATTTCCGTGAAGAAGACGAAAGCGTCTATTTTTACGGCGACGGCGTGAAGAGCGCCTATCTCGACGGGCATGACAACGTGCTTTCAATGCGCAACACTTATGTCGCCACTCTGCGCCGCACGCCTGTTTTGCTGCTGGTGCTCATCATTTTGCTTGTCGTAATGACGGCTCTGTCCGTCTGTCTGGGGGCGTATTTTCTCACCAGGTCAACAGGCGGCGACTACGCGCCTACTCTGTTTGTTGCCGACGCCGACGGCAGGTCGTGGGACGACATGGAAAACATCCCCGTGTTTATGAACGAAGTGTTCGGCGACACGGTAATCGCGCCGGGGCAGGACGGCACTTACGCTTTCACATTTGAAAACAGAAACGACAACGCGCTTGTGTTTTCGTTCACTTTCACCGAGGCGAACGATTACGGCATTGACATAACTTACCGCCTCAAACGCGACGGCGCGTATATTGTCGGCGCCGACGGCAATTATGTCGGCGTAGAGCCGCTGAGCGTCGGTGCGGGCGGACTTACAATCGAAGCCAATTCGGATTCGGTGTTTGAACTTGAATGGAAGTGGGCGCACAATGACGCCGTGGATACCGTCGCGGGCGAAAACGGGGCGACTTACACGCTCAACATAGGCTTTTCCGCCTATGTCGCTTAAATGGGAAAGACATCTCGAATCGTCGGGTTCGCCGTAAAGGCGCTGCTTATATTTGTGATGACCGTCCTTGTTGTTTACAACGCGTGGATGCTTGCCGCGAAATACATTCTGCGGCAGGACAGACCGACGTTTTTCGGGTATTCTTTCGCGGTGGTCACGTCCGGCAGCATGGAACCCGAACTTGAAATAAACGACCTTATCGTTACCAAAGCCTGCGACACCTATTCTGTCGGCGACGTCATTACGTTTTTCGACAGCGACAGGAACGAGTACGTCACCCACAGAATCATTCTTACGGCGGACGGCACATACACGACAAAGGGCGACGCCAACAACTGGCAGGACCTGTTTGCCGTCCCTCGTGAAGCGGTTGTCGGCAAAGTGGTGGCTTCCGTAGGGGGCGTTGGCGGCGCCGTGCTGTTTCTGCAAAGTCCGGCGGGGTTTTTCGCCGTGCTGGGCGGCGGCGCGCTTATATGGCTGGCGGCCGATTTGCCGTCCCTCGTGAAAAAGAAAGAGAGAAAAGATGAAAAGACAAACTAAAAAAATTCCGTTGGTTTCATATCTCTGCTATCTGCTCGCCGTGAGCGTGTTGTTCACCGGCGTGACTTTTTCACGCTATTCGACGGGCACCAGCGGCGACGTGCAGTCTACTCTCAGCCGCTACATCGCTTCGTATGAAATAGACGACATTTCTTCCACGTCTTTCACCAACGCCAACTACTGGCTGGAATCGGGCGGCGCGCAGGGCACCGCGCGCACGGTGCGTTTTACTTTGCGCAATTTTGAAAAGAACGCCGACGGCGGCGTCCGGCGCATAAGCGACGTGGGTCTGCTCGCCACATTGCGGCTGTATATCCCGAGAGAACTCGCCGACAACATGGTGCTGCAAGTCGTGGCGGTAAACGACGACGACACACAGACGGCGGTAACTCCGCAATATGTGCTGGGCAACCTGGTTTATCAGGTGGCGGACGCCAACGGCGATAATATTTACGAATACGTCGAGACAAACGGCGTCAGGCAGCCTGCTTCCGGCGAAAGAACAATCGAAACGGCAAAGTCCGTTGATTATAACTCCGTTCCGGGCGCCGCGGACGAAACGCTCAGCGTGAACGGCTCCGTTTCGGAAGACGGGCATGTTTCCGCCACGGGCGCTGGCGGCAACGGAATAACCATTTCCGCCTCAAACGAAACGGTGAGTTATTCCGTCGGTTTCCGCAGGGGCGAAAACGACAGCGATTTGCAGACGCAGTTGTATCTCGACCTTGAAAAAGAAATCACCTTCTACACGATAGATATCAATCTCGGCGGCGGTTTGCTTGACTTTGCCGCCGCGCGTGACAAAGAGCAGACCCTGATTTTGTATATGTCGCTTGCCGAAAAGGTCGACAATATAGATTACGGTCAGCAGTGGTACACCGAAGGCGGCTCGCGAAGCGACGGAAACAAGGATAATTACGACGATTATCTTACGCCTGTTGCAGGCGAAGACTGTTATACTTTCAACGGCGCGAAAGTGCTGGGTTATCATTTCGACGCCGAAGCGGCGACTTACGTTTTTAACGGCGGCGGATTTACAACGCGCGACGCGACGACCACCGTGCGCGTCGTTAAAACCTTCGGCGTCGGCGCCGACGGAAAATATGACGGCAGCGTTTCGACGAGTTATTCCCACGTCGCCCCGATAAGCGAATCCACCGTGAATTTCGTGCATGAAATAGAAAACTATTTCAGCGGCGACGGCTCGGCTTACGCTTTCGGCGGCGCGTCGCTTGGCGGAAACGACGGCGTTTTCGGCATATGCTCGAACTATTACCAGTCGCTTGATATCAACGAAAACGGCGGCATAAACGGCGGTTATGAGGGCGTGTATTTCATTTCGTTCGCGGAACTGCCGGACAGCCCGTTTTACGATACTTACGACAATCAGCAACAAGGCGGGCAGCATGTATATAATATTTACAACTCGCTCAGCAAAACATATTACATCGATATGACGGTGGTGTTTACCCAGGCGTCTCAAAGCGGTGAAGGGGGTGGCGTATGACTGTCGGAAAAAGAAACGCCGCGCTTTGCGCGCTGATATCTCTGCTTATTGTCACGCTCATGAGCGTTTCGCTGACGCAGGGCAGATATTCAAAAGAGTTGACCTCTGACAGCGAATATTCCGGCAGTCTGGAATATATCGTCTCAGAACAGGTTGAAATCAACTCGGTCGACGAGTTTTTCTCCGCAATCGAAAACGGTTACAGCAATATCAAAGTGTCTGACGACGTCGACAATCCGCTTTTCATCACCGGCAGTGTGTCCGACGTCAATTCCGATTTGACGATAGACCTCAACGGCCATGAATTGCAGCGAAACAACAGGGAGCCTATGCTCAACGTGACGGAAGGCGTCAGGCTCACTATTATCGATACGTCGGAAAAGCAGACCGGCAGTTTTTATAACCCTGTCGGCAGCGTTCTGCGCATAAGCGGCGGCACGCTGACTGTGGCGGCGGGGCTGTTTGAAAGCGGCCCGAGAGACGGCGAAAACCTCGCCGGCGACTCGGCTGTCTATTCTTCCGAATACGCCTACCAGGATGGCGGCGTTTGGCGCAATAAAGCGGGCGCCAAAATAAACGGCACGGCAAGCGTGGCGTATTATGAAAAAAACGGCGGCGGATATACCGAACGGCAAGAAAATATGCCTGTCATTATTCCCGCGGTAACCAATGTGGGTAGCGCGCCGTCAGACGGAGGCACGCCGCAGCACAGCGTAAACGGCAATTTCTATTTCGACGCCGACGCATCATCGATAGGGATTTCAAAGGACGCTTATCTCTATTTTACCGTGTCGGACGACAGCGTTTCCAACTCGCTGATAGCGGCGGACAACGGCAGCGCGGATTTTTATTATACCTACACTCTTTACCGCTCTTTTGACGACTCGGGCGTGGTGTACTCCGCCGCTGAAAGCAGCGGAGCGGAAGAGATTGAGGTTACCGTTTACGGCTACAAAGGCGTTATGAGCGCCGCCCAAAGAGAGGCGACGTACGCCGCCATTCAGATGAACAGCGGCAACCTGTATGTACGCGGCGGCGATTACGTTTCATATTTCGGCAATGACAGTACTTACTGCGTATACGCCACGGGCGGATACATGGCGGTTGAAAACGGCGTAGGCAGTTTTCAGGCGCACGGCGCGGGTAAATGCGTGAGCATTTCTTACGGCTCTGTTTCGGAGGATGAATATCTGCGCGTCGCCAGCGGTGATTTTTACTCGCAGATTGGCGACACGATAGCGGTGTCGGGCGGGCTTATGCGTGTGTCGGGCGACGTGTCGTTTACAAAGAAAATAACGGCGGAGTTTGCTTCTTCGCAGGACAACGGTTCGGCGATATCCATGACCGGCGGCGAACTGTACGTCTCTTCCACGTCGTCGGCTATCGGATTTAACCTGACCGGAAATTATATGAACGGCATTTCCGTCAGCGGCGGCACGCTGTCTGTCACGGGCAGCAAGCAAAACCCTATAAAATTCGATATTAACGGCTCTTATGTTCGCGGCATTTCATCGGAAGTGTCAGACGGCGCGGAAGGCTCGGTGACCGTTTCATACACGGATTTCAATGTCGGTCTGGGTGGCGATGATGACAGTATTTACGGCATATATTCCGGCGGTGGCAAGATAACGGCGACCGATTGCTCGTTTGACATGGTCGGCAGCTACGCGCGCGGCATTTACTCCGCGGGCGGCACGGTCAACTGCGGAGGCTCAACCGTGATAAACGTCGACGGAACGTATTCCGCCGGTATATTGGCATATGGCGGAAATATCATCGTTGACGGCGAATATAACAGTACTATTGTAGGGATGGCGGATAATCTTCTGTCAAGCGCGGCAATCAGTTCCGAGGGGGGCGACATTTCCATTGCGGGCGGCAGCGCGACCATAACGACCGACGGGCTCGGCATAACCGCCAGGGGCGGCGCCAGTATAAATATTTTGACGAAAGAGTTCACGCTCACGTCGTACAACGGCACGGCGATTTACATCAACGGCGGCAATCTGACGATAGATGAAGAAACAACGGCGGATATCACCAGCACTATAAACGAAGATTATGGCTGGGTGACTCCTCCCGACGAAGAAGGCAATCAGGCGGGCGGCAACGCTAATGTCAACAAATACAACGGCGTGTATATTCAGGGCGGCTCGCTGACGGCAAACGGCACGTTCAACGTAACTCATACCGGCGTGGCGACGGATAATGAAGAAGTAGAGCACGAAGCTAACTGGTGGGGAGGGTATAACCATGACGGAAGAGGTGAAGGCGACGCGTTGATTACGAGTTTTGAAATCAAGAGTTTCGCCGTGCGCGTCGAAGGCGGTGACGGTACCGAAGTCGTCATAGACCAAGGAAACATAAAAAACACTGTCGGAGGCGGGCTTTATGTCAGCGGCGGCAAGGTTACTATGGGCAAAGACTCGTCGGCGGACGACATAAAAATTTCCACGACGGGCAATGAGGTGCATGTTAACAGCCTGAATAAAGTGGATAGTGGCTTTATTCCTACCACAATGGGCGGCAACTGGCAGTATAAACTTAATAAAACCGGCGGACCGGCAATACAGGTCAACGGCGGCGAAATCACTGTGTATAACGGCACATATACGGCGGAGCAGGGCGACGGACTGCGCGTCAACGGCGGCACGGCAAATATTTACGGCGGTGTGTTTGCCGGAAACGACCACGGTTATAAAGCAAATGACGCGACAAGAGCGGGGCCGGCGGCGTCATACGCGTTCAAGATGCAGGGCGGCACGGCAAATATTTACGGCGGCGCTTTCGGGACGCAAAACGGCACAAGCAAGCACGACGGCAGCGGCGCGTTCGTAATGGGCACCGCTGCAAACGCCATGGGCGTCGCCAACATTTACGGCGGCACTTTCGAGGTCAAAGGTCAGGCTGGATTTTCCGTTTATCAATACGCCGACGTGACATTTAAGCAGCGCGGCGGCGAAAACGGTGAGGGCGGAGACATTCTTGTCAGCGGCACCGCTGCGGGTATGACGGTGGAAAGCGCTTCGGGCGGCTCGACAATAGAAATCATGAGCGGCACGTTTAGGAGCACCCGCGCTGAGGACGGCGACGGCAGCGGAATATGGTACAGCAACGCCAACGCGACTTTGACAATTGAAGGCGGAAATTTTGAAGGTTCGCAAAGGTCGGGGTTGTATTTCGCGGTTAATCCGGGTAACAGCGTACAGATTTCCGGTGGAACATTTACAACAAGCTCGCAAACATATAATGCATTAGACCGTATTGTGGGGGACGCGTGGAATGATTGGAGATATGCAATATCCTATAACGATATTGTGACAGGAACGATATCGGGAATTGATCTTAATGCTGATATAAATGATGGTAACATAACCAGCGTAACAATTACCTGATAATGATTAAAACAAAGTTTAAGCGCGGAGAAGGTCTCCGCGCTTTGTTTTTTGTCAAAAGGCTTGCCATAATACCCGCCAGCGGTTAAACTTAAACCATACGAAAGAATTTTCGGGGGACTTATGAAAAAGGGCAATTTCTGGGCTTTGCTGCCCATAGGGGTATTTCTCGTTTTGTTTCTGGGCGGCGGAATAATCGCCGGGGATATGTACGCCGTGCCGACGCTGCTGTGCTTTTTGCTGGCATTGGTTGCCGCCATGCTGCAAAACAGAAAAATGCCGATGGGTGAAAAACTCGGCATATTTGCCAAAGGCGTGGGCGAAAAGAACATCATTATCATGGTGCTCATTTTTCTTTGCGCCGGCGCGTTTACCGGCGCTGTGGGGAGCATCGGCGGCGTTGACAGCACAGTCAACTTCGGCCTTTCGGTGCTTCCGCCGGAGTTTGCCGTCGCCGGGCTGTTTATAATAGGCTGTTTTATTTCCACGTCGATGGGCACGTCGGTGGGCACAATCACCGCGCTGGCGCCTATCGGCTACGGCATATCGGTGGCGACAGGCTTTTCGGCTCCGCTGTGCCTGGCGGCCGTGGTCAGCGGCGCCATGTTCGGCGACAATCTGTCCATGGTGTCTGACACCACAATCGCCGCGGTTACCACCCAGGGCTGCAAAATGAAAGATAAGTTCAAGCAAAACTTTTTCATCGTTTTGCCGGCGGCGGTCATCGCCGTTGTCGTTTTTATTGTCCTGACGCCGGGGCAGGCGGCGGACATAAGCAGGGACATGTCCTACAACTTCTGGAAAATCGTGCCGTATCTCTTTGTGCTTGTCAGCGCGATAGCGGGGTTAAACGTGTTTCTGGTGCTGGCGGGCGGCACGCTGTCGGCGATAGTCATAGGGCTTTGTCTTGGCGACCCCGCAATAACATTCTGGTCGATTTTGTCGGGCATAGGGTCGGGCATGGTCAGCATGTATGACATTTCGCTGATATCGCTCGTCGTCGCCGGCATTGTGGAGATAATCAAAGCCAACGGCGGCATAGACGCCATTATCTACGCCATAAGAAAATGCGTAAAAGGCAAAAAAGGCGCTCAGGCGGGCATTGCCCTGCTGGTAACGCTGGTGGACATCTTCACCGCCAACAACACCGTGGCGATTGTCATTTCCGGGCCGATCGCCAAAGACATAGCGACTGAGTTCGGCGTCGACCCCAAAACGTCGGCGTCGTTGCTGGATATATTCGCTTCTTTCGCGCAGGGGATAATTCCTTACGGGGCGCAGCTGCTGGCGGCGGGCAGTTTTGTTTACGACGGGCTGGCTGTGCAGGTGTCGCCTGTAAGCATGATGCCTTATCTGATTTATCCTTACGTCATGGCGCTGTGCGCGTTGCTGTTTATTGTGTTTTTCGGCGGAAGAAGCAAAAAGAACAAACAAGAGCCTGTAAATAACATTAAGGAGACGGAAGAAGCATGAAAATAATTTACAAGTCCAAATACGGCGCGGCGGAAAAATACGCCGAAATGCTGGGCAAAACGCTGTCATGCGAAGTGATCGACCTTAAAAAAGCGGCAAAGGGCGAAACCGACGTGATTTTTGTGGGCGCGGTTTACGGCGGCGAAATCAGGGGATTCGACAAACTCGTCAAAAAAGGCATACGTCCGGTTGCCGTGTTCTGCGTCGGCGCGACGGCTCCAGCGGACGGACTTGCCGAAAGCATCAAGCGCGATAATTTCACCGCCGACATGAACGATATACCGCTCTTTTACGGCAGGGGCGCGTGGGAAGAAAGTTCGTTCTGCTTTTCCGACAGAATGCTCTGCAAAATCGTCAGGTCAATGGCGAAAAAGAATCCCGACGGCATGAACGATTCAATGAAATTCATGGTGTCGCTCATGGGCGAGGATCACGACTGGACAGACGAAAAATATCTGCTGCCGCTCGAGGAGTATATCGGGGCGACGTCAAAATAATTTCGTCACGGCGATTATCACGAGCACGGCGCCGCTTATCCATGACAGGTTGATTCTGCTTTTTGCCGCCGCTTTTTTACCGGCGGCTGTGCCGCACAGAACCGCGGCGAAACTGACCAGCGTTACGGCAAGGGGCAGCAGCCATACGGGAGCGCTGCCCAGCCCCGCCGAAAACCCGACCGCCAGACTGTCGAGCGACGTCGCCGCGGCGAGCGAAACGGCCTCGGCGGAAGAAAGAATTTTGTCCTTGTTTTTGTCGGCTTCGGTTTCGTCCTGAAAAACTTTGAGTATCAGTCGAAATCCCAGAAGATTAAGCGATAGTTCTTTGCGGATTGTTCTGGCGAGAAGAGCGCGCAGAACTTCCTCAAAAAGTTTGAACAGGCCAATCGCCAGCAGAACGGCGAAAGAAATATATTTTACCGCCCGCGCCGAAATATATGGGCGTATGATTCCGCCTATAAAAGAGGTAAGCCCGAGCGAGAGGCCGCATATTATGGATATTACCGCGGCGGATTTTACGGGGATTTTTATTTTACCCGCCCCGTAAGCCAGCCCGCAGGCGAATATATCTGTTGAAAGAATAACGGCGACGGCAACCGCCCGCGCGGTTTCAGCGAAAGTGAGGTGCATAATCCGGTATTGTATCTTATGCCGCGCGGCGTGATAGTGTTTGCCTTCGCTCACGGAGGTGCGTATGCAGTTTGAAGACGTTTTGAACAAAAGATATTCTGTCAGGAAGTTTGACGGAAGAAAGGTGGAAAAGGAAAAATCGACGCTATACTGAACGCCGCGCGAATGGCTCCCACGGCGAAAAACAACCAGCCGCAGCGTATTTTCGTGCTTGAAAGCGGAGACGCTCTCGAAAAACTCAAAAAAAGCACGATTTATCATTTCAACGCGCCGCTTGCGTTTCTCATCTGTTATGACAACACGCTCAGCTGGACGAGGCCTTTCGACGGCAAAGACTGCGGCCAGGTCGACGCCGCCATTATAACGACTTATATGATGCTTGAAGCGACGGCGCAGGGGCTCGGCACCACATGGGTGGGGTACCTGGACCCCGAAGTCGTGCGGGAAACTTTCGGTCTGCCGGAAAACCTCATGCCCGTCGCGTTTTTGCCTGCGGGATATCCGGCCGCGGACTGTGTGCCGAGCGAACGGCACGCGCTGCGCAAACAACTTGCCGACACCGTAACCGTTTTGTAAAAAATCTCCGCTTTAAGCGGAGATTTTTATTTCTTTTGGCATATTTCCCTTGCTATTTTTCTTGATTGAGTATATAATATTCAAGTACATTTTTGGATGGGTGGCTGAGTTGGTCTAAGGCGCACGATTGGAAATCGTGTGTACGCTAATACCGTACCAAGGGTTCAAATCCCTTCCCATCCGCCATAAGGGGAGCGGCAGCGGAGTATGTCCATACTCGCCTGCCGC
>ERZ1643247.1624-NODE-1624-length-20000-cov-6.197694_pt1 | contig 20000 bp, 21 predicted proteins | sample MGYA00579264_ERZ1643247 | MGnify/ENA primary metagenome ERZ1643247 (study PRJEB29033, sample SAMEA4952262) | chicken gut metagenome | biome: Broiler Chicken; feature: Gastrointestinal Tract; material: Caecum | place: Ireland | collected 2018 | study: Broiler... | reverse complement strand
TTACCAAAAAGGAGCCATTTTTTACCAAAGCCACAAAGTTTTTTACACTACCAGCTATTATCAAATATGGGTAATTATTTTCTATGTCTGATGAAATAGTAGGCTGCACCAGCAGCAGCAACGATAACTATCGCTGCGCCTGCAGCAATAGGAAGTGGATCTATGACTTTTTCTTTACTGTCATCCTCTAAAGTAATCTCTCCCTGAGGCACATCTTCATCCTGTATCTCTGATTTACCATTTTCATCTTTCTGACTATTCTGATCATCATCTAAATCTGCCTGTCCTAATGGAACCTCCTCTTCCCCGATCACAGCTGTCCCGTTCTCTGTCTGGGTATCTGTTCCACTATCTGCATTGGCTCCACTCTGACCGGTTCCATCCTGGTTTTCTGTACCCGTAGCGGCTGCATTATTTCCATTTCCAGCTGCTGTACCTGCATTTGTCTGTCCGGCAGTATTATCAGCGCCCGAAGTACCATTATTTCCAGCTGCTGTTCCGGCTCCTGTATTTCCGCCGGTCGTTGTTGAAGCGCCCTGATATTGTGTGATCGTCACATTATCTCCCGGGACTGTTTCCGTCCGGGTGATCGTATCGCCAGGTGTCTCCACAATCTGGGTCTGAGGGGGCACATTCTCTATATCTCTCGCATAGGAAAATGTCATCCTGTTCTCGCCCTCGGTCAGAGTCATTGTCTGGGAGCTTGCATTAATAAGGGTATAACCTTCAATCGTCTCCGCCACATATGGAACTACCTGGTCGATATTTCCCTGAGCAGTTATAGGTGCGGCGATCTCTTCTCCGCTTTCGGCATCGATAAATTCGATCCGATAGGTAACACCTTCTACCAAAGCTGCATAGTCTACCACATAAGACTGGCTTTGATCAGCCGTGATACTGCCGCCTGTCAGGAAAGAATTATCTGTATTTACAACATATTTTCCTTCATATTCTTCCTTTATCTGAACATCTGCCGGATTGGGCAAGCGAACTGCAGACCCGGCAGGAACCTGGAGTTTCACACTGCCTGTCCTGCTACTGACAGCTGCTCCTACCGTCTCACATTCTGCCAGGAAATCTGATGTAAATTCCCCTACTTTTCCAGGACTGAACGTAATATTATAAGTCTGCTGTTCTGCCGCATAGATTTCCAGGGGTGCAGCTGCCAGAAAAGCTGTTAATGCAAGACAGGCGGCTTTGCTGCCCCATACAAATTTATTGTTTTTCATTGCTCATCCGCCTTTCTGCCTTTTTTCTTTCCGACTACGATAAGGATTGCCAAAGCTGCGATCCCTGCTGCTGAAAAGGCCAGGATCGGCGCTGTATCCCCTGTCTTTACTCTTTTCACTACACGGGTAACGATATCATCGCCTTTCACAGTCCTGGTCACATATTCCGGATCCCCTTTCACATATTGGGGAATGATCTCCGGCTCTGCCTGAGGCGCCGGCGATGGAAAATCTACGCCAAACTCAAACTGGAAAGTACCAAGGGCATCCTGATAGGCGTTGGTATTTGACTCTCCGTCTAAAGCGACCATCATTTCCAGAGAAGCCCTCTCCTGAGGCTGAAGCCTGGTAAGGAAAATCCATCCCTCAATGGCAGCATTGAGATTACCAAGTCCTTGCTCATCTCCGCCGATCCGGGCGCTATCGTCTTCCTCAGTCCCCCCGAAAAGAGTATATACTGCATCCTTTGTTTGGAGTTTTAAGGAAATATTATAGGCAGCTCCGCTAGCATCCACAGTCTCTTCAAAGGACTGGAGCACAGAAGGTTGAAGATAAAACTCCACATCCCTGTTGTCATTATTTTGGATCAGTATTTCCTGGGTACGACTTTCTCCCGGATACATATCAGAAAAATTCTCTGCAAAATCTTCCATTCCCCGATATTGTATCTTTTCTCCATCAAAAGAAACATTCAATGTTCCTGCTGCCAATACAACCGTATTCATACTCAGCAGCAGCGACACAGTCATTATTAGAAATATTCTTAACTTTTTCATGCTGTCCTCCTCTTTTCTGATACGGTTATTCTTCAATGTTAATAATCGTTCCATTTTCATCTATATCTGCCCAGATACCCCATTCTGAAAGCATAGCATCCTGTGCAGCATAAGTCTGCACTGCTTCTACTTCTACCTCCAGACCGATTCCTTTGTCCGCATACGAGTTATCAAGATTGGCATCAAGCTTCAAAGATTTCAGGATATCCACAGGTTCCGTTCCAGGTTCTATAGGCTTACGGTAATAATATACAGAAGTCTCTCCCCCATCACCGGCATTTTTATCCTCCAGCCATTCTCCATTGACCTCTAAGGAAATCTTATCTGTGTCTTTGCTGTAGTCTTTAGTCAGTTCAATACTGCCTGACTCATAGTCTCCCCAGTATTTTCGGATCGTTACACGGGCATAAAGCGGAGTATCCGCTGTGTTTTCAATCTTGATATCCTTATCAATCACACCACCGGGCATGGCATTTTCCAGATAGAGATTACCTTCTGCGGTTCCGCTGCCTGTCAGTTCAATACTTAAGGATCTGGTATTGATATCCTGGCGGACGTCTTCTCCGTTTACCTGAATAGCTGCTAAGGAACCACCTATGATTGTTGTTGTAATGAGAGCGGCTGCCACGCCCATAAGCATATACTTCTTCTTCACTTTCTACTCTCCTTTAACTTTATCTTTTCCGCTGCCTTCCACAGTACAAAAGCCAGAATAAAAACTCCTATGCAGGCCGCTGTACCGATTCCTGTGTGAAGAAACTGGGAAAATCTGCCAATCCCGGGAATCCTCCCCACTACCCTTCCTTCAAGCTGAGAAAACCGTATTGGTTCTATATCTACCGAGATATTGGCATCTCCTTTGGTGATAAACTGCTGTTTTTCAGTATCGATTTCTGTTACCCTATGGGTCGTGGTCACATCTGTTCCCGAGCCCATACGATATGTTATTACATCCCCCACCCGGATCTCCTCCGGGCTGGCAGGTTTCACATAAACTGCACAGCCCTTAGGAAATTCGGGCTCCATGCTCTCTGTAAGGATCCCATATATCTGGAATCCAAACAGCCTGGGCAGGGTGAGGGGAAAGGCCACCAGAATGACCGCTGCCATCAAAAGAATTCCGATGAGGTTTAAAAGTTTTGACAGCATATGTAGGGGCCTCCTTAGTAGTGTTGATTTATATTAGACAATACTCATATTAATACTGTTCGATATCAGCTTCCGGCCAGCCTGAAATCATACCGGCAGATGTCGTTTCCGGAGTAATATTAGCAGCCTGGATAGCTTCTGCTGTCAATTTAATCGTAAAACTTCCGTCAGCGGTATTATTTTTCCAGTCGCTTGGTATCGTAACGGTATCAAAGAATGTTACTTCTTCATCTGCAGATAAAGCTTCATTATAGTAATAATATCCATCGGCTCCAAGATACCATCCTGTATCTGTTCCTGTAATATCCTCTGTCATACTTTGCCTTAATTCTTCGATATCATCTTCTGTAATAGCACCTCCGGTAACTTCAATATCCATTTTCATTCTTACATAAGCATCCTGGGAATCCGGATATACTAAAATCTGAGGTGTCTTATCCAGTACATCACCTGGCATAATATTATCAAAAGTTAATCCTTCTCCTGGAATGTTGCCTGTCTCTTCCTCACTAAGAGCGATATCTACATGGCCCATAGTGACAACATTGCTTACTTCATCTGTGTCTGTAAAATATGCTAAAGTTGCTCCAATCCCTACAACTGCCACAAGAGCTACAGAAGCGGCAGCGGTTAATAATTTTTTATTTTTCATAATGGTTATTCTCCTTTATTTCAGATATATATTACCTATTATTTCCAAGTACCCCAATCAAAATCCGGATTTATAATGCCTAAGGCATCTGTCCAAGAAGTAGACAAATCAGTAGCCTGTACTGCAGCTGCCTTTACCTGAATTTTTGGAAGGTCATCCTTTGCTGTACCATCATCTTTGTATACTTCTGCATCTTTATTTAATACGATCCCCGTAAATACTTTTGGAGAATCAAATTCTCCATCTACTGATACTTTTGTGCCACCTGTAGCTGTTTCACCTGTTGCTCTATAATAATAAACGCCATCATAGCTGTCATCAGTTCCAGATACTTTTACCCACTGACCATTTGCACCAAAATTGCTAAATTTAACATTATCTTTTCCTACTTCCGCAGCAAAATCATCTACATTATGTACATTCACAAACACATAACAATCTGCTGCTTTATCACTTACATGTACCTGTGGGTCTTTTACTAAAGTCACACCAGGAGCAATCTCATAACTATTTTCCATATCTCTATCTGTATCGGACATTTCACCATTCCATCCTTCAGCCTCAACATTTGTCTCATCAATGGAAATATCCTTTGAAGTAATTCCTTCACCAACCGTAAAAGTATTTACTACTGCTTCTGTTTTCTGAGAAAGAATAGCAAGTGTTCCACCAACTCCTACAGCACCTACCAAACCTAGAGTTATGCCTAATTTTGTAATCTGTTTTTTCTTCATAATAAGAATCCTCCTATTTTAATATTGAACTTAGTTCCAGCTAGCAGCGTCTTTCGCTGCCTGTAATGCATCACTATATCCGTTAGGCATGGCATCGGCACTATACTGTACAGCACAAGCCTGTACTGTGATATCGCCTTTATCTACGTCAGCCTTATCCGGCATCGCAGTCAAACTGCTATTCATTACTACATTTGTAAATACAGGAACAGCAACATCTCCTCTTCCCAATGGTTTATACTTACCGTACTCTGGAGCTGTTTTTTCTACACCTGAAAAATCAACAGTGTTTCCTCCATTGGCAACATAAATTCCGTCTTTTCCATCTGTTCCATCTGCTTTTACCCAATAAGCATCATCCCATCCAGTTACTTCAAATGCTTGAATGTCACCTACCATAACATCTTCCAGCTTATCTACACCTGTAACCTTTACAAAAACATAGGATTCTACAGAACCCTGTGTTAAGTATACAGTCGGATCCTTATCTTCTACATCTCCCGGATTAATATCTTTATATGTATTTCCTAAGTCTCTTCCTTCATTGACTAGCGGAATATCCTTTCCGGTCTGACTCTCATCCACATCTTTCTCATCCAGCCATACTGCCTGCTGACCCTCTGGGCCAGGAATGAACCCAGTTCCAACACTAAAGGTATTCGTTACAGTTTCTGAACGGGAGGACAGATACGCCAATGTTCCACCGATCCCTACAACTGCCACTAATCCCGCTGACATTGCTGCCATCATAATTTTTTTCTTTGTCATAACTTTATTCTCCTTTACTTTTATTCGTTTTTATCTCAATGGCCTTAGCCATATAAGAATCATTTTTTCTTGGACTTCTTGTTCCTTTTCTTTTCTTCTTCATCATCACCGTCACCGGAAAAGATTTCCGGTATAAATGTAAGAAGTATGATTGCCACCAGTACTCCACATATTGCTATAATTCCCTTAGACGTCTTAATATTCATTGCAAGAAACCCTAAATATGGAATCTTGAAATGTGCCTTTCCCACTATATTCGAATAGGATACCGGGCTTCCGTCATTGTCGCTGTTTGCGTCGCCTTTGGTTGTTATCGTCTGCTCTTCCTGGTTAATCTCCACAATCCTGTGGGTAACTACTGTATCCTCGTCCAGGCGATAGGTAATCACGTCGCCGACTTTCAGATTCTCCGGGTCCTCCTCCTTAGCAAAAATCAGAGAGCCTACCGGATAATTCGGTTCCATACTTCCTGTAAGTACGGCCATTTCCTCATATCCCATCAGTTTAGGGATAATCAGGATTCCGGCCAGCACTGCCAGGACGATCAAAAGAACTCCTGATAAAAAACCACATATTTTTTTTAGCATTGGGAATTCCTTTCGTGATTCATTTGATTGATTTCTATTCTGCTATATGTTCAGTGTCTGTAGCATTCTGGAATGCCGTTTTAATCTCATTGAGTGTTAATGCTGCTCCCGGATATCGATTTGTTTTCGTTGCCACACAAGACTCCTGATACACAGTTACGTCAAAAGATTCTTTATAATCCTCTGGCACCACAAGGGAACTTAGTAATTCAGTGGTGGATGTGTCCGGTTCCAGGGAATACAGATAGTAATAAAAGCCATCTTCTCCGTACTCCCATGTATTCGTTGACTCATCTGAAAGTTTCAATGAAATCCCATCAGGACAATTGATCCGAACTCTCACATAGGCATCACTCTTTGCGTCAGCACTGTTAGTTACCTTCACCTTTTTGTTAAAATGAGTGTCTACCTCTTCCTCGATGCTGGTATCAATCTTACCGACTTTGAAAATATTCACTACAGGAGAGGTCTGGGCCACCGCTAAAGCTATGGTGGCTCCAACCCCGATTACTGCAATAAGCAGAAGAACTGATAGGATTGCGGTTTTTTTATACAGATTTCTGATAATAAATTTTTTCATTTTTCTCTACTCCCTTCAGTTCTTTTAGTCACCTACAACAGATGTATCTTCCTGTCCCGCTCCTGGCACTGGAATCTTGCTTACTGTCCATTCTTTTGTTTGCTCATTATACTCAAATCTGTTTACTACCGTGTCTGTATCTGTGTTAGTAGATGGTCCTGTTTTCTTGTTCGTATAAGAAACTTTACCCGTTGTCGCATTGATTTTTTCGATATTCTGAGTTTTCTGTCCAATATGGAAAGTTAGTGATTTTGTTCCTGCTCCTTCTACTCTGCATGTGCTTCCATCTGTACTGCTACTGTCAAATTCATATTTCTGTGTTGTCAGCTCTGTTACGGTATAATTTCCTTTTGGAAGTCCCTCCAACAGTTCTGCTGTCTTTTGTGTCTCATTCCCGGAAAATCTGATGGTTCTGTAATAAACTTTTTCCTCTCTGTTAACACCTTCTACAGGGTTATAAGTTATCTTGAACGTAAAGATTGGATCGCCTTCAATGGCAGCATTCCAATTGCCGGAAATTATTTTGTTAATTTCAATCTTTCCTGCTACTACATGGATAGTGAAATCATGTTCTGCATTACTGTCATTTTCGATACACTCGGTATTATGCTGTGTATCCGTATCCGATGTAATGTCACAGTACTGTGTAATATCTCTATCTCCGATTTTTACTTTGATCGTAAAATCAGAATCCTCTTCCGGATAGTAGTTATCTGCATCTGTAAGGGTGGTTCCTGCAGCATATACAGGAGTAATCGTTAATGTCGGCTTGTTTCCTGTCACAGAAGGTATCTTGGTATGACCAATATTCATATCTGTCCATCCTTCTTCCACAGTCCATGTTATATCCTCTTCAAATTCAGCTTTTTCACCTAAGAAAATAAACTGATCCTGACCGCTGATAACAGGCCTTACCACATGGATGACAGGTCTTTCCGCTTTCTCACCATTATATTCTGTTTGTATAGCCGCCTCTCCAATCACATTGCCATTGCTGTCTTTTACCGGGTCTGTAACAGAAGGCGCCACACTGCAAACAAGCTCATAGTTTGTACACTCTGTTAAAGCTTCTGACTTTCCTTCTTTTCCTGCTGTTGTCCATACCCACTGTACATTCTCCGCACTGCTTCCGGCAGGAATGATTAAGGTTCCCAAATCATTATCCTTACTATCTTTTAGTGTATAAGTAATGTTCACAAACGCATTATTTACTCCATTTGGTTTATAACCATCTGCATAAGCAAGGAGTTTGTCCAGATCACCCTGATTTGTAATATAGATTGTCTGATCCACAGAATCTATCCGATAGTTTATAGGGTTGTTTACAGCCGGGATATCAAAGTTACCATAGCAATCGCTGCCATCCGCTGTATACATACCGGAAGTCCCGCTATTCGTTGGTATATTATTTCCTCCAAAATACTCATCGTTTTTATACTGTATCGGAATCTTTACCACAACTTTTCTTCCTGTATGGTCCTCTGCCACATACCATTCGCTGTAGTCAAATCCCGTGACTTTGACAACGTCTCCCTCTATAAAAACCCCTAAACCATTGGCTCCACCGTCAACCGTTGTCCAACTAAGTCCTCCGTCTGCAGTTTCTTGAACTTCCACTTCTATATCATCAATATCGGTTCCTTCAGGAAGCTTGAAATACTGCGACATCTTATCATACATTACAGATGTTTCATCAAGTTCTGCGTTTGCTCCGCCTCCTATATTTTCTGCTATAGACTGAAACGCCTGTTTCAAAGCCGCTTCATCATCTGCTGACAGATAGAAAGATTTACCATCTGTGACATCCGGGTTCTTTGCCCCAAGGGAATTATATGCTGTAGCGTTCGGATAATTAGAGGAAACCGCCTGCATAAATTTGTTCTCATTTGACGTGCTGTTAGCTGTTGGATCAGCGCCGGCATCCGCCCCGTTAAAAATACCTACTGTATATACATTTGTAGGCTGCAATTTACTTTGGTCCCATTCCCTTCCGATTGTCAGACCAGCTTTCATTTCGCGGGCATATTCTACTGTTTTATTAGCCACACCTCTATCAAAAGTCGTTCCCGTTGTAGGTGTACCATCTGTAAACATAATTACGACTGTAGGCCTCTCATAAGTATTGCCATCAATATTCACCGTTGTCGTCTGTCTATTTTGCAGGATCTTTGAGGCAATTTCCATTCCTAGATCCGTTCTCGTTGCGCCATTTGTATCCAATGCATTGACGGCGTCTGTCAGAATATCCGCATCGGAATCCCGTAAAGCATTTGCATAATCCTCGGTTTTTAAATCATCATAATCTTCACCTACTGTTTTCCTAGTTCCGCTTACATTACTATTTCTTCCCTCAATCGACAGAATCTCTGTATTATCGCCATATCCAGATTCAGATCCAAAACCAACAATCGCAATTTTATGATCTAACTGATTTTCTTCGGCATCTGTCTGAACGGAAGTGATAAAGGAATTCACCGCTGTTTTTAACGCATTTATCTTAGGTGTTCCATTTTGAGTATCTTTCTGGCGATAATAAAGTGTTCCATTTTCTAAACGTCCATTAGTCCCTTCACTTGTACCAATAAGCTGTCGTTCTCCATTTACGTCAATCCAATAATATGTGTATGTATAGGTTACGGATAACGTATACAATGTACCCCACTCTGATGAATTCCAATTCGTATTACCAGATTGTTCGGTGGTAATCGGTATAGTTTCACCATCTTTCTCATAGGAAGCACTGTATTTCCAAGAAGACCATATATCTTGTCTCTGTCTTTTAAATTTTACCCTATAGTAGTTATTACCGTCTTTAATATATAAGTCATTTCGACTTTCATACAAACTGGACATCTGCATATAATAACCAGAATATGGCTGATAGGTTTCCTCACTGGTTTCTCTATCAATACTTACTCTATAATATGTATCTTCTATCTTATAAAAATAATATTCACGCCCGCCTGATGATGTTGTATTCTGTTTTTTATAGGCGTCTTCATTATTTGTGCTAACATTTATATATTTATATCCAAATTTATCTGCCATTGATCCAGATTGATCCAAAACCAATACAATATCCACAGGCAATCTGAGATTCGTTGATACTCTTCCTGTAACATAAGATTCTAATTGAAGTTCACCGACTCCAGTCTCTGCGCTATATTCATTAATCTTCTTACTGATCTCCAGTCCTGCATGATCGGACTTGCCTGCAGTATCAAATCCGCCTTGATCCTCCTCTTCCTCTGATAAGCTCAGCGCATTTACAGCTGCCAATCCTGAAATACCTGAAACGTTTTCCAAAAGCAACTGTGCCTTTTCTGCATCTAAATAATTCGTTGCTCCGTTCTCTACGAGTATTTCTTCACCAGACGAAATACTATCTATATAATCGTATAACTCCGTCTTCTTTTCCTCTGTCAGAGAATCTGTAATCTCTATGTACTGTCCATCGTTATTTAAGGAAGAAAGAAAATCATACAATTCTTCTGCACTCAGAGAATTATAGTCGAAACTCTCTTCTGTACTTTCAGCAAAATCTTCCGTTTTTTCTACTTGATCTGTATTGATTTGCTCATCTTCCTGAGCCGTCTCCCCATCATCTTGAGCCTCTTCAGTCACATCCATCACTTCCTCTGCAGTAGTTTCGCCGCCAGTGTGCTCTTCTATAGTTTCAGAAAATCCAGAAGGCCCTTCCTGGGATTTACTATTTGTTTCTTCTGCGGTGGCAGTTTCCTCTTTCGAAGTTTCTGCAGGATCTGTTTCTACCTGCTCCTGCATTTCTTTCTCTCCCACCTCTTCTGTAGTCAGCTCGTCTGTCACATTCTCTTCCGGCATTGTTTCTTCCGTCTCTTCCAGAGAATAGGTCTGGGGTTCTTCCTCTATCGTCTCTTCTTCCTTCGGCACCTGGTCCTGAACTTCTTCAGCTTCTATTTCTGCCTCTTCCTGGGAGCCGTTCTCCTGCTCCTGGACGATTTCTCCCTGGGACTGGCTTGCATCGGCTGCCATGGTAAAGGTGTTTGTTCCAAGGACAAGTGCCATACATAAAATCAATGCTAACAGTCTTTTTGTCTTTTTAACCTTCATGTCCTGTTTCTTCTCCTTCCTTTTTTTCATATCCATCAAAAGCACTTTCTATCAGCTTGATCAATTCCAGGGTACTGCGGAAATTATGCTGCATCCGCCGGTCTACCCAGGTAACTGTCCCCTGCCATGTGGCATTTTGGTGATTCAATATGTTCAGCAGAAAAGTTTCTTGATAGCTTTGCTTCATATCTTCCATATGTTTCCGCACCTCCTTTATGATATTTTCCAAATGTTTAGAAAAATTTTAGCAGATTAACCATTACTGAAAGCATTACCAATCCGCTCAGGAATAGAATTTTAAGATAAATTTCTGCGCACTAAAAAAACAGAGGGAATATTTCATATTCACGAAATATTTCCTCTGTTTTCACAAAGTCTTGTTATATTCTTTTTTCACCATTTTTCTCTGCTACTTTTTTCTTTATCTTTCATAAATAATATATTATCGATAAGGATCAGCAGTTCCAGAACGCTCTTAAATTTTTCCTCTTTCTTTTTCTCCATCCAGTATATTTCACCCTGCCAGGTGGCATTCTGCCGGAATCTTACTGCAACAAGAAAGGTGGCGTATATTCCTTTTCTATCCAAAAGAAAATCCTCATCTAAAAACTCCCGGAATTCCTCTTGCTCTTGGTTACAGATGATCTCTTCTTTTGTAAATCCTCTCAGCTGCATGGAGGACTGAGGAAAGGATATCCGATTATAAAAATTTTCCAGGTTCCGGATCATCTGTACCACATTGTCAAACTCTTCCGGCTCCTTACTATAGCGATTATAAATTTTCCCTCCGATTTCTCCATCCTGGTTCCTGTCAATGCACAAACAGACCAGATTCGGCAGTTTTTTTTCAGAAAGCAATCTGCTCTTCTTCACGATACCGCCCCCTAATTATTTATTTCCAATGAAACTCATTTCCTTTAAACTTTATCCTCGACTGGTTACTTTCTACATCCGCCACAGAAGAGGCAAAGTACTTCAGATAATTTTTCCACGTACGATGTTCCATAGCAAAATTGTTCACGATCCTGTCAAAGATCAGCTTACAGTTTTCCTTATTAGTCCCTACAAGGAGGATCAGAAACTGAGAAGTACTGTATTTTGTAAAAGAATCACCCTTTCGGAGGCTTCTCTGGATAGCATCGTGGAGAGCTTTGGAATACTCTTCCTGTTTCTTTGTGCTTTCTGCAGGTCTTCCTTTACTGTCTATTATGGTGATCACCATAAGGTAGGCCGATTGACCGTTTCTCTCCAATATTCTCTGAAGCAGCCGGTAACTGTCACGAAAACTTGGCAGACTCATATAAAGCGCGCCGGATTTTTCTTCCTCTTCCTTCAGCTTCTCTTCAATCTCTCCTGCCGTCTGATAACTGCCAGTCATCTTTGCGCTCATCTCATCAAAAAGTTTCATCGTTCTGGCAGAAGGGCTGATACCCAGCTCCTCAAAAAACATCCTGGCAGTTTCTTCATAAAAATCCATTGCTTCTTTATAACGGTTCAGTCCGATCAGAGCTTCGATTTTCATCGCCTGCCATTCATCAAAAGGATATATCCTTACAGCTTCCGAGGAAACCTCCAGCATTTCTTCATAATTTTCTATATATTTCAGATATTCCCACACACCAGACAGCGCAATGGTGAATTGCTTTTTGTATGCTACACTGCTGATGATCACCCAGTCTTCTCCAGACAGTTCCGGAAGGAACTCACCCCGGTATAATTCACAGGCCCGTCTAAACAGCCGATACCTCTCTGCCTCATGAGTTTCAGCTTCTCCCTCTTTTACTTTTTTGGAAAATTCTAATGCATCCACCCATGTATGCATTGGACTCTGCCATTTATAAATACCGTTTTCAATCTGTATATAATCATATTTTGGCAGAATAGTCTCTGATAATATTTTCTTTAACCTGTGCACGGTTACCCGAAGGTTATTGGCCGCATCAGAAACCTCTTCGCTGCCATATAGATCTTCCAGAAGCTGATTTCTCGGGATTCCTCCCTTATCTCCACTATTATGCAGTAAAATCTGCAGCAGCTTCAGTACTTTAGTGGTGCCGTTTCGTCTGAAAGTCACAGTTTTTTCTCCATATACCATAGAAAAAGTTCCCAGCATATAGACTTTTAATTCAGGCATATCTTCCTGCATGATCGCTATCTCTCCAATTTAAATTTCTCTACGCAGTACATCCGGAACTTAAACCTAACTCCAGCGTACATTATTAATGTTATTATTATCCCTTCAAAAAGTCAATAACCCCTTTTGAGAATTTCCAAATTTTACCAGTATTGTCCGGTATTTTTTAAGGATATAGTATTTTCTTGTGTTCCGCTCTGCTTTTTCATAGGAAAACCTCTTGTCACCTCTCTATGGGAAATGGTAAGATAATTTTAGTATGAATCGTTTACACAGAGGAGAACTGTATATGAAAAAGTTCTGGAAAAAGCCATGGATTTCCTGCCTTCTGGCCCTGTTTCTCTTTGCGGCCGGCTGCAGCGGACAGGCTTCTGCCCGGCCTCAGGAACCGGAAAGGGAAACCACTTCTGGTCAGGCTGACGATCCGGCCAAGGGCTGGAACAGCACTCCCAGGGTTCTTGTCCCTGAGGCTCCCGGTACTGTCCTGATGGGAAATTCATCCATAGAAATAGATGTTTCCAATATTTCCAAGGGATATCTGATGGCCCGGTATGTTGGAAACGAGGCCAAAGTAAAATTTTTTATCGAGACCCCTGATCAGGTCCGGTATACCTATGATCTGCCTGCTTCCCAGTCTTATGCCGCACTGCCTCTCACTGCAGGAAACGGCACTTATACTTTAGATGTCCGGGAACATGTAGAAGGGGATCTCTATTCCAATTTGTATAAGGATACCATAGAGGTTGCCATAGAGAATGAATTTTCCCCCTTTCTCTACCCGAACCAGTATACCTGGTTTACGGAAGACAGCCAGGCAGTGTCCAAGGCTTCCGGCCTTACCAGAGATGTGAAGGACGGCCTGGAAGCAGTTGGAGCGGTTTATGACTTTGTGATCTCCAATGTCTCCTACGACGAAGAAAAAGCCCGGACCGTGGAAAGCGGCTATCTTCCTGATGTGGACGAGACTCTGGAAAGCGGCAAGGGCATCTGCTTTGATTATGCAGCTCTTATGACTGCCATGCTTCGTTCCCAGGGAATTCCCACCAAGCTGGAGATCGGGTATTCCGGGGAAGTATACCATGCCTGGATCAGCACCTGGCTTAAAGAAAAAGGCTGGGTGGAAAATATCATAGAATTTGACGGAAAAAACTGGTCCCTGATCGATCCCACTCTGGCAGCGGGGAATAAGCCTTCTTCCGTAAAGAAATATATCGGAGACGGCTCAAATTATACATTGATGTATTCCAGATAGCAGATCAGAATACCCTATGGAAAGGACGGTTGAAATATGGAAAAAAACACGAAGAAAAAGCTATCCTCTGAAGAACTTGCCGCATTTTGCGCGCAGATTGCCTCTGTGCTGAAGGCCGGTATTTCTCCCGGGGAAGGCATTGCCATTATGCTGGAAGACACCTCTTCTTTGCAGGAACAGGAGATCCTTACCGCCATACAGGAAACGCTGAATGCTACCGGAGTTTTCAGTCTTGGCCTTGAAGACGCAAAGGTCTTTCCGGAATATATGCAGAATATGGTCCGGCTGGGAGAACAGGCCGGGCGTCTGGACGAAGTCATGGACTCTCTGGCCGGACATTATCAGCGGGAAGCCGATCTGTCCGCCGCATTGAAAAGCGCTCTGACTTATCCCTGTATCATGATCGGTATGATGGTTCTTGTGGTGCTGGTACTGGTAACCCGGGTCCTTCCTGTATTCCAGCAGGTATATGCCCAGCTGGGCCAGACCATGAGCGGCCTTTCCAGAGGACTGCTGGATATGGGACAGGCCATCAACCGCTATTCTCTGGTCCTGCTTGCTTTTCTGGTCCTTTTGGTCCTTGTATGCCTTTATTTTGCCAGGACTTCTGCCGGACGGAAACAGGCCTCCCTGCTTTTTTCAAGGCTGCCCTTTACCAGAAATTTTATCCGTCAGAAAGCCTCTCTGCGGTTTGCCAGCGGTATGGCTCTGGCGCTGAAAAGCGGCCTGACCCCGGAAGAAGGTATGGATCTGGCCGGGGTTCTTACTGGAAGTTCCGATTTTATGGAACAAATCGTCCAGTGTAAAAAACTTATGGAGGAAGGGACCCCTCTGGCCAGGGCACTCTCCGTTTCCGGTATTTTTACCGGTATGGAAGCCCGGCTCCTGACAGTAGGAGACAGGACCGGCTCCATAGATGAAGCCATGGAAAAAATCGCTTCCCGGTGCCAGGAAGAATTAGATGTCTCCATGGGAAACGCTGTTTCTATTATAGAGCCTACACTGGTGGCAGTTCTTTCTGTTATTGTAGGGCTGATCCTTTTGTCGGTAATGATGCCCCTTATGGGAATTTTGTCCGGTCTATAGGAGGAAGAGAACATGAAACGATTTGTAACCCAAAAGCAGCCCTCTCCGGCGAAAAACTTTCTTCTTTCTCTGGGCATCTTCCTGCTGATCCTCTTCCTGTTTCTCTGGGGGTTTTCTTCTATGTCAAAACTCTCCGCCCGTGAGGAGGAAAACACTTTACGACAGGCCCTGGTGGAAAGCGCCGTCCATTGCTATGCTTTACATGGGTATTATCCGGAAAGCCTGGAAGACCTTGTCCGGGATTATGGCATTACCTATGACGGCCGTCGGTTTTTGGTTGATTATCAGCCTCAGGGAGAAAACCTCATGCCTGAGATTACAGTAATACGGAAGGGGGAATAAGGTTTGAACCGGTATTTTCAAAAAGGTCACTCCATTGATCTGCTCTTTACAGTTTCTCTTTTCTGCGTATTCGCTCTGTCGGCTCTGGGAGTAACGGCAGCAGGCGCAGTCCTCTATCAGAGGACCGTCAGTCAGGAAAGAAGCGATTATAACCTCTACACCGCCCTTTCCTATATTGAACAGAAGCTAAAAGCCTGCGATCAGGCAGGCGGGATTTCATTGGAGGAGGAAGAACCCGGAACTGTCCTTTGTCTTCATCAGGAAATCGGCAGCAGTTCCTATCTGACCTACATTTATGCCTATGAAGGCAGCCTGACAGAGCTTTTTATACAGGCAGATCAGGAGCCTGATTTCTCCGGAGGGACGCCCCTTCTGGATATCGCTGATCTGGATCTTGCCCAGACTGGTCAGGGGCTCTTTTCCCTGACCGTCACAGAACCCGGAGGAGCTTCCCAGACCCTTTTGTGGCAGTCTGAAACTTTTGAGACAGGAGGGAAGACACCATGAGAAAATCTCCGCCAAAGCGATCTAATCTTTTCCTTCTGGAACTGATCCTGGCAATCTTCTTCTTTGCATTGGCCAGCGCTGTATGTATCCGTCTTTTTGTTCAGGCCAGAACCTTAACCCTGGAATCTCACAAACAGAACCAGGCTCTGACCTGTGCCAAAAATCTGTCCGCTCTTTTTGAGTCCCGGGAGGGTTCTCTTGCAGATATTGCAGAAAATTTTCCCCAGTCCCATCTGGAAGATTCCAGGCTGGAAATCTACTATAATGAAGACTGGGAGCTTTGTCCGGAAAATGAAAATGCTTACCTTCTGACCCTTACCCTTTCTGATTCTTCCTATGAGGGACATTTACCGGAAGGCGAAATACAGGTCTCTGAAGACCGGGAGCTGTTATGTACATTAGCTGTAAGCTGTTATATTCCTATAGAAGTAGAAACAGGTGAATAGATTATGAACAAAAAGAAAACTTTTCCTATAACAAATGCTGGGACTGCCTCGGTGCTTACTGTTTTCGTGGTTCTGGCTATGGTAGCTTTTGCTCTGCTTGCTTATATGAGCGCAAGGCGGGGAGCCGGATATTCCAGGCAGTTTACGGAAGAAGCCCAAACCTGGCAGGAGGCCAGATCCCAGGCTTTTGAAAAGATTGCTTCCATTGACCGGGAATTCTATGAGGCCTATGAAAATGGTACTTTTTCGGAGCTGCTCCAGGAGGAATATGGATTTTCCATTCCTTTTGAAGAGGGAAAGGAACTCCAGGTAACGCTGGTCCCTGTTCTTCCTGAAGAAAACCAGGGACGTCTTTACAGGATCACTTCTTTTAAGGAAGTAAATACGGAAGACTGGGAAGGCAGCAATTCTCTGAACCTTCTGGATCCGGCTGAACTGACGCAAAATTAATTTATCTAACATAGAAAGGGCGAACGATCATGAATGAATTGAACACCAAAGACACCCGGGAGATCCTCAAAGAGATTTCCCAGTTAAAGGCTTCTGATATTTTTGTTGTAGCAGGCCGCCCCCTGTCTTACCGTCTGAATAACCAGATCCGGGAATATTCCCAGGAGCGGCTGATGCCGGAGGACACGCTTCGGATCATACAGGATATTTACGCCATGGCTTCCAGCCGAAATATCTCTCCTCTCACAGACCAGGGAGATGATGATTTTTCCTTTGCGCTTCCGGGGATCAGCCGTTTCCGGGTAAATACTTATATGCAGCGCGGTTCTGCCGCTGCCGTGATCCGGATCATTTCCTTTACGCTTCCTTCTCCACAGGAACTGGGAATCCCGGAAGGGATCATTCATCTGGGGGATCTGAATAAAGGGATGGTCCTGGTGACAGGAACTGCCGGAAGCGGCAAGTCTACCACTCTTGCCTGTATTATTGACTATATCAATAAAAACCGTGAGAAGCATATCATCACCCTGGAAGATCCCTTGGAATATCTCCACCGCCATGAAAAAAGCATTGTCAGCCAGCGGGAGATCACCACGGATACTGTCAGTTACCTCTCTGCTTTGCGGGCTTCTCTCCGCCAGAGCCCTGATGTGATCCTTCTGGGGGAAATGCGGGATTATGAAACCATGCAGGTGGCTATGACTGCTGCGGAGACAGGACATCTGATCTTCTCCTCTCTTCATACCATAGGAGCTGCCAACACCATTGACCGTATCATTGATGTATTTCCTGCCAATCAGCAGAAACAGATCTCTGTACAGCTGTCCATGGTCCTTCAGTGTGTGATCTCCCAGCAGCTGGTTCCCTCTGTAGACGGAGACCGTATCCCGGTCTTTGAGATCATGACCATGAATCCGGCCCTGCGAAATATGATCCGGGAAAGAAAGATCCCCCAGATCGAAGGACAGATCTATAATTCTTCTTCAGATACTATGTGCTCTATGGATTCGGGCCTTCTGAAACTGTTCCGTTCCGGAAAGATCACAAGACAGACAGCCCTGGATCATGCAACTAATCCGGAAATGCTCCTGCGGAGTCTGGGAAGATAATCCCAAAGTCAGGATCGATCATTCCTTTCAGCACCAACAATCCCAAGACTGTATAAAAACAGGAAGAGAAGAACGCTTACCCTTTCAGGTAAACTTCTCCTCTTCCTGTTTCTTTTGCCTGATATAACGCCTGATCCGCCTTCTGGTAGAGAGCCTGATAATCATCTTCCTTCCCCGCTACTGCCGTACCGGCGCAGAAGTCTGTCCGCACACTCTCTTCTTCATATTCCAGATCTACGGATTTTTTCTTCAGCTCTTTGATCTTCTCTTCCAGCTCCTCTCTGTTATTTACAGAAAGGACTGCCATAAATTCATCTCCTCCAATACGTCCAACTGTTCCCCGGGAGGCAAAGAGTCCCGAAAGGATCTCTCCTGTATGGACAAGGACCTGGTCTCCGAAAGGATGCCCATACTTATCATTGATCTGCTTGAAATTATCCAGATCAATAAGGACCATGGCAGTCAGCTGTCCCGGCTTCTTCTGCTCCAGTTCTTTTTCCGTATATTCCTGGATCCCCTTCCGGTTCATCACTCCTGTCAGGTAATCTCTGGACACTTCTCCCTCCAGATTTTCCATCTCTTCTTTCTGTTTCTGTATATTGATCAAGAATCCCACCGCGGATCTGGCCGTTTTCTCCTGGCTGTACTGAAAATACAGTCGGAGAAGATACCACTGAACAGAGCCTACTTTATCTATAAGGGGGATCTCGTCCTCATAGATGGTCCTTTCTTTCATGGCTTTTTCCATGCCTTTTAAAAAGTGCTGTTTTGCTTCTTCTGTCATACATCCTGTCTGTTCAAACCAGCTGGCGGCATCAGAAATCTGGGAAGTCTCCCCGAACTTTTCCATCCATTCCGCCGAAAAAGAAATCCTACCCTGTTCAATATCCCATTCATAAATAATATGGTCCATTTTGTCCATGAGAAGCTGAAACTTTTCAAGACTCAGGTTCAGCTTCTCATGCTCCTCTTTAAGCTTCCTGTTCATTTCCTGTATTTCCCGCTGCTGTGTCAGTTCTTTCACCTTATACCAGTATCTGGCTGTGGAAACGATCATTGCCGTTCCTCCGGCGATCATCACATTGATCAGACCGCCAAACCGGATATAAGGATAAGCCGCTGCGGAAAAAAGCAGGGCGGACAGCCCATAAACACAGATTCCGTAAAGAGGCACCGTCTGAACAATGATCGCCGCCGCCATGATACTGGTAACGATCACTGACAGATTGCCTCCATCCTGATCCCTTATAATGTCATAATAGTTTAACAGACAGCTCCAGATTATCCATAAAGCACAGAAGGCGCCCTGGAGGATCTTCTGTCCTTTCTTCCATTTTTTCTTATAAAATATCCCATGGACACACAGAAATACCAGATTTATCAGGAGAAATACCCAATAAAATCCGAAATATATCCTGTTGTTCAGAGTTTCCAGCCCACTGGCAGATCCTACCAGTACATGGAGGATATTAACTATCTGCACAAATATGCCCAGAAGGCAGACCACAGACATCAGCCTCCAGTTGTTGCCAAGAAGCTGTTCCCAGAAACGCTCCTTTATCTCATCCGGTATACGCACCAGTATTTTCAGATCCTTCACAAAAATTCTCCTTCCCTGTTTTGTGAACTTCTTTAGTATACCACAAAGCGGGGAGCCAAGCGAACACTTATGTTCATTTGGCGACTGCCAGCGATACTAGCCGCTCTGCGGCTAGTATACCACAAAGCGGGGAGCCAAGCGAACACTTATGTTCATTTGGCGACCGCCAGCGATACTAGCCGCTCTGCGGCTAGTATACCATAAAGGAAAGCCTCTGGGAAACAACTAAGGTATTTTTTATGCAAAGTATTTTTTCTCCCGGATCTTACAGATTTGTCCAGCCTCCATCGCAGGTAAGGATCACGCCGTTTACAAATTTTGATTCGTCACTGGCCAGAAACAATGCCGCATTCGCAATATCTTCCGGCATTCCCAGTTCCGGAGAATGGGTAAGCAGTGTGCTGGTCCTGCTGAATCCGAATTCATTTGCCGCAGGCATTACCAGCGGAATATCTGTGATCACTCCTCCCGGAGCGATCCCGTTGCAGCGGATCCCCTGTTCCATATACA
>ERZ1643247.1620-NODE-1620-length-20010-cov-30.996492_pt1 | contig 20010 bp, 21 predicted proteins | sample MGYA00579264_ERZ1643247 | MGnify/ENA primary metagenome ERZ1643247 (study PRJEB29033, sample SAMEA4952262) | chicken gut metagenome | biome: Broiler Chicken; feature: Gastrointestinal Tract; material: Caecum | place: Ireland | collected 2018 | study: Broiler... | reverse complement strand
CCTGCGGGCGGCAGGGGATGTGAAATACACCATGTATGTAAGTATCTTTTCCACGATCGGGTGCAGAGTTGTATTTTCAATCCTGTTCGGCGTCTGTCTGGATCTGGGCGTAATCGGTATCGCATTTGCCATGTGTCTGGACTGGATGATCAGGGCTGCATTTTTCTGGATCCGTTTCCGAAGAGAAAAATGGAAAGAGTTCCGGGTGATCGGATAGAAAAGATAAAAATTTATTACAGGAGGCAGAAGACAATGTATAACTTTTTTAACCCTACAAGAGTACTTTTCGGCGCAGGACAGCTTAACCATCTTCATGAGCAGGCGATGCCGGGAAAGAAAGCAATGGTAGTTATTTCAAATGGTAAATCAACAAGAGAAAACGGAGCTCTGGACCGCACCATGAACGAGCTGCATCAGGCAGGAGTGGAGACGGTATTGTTTGATAAAGTCGGAGCGAATCCGCTGAAATCTGTAGTAGAGGAGGGCGGAAGATTCGCCCGTGACAACGGCTGTGACTTTGTTGTGGCGCTGGGCGGAGGCTCCGTCATGGACGCGGCGAAGATTATGGCAATGTATGCGCTCCAGCCGGGAGATCTGTGGGATTATGTGGCAGGAGCAACAGGTAAGATGAAGCCCCTTGTAAACCCGACTCTTCCGATCATTGCGATCACCACGACAGCCGGAACAGGTTCTGAGGTTGACCAGTGGGGCGTGGTGACGAATCCAGAGACAAATGAGAAGATCGGCTGCGGCGGTATGGACAGTCTTTTCCCTGTGATCGCAGTGGTAGATCCGGAGCTGATGGCGACAGTTCCGCCGAAGTTTACGGCATATCAGGGGTTTGACGCTCTGTTCCACTCCACAGAAGGATACATGTCCGGCGTGACAAGCCTGATGGGCGATATGGTACAGCTGGCGGCAATCGAGAATATCGGGAAATACCTTGCCCGTGCGGTAAAAGACGGCAGTGATATGGAAGCCCGGGAGCATGTTGCATTTGCGAACACGATGTCAGGGTATTCTATGGTAGTCGGATCCTGTACAAGCGAGCACGCGATGGAACACGCCATGAGCGCATATCATCAGGAGCTGCCTCACGGCGCAGGACTTATCATGATCTCGAAAGAGTACTATACACATTTTGTAAACAAGCACTGCTGCGACGAGCGGTTTATCCGCATGGCGCAGGCTCTGGGCAGGACTGACGCAAAAGACCCGATGGACTTTGTGACAGCACTTGTAAAGCTTCAGGAAGCGTGCGGCGTGGCTGATCTGAAGATGTCCGATTACGGCATTCAGAAAGAGGAGTGTATGACGCTGGCGAAGAACGCACGCGCTACAATGGGAGGACTGTTCATGTCGGATCCGGTACAGATGACAGATGAAGAATGTGCCGCAATCTATGAGAAGTCTTACCGCTGATAAAATTTGCAAATTTAATATACGGAATCAAATTTAGTTGATGTAACGTTTAAGCAGACAGGAGTCATTTCTTTCGAAGAGGAGGAAAGGCTCCTGTTTCCGGTTTGCTTGTTATGAAATATGTAGTAAAATAAAAGTGTTGTGTAATCAGGTGTAAGAGCAGACACCTGTCCGGCGTTAATGAGGAGGTCAAACGATGGAGATAAGAGTACTGAGATATTTTCTGGCTGTGGCAAGAGAGGAGAGCATCACACGGGCGGCGGAAGTGCTGCATATCACGCAGCCCACACTGAGCCGGCAGCTATCCCAGCTGGAGGAACAGATGGGGGTAAAACTGCTCATACGCGGGACAAGAAAAGTAACGCTTACAAACGAAGGACTTCTGCTCCGGCGCAGGGCAGAAGAGATACTGGAACTGGTCGATAAGACAGAGAGGGAACTGACCGAGCAGGAGGAGCAGGTGGAAGGCGTTGTCGCCATCGGCTGCGGAGACCTGCGAGCTGTGCAGAGACTTCCGGAGCTGATCCGCTCATTCCACGAAAAATATCCTCTTGTGACGTTTGATCTGTATACGGCAACGGCAGATCTGGTGACCGAACGGATGGATCGGGGGCTGACGGATATCGGACTTCTGCTGGAGCCGGTGGATCTGGAGAAATATGATTTCATCCGTCTGGCAGGACTGGAGCGATGTGTGGTCACCATGCATCCGGATGCGCCCCTTGCGGCAAAAGAGTATATCACACCGGAAGATCTGGTCGGAGTACCTCTGATCATGCCGAGGAGGGCGAATATACAAAGCGAGATAGCCAACTGGTTCGGAGAGTATTATGACAAGATACAGGTGCTGTTTACAAGCAATCTGCCTTCCAGCAGCGCGGTCATGTCAAATCAGCAGCTGGCATATTCCATTAACACGTGCGGTTCCGTTGATTTCTGGGATCAGTCTAAGCTGACATACCGCCCGTTAAAACCCGAGCTTACAGGAACGTGCGCACTAGCGTGGAAACGGCAGCAGCCGTTTGGGATCGCGGCGGAGAAGTTTATCAAATATGCCAGAAAAGCGCTGGAGATGGATAAATATTAAACATAGTTAAGAAAAGTGTTTATTTAGTGTGGAGGTATAGTTATGCCCTTTACAAAGGTTAATGTTGGTAAGACTATAGAGAAGAAAAAGCGAGAGAATCCGGAGTTTAAAAAAGTATGGGATGACAGCAGAGAGGAGTATCGTTTAATAGAAGAGATGACAGTGCTGCGGAAAGCAGAGAGAATAACTCAGAGTGATCTGGCAGAAATGACAGGGAGTAGACAGCAGGTAATTTCGCGGATTGAGAAGAAAGAAAACAGTCCGTCTTTGAGATGTTTTTGCAATATCTTAAATGCGCTGGGGTATGAATTGAAAATTGTAAAGCGAAAAAATATATGAATGAAAGTCTGGATTTGACACAGAGAAAATCCTATGTTAGACTACACCTTGCTCGGAGGGAAATCATTCAGCGGAAATGATGAACCGGATAAGAGATAAGTTGAAATACTTATTCCTTATCCGGTTTTTTAATAGGGAACTTCATTTCTTATTAAATAAAACAAAGATCATTACAGGAGGATGAAAAATGGATTTTCTTAGCGGGAGGATCAAAACAATCTATTTTAAATATCTGACGGCGGCATTCGGAAGTGCACTGATCACTTCCATCTATTCTATTGTGGATATGGCGATGGTGGGGCAGTATCACGGGCCGGAAGGATCTGCGGCTCTGTCATTCTTGCCGCGATCATCTGGATTATCATTATCTTATTTGACAGGGAATTGTTGACTATATTCGGCGCGCAGGGCAATACGTTCACTCTGGCAAGAGAGTATGTGCTTCCGATCAAATTTGCGATCCCGTTTTTCCTGTTCAACCAGATGCTTGCGGCGTACTTAAGAAATGACAGGAATCCGGCGCTGGCGACAGGAGCAGTGCTTGCCGGCGGTATTTTTAATATTTTCGGAGACTATTTCTTCGTGTTTACATGTGATATGGGCGCCTTTGGGGCAGGGCTTGCGACAGCGATCTGCTCCACGATCAGTTTCCTTGTCATGCTGTTCCATTTCTTCACGAAGAAAAATACACTCCGTCTTGTAAAACCGGAAGGCATGCTGCAAAAATTAAGGAAGATTATGACGACGGGATTTTCTACGTTTTTTATTGATGTGGCGATGGGAATACTGACCATTTTATTCAACCGCCAGATTATGGTATATCTCGGCACGAATGCATTATCGGTCTATGGAGTTATTGTCAATATCAGCACTTTTGTACAGTGCTGCGCTTACAGTGTGGGGCAGGCATCCCAGCCGGTCATCTCCACAAACTTCGGCGCCGGGCAGGGTAAGCGGATACGTGAGACACTGAAATACGCACTGGGTACTGTGGCAGTATTCAGTATCTTCTGGACAGCGCTGAGCATACTTATTCCGAATGTATTTATCAGGCTGTTCATGTCGCCTACAGCTGAAGTCCTTGAGATTGCGCCGGCAATCTTCCGGTGCTATGGACTCTCTTTCCTGCTCCTGCCGCTTAATATTTTCTCGACGTATTATTTTCAGGCGCTGATAAAGCCGAAGACAGCATTTATCGCCTCGGTGGCGAGAGGGCTGGTGATCAGCGGCATTCTGATTTATCTGCTTCCGGCGGTATTCAGCGGAAATGCGATCTGGTTTGCAATGCCGATCACGGAGCTCCTTGTATCGGTCTATGTCATCCATGAGATGATAAAATATACAAAACAACTCAGTACGGCTTGAAAGATATTATGTTTGAGGACGCTTCTCTTCACAATGAAGCGGGAGACCTGGTATCAGATGAGGCTGGAATTCTGAATGTATTATGCCGGCTGCTTTCTGCTTTTCAACAGATAATATCCGATAAATGCAAGTGCAGTGATCACCCAGGTCACGGGATAGCTGAAAATGATCGCGTGGATCGTCGGTGAGATCTTCAGCACGCCTGCCAGCCAGATGATGCGCAGAACACAGACGCCGAGAAGTGTGATGACTACGGGGACGATCACATTTCCGCGGCCCCTCAGAGAGCCGCCGAGTATTTCAATAAATACATAGACGATATACCATGGCGTGATAAAAAGAAGCATATCAGCGCCGATCTGAACGACAGCGTCATCTGTAGTAAAGAGCCGGAACAGGATGGTTCTCGCACCGATCAGTACGGCAACCAGGACAAAGGATACGACCAGATCCATGCAGAGGCAGACACGGGTGCTCCTGCGCACGCGGTCCATTTTGCCTGCGCCGTAGTTCTGTCCCACAAATGTAGTGATGGAGATGCCGAACGCGGTGCTGACCATCCAGAAAATGGCATCCAGCTTGCCGTATGCGGACCATGCGGCAGTGGTATCCGTGCCAAATGTATTGATAGCGGCCTGAATAGCGATATTTGTAATTGCAAACAGAATGGATTCAAAGCCGGTGGGCAGCCCCAGTTTCAGCTGCATTTTCAGGAGCGTGCCATGGAAGCGGATCTTTCGCAGAGAAAGATGGAGCAGTCCTCCGGAGCGCATCAGCTTGAGCGTGACAAGAACAGCGCTGACAGCCTGGGCGATCAGAGTGGCAATGGCGGCTCCTGCGACTCCCATGTGGAAAAGGAGTACAAAAACCGTATCCAGAACAATATTGATCACACAGCAGATGATCAGGATATACAGAGGGCTTTTGGAATCTCCGGCTGCGCGCAGGATGGCGGATCCCATGTTATAGACGAGTACAAAAAGTATGCCTGCGAAATAGATTCTCAGGTAAATCAGGGAACCATCCATGATCTGAGCCGGTGTATTCATGAGCCGGAGCATGAACGGTGCTGCCAGTATCCCGATAAATGTAAGCGCGATCCCGCCGGCTGCAGCGATAGCATATGCATTGTGGAGACCTGCGTTTGCGGTCTCTTCTTTTTTTGCGCCTGTGAACTGGGCGATAGTTACCGCCGCACCCGAAGAAAGACCGGTAAAGAAGCCGACCACAAGAGAGACGATCTGCGCGGAAGAACCGCCTACGCTGGCAAGTGCTTCTTTACCCACAAACTGTCCCACGATCACACTGTCTATCGTATTATAAAGCTGCTGGAAGAAAGTGCCCAACAGGATAGGAAAGAAGAACAGCAGAAGCTGCTTCCAGATGACTCCTTCTGTAATTTCATTTCTTGTCTGACGTACTGTTTCCATAAAATACCTCTCTTTAAGTTACAATTCTGTGATTTTTTTTTGACAGAATTGATCAGCATATGTATTATAATCTCAGTCCACGGAAAGAGCAACATCATATAACATAAAAAGAACACTTGTTCGAAAGAAAAAATTGTGTTATTCTTTCTATAACGTAGAGATTTAAATCATATAGGGAGGCGGAATGAATGGATGAAAGAACTTACATTGCGATTGACTTGAAATCATTCTATGCTTCCGTGGAGTGTATGGAACGTGGACTTGATCCGATGACTACGAATCTGGTAGTGGCGGATAAGAGCCGGACGGAAAAGACGATCTGTCTTGCTGTTTCCCCGTCTCTTAAGGCATGCGGTATCGCGGGAAGACCGAGACTGTTTGAAGTGGTACAGAAGGTCGGAGAAGTCAATGCACGGCGGAGACAGAACGCTCCGGGACATAAGTTTACGGGATCTTCCTGCCAGGCGCCTGAACTGGAGAAAGATCCTTCACTTGCCCTGGATTACGTAGTCGCTCCGCCTCAGATGGCGCGGTATATGAAGATCAGCGGCGAGATTTATGAGGTTTATTTGAAGTACATTGCGCCGGAAGATATCCACGTCTATTCCATCGATGAAGTATTTATTGACGCGTCATCCTATCTGAGGACATACCAGATGACTGCGCGGGAACTGGCCATGGAGATGATCCGTGATGTGCTCGATACGGTCGGCATCACTGCCACGGCAGGAATCGGGCCGAACCTGTATCTCAGTAAAGTCGCTATGGATATTGAGGCAAAGCATATTCCGCCGGATGAGAACGGCGTGCGTATCGCCGAATTGGATGAGATGTCCTACCGGAGACTGCTGTGGTCTCACCGGCCGCTCACGGATTTCTGGAGAGTCGGGAGAGGCTATGCCAGGAAACTGGAAGAACGCGGACTTTTTACCATGGGGGATATCGCGCGCTGCTCACTGGGAAAACCGACGGATTATTATAATGAAGATCTTTTATACAATATGTTTGGCGTCAACGCAGAACTGCTGATCGATCATGCATGGGGCTGGGAGCCGTGTACGATCGCAGACATTAAGGCATATAAGCCGCAGAGCAGCAGTGTCGGTTCCGGTCAGGTGCTGCAGTGTCCGTATCCGTTTGAAAAAGCAAGGCTGGCAGCGCGTGAGATGGCGGATATGCTTGCGCTGGATCTTGTGGACAAAGGGCTGGTGACTGATCAGATCGTTCTGACAGTGGGATACGATATTAACAATCTGAAGAATCCTGACCTGCGGAAGAAATACAGCGGAGAAGTGAAGACAGACCGATACGGAAGAAAGATACCGAAGCATGCGCATGGTACGGTCAATCTGAAACAGTATACTTCTTCGACACGGCAGGTTATACAGGCGGTCACAGAACTCTTTGACCGTATTGTAGATAAAAAGCTTCTGGTGCGGAGACTGAGTATGGCTGCAACACATGTCATTCCGGAAGGAGAGGCGCAGAATAAAATGAAGTTCGAACAGATGGATCTTTTTACAGATTATGCTGCCCTTCAGAAAGAACAGGAGAAGCAGGAGGCAGAGCTGGCACGGGAGAAAAGGATGCAGAAAGCGGTGCTGGAGATCAAGAAAAAGTTCGGTAAGAATGCGATCTTAAAGGGGATGAATCTGGAAGAAGGGGCGACCGCCAGAGACAGGAACAGCCAGATCGGAGGACATAAAGCATAAAAATTCAGATCGGAGGTCATGGGGAATGAAGGTTCAGGATAAAGAAAATAGTTATGAAGACATCATTCATCTTCCGCATCATGTATCTACTGTCCATCCCCATATGCCGGTATCTGACAGGGCAGCGCAGTTTGCTCCTTTTGCCGCGCTGACCGGATACGGGGACGTGATAAAAGAGACAGCGAGACAGACTGATGCGAAACCGGAACTGTCGGAAGACGAAAAGGAGATTCTGGATTATAAAATTCAGCTCGCCTGCGGGCTTCCGGGCGAGAAGCCGGGAGTGGTGATCACTTACTTTGTCCCGGATGAGAAGAAATCCGGCGGGGCATATCATACTGCTGGGGGCAGGATCCGCCGGATTAATTCCGATGCGGGGCAGCTTGTCCTGGAGGACGGGATGCAGATCCCGCTGGATTGTATAGTAGATATTTATTTAAAATAGAATATCCGGGATACCGCCTGCGATGAAAGCAGGATAGGCGGACGGACAGCGCAATCAGCTGCCGGAGTTCATTACAAGCACATCGCCCTGCTGGATTATTGTATCACCTCTCGGAATCACGGTATTGCCGTCTTCCCGCCGGATCAGTACGATCAGGGAGTTGTCCCGGCCGCCCAGATCTCTTATCCGTTTCCCTATCCGTTTATCGTTCGGCTCGATCTTTGTTTCATCCAGTACAGTATCTGCTTCACCCTGATAACTTTCCCCGCTGAGGACCAGTACATCTCCTTCGCGTAAAAGCACGTCTCCGCGCGGAATGATCGTCTCATCTCCGCGTTCGATCAGAACGGCAAGCACATCTCCCAGATTCAGCTCACACAGTCTCTTTCCGATATACCGATGGCCGGGTTTCAGGCGAATCTGAATGAGCTGTATATCCTGTTCATCCTGATAATCGCTGAAAGTTTTCATGACATTCTGGCTGTCATCTATCATATCCAGCTTTTCTGCGACAAAAGGAAGAAGAAGCCCCTGAAATGCCACAGAGATAACGGCGACGCAGAAGACGATATTGTATACATCGTATCCGCTGTATCCCGGACTGACTACGGCGATAATGGCAAATACAGCGGATGCGGCGCCTCTGAGACCGGAGAAGGCGGTCAGCGCCTGCTGGCGCCACGAGGCGCGGAACGGCGTCATCAGCAGGAATACCGCCACCGGTCTTGCGATAAAAGTAAGTCCCAGGAATATGAGAAAAGCAGTTCCCAGGATCGGCAGCAGCGTGGAAGGGAAGACAAGAAGTCCCAGCAGGAAAAAGATAAGCATCTGAGCCAGACGGTCAATACTGTCAAAGAACTGGATCAGCGGGATCTTCGTCTTGTAGCGGGCATTCCCCACGATAAATCCGAAAAGATATACGCTCAGATAACCATTGCCCCCTGCAAGGACGGGAGCGGCATAAGAAAACATGACGAAAGCAATCATCAGGATCGTGCTGATCCCTCCTGTTTCCAGATCAGTTTTCTTCAGAATCTTTACGGCAGCCCAGCCAAGTGCTCCGCCGAAAATAATGCCGAAGCCGATTTCTTTCACAACGAGCAGCAGGATATTTTCACCGCTGCCTGCCATCCAGTCAAGGATAATGATCGTCAGCATGTAAGCAAAAGGATCATTGCTTCCGCTCTCCACCTCCAACAGAGAAGCCGTTCCTTCCTTCAGGTTGAGCTTTTTAGAACGAAGGATTGAAAAGACGGAAGCAGCATCGGTGGAGCTTAAGACAGCGCCGACAAGGAGGCTTTCCTGAAGGTTCATTCCTACTATGTAGTGACAAAACAGCCCGGTCACTCCGGCGGTGATGAGAACTCCGCCGGTGGCGAGAAAAACTGATTGCGGGAGGATTGGGCGCGCTTCTTTAAAAGAGGTTCCGAATCCTCCGTAGAACATGATAAAGACTAAGGCAGTACAGCATATAGTCTCGGCCATTTCGTAATTATCAAAGGGTATTTTTACGATTCCTTCACTCCCGAACAGCATTCCCAGAGCGATGAATATGAGAACTGCGGGGATACCGAAACGTTTCAGAAAACGATTTGTAAGAATACACAAAACGATTACCGATGAACATAATAAAAGACCTAACGCCATACACACTGTCTCCTCTAAAATGAAAAAGGGAATGGACACACCGATGGCGGGCCCATTCCCTCTGTTTTTTAATTACTGATTAAAAGTATAACATGTTAAGTGTGAAAATTTCAAGGACAGACTTCAGATCCGTCCGAACAGGCAGTCTCCTGAGTCTTCCTTTCAGTCAGTCCGGTACCGTCCAGCCCGTGCAGGATCAGACGGGTGGCAAGCGGGATCATCTCCTCTATGGGAATCCGCTGTCCGTCTACTTCCCATTGACGGTATATTACGCCGAGACAGACGGAGAAATATGTGATGATAAGATTGCTTTCAAAATGATTATATTCCGGGAAACTGTGGTACTTTTCGAAAAAACATTCGCGGATCAGATCTGAAGGACTTTTAGCATCAGGGATCTTGCCTTTGATCGAAAGGATTTTTTTATCGACAGGATCGAGAGCTGCCATAAACTGAAAGCTGTGCTGGATGATCTTCTCCGCATCGTCCGGAAAGACTGTCCTGGTGATCATCTGCAGAGTAGGCTCCATAAGTTTGAGCTGACAGGCGACGACCAGATGATCCAGAGATGGATAATGCAGATAAAATGTTTTTCGATTGATCTGGGCTCTCTCTGTAAGCTCTTTGATCGAGATCCTGGAATATTCATTTTCCGCTATCATCTCCCGGAATGTTTTTTGTATCAGGTTTTCGTTTTTTATAAATCGCAGGTCCTGCTTGGGTGTGCGGTCCATTTTTTTCTCCTTGTAGTAATAAATTGGCCGAGAATTAATACTCATATTTTATAAAATGTGTATTAAACCACATCGGAAAATATGTGGCCATTGTAGTCAAAACGTATTTTTATTATTATAATACCATAGAAAAAAACAATCAACGGGCGAATATTAATACACTCGTGTGAAATATTTAAAATAACTACTGGAGGTATGAAGATGAAATTTCGTTATATAACAATTGAAAGAGAATACGGAAGCGGAGGAACCCAAATTGCACGAAGACTGTCAGAGATCAGCGGCGTGCCGTGCTATGGCCATGAGATCCTTGAGGCTGTGGCAAAGAAGCAGGGAATCCCGGTAGAGCGTATCAATCAGTATGAGGAAAAAGCCACCGGCAGTCTCATTTATACTATGTTTGTCATGAGTCGCGTACAGGCAGGCGACCCTAATATGCTGACGGCAGAGGGAAAAGTATTTCTTGATGAGCAGTTGGAGATCCGCCGTCTTGCTATGGAAGGACCGGCGATTTTCCTTGGCCACTGTGCCTGTGACGCATTGAAAAATCAGAAGGGTGTTATAAAAGTATTTATTCATTCTGAGGATGAGGAAGAGGTAAAGAACCGGATCACGAAAGACTACGGAATCGCCCCGGAGGAAGTGGAGTCGACCCGCAGATTCTATAATAAGAAGAGAGCGGGATACTTCCGTGCCAATACAGGAAATGACTGGAAAGACCTGAAAAACTATGATGTAGTTCTCGATTCTGCAAAACTGGGGATCGAAGGATGTGTGAACGTACTTAAAGGTATTTTCGAATAATAAGATGATATACATAAGGATCCGCAGGATCAGAGTGTTATACTGTCATTCTTTCGACAGGCAGCCTGATCCTGCGGATTTTTGCCGGGGCATCGGTTACGCCCATTTAAAGTGATCAGGTCCCGCGCCAATCTCGAAATGATATTTCACAATACCAAGATCGAGCTTTGTGCAGAAACCGGAACCGGCTGCAGGAGGATGAAGGAAATGGATGAAAACACACTTATGGAAGAAAAGATAATAAAGTTATATAAAAAGTGGAAAGGCGGGCGAATAAAAAATGCTTTATCCGCAGTTGTTTTTTATTTTTTGATGATGATAATTGTGAGCATTTTTTTCGGAAATCCCTTTTCACATAGAGAAACTCTTTTGTTCTTTGAGGTGTGGGAGCCCGGCTGGATAAGCACGCGCCCTTATCTGCTCGTACTGTGCGGGGCTGCTGCAATTTTTCTCACTCTGTTTATGGTCTGTTATAAAATCCTGAAAAGTTTCAAGGAATTTGACGATATTCTGCAGCAGCAATGTGACCCGAAACAGTATCTTGAGGTCATAAGTTATGGGGTATCTTATGGAAAAGAGCTTCGGCTTAAAGGATATCAAAAGTCTGTATTCCAGTTAATGCAGCAGAGATATGCATTGGCATTGATGGTAAATGCACAATTAGAAGAAAGCAGAAGGTTTCTGAATGAAGGATGGATCGGAAAGAAAAAAGCCGGAATTTATAAAAATACTGTATTCAATCTGGATCTTGTGGAAGCATACCAGCAACAGGATGTAGAGAGGTATAGTGAACTATATAACCGGGCCGGCAGGTCATTCAAAAAGAACAGGCTTTTTGGCGTGCAAAAGCTGTTTCTTGAGCATCAGTATAAACAGGCCGCAGATATTCTGGAGGGTTATAAGGTGAAGACAGCTTATAACAATGTAATCAGATCCCAACTTCTTGGTCAGTGCTATGATAATCTCGGAGACCGGAAAAGAGCAGAAGAATGTATGCGGTATGTACTGGAATACGGGAATACAATGCCTGCCAGAGCAAAGGCAGAGAAGTGGCTTACACACAACAGGGAACAGCTAGTCTGAGAATAAGCGGGATGGGAGGAAATGGAATATGTGGCTTTTCTATGCTATAGGCTCTGCATTTTTTGCCGGAGTGACTTCGATTCTGGCAAAATGCGGGATAAGGAAAACGGACTCTACCGTGGCGACGGCAGTGCGCACGGTGGTAGTCCTTATCTTTTCGTGGATCATGGTGCTCATATCGGGCTCCTTTGACCAGATTACTTCGATCAGCGGATATACGTTCCTGTTTCTGATCCTGTCGGGAGCTGCCACGGGAGCATCCTGGCTGTGTTATTTCAAGGCGCTTCAGACGGGAGATGTCAATAAAGTCGTGCCCATCGATAAATCAAGCACGGTCCTTACGATCATACTGGCGCTGATCTTTCTGCATGAGGGAATCTCTTTCCCGAAAGCAGCGGCTGTCATTGTTATTGCAGCAGGGATCATGCTGATGATCGAGAGAAAGGATGTGGAAGAGACGAAGAACACCGGAAAAGGCGGGTGGCTGCTCTATGCGGCGGGTTCGGCTTTCTTTGCCAGCCTGACAGCAATTTTGGGCAAGATCGGCATTTCCGGAGTGGAGTCCAATCTGGGAACAGCCATCCGCACGTGCGTTGTGCTCGTCATGGCGTGGGGGATGGTATTTGTCACCGGAAAACAGCGGGAAGTCACGCAGATCGGGAAAAAAGAGATGGGATTCATCTGCCTGTCCGGCGTCGCGACAGGGGCGTCATGGCTGTGCTATTATCGTGCGCTTCAGGAGGGACCTGCGAGCATCGTGGCGCCTGTCGATAAGCTGAGTGTATTGGTGACAGTCGTGTTCTCGTATTTTGTATTCGGAGAGAAACTGGGAAAGAAAGAGGCGCTGGGACTGGCGCTGCTCACCGGCGGTACAGTGGCGATGGCGCTGTTATGAGCAGACGGTCAGATTTTCAGATTCTAATTTTAACAATTCAGAAACAAAAGTCAAATAATATGGAAACATAATCCCCTTATAGTATGCTAAGACAAAATACAAAATCAAGAGGTCATTACCTGATCCGGGCCGCTGTCAGTCGTGCGGAGAAAGTGAGGAAGATAAGATGATACACATTCTTGTAGTAGAAGATGATGACAAATTAAATAAAATTGTCTGCACGTATTTAAACGACAGTGGATTTGAGGCAAAAGGATGTTTAAATGCAAGAGACGCATATGATGAGATGTACAGTCAGCTCTATGATCTGATCATATCTGACATCATGATGCCGGAGATCGACGGATTTGAGTTCGCCAGGACTGTGAGAAAAGTAAATGAGAGAATCCCGATCCTCTTTATGTCTGCAAAGGACGATCTCCCGTCCAAGCAGCGGGGATTCCGCCTGGGAATCGACGACTATATGGTAAAGCCGGTCGATCTGGACGAGCTGGTACTCCGTGTGCGCGCTCTTCTGCGCAGGGCAAATATCGAGACAGAGCGTAAGATCTCTGTCGGCAATCTGACACTGGATGCAGACGGCATGAGCGCAGAGGTGGACGGAGAGGAGATCAGTCTGACGACACGGGAATTTAATATCATATATAAGCTGTTATCCTATCCGAAGAAAACATTTTCAAGGGCTCAGCTTATGGATGAATTCTGGGATGTGGACAGTGACGCCAGCCTGCGCGCGGTGGATGTGTACATGACCAAACTTAGAAATAAACTGTCCGGCTGTGACGGATTTAAGATCGTGACAGTCCGGGGACTGGGATATAAGGCGGTGCTGCAATGAGTGGAAAAAACGGGCAGCGCATCATAAAGGACAGTCTCTTTCCAATCTCACTGTTTGCGATTTATTTGGGCGTACTGCTTTTGATGTCTGGCCTTCATGTGGGCCTGGTCGTGCTCATGAACAAAATGGGATGGAACGGATATGTGCAGACTATTGTTCCGATCATTTACTGGGGCTGTGTGGCGGCAGGTCTGACGTTATTTACCAGAAAGAAGATGAAAGATACTTATGACGAGCCTCTCCATATGCTGGCTGAAGCGACGGAGCAGGTGGCGAACGGAGACTTTTCCGTATATGTCCCTACTATCCATACATCTGACAGACTGGATTATCTGGACGTCATGATTCTGGATTTCAATAAGATGGTGGAAGAGCTGGGAAGTGTGGAGACGCTGAAGACGGATTTCGTCTCGAATGTCTCCCATGAGATGAAGACGCCGATCGCGATCATCAAGAATTATGCGGAACTGCTCCAGACAGGGAAAGGAACGGAAGAAGAGCGGCTGGAGTATGCGCAGAATATCGAAGAAGCGGCAGGTCGGCTGTCCGCGCTGATCAGCAATATCCTGCGTCTGAACAAACTGGAGCATCAGCAGATTGGCCCGGAGATCGAGTCCTATGATCTGTGCGGCCAGCTTGAAGAGTGTATCCTGAACTACGAAGAAATGTGGGACGAAAAAGACCTGGATCTGGAAGTGGATCTGGAGGAAAAGACAGTCGTAGATGCGGATAAGAGCCTGATGGAACTGGTATGGAACAATCTGCTCTCCAATGCGATCAAGTTCACAGAGCCCGGCGGGAGAGTGTCGGTCCGGCAGACTTCTTCCGACGGATATGCAGTGGTGGAAGTGACAGATACGGGATGCGGTATGAGCAGGGAGAATATCCGTCACATTTTTGATAAGTTCTATCAGGGGGATACTTCACATTCCAAAGAAGGCAACGGGCTCGGGCTTGCTCTTGTCAGACGGATTCTTATATTGATGAACGGAGAAATCAGCGTTGTCAGCGAAGCGGGCAGAGGGAGTACATTTACGGTAAGGATCCCGGCAGCAGGGGGAATACAGGAAATGGATCAAAGGAAGTGATCAGATGGAAGAGACAAAGAAGAGAAGGAATGGAAGTTTTATCGCGTTTGAATATAAGGAAGTGATCGCAGATATTGGTCAGGCGTCTTTTCTCATAGACGGATATGAAAATTTCGGCTGGGAGATCGATGAAAATGTAATGCCGGATACGACGGAAAGGTATTCTGTAAAGAAAGGGGAAACCCAGCACAAAAAAGTCGTGATCCGTATGAAGCGTGACCGCAAGATCCTCAATAAAATGGAGCTGACCAGGCTCCAGAGAAATTTTGAAGCATGCGTTGCAGAGATCGGGAACCTGGAGAAAGAAAAGACCTCCCGTCCGTCCGTACTTGCGTTGACTGTAGGAATTCTGGGCACGGCATTTATGGCGGGAGCGACATTTGCAGTGACGGCACAGCCGCCCCAGATCCTGTTATGCATTATTTTGGCGATACCGGGATTCCTCGGCTGGATCCTTCCGTATTTCCTGTACAAAACAGGCGTCAGAAAGCAGACAGAGAAGATAACGCCATTGATCGAAGAAAAGTACGATGAGATCTATGAAATCTGCGAGAAAGGGAATAAATTATTGAACTAGAATTTAAATATGGAAAAGCATTATGTAACTATTGACATTACAACATTAAGGTGATATTCTGACATTGCGAGATGTAATAATTGATATTACAATGATGCCGGCGGACAGCTGTTCGGGAAGGCTGCGTGCAGGCGGCTGTCAGCCGGAGATCGGGAGGCGGAAGATATGGCGATTTGGATGTCAAATAAAAAAGAATCAGATAAAAATACGGATCAGTCCCGCACGAAACAGGAGGAGAGACTTGACTATCTTCTCCATGAGTTCAAGGAGGATTCCGTTCAGTACAGAGATCTGGAAACCGGGGAGGACTATGACGAGAAACGGAAATATCTCCGGTCTCTTATGAATATCCGCATGCCGGGACCGATGGATGAAGATGTGGTGCGGGTTCAGGATGAATTCCTTGCCGAAGAGGCGAAAGAGAAAGGCATTGTGGAGCTTAAGGATATACCTGCAGCGGCAGAACAATACGGAAGCAGTCATCCTTATGCAGATAAGATTTCCATCTGGCAGGGAGATATTACCAGACTGCATGTGGGAGCCATCGTCAATGCGGCGAACTCCCGGATGCTGGGGTGCTTCGTGCCATGTCACGGATGCATTGACAATGCCATTCACAGCGCGGCGGGAATTGAACTTCGTGAAGCGTGCAGTCATTATATGAACCGGAAGCGGATGCAGTACGGCCGCCGTTATGAGGAACCCACAGGGCAGGCAGTCCTGACAGAAGCCTATAATCTTCCCGCAGAATATGTCATCCATACAGTGGGTCCGATTGTGGGGAGATATCTGGATCAAAAGTTGAAGAATGATTTAAAGAACTGCTATCTGAATGTATTGAAATGCTGTGTGGAACATAAGATCCGCTCCGTGGCATTCTGCTGCATCAGCACAGGAGAATTTCATTTCCCAAATGATGAGGCGGCGAAGATCGCGGTGGAGACTGTGACAGAATTCTTAAAAGAGCACAGCGGGGAATTTGACAGAGTTATTTTTAATGTATTCAAGGATATAGATAAAGAACTGTATGAGAATGAACTGAGATAATACGGCATACAGCTGCCGATGATTATGGGAAGGAGATAGAGTTTTATGCAGATATCGAGCAGATTTACCATTGCGATCCATATGCTGACATGTATGGAGACGTTTAAAGAGGAGTATAAGATAACCAGTGATTTTCTTGCTTCCAGTATCAATGTGAATCCGGTCATCATCCGCCGGATCCTGTCCCAGCTGAAAGACGCGGGGCTGATCGAGGTAAAGAGAGGAACAGGCGGGGCTGCTATCATACAGCCGCCGGAGAAGATCACGTTTCTGGATGTCTACCGGGCTGTGGAATGCATAGAGGAGAATACGCTGTTTCATTTTCATGAGAACCCGAATCCGGACTGTCCGGTAGGGAGAAATATCCACAATATACTGGATGACAAGCTAATCCGGGTGCAGGAAGCGATGGAGCGGGAATTAAAGGCTATCACGCTGGCGGATGTGATGGATGATCTGGAAAAAAACCTGAGAGGAGGAAAGCAATAATGTTTTCCGGGCTGTTTACGCAGAAAAAAACAGAGACATATAACGATAAGATTGCCCGCCTGAAAGAGATCCTGGATAAGGCGGACGCCGTCATCATCGGCGCGGGAGCAGGACTTTCCACATCGGCAGGTTTTGTATATGACGGCGAACGTTTTCAGAAATATTTCGGGGACTTTAAAGAAAAATACGGCTTTCAGGATATGTATTCCGGCGGATTTTATCCTTATGATACACTGGAAGAACACTGGGCGTACTGGAGCCGTTATATTTGGATCAACCGTTATGCAGACGCCCCGAAACCGGTATATGACGAGCTGTTTGAACTTGTAAAGGATAAAGATTATTTCGTCCTGACAACCAATGTAGACCACTGTTTCCAGAAAGCAGGATTTGACAAGAAAAGGCTTTTCTATACGCAGGGAGATTACGGACTGTTCCAGTGCTCGGAACCGTGCTGCCAGAAGACATGGGATAACGAAGATACGGTCAGGCAGATGGTGGAGCAGCAGAAGGATATGCGTATTCCGTCCGAACTGGTGCCGCATTGTCCGAACTGTGGGAAACCCATGTCCATGAACCTCCGGGCCGACAATACATTTGTGCAGGATGAGGGCTGGTACGCTGCCTCAGAGCAGTATTCAGAATTCGTGAGACGGCATCAGGGCATGAAAACGCTTTATCTGGAGCTGGGTGTGGGGTATAATACACCCGGTATCATCAAGTATCCGTTCTGGCAGGCAGCATACCGGAATCCGGAGGCAACATATGTGTGCATTAATTACGGTGATGCGGCAGCGCCGAACGAGATTGCGGAGCGGTCAATCTGTATAGATGGGGATATAGGAGAAGTTCTGGAGAAAATCAGATAGAAGGAGCGTGAATATATGCATGACATCTGGAATCCGTGGCACGGCTGCAGGAAGTGCTCGGAAGGGTGTGAAAACTGTTATATGTATTTCCTTGACCGGATGCGGGAGCAGGATGGAAGCCGGATCTACCGGACGAAGAACGGCTTCCGCTATCCGCTGTCAAAGGACAGGAAGGGAAAGTACAAAGTAAAAAGCGGGGAGATGATCCGGGTCTGCATGACTTCGGATTTTTTTCTTGAAGAGGCGGATCCGTGGAGAAACGAGGCATGGTCAGTCATGCGGGAGAGAAAAGATGTGAAGTTTTTTCTCCTGACGAAGCGTCCGGAACGTGTATCCTCCTGCCTGCCCTATGACTGGGGAGAAGGATGGCAGAACGTATTCTTCAATGTGACCTGCGAGAACCAGAGGCGGGCGGATGAGAGAATCCCGCTCCTGTTTGAGCTTCCATTTAAGCATAAGGGAATCATGACCGCCCCGCTGATCGGTCCGGTGGATATTGAAAAATATCTGGCAGCAGGGCAGATTGAGCAGGTGATATGCGGCGGTGAGAACTATGACGGTTCCCGGCTGTGCCGCTATGAATGGGTGAAGCTCTTAAGTGACCAGTGCAGAAAATATGACATTACGTTTAATTTTATCGAGACGGGAACTTATTTCGCGGTTGGAGAAAAGGTATACCGTATTCCGGATAAGCGGACACAGTCCCGGCAGGCGCTCAGGTCTGGGCTGAATTATAAAGGGAAAGAGATCCATTTCCACCTGACGGATGAATGGGGATACGACATCCCTGAGGAAGAACTTTACGTTCCCCATTATCATCCGGTTACATGCGCAGAATGTTCCAACCGTCTGACGTGCAACGGATGTTCGGACTGTGGGAAGTGCGGGTAAGCAGATACACCGTCTTGCAAGGAAAGGGCGTCTGTTGAAAAAGAGATTAAAAAATATCAGGTTGATTGTGCGGGAATACAGTGATAATCTATTAGAAGCGACGTTTTGGAGAGGTAAAAATATGCAGACTAGATCAAAGATGCTGAAAAAAGCTTTTACCACGGCATTCCCTTATACAATACCGATCTTTGCCGGATTCTGGTTTCTTGGGATTACATACGGAATTTATATGAATGTTTCAGGATTCAGTTTCTGGTATCCGATGCTGATGAGCATTACCATATTTGCGGGATCCATAGAGTTTGTGACTGTCAATATGCTTCTGGGAGCGTTTAATCCGCTGCAGGCTTTTGCCATGACTCTGATGATCAATGCGAGGCACTTATTTTACGGAATTTCCATGCTGGACAAGTTCCGCGGCGTGGGACGCAAGAAATTCTATCTGATCTTCGGAATGTGTGACGAGAGCTTTTCTATAAACTATACCGCGGATATTCCGGAAGATGTTGACCGGGGATGGTTTATGTTTTTTGTCACGCTTCTGAACCATTTTTACTGGTTCTCAGGCGCGACGCTTGGAGGAATCTTCGGTTCACTGATCCATTTCAACACGGAAGGGCTGGAATTCGTTATGACGGCTATGTTCGTGGTGATCTTTATGGAGCAGTGGCTCAAAGAAAAGAATCATACAAGTTCGCTTTTGGGGCTGGCAATTTCCCTGATCTGCCTCATCGCTTTCGGGGCGGATAACTTTATCATACCGGCAATGCTGGCAATCCTTGTGGTGCTTTCACTGCTAAGAAGACCGCTCGAAGCCGGCGGGACAGCAGATGACGGCAACGGGAATAGTGCTGATTCACGTGGTTCCGGGCAGCACAGAATAGAAATCAGTGAATCTGGGAGAGGAGGAGAGGCACAGTGACCTTGGCACAACAGATCATAACAGTTGCAATGGTAGTGCTCGGCACGGCGGTGACCCGCTTTCTGCCTTTTCTTATTTTCCCGGCAGGGAAGCAGACGCCGAAATATGTACAGTATCTTGGAAAAGTGCTTCCGGCAGCAGTGTTCGGCCTGCTGGTCATCTACTGTCTGAAGGATGTGAGCATTTTTACCGGAAGCCACGGCATACCGGAGCTGATCTCGATCATACTTGTGATCCTGCTTCATGTGTGGAAACGGCAGATGCTCCTGTCTATTGCAGGAGGGACGGTGTGCTATATGCTGCTTGTGCAGCTGGTGTTTTGATTA